>Ga0315914_1000070_pt1 | contig 81071 bp, 44 predicted proteins | sample MpolenodulesMG_FD_203920 | JGI IMG/M metagenome (GOLD analysis project Ga0315914, IMG submission 203920) | Medicago polymorpha root nodule microbial communities from Los Angeles, California, United States - elongated nodules | ecosystem: Host-associated > Plants > Roots > Nodule | place: USA...
ATATACTAAGTTTGTGTTACAATTTTGGGGTTTGATGTATATTGCCAAAACACTAAAAAAAATATAGAAGTTATTGATGAACCTAGATTGCACTTATGATTTCTTAAATTCTTTGATTTAGGTATTAGTTCTCTTTTTTCAATAAGATCATAAAAAAAATCATTTTCTCCTTGGCAATTTTAGGTTTTGAAACTCAAAAACAAATAAACATGAATGGTTTGAAGAATACTAATGAAGAGTTGGACGAAAAACTAACAAAAAGGATAACTATGTGGACATAATAATGACCTAAGACCATGTGCAATGGTGTTGAAAGCAAGGTTCAACACTTGGATGCAATGCAATGGTGTGTTGAAGTTGGGGGGAAAATGATGTGGAGGTGAGAGGAGTTGAATTGGTTAACTGTGTTGAATTCTACCATGCGGGACCCGTAGTCACCACGTGGCGTCTTTTTATTCGCCTACCGCGCGAGTGAGATGCACACGCAGACAGGGGCACATGTGGGAAGCTGTTACGCGGAGAGAGAAAGTGGAAAAAGATAAGCTCTAACACGTGGCAAATTCTGATTGGCTCTCTGGATTTTACTCATTTTAATAATTTGAACTCAATTATTTCATTGCAATTTTATTTTTTTTACCAAAATTCATGATTTTTTTTGTCTATAAATATAACTTGGTTCATTTGATTTGAACACAGAAAAAAAAAAGAAATTTTCCACTATCTTAATATTATCATCTTTCTATTAGCAAGGTAAGTGAAGTTTTAATCTTGTTTTTAATGAAATGAATCCCAATAATAACCATTTCAACATCCAGAATTCTTCTAATTATCCATTTAGCTACCAAAATAAAAATAAATTATTTAAATAAATTTGTTTTTACAAAAATTTTAAAAAAAAATTGTTAAGTGTTTATTATTTTAATTTAATTTTAATCGATAAATATAAAATTAAATAAGAATATGAAATAAAAAATGGTGGGGTAGAGTGTTGAATTGAAAATTATTGGAGAGAGTAAAAATTAAATGAGTGTTGAATTATTAGATGGAAGAGAGAGAAAATGATCTGGAGAGTTGGAAATTGAAAAAGTGGATGTTGAAATGTTTTGCCATTGTAAATGGTCTAAAGGAGTAATATAATAAAGACAAATTTAAAAGATTTATTTAAAAGATTAATGAAGAGTTGCACACGATTTATTTCACCAAATTGTAAGATAGACAACCAAATCCAACATAGTGTGACACAAATTGCTTATTCTTAAACCCCTTAATAATTTGGTATAGTGTTTGATTCCTAATTGATACGAATGGAAAAATATTTGTTTAAAGATATCAACTTCTTAGATGAATTTAAAAATTTCGAAATGACAAAACTTCGTAGACACCTTAGATTTATCAATAAAAGAAAAAGAAAAAAAAAGAACCCATATTTTTTTGGAAGGGCAATATATATATATATATATATATAAAGAAATAGATAAACTGTACAAATACACCCTGAGGTCGTCCAAGGACGCCCAACACCAACCACAAAAAGAGAAACAAACCAAAGGCACCACCAAAACAACAGAAGCCAAAGAGAAAAATAAAAGAAACACCGAAGTAGCACCCCCGCAGAAGTATACTCCACACACACCACACCCTGCACAGAAAAAGAGCACAAGGAAGAACCCAGAAAGCCAGGCCGGAAAGGTAGAGGCAAAAACAAACCCCCACCCAATCCCCCAGGAACAAAACCACCACAACATCCTACCACTGCCAATAAAGGATGGGCTGCACTTCCCACTCATAGAAAGAGCAGGAACTAGCAGGGCACTTAGCCAGGAACCACTTCCAACCTAAGAGTTTCACACGATCCACAACAGGCTCCTCCCGAAGGACGCCACCAGAAAAAATAAGGTCATTCCGGAACGCTCATATGGTCCAAATAACAGCATGTCAAACAAGAAGTAATCCTAGTCTAACACGCTTCCCCCTACCTAGACCCGTAAAGGACAGGAACTACGGAGATAGACCTAAAGGGATCACAAATCCCAACTCAACAACTTAGACACTTGGTACCACACCGAAAACATAAAAGGGCAAGAAAGGAATAGGCAAGAACCCATATATTATACGCAAAAAAAAATAAAAATAGTACTGCTCTTTAAGAATTGAAAAGGCATTGACATCCTGTCTAGCTGCTTGTTGCATGACATTGGAAACAAGTTGTCAAAGCCTGAAAAAAGCGTGATTGACAAGTGACTTTCTCCATTTCAATTTAACATTTTCCAATTCCTAGTTCTGCTATTCTTACGTTATTTGAACATTTAATATTTTACATATTTTTTATCTTATCTTATAAAATACATCATACTCATTTAAAAAAAAAACTACAACAGTAAAAAAGAAACACTGGTTTTAGTCTTGTGCCATACGTGTAGCTTTCAAATGTAGTATTCCTATATTAAGAACAGTAGAGCCTCCGGTTGTTGGAAGTGCGTCATACTCAGTCACCCCCTTTCCATCGATTGAACACTCTATGTGACTTGTGATTGGGTGAGTCTCTCTGACGTTCACTTCTCGTACTCAAAGTTATTTCTACTCTTTTTGTCAATTAAGTCACTCAGCACTCAGCAGGGCTAGCCAGTCTTACGTCTAAATTTTGTTTGTTTTATGTGGAAAAAAATGGGAATACTTTTATGAAAAATTACTATCTAAAATCAACTAACATATTACCTCAAAAAAGTGAAAGAAGAAAAAAAACTACATAAAAAAAATGCAAGGAATAAACAAAGAATATTGCGTTGAAAAATGGTGATAAGCGATGAATTTAATTTTTTTAAAAATAAAAATTTATAGTTTTCAATGAAAAACTGCTACTTTGATTTTTTTTAACAAATACTCTAAAGTTAGTTAAACTACTCATCACTTTGTTACTTTTATAAACACATTTTTTTTAATAAAGGCAAGATTAACTCATTTCATTCATAAATAACGAATACAAAATAGTTGATACATCATAAAAGATATAAAATTAGGGTGCGATAAAGATGCTATAGCAATACCATAAATAATCTTATTATATATTATCTCATTATTATATTAAGTGATATACTTGTTCACTTCACATGCAAATATAAATAAGGGTCTAATGAGATCACTTCACATGCAAATATAAATAAGGGTCTAATGAGATTAATTAACAAAGTTAAAAATATTAGTTTTGTATTGAAAATAACAATTTTTAAATTATAAAAAGGTTAAATTCACCATATTTTAACATTATATTTGTATGTTTATTTTCTAAACTGATGCTTTAAATATATATTTTGCATTTTTTAATTAATAAATACAATAATTAAGAAAATGTTAACAAATATCCACCAAGGAATAAATAAAAACAACTTTATATAAAAAAATTATGAATTCATAAATTTAAAAAACGACAAAATATTTGTATGTATCTTAAACAATGCATAATAGTATATGCTTATGCGTATTATGTAAGGTCCAGAGTTCAAACTCCTACCGAAAAAAAAACTATACTTAGAACATTTGTTAAAATGAACAAGAGCCTAACTCTGTATCTTTTTTGCATCGGTCAAAAATTCATGAGCAAGTTTTCACACAGTATTTCTTGTCGTATGGAGAATCTCTCACTGTCTCAGAAATTTCTCCTAAGTTCTCAGTTATCACCATCTGTCACTTTCAGATTTTACCTTCCTTTATTTTTACATCTTACACAACAAGCAAGCTAACTCAAACAGTTCATGTTATGTTCCCACTCTCACAAGATAAACAAGGAATACTAATATTCATTGTTCAACACCACTTGCTATTCTTTACATCACAAACATGGGCTCAATATATATATATATATAAGATAGTACTATTACTATAGTAGTGTGAAACTGTGAAGGTTTCAAAGTGTTTAAATCTTTTTAGCAATGTCACAAGATTCTGATGAAACTATAAAAACCTCTGAGGAATGGAAATGGTCTGAAATGCAAGGTGAACATTCATTATCTAAGGAACAAATGGAAGAAGAAGCTTCGTTACCAAACAACAAAAGTTGTGATGTTTCTAATGGAAATGAGAAGGTTAAGAATGTTGCTTCTGTTGGGTTTTGTGAGCTTTTTAGATTTGCTGATGGGTTGGATTATGTTCTTATGACAATTGGAAGTTTAGGAGCTATTGTTCATGGTTGTTCTTTGCCGCTGTTTCTTCGGTTTTTCGCTGATCTTGTTAATTCTTTTGGTTCTAATGCTAATAATTTGGATAAGATGACCCAAGAAGTTGCTAAGGTGAGAAACATATAATTGAGACTAAAGTTTGATTCTTTCTTTATAGTGATTGTGTTATGAATGTGAAAATTTTGAAGTTTTTTGTTTTGTTTTTGTAGTATGCTCTTTACTTTCTGGTTGTTGGTGCTGCTATTTGGGCATCTTCATGGGCAGGTGAAGAAAAAAAAACTTGTGTTTTAAGATTTTGATTTTGGCTTTGTGATTTTTGAGGTTGTGAATGTGATAAGAGAGGTTTGTTTTTGTTGCAGAGATTTCTTGTTGGATGTGGACTGGTGAGAGACAATCAACAAGGATGAGAATTAAGTATCTTGAAGCTGCTTTGGATCAAGATATTCAATTCTTTGATACCGAAGTTCGAACTTCCGATGTTGTTTTCGCTATTAACAGTGATGCTGTCATGGTACAAGATGCCATAAGTGAGAAGGTGGACAAGAAAAAGAAACATAAATCCTTTTATTGTTTTTGATAATTATTTGTTTTAGAATGGTGTTTAATATGGTTAATGTTGTGATTGTTCTGTATGCAGTTAGGTAATTTTGTTCACTACATGGCTACATTTGTTTCTGGATTTGCTGTTGGTTTCACTGCTGTTTGGCAATTAGCATTGGTTACACTTGCTGTGGTTCCTATGATAGCTGTAATAGGAGGCATTCATACTACCACTTTGGCCAAGTTATCTGGTAAAAGTCAAAAAGCTCTTTCTCAAGCTGGCAACATTGTGGAACAGGTAAGAGACTTGACATGATTTTGGCTTCGGTGAAAAAATTGATTTTGGCTGAATTGTTTTTATAGTGTGTTTTGTAGAAATATTAGCTTTTATGCAGAAAGTAGGCATAAACAGCTTAATTAAGTACTTATAGCACAAACAATTATCATACAAGTGCTTGTGTACAACCTATTTCTATAGTAAAAGCGAAAATAAAGGTACGCTATTTTCATAAGTTATTCTGGAGAGCTTGTGAAAATAAGCTGAGTTTATGTAAGAAAGCTGAAAACAGCTTATGAACACATCATAAGCTCTCTCAAACAGTCTTACAAATGCTTATGTCAGTAGAAAAGTTCAAATAAATGATTTAAACACACCCTTAACGAGACTAGAAAACAATCAAGTTTATGTTATATAGTATGTATGCTTGTTTATCTTGGTGTTGTTAATTATGAGCCAAATTTGCAGACTGTTGTGCAAATTAGAGTGGTTTTAGCATTTGTTGGGGAGACAAAAGCACTACAAGGCTATTCATCTGCTTTGAGGGCTTCTCAAAAGATTGGTTACAGAACTGGATTTGCAAAGGGAATTGGATTAGGTGCTACTTACTTTGTTGTTTTCTGCTGTTATGCACTTTTGTTATGGTATGGAGGCTATTTGGTTAGGCGTGACTACACTAATGGTGGACTTGCAATTTCTACCATGTTTGCTGTCATGATTGGTGGATTGTAAGTACTTTATTTTTTGTCATTTTTCATGTTTTAGCGAACCTTAGTGGTTACTCCATCCGTTCGTTATAAGGTTACTTATACGTACCAAGAAAACCAAATGAGTTTCGTTACTTCTGATGAAAATATTTGTCTTTTTACTTTGAAGCTCTTAACTATTACTATCTCATTTCACCTATGCATCTATCAGCAACAAATAGCTTAGGATATTATTGACAACTTTCATTCCTCGCAGGGCTTTAGGCCAGTCTGCACCAAGCATGGTTGCATTTACAAAGGCAAGAGTTGCAGCTGCGAAAATCTTCGGTGTGATCGATCACAAGCCTTGTATAGACAAGAAAAGTGAATCAGGTTTGGAGTTAGAAACTGTGACTGGACTAGTGGAGCTTAAAAATGTAGACTTTTCATATCCATCAAGACCTGAAGTTCAGATCCTTCACAGTTTCTCCTTGAGTGTTCCTTCTGGGAAGACCATAGCTTTGGTTGGAAGTAGTGGCTCTGGCAAGAGCACCATTGTGTCCCTCATTGAAAGATTCTACGACCCTTCTTCTGGTATACTATGCATGAACTCATTTAGAAGTGATACAATGGAAAAATTAGATTTTTTCGTTGAATTAAGTTTTAAAAAAAAATGTATCAAACGGGTCCTTAACTTGGTGACCATATGAAATTACAGGACAGGTTTTGCTAGATAGACATGATGTGAAGACATTGAAGCTTAAATGGTTGAGACAACAGATAGGACTTGTGAGCCAAGAGCCTGCTTTATTTGCCACCACAATTAGAGAAAATATATTGTTGGGCAGGCCTGATGCTGATCAGGTTGAGATTGAAGAAGCTGCTAGAGTAGCTAATGCTCATTCATTCATCATCAAACTTCCTGATGGTTATGAAACTCAGGTCAGTCAAATTTTTTAGACTAATGTTGTTTTGTGAATGAATATAGCTATGGTTAATGCATAATTGTGATGGTAGTTGATCAACTACCATGTATTGTAAAATCAATCATATCATTTGATTTGAAGATATATATAGAAGCATGGCTTGTTCCATCATTGCTAGCCACTTCTAATATTTTAAGGGTTTAAATATGTTTTTTATTCCTACAAATATGGAGTATTTTTTTTACTAAATATTTTTTTTTGGGTAGATAATATTATTTTTCATTTTAGTACTTATAAAATTGTTTTTTTAGTCCTTTAAATATACCCCTTTTATTTTTGGTCCTTGTTTTATTTTAGTCCTTATTAAATTTGTTCATATCAGAACCGATCCATATTATATGTGTAATATTCATTTTAGTTTTTTTGTAGTCCATATTTGAGGACTAAAATCAAATGGTCTACATGTTTTGTTATATAGATCAATTCCAACCTAAATAAATATTTTAGGGATTAAAACAAAGAAGCAAGGACCAAAAGCAAAATATTAAATATTTGTAAGGACTAGAAACAAATGATTTTTTTTTTTTACAATCAATAAGTGTTATGCTTGTAAGTTCACTTTAAACTAGTAAAGAGGCTATGTAAGATTGCATGGGATGTGTGACAAAATGGGTGGAAATTGAGATGTGAAATTTTACACATGATTAGAGTGGAAGATTTTCCTTATAAAATAGAATAAAATATATTCCATGACCACATTGAAAAACATAATTATATGATGTATAATCATAACAGTAGGTAACTAAAGTTACATAGAAAGAGGATACTGTCTTCAGACTTTATGGCACTTTTGTAAGGTACAAAAAGGAGTAACATTTATCAATGCAAAATGTGAAACCCAAGTTTATGGATCTTGACCAGATTTTTCATTTGGTTGGATAATTTAGGAGTCTGTAATTTTATCTTGTATTATACTAGTATTTAAGTTAGACACATTTAATTTATTTGGTCAACTAGCAAAAGCCATTATTCTTTTAATCAAATTTTTTTATAGAAGTCAAAGGCAGAAGTTGACTGGTCATACATTGCATATGAAAAGGATCAGAGAGTAACATGCTTCAGTAACAATGCATGTGCATGAATACAGAGCAATTTGTTCCTATTAACAAATTATAAATTAAATATAAACTAAACTAACAAGTTGTAGATGCTCAGAACATTATAACAAAAAACAAACCATGACATTAGGATCTTTATATAATGTACTAAAGTTAGAACTTGTGAGTTACATAGAAACTATATAGCATATGATTAATATATGATGGACTGAAACTGCCAACTGATTTATAAAGAAAATCTTAGTACCATACTATACTAACATGTCTCTTGTTATTATAAGACGGGTTAAATATGTTTTTTTATAACAAAGATTAAATATGTTATTAGTCTCTATAAAATTGCGAATTTGTAAGTTTAGTTCATACCTAAATTTTATTCAAAATATTTTTGGTACAATAAATTTTATTGAATTTAGTCTCTATAGAGGCAACATAAGAACTAAAATTAAACGAAATTTATATAGGGACTAAACATGAAAAATCGCAAATTTTATACAAACTAAACACATTTAACCTGTATAAGATTGATGAACAATGGATTATTTTTGAATTTTTGTTTGGTAAAAATGTAAATTACTTGAATGTTAGGTAGGGGAAAGAGGGCTGCAATTATCAGGAGGACAAAAGCAGAGAATAGCAATTGCAAGGGCAATGCTGAAAAATCCAGCAATTCTTCTCCTAGATGAGGCAACAAGTGCACTGGACTCTGAATCAGAAAAGCTGGTTCAAGAAGCTCTTGATAGGTTCATGATTGGTAGAACAACTCTTGTAATTGCGCATCGCCTCTCTACTATTCGCCAAGCTGACCTTGTTGCTGTACTTCAGCAAGGAAGTGTTTCTGAAATTGGAACTCATGATGAACTCTTTGCTAAAGGCGAAAATGGAATTTATGCCAAGCTTATCAAAATGCAGGAGATGGCAAATGAAAGTTCCATGAGCAATGCCAGAAAGAGTAGTGCAAGGTAAACTTTCACCAATGCTGAACATTTTCGGTTCTTGAAATACTTCCTCCGGTCTCGGATACAATCAAAAACAATCCTTTAGGAAACGTAGTTGATCTTATTTAATTTTTTAAGGTAATAAAAAAAGGTAATAGTTTTTTTTCTTTCTAAATTGTCATTCATAGGAACTTGTTCCATGAGAATAGGAGAGTTATTAGATGATAAAATCTAAATTATTTGAAGGTATTTTAGTAATAATGATAATTAAAGTTACATAATTAGTTAAATTTTGAACCACAAAATATGACTTTTTTGTTGCTTATATTGGAGAGGGAGTACTGATTTTGTACATCTTTTAACTTTGGATTTCTTAAGCTGATGATAAATCATCTTAATGAATTTTTTAAAATTTGCAGACCTTCAAGCGCTAGAAACTCTGTAAGCTCACCGATAATTACTCGGAATTCTTCATATGGTGGCCGGTCCCCGTACTCAAGGAGGTTGTCGGACTTCTCTACATCGGACTTTAGTCTGTCCTTCGATGCATCACATCCAAACTTTAGGCTTGAAAAGCTTGCCTTCAAAGACCAAGCTAGTTCCTTCTGGCGACTTGCGAAAATGAACTCTCCTGAATGGCTATATGCATTGATTGGATCCCTAGGCTCCATTGTTTGTGGATCCCTAAGTGCATTCTTTGCTTATGTTCTCAGTGCTGTACTCAGTGTCTATTACAATCCAAGCCACAAACACATGATTAGAGAAATTGAAAAATACTGCTACTTGTTAATTGGCCTTTCATCGGCTGCACTCGTATTCAATACATTGCAGCACTTCTTCTGGGATACTGTCGGCGAAAATCTGACTAAACGAGTGCGAGAGAAAATGTTGAGGGCGGTGCTTAAAAATGAAATGGCGTGGTTTGATCGAGAGGAAAATGAGAGTGCTAGGATTGCAGCAAGGCTAGCTCTTGATGCCAACAATGTTAGATCTGCCATTGGAGATCGGATTTCGGTAATTGTGCAGAACACTGCACTTATGCTTGTTGCTTGTACTGCAGGGTTTGTATTGCAGTGGCGCCTTGCCCTTGTCCTCGTTGCTGTCTTCCCGGTTGTTGTTGCAGCAACCGTTTTGCAGGTTTGGTTTTTAACATTTCTTTCAGTCGTGCTTGGTAGTTCCATTTCGTGTTTCAGATGTGTCGGTATTTAATATTTTGTTCTTTGCATTATTAAATTTTGAACAGAAAATGTTCATGACTGGCTTCTCTGGTGACTTGGAAGCCGCTCATGCTAAGGCTACACAACTAGCTGGAGAGGCTATAGCCAATGTAAGGACTGTTGCCGCCTTTAATTCGGAAAAGAAAATTGTTGGCCTTTTCGCCTCAAACCTTGAAACTCCACTACGACGCTGTTTTTGGAAGGGACAAATTTCTGGAAGCGGATATGGAATAGCACAGTTTGCACTCTATGCTTCATATGCTCTTGGTCTTTGGTATGCTTCTTGGCTTGTGAAACACGGCATCTCTGATTTCTCTAAGACAATCCAAGTTTTTATGGTCCTCATGGTCTCTGCTAATGGTGCTGCCGAAACTTTAACCTTGGCTCCTGACTTCATTAAGGGAGGTCGAGCCATGAAGTCGGTTTTTGATCTCCTTGACCGTAGAACTGAAATTGAGCCAGATGATCCGGATGCTGTCGTTGTCCCTGACCGTCTTCGTGGGGAAGTAGAACTCAAGCATGTTGACTTCTCTTATCCGAGCCGACCAGATATGCCTGTTTTCCGCGACCTTAGTCTTCGTGCAAGGGCAGGTAAAACTCTTGCCCTTGTAGGTCCTAGTGGATGCGGTAAGAGCTCAGTTATTGCACTCATACAAAGATTCTACGATCCAACGTCCGGCCGAGTCACAATTGATGGAAAGGACATAAGGAAATATAATCTCAAGTCCCTTAGAAGACACATTGCTGTGGTGCCTCAAGAGCCATGCCTATTCGCTACTACTATTTATGAAAACATTGCTTATGGACATGAATCTGCTACCGAAGCCGAGATTATTGAGGCTGCAACTCTTTCCAATGCTCACAAATTCATATCTTCTCTGCCAGATGGATACAAGACATTTGTTGGCGAACGAGGAGTTCAATTATCCGGCGGACAGAAGCAAAGAATAGCGATTGCTCGAGCTTTTGTACGAAAGGCAGAACTTATGCTTCTTGATGAAGCAACAAGTGCACTTGATGCCGAATCCGAGAGGTCTGTTCAGGAGGCCCTCGAACGTGCCTGCTCGGGAAAAACAACTATCATTGTTGCACACAGGCTATCAACTATAAGGAATGCCAATCTCATTGCAGTGATTGATGATGGGACAGTTGAAGAACAAGGCTCACATTCACATTTGTTGAAAAATCACCCGGATGGGATCTATGCACGCATGATTCAACTGCAAAGGTTAACAAATAGCCAAGTCGTTGGGACGACCTCGAGTTCGAGTTCTTCAGCAAGAACAAAAGAAGATGAAAGAGAAAGCTAGCAATTTGAAAGAAAATCACCAGTAATAGAGCAGTTCAGGCCATATATGATGTATACCAAATATAATTGTTAGCATTTTTGTTAGTATAGTTTATTTCTCATCCCTCATTTCCTCCTATTAAAGAATGTACCTTTTGTCTCTATTAATGTTACCCAGGAAGAATTCAGGAATGAGATTGAAATAGGTAAATAGATATATCCATCTTTATGATTTTATAAAGCATCCTTTTTACATGTTTGTCAAATGTTTCTGGGTTTTGCTAAAAAAAATTACAAATTTAGATTCAACCAGTGGTGATAAGATTTTGTGCGGTAGTGTAAATGTTTTTCTGTTTCTTCCAACAAATCTGGTCATCAATTAGATCTAACCCTATTTTTAGACTATTACTTTTCCCACTTGTCTGTTTCTCGCGCGCCCTGCAAAAAAACCAAAAATACCGCTGGTCTGGATTATGTAATCCGAACCAGATTGTTAGAGTTTTCCAGAAAACGAAATCTAGACAATTTCGAAATCTGAATTTTGGTGTTTTCTTTGATGTCAACGGCCTCGTTGACCGTTATATAACCCCCGCAGAAGCTGCAAAGCAATTGCAGGGATTGTATAAACGGTCAACAATGACCATGACACCACAAACACACTCTTAAAAAACTAAAAAAAAATTAAAGAAAATGAAAGAAAAGAGTTGAAGTGAAGAATGAAGGAATTTGTTGAACATGCAAGCCTATTTATAGCCTAAAACAAGTCCTAAGTCATATAGAAGTCAAGGAAAATGTGTTTGTCATTCAAAACCATCCAAAAAAACGTATTAAAACTCCACTAATCGATGGTGAAACGCCATCGTCCAAAAAATAACTGACGTAGTTCAAATTACATAATCCGGACAACACCATAATGCCTATTTGGAGGGTTTGAGCATAGAGAGTTTCCATGGAATGTGACATAGAAAATAATTAATAAAGGCATAAAAAAAACAAGTAAGCAGCATAAAACAACTTAAACAACAAAATATTCTAGGATGATGTTCGAAGATGTGTTTTTGAACTCGATCCAGCTGGCTTGCCAACTGACATATTTCTATCTATCGGCAGGCCAACTGAATCGAGTTAATAAAAACCTTTTCGAATTCAGATCTGCAACATAACGATGGAAGACAAGGTGTTTCAAGAGGATTGTTTTGAGTTAGATCTTGTTGTCTTGCCAACTGAGATATTTCTATCGCCAAGGCACCAAGATCTAGCTCATAGCAAACCTCTTGGTATTCAAATGTAGAGCAAGAATCTATATATTTTTGAAATTATGCTGAAGATCTTCAGCTTAAAACAGCATGAGAAAGATCCTCAGCTTAATGACAAAAATTTGCATAGTTTCCTTTGGTGTATTTGTGTGTTTTGCTGGAATTGAAGTTCAAAACTGGAGAGCACTTATTTATAGAGGTCCTTGGATGTTGTGGACCACATAAATTCTTGGTCCAATGTGGTCCATACAAAAGAATCATATGTTGAAGGATTTCGGATTATGTAATTTGAACTACACATACACCCTATGTAAATTCGGATTACAGAATCTGGAAAGCATACCTTTGGTTATTTTAGAGTTTATATGCACGTATTTGGCGTATATTATTTTAGCAACACATAATGAAAATGTAGATGATACATATATTATTTAAAACATAAGAAAACAACTTAGTTCAACAACATATAACAACTTGGTTCAACTATATAAAACACATAATAAAAACAACATAATACACGTAATAAAATAAAACATAGTAGATCACATATCATCTAAACTAATTTCTTTGTCTAGTGCTTCCAGGAGTGCCCTGGTCTCTTCGTAGTTCGTGGACCGGATCAAACTTTTTTGAATTTCTTCAACATATATGACCAACGAAGCGTCCAACTCGATCGACCCTCTAGTACTGTACTGATAAAAAAATGGAGAACATGGTTCTCATGTCGTCGTCGTTCATGAGATTCATCCGGCTGAACCGTAGACTTCCGGATGAGTCGGTCGACGGACGCCGATACTCAACACCATCCACCCTCTGTGTCTCTATGGTTGAGTTTGAGGTTGATTTCATTCAGTTGACCCTTCAACCCAGAGGGGGTGACATCAGTGCGAATCCTGAATAGATGGGGTGGTTTTCTACCGTTGTAGTAAATTGCAGCCAACTTGGTGTTCGAATTAAATACAAAGTTTTCCATGGTTTTTTTTCTTGGTTTGGTTTACTAGTTATGAAAACAAAGACACTTATTTATAGAGGTCCTTGGGTGTCCTGGACCATAGAAACTGTCGGTGCAATGTGAACCACATGAAAAAAATCATGTTCCGGATTACATAATCTGGAATGTCTCTCACCCCAGAGAAGGTGCGCTGCATACTTCAACTTGGCCTATTGTCGTAAAAATTTGGATTACATAATCTGGATACCACAAGAGTTGTCCGGATTATGTAATCCGGACTGCATCAGAACAGTTTGGTCGGTGGTCTGCAGCACAAGAAACACGTTTTCAAAGGTTTTTACCAGCATTAATGACTGGTAAAACTCCTTTGAACACATTTTTTGAACGTTTTTTTGACTAAAATTAATGGCTAGGCATATTATTTTCCCTGTAAATAGCCTCCAAAACCTTCACATTTCTCAAACTCTCTCCTCCTCTCCTCATGTTCATTCTATGCAAAATGTGTTTCCATCGTTGGTCTTTCTTAAAAATAGGCTACTTTGAAAACTCGAGGGTTATATGACCGGTCAACGGAGAAGACAACACGCTGCAAAGAAGCACGGTTTGTCTGGATGTCATGTTGATCTGTCTGGGTGCAAGGTTGACTATCAAGGTCTCTTTTGCCCTAGACAAGAAACATACCTTACATCAGTTTATCACTTTTTATCTTTTAGCAACATATTTAGATTCTGGGAAAGCAACATATTTAGATTCAAATTTAAACTACAAAATAATTTGATCTAAAAAATTCAATTTTTATAACTTTTTATAAATATTATTAACATGTTCTATACTAACACATTAACAATTTTGTTCAACAAAAAAAAAAACACATTAACAATTTTTTAATCAAAAAACCGATGTTTTATATAATATAAATATATCAACATCAATTGCACGTCTTAATTATTGTAATTAATTGTGTGTAGAGATACCGTTACTTATACATATGTATCCATTAATTTAAAGTACCAGAAATACTAATTTATTTTAAAGTACCACAAATGGTGAATTTTATATGTGGATATCGTGTATGTAATTTTTTTTACATCCCTAATTATTGCTATTATATTCATTTGATCATTTTATTTAGGGTTAATAGGTCTCTACCCCCCTGTAATATAAGTCATTTTCGGTTTTCCCCCCTGTAAAATATTTTTTTTGATTTACCCCCCTGTAAAATATTTTTGTTTTAATTTACCCCCTTAATAGGCCAAACAAAGACGTAAAATTCTTGAAAAATAAAATAAAATTGGTTTTTGTTTGGCCTATTAGGGGGGTAAATCAAAACAAAAATATTTTAAGGGGGGTGAATCAAAAAAAATATTTTACAGGAGGGAAAATCGAAAATGACCTATATTACAGGGGGTAAAGACCTATTAACCCTTTTATTTATGTATACATTTTGTGTTCTTTTTAAACAATTAATTGTTAATATGTGTCATTCAAAAAAAACATGTATTTAAAGGACAAAATTTATGTGCATTTTCCTTACATGTTTTTTGTATGGTTCTTCACATAATTAAAATTTATTTTTTGTGATTATAACAAACTTTAAAAAAAATTATGGATTTGAGAAATCACAGGCACTTGTGAGTATTTTCTAAGAAGTATCACACTAAAAAAAAATTAAGAAAATGCACCTAAGTGTTTTTCCTTTTTATGTTTGGTACAAGTTCTTGCTTATTTTAACTCTAGCAAAAAACACATGTACATTTTCTCATGTGTGTTTTTTTTTTTTGGTAGATCCTCGTGTGCTTTTTAAGTGGTTCTTAATAAACTATTCATGTGAAGTGTATTTTTAACTAAGAATCATATGAAAAACACATAAAGAAATTCACATGAGTTTTATCCTTATTTCAAACTATTTATTTGTTTCTCAGTTTTCTCCTTCAATAAATTTCATTTTATATATATTTCATTTAGCATAGGATTTGTCAAATTTATTAGATAATTCATTCATTTTTTAATTATTAAATTGATAGAGAAAATTTTAGATAATTATTTGATTAAATTATTTATTTTGATCAATTTTATATACTTATACGGAAATAATTTTGTTTGCCGACATGTGCTCATTATTTTTATTCTAAACATGCACTCTTGATAATTTTTTAACCTAGATGACACAAATTTATTTATGTACTTTGTATATTGTTTTTTGAAAACTCAATATCCGACTAATCTAAAGGGTCCAATTCCAATGTCCATTTGCAGGTGCCCATTTAAATTCATTTTTTAGGTAGATATTGATTGTTTATTTAGTAAATTACTGGTTGTATCACCACAAAAAAAAATGTGTTATAATATGAGCAATTTTTTTTGGTTTATTACTTTTGAATTATATGAATTTTCAAAACACACACATATATAATATATATAGCATAAACACTGATATTATTGATAATCGTTTCAATTTAGATAACTATAATTTATTTACTTTTTTGCCAAAAAATAACTATAATCTATTTACTTTATATTTTAGGCAGATGTTAATAATTTATTTAATAAAATATGGGTTATAATATGAATAATTTTTTTTCTTTAATAACTCCTGAGTTATATAACTTTTAATAAATATTATACGTAGAACACAAACATTAATATTATGCATATAACCATGACAATGCCGGAAAAATACACTAATTATTGTTAGAAAAGACTTAGTCTTTTTACATTTTTCTTTGTTATTGTAACTAACAAATGAATGTTATTTTGTAGTTTTAAAACACAGTCATCTATCTTTATTATTATTATGAATTTATTATATTAGATTTAGATATCGTTTAAAATTCCACATCAACGTCCCACGCATTTGATTTTAATTTTTTTTAATGATTTTCAAAAACTTTAATTAATAATAACCATGTTAGAAAGTGTATAAAAACTATTAGCTAGCTATATACTTCTATATTTTCATTCATATCATACGGCCGAGCACCACCAAAAAAAATATTATAGGGCCGGGTATAAGATTTAAACTTTATTTGTGAAAAGATGAACGAAAAAACAAGGGAACAAGTGCAATTTCATATATGGAATTATGGTAATAGACCTGATGGTCATGGAAATCGAATATGGATAATAGAAGTAAAGAATATAGTAATTGAACTTTTCTATTCATTTTTTTTCTCTCCCTTAGTTTTTTGCGGTTTTGTTTTTTATGTCTTTGGAGCCATTGTACTACAAGAAATCGACGGTCGTTTCAAACGTTATTGAGTTTAATGGATGGAAATAACTAGGAGGCAATACTTGAATTCATCATTGAATTATTTCAATAATTTGTAAAAAAAATATACTTACCTTGTAATGCTAACCGCCAATAACCTTTGTCCCAAATGAAAGTTGAACCGTATTGGAGAAAAGTAAAAAAGATAATGCAAATCAGCTTAGGTTTATTCATCGTTCATTTTTTCATATCACATCTATTGTTAGACTGTGTTCATCGTTTATTTTTCCATATCACACTTATTGTTAGACTTTATTTTCATTGACTTGTGTTTTATTCATACATAGACATTTCTTCATCTCCCATGTCTTCCTTGTTATTTAAAGATGGTGTATTTCACCTTTCTTTTATTTGATTTTTGTTCAACGGTTTCAACCCTTGCCTCCTCCACTTTACTGTTTTGATGTGCGTGTTTTTTTTCTTCTCAATGTTTCATCATCTTTATTTTTTTTCTCAATGATTGCATCTCTTCCTACCTCCCTTTTATTTTTTTGTCGTACATGTGGGTTTCAATTTATGCTCAAAGGTTTCAACGTTTCTCTTATCCTCTTTACTTTTTTAATTTGTTGTGTGTGCATTTTAAATGGAGAGAGTGATGCATATTTACAAAGTATTTTTTTTAACAAATACACAATGTATTGTTTAAAACTTGTAAAGATGAACAAATTATGATCATTAGAAGACACTTAGTCTTCGTACATTTTCTCAAAGCATGACTAGTGAAGAACCATACGAAAAGAATGTAAGGAAAATCCACAAAAAGTATATTTATATTATATTTTTGTATATTTATCTTGTATGGTTCTTCATATCATTAGAAAAAACAATCACTCTTATGCACAAAAACTAAAAAAAAATTTCTCCTCTCGTGTTGGTCAGTATGACTAGTGTTTACCTATAACACAATTAATCAATCAAATTAAACTAGTTAAGCATATTTTACCCTTTACCTTTTTCCTAGCTCAATACATTTCTTGGTTTAGTAGCTCAAAAACCCCAAAAACACCGTACTTAATGATCGCTAAAGTAGTTAAGAAATCTATAAGAGTCATATTTTATTCCTCATCTTAATTGCTCAAAGAAAGAGAATCACAGTTGAAAACTATCCGCCATTGCCTCAAATAACTTTCTAGTTTAAGATAATCCGTTTATTTGGTTATTTTTTTTCATATATTCCTTCAATTTATTTACTATATCTAAAAAATCTAAATAAATGGTTAAACTAATACAATATTTAATATGTTTTAAAAATAACAAGCGTCATGCTAAAACACACTCATTATGCTTTTGTAATGATCTTTTTTATGGTTATGCCGGCGATGTTAGGTGGATCTGGTAATTGGTCTGTTCCGATTCTTATAGGGGTCTGTTTGGTTCGAGAGTTTTGGAGGGGAGTGGAGATTTTTAATTTGAAGTGTTCGGTTCAATTTTTAAAAGGGGAGGTGAGGGGAGCAAAGTTTATTGCACTGCCAAAAGTATCCTTAGATTAATTTAAAATCTCAATATTATCCTTATAACAACATTTATTATTATTAGGTTATATAATCTTTGAAAAAACTTTTATTATTATTATTATTATTATTATTATTATTATTATGTTACAGGTTGTATTATTTTGTAACAACTTTTGTTCCATATTATTAACAACTTTTCCTTGTAACAACTTTTATTACTACTTGTAGCAACCCTATTACTAATCCATTTTTCCATCGTGTTGTTATCGATTACATCGTTATTGTTTCGTTACTTTATTATCCTTATTTAATTAAGTTTAAGGGTAAAACAGTAAAATATTTTTAAAACCGCTCTCCTCTTGCGAACCAAACACATTTTTAATTAAAATCTCTCCCCTCCCCCTCTCCATTAAAATCCCTCCCCTCCCCTCCTAATTCTTGAATCAAACGGACCCTTAAGTAACTCAAAAAAGAAAAAAAAATGTGTTATCAATAGTTGATTGTACAATTTTCAAAAAGTTATTGTTACGATTGATTATTTAACAAGTGCACATTTTTTAGCATTTTTCATGCACTTGGATGAAATTGCATAACGTTAGTCAAATTACCCCTTCCGTCAATTTCCTCCGTTAGAATATTTTTTTCAAAAAAAATCTTGATTTTTTTTTTACGTTATGTGCAAATACCCCCTTGAAATTTTGCACTTATGTGCAAAATGCCCCCTAAAATTTATAATAATCAAGCAAATTGGTCCATGCGACAAAAAAATATTCTTTTGCTCCCCATTTTTTTTATCTTTATTATCGTCATCATCAAAGGTCCTTGTTTTGAACCATATTGCAAGAATCAAGCAAACAAGATATGGTTATCCAGTTTTCAGTCAAAGTTAGTGCTAAAAGAAAATGCCAATTTAGAAACAGCAAAGAAGACAATTTTCAGCTTCAAGTAGCACAATAGAAAATAAGAATACAAGAGGATATAACCTTATTTAATTGTAATTTGATAAATATCCTTCTTTGTAGATGTGTGGATTAATTAAGTTGAGGGAATGAAATGAAATCCTGGTGCAATATTGGCAAGAGTGTGAGTTCCAATACGACTGGTCCCAACATATTTGAGAGTTGAAATGAAACCACCAACAGAAGGAAGTTTTGTGTTGCAATTGGAGAGTGGTGTAGGAACCATTAGGTTACATCCATCATCATTGAAAACTTTTCATCACCATCGGTTGTTGCATTAGATAACATGTTTCCTCCACATTGTAATTATACTTGAACATCTCAATTATTTACAGAGAACTATATGGTTACTCTGTACATAATTAATGATATCAATTGTTGCATTAGATAACATGTTTCCTCCACATTGGAGCATCTCAATTATTTACACATAACTATATGGTTACTGTGTACATAATTAATGATAAAAGTGTATTAGTAACATACATCTTCAGTGTAAAAAGTATCTTACATCTATACAAATTATTTAAAAAAGCATTTACCATTCACATGTCTAGTTAAAAAACTTATTATTTTAGGTTTCTGCCTCAAATTGGTTGCTTGATTCTTGAGACATGGTTTAAAATAAGGGCCTTTGATAATGATGATAATAAAGATAAAAAAAATTTGGGAGCAAAATAATATTTTTTTTGTCACAAAGATCAATTTGCTTGATTATTATAAATTTCAGGGGGCAAAATTTCAAGGGGATATTTGCACATAACGTAAAAAAAGTTCAAGATTTTTTTTGAAAAAAATATTATAACGGAGAAAATCGACGGAGGGGGCAAATTGACTAACGTTATGCAATTTCAGGGGGTAATTGAAGTTTTGTTAATGTCATGGGGTAATTGACGAAACTTACAATTTGAGGGGGTAATTGCCTATTTACCATTTGATTCTTTAACAAGTGTACCTTTGTTAGCATTTTTCATATACTTGAATGAAATGATAATGAATCTTTTATGACTTAACCAAAATTCTTGAATTTGAATCTCACATATCAATATAAAAGTGTTAAATATTTTGAGAGAGAGTCTATACTCATTATGGTTATTATTATACTCAACTAAATAGTATGTATAAGTTGCATGTAGATGATAACCAATATCCATAAAACAAAAAATATTAGTATTTTCAAAATAAATAATTTATAATTTTTAAATCAATTAGACATCAATTATTCTCATCAATTAGACATCAACTAGTTGTCCTCGTGAGCTTAACTCAGTTGCTATGGACAATGCATAAACTAATGCAAGGTCCGGGATTCTAACCTCGGTAAAAAAAATAAAATAAAAGACATCAACTATTTTGAAAAAAAAAAAACTTTTATCCAATATTTTAACACACTTTGGGCGCCAAGTCACTACTCTTCGTGCAATCACCCTCGTGTCAAAACCCCTGAACCCTACTGCGTTTAGGGTTTTGTTTCCGATCGACGACAATGGGAACTCAGTGGCCATTGGTCGGAAAAGAAGTCCCGATCATCGGTAGCGACACCGTTCGCTGGACCGACCTCACCGTACCTTCTTCCTCCATCATCACCGTCGACGCCGGTTCCGCCGCAATCACCGAAGACCGCGCTTCCTGCTCCGTCATCGGAGATCCTCCTACATATCTCATCTGGTTCGTTTCCTCTCCTTCCTCAATCTCAACCCTAACTTTTTCAAAATTTTCACCGTTTCACTAATCTATGCTTTGATTCGTTTTTTTGAGCAGGAGAATTCATAAGGCGCAACCTCAAACTTTGGAATTGCTTGAGCTTACTGCTTCGAAAGAATTTCCTCGTGTTGGACTCAGATTCACTTTTCCAGACGCGCTTTATCCATTCACGTTTATCTGCAAAAACGAGGTCACATTTGCTTATTCATAATTTGTAACAATCAATTATTATTATGAACTTGGTTGGATTGACTTAATTGAGCTTATTTACTGGCTTAAGTTTTGTGAGACTGTTTTGGAGAATTTATGAAAAAGCTTGTAACATTGTTCATAAGCTATTTTCAGCTTATTTTCGTAAATTTTTTAAGATAGCTTATACAAACAGCTTATAGCTTATACTGAAACAATTTGTAGCTTATACTGAAACAATTTGTTAGACTGTCTGGGTAACTTATAGAAAAGCTTACGACATTGTTCATAAGCTCTTTTCAGCTTATTTTCATAAATTCTCCAGGATAGCTTATAAAAACAGCTTATAGATTATACAGAAACAATTTCACTTAGTTTACATTTTACTATAAAAATAGCTTATACACAAGTACTTATCATGACAAGCTCCTATGCTATAAGCTGCAAATAAGTTGTTTATCCAAACAGGGCTCATGTCTTATTGTGCATTGTTTAGTGTTTTTGTTTTTGTTTGTGTAAGTGAAGTTTTGTTCATTGTTGATGCAGATTACTGGAAATTCTAGATTTCCTTACTTGCTTTATGTGTTGACTGTGTCTGGTGTGGCTTATCTATTGAGAATTCGAAATGTTTCTGCATATGGGTCGTGTTCTATTTTACCAGAGGATGAGCTTATTGAGCTTAATGTGCGTGATTACATTCCGGATAATGCTGCCATAACCGCCGTAACAGCAACTGCTCGGTGTCTTGTTATTGGTACTAGTAATGGACCGGTTTTCTCATTCCAACTTGGTGTACTTGACCCAAGTGCTCATGGTATGGATATCTCAGTTTGTTTGTTCTTTAGTTCTTACATGTGCCATTGCTAACTTTCATATTTTCTCCTGCCCTGCCCTGTTCCACTGCTTTCGTTGTAATTATGTGTGTAATTTACTAAATTGCATGTTCTTTGGAACTTGAGATTGCAATGGGACTGCTCTCGTAGACTTAGATAGCCTGATTTTGTTTACCATTTTGACATTGCATTGGAAAATAGAGATCGGTTCATCTTTATATCAAGTGAACAACATAAGCTCACCTTTTACTATGTTAAAATTTTGTTCCTGTTTGGAATTTGTTGATATTTGTTTATTAGTTTTTATTGGTTTATAATGAATTTGTTTTTCCATTAAGGCTTTGTGCACGAGCTTAGAGATGAAGCTGGAATTGGCCGTTTATGGGGTTTAATATCAAGGTATTCTCTTTTTAAATTCTAATACCCAATAATCAAAATACATTATGTTAGATAACTTTTCCACCTATCAATATATTTCCCCTGTTATGAATTGAACCTTCCCGAATTATGAACTATAATATGTTGAATAATCACATTTTGTAGGGGGAATTTCGTGGGTACTGTACAAGACCTGGTAATTTCTGAGTTTTGCGGGAAAAAGTTTGTGTTTGCACTTCATTTGGATGGGACATTACGAATTTGGGATCTAGCATCTCATAGCAAGGTCTTTAGTCATAACATGGGTGTAATGCAAATGTCAGGTACTGTATATCTCTCGATTTAATTCTAACTATTCTTTTATATTTAAGTTTGTTAGAATTATGAATTGTAGATATTTCCTATAAGTGTAACAACTTCCTAGTTGATTTTCAATATTTCTAGGATTATACAACTTCCTAGTTTAGTGCTTATTCAATGTATTTATTGTAACACCATTATAAATACAATAGTGTGATCTCATTATAGGCACACAAATATTCACACAGAATTTACATATTTTACATGGTATCAGAGCAAAAAGTTTTAAATATTGAGAAAACTTCAGAACAATTTTTCATTAAAATATACCCAAGTACATCTAGAAAAGTCATCATTAAAAGTAACAAAATATTGATAACCCAAACATGAAACAACACGACTAGGACCCCAAATATCAAAATGAACTAAAGCAAAAGGAGACGCAGCTCTTTTATTGATTCTACTGGGAAAGAAACTCCTAGTGTGTTTCCCGAACTGGGGCAAAAACCTAGAAACTAAAGCCAGTAAAGGGTAGATAACCTTAACCTGACAATCCTTGCTGCAAACACAGTCACTGTTGCCGTGCTATGTTTGGTCTATGAAGTCATGGAAACACAGCAAAAACAGAGCGTTTCTTGCGTTTCAAAATTGGGATGAGAGGTAGGGCATTCTAAACTTAGATTGGGAAATGATAAAACAGCCCCAAAAGAAAAAATTCAAAATTAGGTATATCATATCAGATGACATTACAAACACTAACCGTTAAGCAGCTGCTAATGCAAAACGTGGATAGCCATTAGCCAGTGTTTCACGTTGCACCATGACCCATTCCCACTCGGCTATAGTGCTGCTATTAAGTCACAACATAGAAATTTCTTATATTTCAAACTAAGTGGGAGGTGATCAAATGTTGAGCACTATTTTTAAGGGGCACTAGATAAACTTCCTTTCTTGTATTAATGTTATTATCTTTGATCAGTGGAATTCATCAAGTTCCTGGTTGTGCATAATATATCTCAGAAAAAATGGTAGTAAGATGCAATAAGCTAGAAATGGATTACAGGAAACAAGGCATTTTTCTTCTTATTTTTGGGGAATGATAATGTTATTTGTCTCTTATTGCTGCAATATCAAATATGATTGAAAGTTAGTTGAATGTGATTTCCCTTCCGTTGTTTAATTATATATGACGATATCTTTGTTCTTATGTTTACTCGTATTCACAAACACATATGCTCAAACCATTCAATGTTTGTTTTTCAGGTGCTAGTTTTTTAAGATTATGGGTGGGTCAATCTGACCCCAATTCAAGCATAATTCCTTTGGCAATCTTGTACAGACATACATCGGTATGAAATTAAAGGCATTGTTATTTCCCACTCATTTATTAAATACAAATACATATCTACAATGTTGGTCATGTTTACGTTATTTTATGCTTACATGTACACTTGAAAGAAACTTTGATTATGTCTACAGTTTGAAAGCCGACACATGTTTCAAAATGTGTACCGCCTAGACTGTTAATTTGGGGGTGGGGGCAAAAAATGTATATTTGGTTGGATGGAAGAGTTTATGTTTTAAATCTCTGTTGTCAAAAGCGACTGGCGCGGCCAAAACGCCTCCACTGCACCCAGCCGCGTTGGTGCGGTGCGAAACTGGAGAGCGGCCAATCTGGAACGGTGCGCCACAGTGCCAATTCGGGTGAAAGTGGCCGCTACAGCCTTCCAGTTCAAAAAAGAAGAAAAAAGAGGAGTAGGACAATAGAAGAAGCAGAGAGAAGATCAAGAGAAGAAAGGATGCAGAGAGAGAAGAAAACAAGGAGAAAAGGATTGAAAGAAGAACAGATGCAGAGAGAGTGAGAGAGAAGAGAACAAGGAGAGAAGTATGAAAAAGGGAGATGTGTGTGGAGGCATTTAGGGTTCCTGAAATATACAGTCTCTTTGGGCCATATATACGGGCTTTTAAATTAAACTAAAGTCCAAATAAAAAAACCCAAAACCTGAGCTGCATCGTAACTGAATAATATGGACATCTAAGTTAAAAATTTAAATTGGATCTGTTTTTTGTTACCATTTTTTATTATTGTTTTGTTATATAAAAATAAATTAATTTAAATAAGTAAATACATTTATATTGATATTAAATATATTTTTATTAATACTAAATGTTTTTTTATATTGTACCAAAAAAATATATATTTTATTTATATTTATACTAAATATATTTTTTATTTATATTAATATTACATATACTTTTCATTTATATTAATACTAAATACATTTTTATATTAGTATTTGATACTAATAATCAATTAATTATCTTTAATATTTCATTGATATTAATATTAACTATATTTTTTTCATACTTTCTTTAATATGTTTTTTTATATTAGTTACCGCGTCGCTAAAATAGCGCCCGCTTCGCGCCACACCACTTTTGGGGTTGGCTGTGCCACGCCACTTTTCCACATCGACAACAGTGTTTTAAATGTAAATGCTCTTTGAAAATAACTCTGCAATCTTATTCTAGCGTTATCGTTTGTACATCTATAGAAGAATCATTTTTGTTTGTTTGTGATCTAAACTTTGGGTTTCAAGTTTAAACGAGCAAAATCAGAAAAATCATGATCATGGCTTAAAATAGATTACAGTTTGAGATAGGTCCAGTAAGGATATCTTCATATTGATGATTTATTGTTTAATTTTGAGTTTCAAAGAACTATATTTTGTCTAATACAAATTAAAATGTCATGTTTATGAATTTGCTTATTGAAAAAGAAATAAAATTTGGTTATATAGAGTAGAATACATATGAAATGCTAAATTACCCACAAATTTGCTGTCTTATTTTTGTTAGCTATAAAATTTTGATCTATGTGATTGATAAACCTCTTCGTTAATATTATTAAATTTCCATATTCAATGTTGTGCGCCTCTGTCCTTGGTATAAATTTAAGTTAATCACACCAGCTAATGAGTTAGATTGGTGATGCCTCGATCTGAGACCTTTTAACTGATGTCTAGAGATTGTCGCACATGGTTTGTTTTAATTCAGAGACTTTTTTATCACTCAAATACACAGACCAAACTTTAGAAAGTCATTAAGTCATTTCTCCACTATCTTTTTTAACTCGATGCTTCATATTTTCATTTCTGCACTTGTTTTCTGTCACTGTGGTTCTTCATCTCTTCCATTTTCCCTTCCTTTTCTCCTCCAATTAGGTTGACTCTGATATCTCTTATTATTTACTATTTAGTAATTTGTGTAGTGCATACAGTTTTAGTAATACCTGCTTTAAAGTAGAGAGACTTCATAAGGATTGGTTTAAGACTTTAAATTCTTTAGTCTTTACTAGTGACAGAAATCTGAGTTGTCTTCAAAGATTAACTTATCAATTGAAACATCAGCATTTTTAACTGTTGTATTGCTATGTTTGTAATGTTCTAGGATGAAAATTTGGAGATGATCTCTTTACATAGTATCCTATATAATTTTGGGGATAGAATTGTTCTCTCTATGGAGCCTTCAGTGCAAAATATTTCCTTGGAAGAGGTAATTTGTTGCCCTTTTCAATAAGCATAGATTGGATGTGTTTTCTTGTTTTTTTTTTTTTTTTAATCTTTGCTACAGTTGTGAGCCTACTTTCATTTCATCCAGGGACGGTGCCTTGACGTTAAACTAATGTCGGATAAGATATGGATACTGAAGGATAATGAATTAGTATCACACTTGTTGGCTACAGATATTGATGAGTACGTAACCTTTTCTTATCTTTTTTTTCTATGCTGCTCTTTTGAGCATATTTTCATGGTGTGTTAGTATTAAAAAGGGCAACCTGTGCCATGGCTAGTTCCAAAAGAAGAGTCAGGCCAATTGTGGACCTGTTATAGGGGCAGCCTTACTTTGCATTTCAAGAGGGCGATCCCATACTGACAAGAGGCTGGTACATAGTAGCGGTTGTAGTATAAACCAGGAATTATATCTTCATTTGTTTAGCATTTTACTAGTCGATTGTAGAAAGGTTAAAACTGTCAATTGATAGTGGCAGATTTATCTATATCCATAGGCAGGACCGAATTCTTTGTTAATAAATTATATATTCTAACACTGCACTATTTGCTTGGGAAACATTTTTCATGAATCCAATTAATTTTTAAGTTTTCACCATATTATTTTAGGTCTAACATTTGAAAATTTGGATACGAGTAGGTAACTAATATATGCTACCACACATTTGAAAGGATTGTTATACATGAATTAGTTACATTCAATGCAGCTTAAATTGATTGGGATGATATATTCATTTAAAATTGCAACGGACAACGTGAAAAAATTATCCCATAAAAAAGTTAATTAGTTGTCTAAATAGTTTTATACCTGTGTCATATGTTCTGCACTTTAAACCTTCATTGTATGTTTTAATGTGGGTATGTCACTGTTCTTGCTCAACTATTAATCTGTTTTGTCAGGGTAGAAGCATTTTCCTATGCGTTACAGGAAGAATTTGTTGCTGATCAACTATTTCAAAGTTCAGTGCATCTTGCGGATGAAATTTTGCGCATCACACATTCAATATTTTCATCCTCAAAGGTATCACATCATTTATTATTTTAATCCTCAGTCTTTGTGGCCTTCTATTCCTTTGTTATTTGCATATCAGTGGGAGAGTTATGTTCTACAATTCACTGAATGCGTTTATGAACCGTAGTTGCACTATGTTCATGTGTATATGCTCAAATAATTGTACTATGCTTGCCTATTGCCAATTATGATTTTACATAAAGATGGTTACTCCCACTCTAAGAACAAGGTGATGGTTTTCATTCAAACACTTTGGGTGCTTGTAAATGATGTATTTAAAAGAAGGCTTAATTGCACTTTTCGCCCCTATCTTTTGCTAATTGTGCGATTTTGCACCCCGTCTTTCTTTTTGAGTGATTTTGCACCCCATCTTTTGCCAATAGTGTTTTGTTCAAAATCATCATTAAAAGAGGGGAAAGGGGCAAAAGATGGGGTGCAAAATCGCTCAAAAAAAAAGAAGAGGGGGTGCAAAATCGCACAATTGGCAAAAAGATAGGGGACAAAAGTGCAATTAAATACAAAAGGTCCATCTAACCAGAAAGGGGGGTAAAAAAATGGGCTGCAAAATCGCTCAAAAAAAAAAAGAGGTGGTGCAAAATCGCACAATTAGCAAAACATAGGGGGGAAAAGTGCAATTAAGCCTTAAAAGAAATTGGAATTGGCTTCCCTAAACTTTCATGATATAAAATCCATATGTATCAATTCAAGGGGTTAGTTCTATTGGATGTGCAACATTTACACTGAAATGTGTTTGTCCAATGTTTACTAGTGGTTGCATACACAACTTATCTTTCTTCGCTTCTAAAGAATAAAAATATTGAATATGAACTCTTTTGATTGATGCTTTGAACGACCAGTGCCAGACTAAACAACTTTTTTGTATCAATGTAACATGCAAGTGTTGATTGTTATCATGCTGGGAGTTCTCATATGCTTAAAAATGTTCTGTCAATAAAATAAGAAATATATTATAAGGAAGAGTATGACTGTCAGTTATTTATTTTCTGCAGGATGATATTTTGCCTTTTGTATCTTCTATTTTTTTAAGAAGGCTGATGCTTCCTGGGGTTCATCATAATGCTGCTTTGCATGCAACTCTTGCCGAGTATAACAGGCATTTGGGTGAATCCGAGTTACAAACATTAACTGCAGATGGACTAAAAAAGGAGATACTTTCGCTTATAGAACATGAGGTTTTTGTTGTCATATTTGTTCAATTTCTCTCATCTCTTGCCTTGCTTTTCCCTCCCTTTAATGGGAATTTGTATAGTGATTTACTGACAAGTTTTATAATGTGATAGGTTGGATCTGAAAAAGTGTCAATAGTGCATTGCTGGAAGTGTTTTTTTGCCCGATATTTCCATAATTGGTGCAAGAACAATGCAGTATATGGCTTGCTTGTTGATTCCTCCACTGTTGCTGTTGGTTTAATCAGAAAAAAATCAGTTTCACTTCTTCGGTCTTTGGAAGATATTGAGCGCATTGTAGAGGGTAATTAATAATTATGGTTACTTTTCTTTCTCTTCTCTCTCTTGATGAATTTTACTTCGTAAAAATATACCTGGCTTTTTCTTAGACATTTTTAATTAACTTGCTCCTATATTCATTATTTGCCTTCCTTAATATGGACTTCGTTTGTATTCTGTAGGTTCTTCAGATGAAGTTAGTGAGCTCACAGGCATTGTGGATTTAATTGACGATGGTATTGAATGTGAAATTTTGGTTGACTTGCTTCGGTGTGTCATGAATTTCAGCCAACAATTGGGCAAAACTGCTTCTTCTATATTTTATGAATCACTTTTTACTGCACCGACGATCTCTTCTGAAGATATTGTTAACTGTATAGTGAAGATTCTGGAAACTGGTTATTGTATACCAGGTCCAGTGCTCCAAAGTTCTGCATCTGGGGATCATACAATTTTCCTGCCGAAGGAACCAACAGATCATAGAAGTTTGAGAAAACTCTCTGTTGACATGTTTTTGTCTCTTCAAGGCCTGTACAAAAAAGCTTCTACGTGGGACAAAATTTTAAATGTAGTTGAGGGTTTACTGAAATTTTTGGTTCCTCAGAAAAGAATGCTTAAATTTGATACTGAAATGTCATCAAACATAAATTCTTCCGTCATGGTACATTCTTCGTATCAGATTGCAAAAGTGATGTTTGAATCTGCCTGGGACTTTCTCCTATTTTTAAGCTATTTGGTGGACATCAGCGGTCAGGTGAGTTTATAGACATTTCCTATATGTAAATTCTCATATGTGCAATTGCTTTTTAATTACTGTAAGCATCCACTAATTGAAAGTATTGTCTAATTAAACATGGTAGCAACTGGAAATTCTTACTACAAAGCTGTGTATATCTCTCGTGTAATTGTTTTTAATGTAAGCATTCCTTGATTGAAATTATTTTCAAATTAAATTAGATAGTTATTTGAAATTCTCACCAGAAAGTCTACATTTTCTTCTGTTTTCCTTCAGTCAATATTAATTTTGAAAGTTGTGCTTGATGCACTTGATCTGACTTTGATGTTTGTCAATTTTTGAGCTGTTTTCCTCAAAGGTTTTAATGATGGAAAATAAGCTGTGTATGTTAGGATATAGAATATAGATTATTGTATAATTAGAGTGATTAAGAGTTAGTAAGTTGATAAGTTTGTAAGGTGGTGGTTAAGATAAGTTGATCCTTTCTTTGAGCAAGAAAAAAAAATCCTAGAATAGTGGTGTAAAAACAGATTCAAATGAATAAAGATTGCAAACAAATGAGGGTTTCTTATTAGTGTAGCGAGATTGAAAGGGAAGATATACAAGGTTTACAATGAAGATAACCTTGCACTGGCTACCCAAAGGAGCACTCTCCTTTCACACTAGATAATTCTCTAGTCCAATAATTTTATTATTCAAAGCCATCTTTCCCCTCTACCAATTGAGGGCTATTTAAAGACTTTTCAAGGATAACCAAAATAACATCTCTTAATAACCACCTAACAAACTTATCAACTTACTAACTTTTAACCACTCTATTTAACCAATATTCTATAGCCTAACATTGTATATCTCTTCTGCAAATGTTTTTAATGCAATCATTACTTAGTTGAAGTTATTTTCAGATTAAATATGATAGTTATTTGAAATTCCCACAAGATAGATTACATTTTCTTTTGTTTTCCTTCATTCAATTGTAATTTTGAAAGTTTTGTGCCTGATGTAATTGATCCTGAGTTTGATGTTTGTCAATTCTTGAGCTGCTGGCAAACTGATCCACTAGATCAACTGAATATATCGGGGTCACTCAAGATTTTAATTATTTTTTTGCATCCTTTGCATTTGTTGTGGCCAATCAATGCCACAATGACCAATTTTTTTTAAGCATGGATATGATAAAAACGTGGGGGAAAAATCATATACTGGTAAAGAGGCCCAATTGGATGATATATGGCCGAAAATGAGTTTATAAGTGGGAGATATCCTTCACATTACAAGCCAATTTTGTAGGGTTGATTTAGACCCAAACAAATTTTAAGATGGTATCAAAGCCTATCAAAGATTCATCGGGCCACACACTATCATGCTACTTCGGTCCTGATCTAGATCTCCTGTCCTAGGCGTCAGTGTGTGTTAAGAGTCCCATGTTGGAGGTGATATGACCTGAACATGAGTTTATAAGTGGGAGGCATCCCTCACCTTATAAGTCGGTTTTGTATGGTTCAATTAGACTCAACCCAAATTCTAAAGGATTTGACTCCTGTAAAGTGAACAATTCACTTTAGAGAGTATGGTGAGTATTATAGACCATTTTATTAATAATAAATCAAAGGTGGATATTGCAAGTATTCCATACCAAATCACGAGTTTGTTGAAATAACAACCCTTGATTTGCTCACTTCACTCACTCTAGACTAGCCAAATTCAATCCTAATTCCTAAGATATACGTTTGGGATTTTTGTGAGTTTGAATTTCATGAAGAACAAAGTATGTTTGTCATGCAAATACAATAAATGGATACTTCTGTCCTAGTTGAGGAATTCAAGCATTGCTCTCTAGAATATTTGTTTAATGGTTAGCCTTGGTCTAGCACCGCATAGACATATTTCATGCAGAACAAGTTTTTGATGTATTTAGGAAGTCATTTTTGCTAGAATAATGCAGTTTCAATGTAGATTAAAATGTTGTACATTTCATATTAATATTTTTTGACAAATTGTTTCTTGCAGGTCCACTTGTCACCTGATGATATAAACAAAATACAACTAGAGTTAGTTCCGATGCTTCAAGAAATTATTTTTGAGTGGCTGGTCATCATCTTCTTTGCCATCACACCGGCTGCACCAGCTGTTACGGAGGACTTCAATTCAAAACTTTCATCGTTGCAAATAGGTAGGTTGTATGATTTAGGTACATTATATTTCGTGTTTTGGGGCCATAGTTAACTCCACAAAACCGACTGGTAAGGTAAGTTGTGTATGCTTTAAATGCTTTATTTAGGACTTATATCATATCAATTTGGGACTTGAGTTTTTCCAGCCACCCCAAATGCTTAACACTATTGGTGTTGGTCCGTGAATAATACGGTGCCCCATTATTATATCTAACCATCTTTGATAATGGACCTCTCCCCCAGGACAGGAATTTGAGTTGAAGATGGGGTAGAGTTTGCCCAATCTGTATTTGGGATTTCGTTCTTGAAGGAGTTATCCTTAACGCCCTTCATTCTCTTTTGATGTGACATGTGATAAATCCACCAAATGAGTGGGATTGGATTAGTCTTTTAGACTTTCACTTGGCGAAGAACAAATAGATTTATCCTTCGTGCCAGTCAGGACCAGGGCTTCCTTGTGAGCCATAGTTCTAGTGTAAGCATATAAATTAGCTTGGGGCTAAATCAATCTCAAAACTGTCTTATAAGGCGAGACTTTGATTTTACACGGTAGTGTTATTACTCAAGTCATGCCAATTTCCCATGGTTGTCCCAGATTTATCATAATAAGGGGATAAAGGCTATGTTTGGTAATGCCAATAAGCTAGCTTATTGGACAAGCTTATAAGCTTGTTTGATCAAATAAAATGTGTTGGGTAAAAAGCTTTTCTCACTAGTTTATAGCTTTTTCTTGAGATGCTATTTCAAGTAGCGTTTGGGCTTATAACTTATAGTTTTTTTTTATAGCTTATAGCTTTTTATACTTCCATCTTTAACCTTATTATTTTAATTGCATTGTTTTTTTTTTGTTGGTAAAATTACACAACTACGCCACTGACCACTCACATTACTCATATTGCTACGAAAGAAGAACTATATAATTATTTTTTATTCTTCATCTTCTCTGTTACTCATATTACTACGAAAGAACTATATAATTCATTTATTATTTGACTCATTGCAAAAATCAATTTTATGTCAGAAGGATCTTTTACCAAGCAATTTGATTAAGATCATTGTCATACTTTTTTTTCAATAAGGTTTTTTGGTTCTTGTACCGGCCACACCGTCTGATTATTTGTAAAGGGTAATTTGTTTGAGAGTTTGGAGGTTGTATTTTTTCACTCAAGTATTCAATTGTGGAGTACTCCCTCCGGAATGAAATATTAGCAAAACTGGTAGTTGAAAGCTCAATGCATGTGGTTAAAAATTTAGTTCGCATACACCAACCTTTCAACTACCATTTTTGCTTATATTTTATCCCGGAGGGAGTATTTGTTACTCCCTCGGTCCCATAATAAGCGACTCATTTGTAAAAAAAAAAAATTGACCCATTTCACTTTTCAATGCAATATTAATTACCTTTTTCCAATTATACACTCTAATTAATACTACTTTCATCACTCCGAATTCAATTTCTTCTCATGCATTTATGATAATGGTGAATGCACCAATACTTGACAAGGGCACTCAAAACTATTTTTCTCTCTTTCACTCATGCACTTTTCATAATATGTGTGAAATAACCAAAAAACTCACTTAATTTGGGACGGAAGGAGTATTTGTTTACTGATTTTTTTTCTAGATTTCTTCCTCAATAATCAGAAGTGAGAAAGAGTAAGGGATGGTGGTGAGGGGGAGAGAGCAAACCACAAGAGAGGAAGAGAAAGGGAGGGGATTTGATTGATATCTCAGATTTTTTTTTAATGTTTTTTATACATATAAATTAAATAATTATGTCCTTTTTATATTTACAACAACTAAATTTACCAAACACTTTAATTTTAACTAAATTGATCACATACGCCATACCACAAATATTATGCTAACAATTTTTTGCTCATAAATACAGATAACAACATGGGGAAACATGTATGGAATGAGAAGTTTGCCAGATGTGACTTAACATTGGCTTTTATTTTTTTGCTAAATGTTGGAAATTCATCTCTAGACCATAGCCACTTTTCTTCAGAATGTTTTTCAAACATGCAAAGCTCTATACATAGGATGAGGGACTTCATCAGTTGGATAATTTGGGGCGAGGATGGTGGATCTTCTACTTTCTTGAGTCGTTCTATTGATCTTGCGTTTATCCTTTTCAAGCATGACCAGTATTGTGCTGCCGAGGTTATTTACTTGCCCTTACTTTTCTTCCCAGAATGAGAATTTGGTCCTTTCACATGGTTTATTTTCCCTAGTTATCTTCACTGGAAGTATTAAATATTTCAATTTACAAATGTTTGAAAAGCAATTGCTTATGATGGCGGAAGCACATTTGCTAAAGGAGAAAACATCCCAAAGTATTCAAGATGCTGATGGTGGATGGTGCATACGCCATCATCTTCTAGGATGTTGCCTACTTGCACAAGTGCAGTGTGGATTGCATGCAACAGAGAAGGACAAAAAAATTTCGGATGCCATTCGTTGTTTCTTTAGGTACACTAATTTACTGAGTTGGTTGCATTATTTAGAATTACATTTACAGCCTCTGAGTTGATCACTTGGTCAAGTAGTTAAGTGATATTGGTTAGTTTCTCTTTAGTTTAGGTTAGGTTTGAGCTTTTAATTTCATTTTGAAAAGGTCTAAACCAAAGCCATCTTGATCAAGATCAAGGTAGTCAAAATTGGCGATTCTACCCAAGACTGTGGATGGTGGGAGTGGGAGACATGTAAATCATATGATCATAGGAGTAGCATAGATCATAGTCCGAATTTATATTTAATGACACATGCATGCAAATAAAATAACATTGATGAGAAAAATGTTTTAAAATTACCACTCACATTCAATTCAACTTAGATTGAAAATCCATATGATGGCAACACACAACTCTCAAGTCACAGTAGCACCGAAGTAATCAGCAGCAACCCTCTTGAAGATGTTTCAGCAAAACAGTGAAATAAGCTGTGTTTTCAAACTTAGAACAGTCATCGACCCGGACGCCCTAGTGGGTCAGTGTGTGGCTGAACCATTGGGTCACTAGTTGAACCGGTCTCTAACTAGATTTATGCTTTTACAACTCAGTTTATGGGCTCATCCCATTTAAGACATTTTTTTTACTATTTCTAATGACTACGCTAGCATAAACAGACTGTTCCCCTTCTCTGTGCACCATTCTAAGCTACACACTACCTAATGTCATCCACTCCCTGAAGTGAAAACCACTTCCCCATGAGCCATCACTTATTATTCTATATTTTCATGGTGTTATGTTTTCCTTTATTATTAATTAATCACAATTATTTAAAACAAAATAACAAACCTTTGGTCTACTAATTCTTTTCTTAAAACCATGTCTTAGATTCCTCTGCTGCTGTTTTCAATTCGGTACTTTTCTAATATTGGTATATTGCTCTTTTTTACTATTTCCTTTGTAACCAACCATCTTCTACCTCCAGCTAACGAAAGGTGCAGCGATGTACCTCTAGCCAGTGCACAACTGAAGGCGGCGGTGGCTGCCCGATCCAGAGCTAGATACCATATTTCCATCTATATAAGGTGACCCGGTTGAGTCAACGGGAACCACTGGGTTTCGGTTTTAATGGAAAACCGGCCGAGTAGTAGATCTATGCCCAAACATGTGATATCACTTGATTATGTTTTTGGACTTGATCTAGATTGCTGGTTGAGGTGGAAAATGTAGAATTATGTTATCTGTTAGCTATAACAGAAATTACCGAGTAGTAGATCTTAAATGTAAAGAAAGTTCCTGAAAAAGATTTATTGCAAACAAAGTATTTGACCTAAAGCAAAAATAGCACATATGTAAATTAATAGAGTACACCAAAATAGATGAAAATGAGAGAGAAGGGGGGGTATTTTTCCATTTTGGCTTCAGCTTATGGGCTTGAGATCATGCCTTGGTCTAATTTTCTGTATTTTCTTCTTTCTTATCAATAATATAATTATGTTATCATCACAGTTGCCTTAAACGTGTGAACAATCACAATTTATTGGTTTTTAATTGCAGGTCTGCATCTGGAAATGGTGCATCTGAGGCTCTTCAGAGTTTATCTGTCGACGTTGGGATTCCGCATCTTGGTTTTAGTGGGTATCCCAGTAGCAGAAATTTAATGATCTCGAGCAATCAGAATCTTAAGTTTTAGTTGCTTATTAATACATGTTTTTTATACAGGTGGCTGTACGACAATTGCAGCGTGGAAGCTTCAATACTATCAATGGGCAATGCAGTTATTTGAACGTTATAACACTAGTGAAGGTGCTTGCCAGTTTGCTCTTGCTGCACTTGAGCAAGTTGACGAGGCTCTGCATATGAAAGATGAAAATTGCACGGAGAACTCTGCTAACGAATCAGTGACAACCATCAAGGGACGATTATGGGCTAATGTTTTCATATTTGCGTTAGATCTTGGACGGTATTATGATGCATATTGTGCAATAATTTCAAATCCAGATGAGGAGAGCAAGTACATCTGTTTGAGGCGTTTTATAATTGTTCTTTATGAACAAGGTTCTATAAAGGTTAGATAATTTTTGACGCGGTCTTCTGACTGTCCTATGTTAATTGAGCTCTAACTGTTGTTTTTCTTATGTTGATGTAATCTATTTTGGAATATGTTGATGGCTATTTCCTCAAAGGTTGGCTAATATAATATAAAGTTGTCACGAGTCACGACTAAGTCAAAATTAGATAATTCTGAGCGGTATTTTAATTAAAGTCCAGACTTTTATTTTTATAACATAGTAGTAATACTCTGCTACTGGCTATTACATCTTTTGCAGCTATATAATTTGTAACGACGTGTAAGTCTGCATGAATTTCCTGTTTGTGTAAATGATATTGTGGTACATTTTCCTATTATTTTAATACTAGTATGCCGTTATTTCTCACTTAATATGCTGGGAATTATAAGTTAAAAGGATGGTGCATGTCAATAATTTTCTACCTCAAATTTATACTTTTCTATTCATGTTCTAAATTGGATTTTCGCCTAATCTTGATTGGTTTTCTTTTTCCCACAGATTCTTTGCAGTAACAAACTTCCCCTTATTGGTTTAGTAGAAAAAGTAGAACAAGAGTTGGCTTGGAAGGTATGGCCTGACTGAACACATCTGAGTGTTGTTAATTTTGCTGTTCTCTTTAATGTTATTCCATTTTCACTGTGGAACATGTAGGCTGAACGATCAGATATTTCTGCAAAGCCAAACTTGTATAAGTTGCTCTATGCATTTCAATTACATCAGCATAATTGGCGACGTGCAGCAAACTACATGTACATGTATTCTGCTCGTTTGAAAACTGAAGCACCTTTGAAAGATAACCAAGGAAGTTCCTTGATGTTGCAAGAGAGACTGAACGCACTCTCTGCTGCAGTCAATGCATTGCATCTTGTTCATCCTTCATATGCATGGATTGATTCGCTGACTGACCGAAATTCTCTTGCGAGTGAATGTTATCCAAGTAAGAAAGCTAAAAGAACACCAGATGAATATTGTAAGTAATTCAACAACAAAAACCATGCTGCTTGTTATGAAGTTATCATTTCATTATGAATTATGATGTTGTATTGTATGAACATTGTCCTCTCCATATTTTTTAGTAAAATGAAATATTTGGGGAAGAATGGATTCTTATAAAGTAAATCTATATACTGTATAGCGTGTTCTTCACATCTGTGCTAATATTAGGTTGTTTTAAAAGGGTAGCCTTGGTGGATATGTTGAGGGATTGGGTGTTTCATTCCATCGATGTTATCATTGTTTTCTTTTATTCTGAATTCTTTTACCTTTTAACATTAGATGTCTTTACATTCATCTCTGGCTGAATTAGTTTCTCCTTTTATCATTTAAAAAATTGTACTAATGTTTATTGAAGAGGTGGTGATATCATTTTCTTTAATTTGATGCACCAGCTGAAAATGACGCTGAGCCTCAAAAGTGGCAATCCACCATTGATATTGAAAAACTTGAGAACGAGTTTGTGCTAACTTCTGCAGAGTATACGCTGTCACTGATAAACGTCAAGTGGACATTTTCTGGTTAGTCTCTCTCAGTGTATTTTTGATGTTGAATTGTCTCTAGCCTATGACAGCTTCCAGGGTGATTGATGATATTAAAGTTTTTATATAATGTGCTTTCATTTGATAGAATTTTGAACCTGTTTTACCATTTTTTTCATTTTCAAGGAAAACACGGTGCCCTATCAGATTTGGCTGATCTTCTTGTCCAAAACAATTTATATGATATGGCCTTTACAATCCTTCTCAGATTTTTCAAGGGTTCTGGACTGAAGAGGTTTACACCCCTGTGCAATTTGTGTGTGTGCGCTTCTTTGTTTGTATATATGTATTGATATGCTTATATCAGTGATTTGGTCTTTCTCTTTAGGGAATTGGAAAGAGTTTTATCTGAAATGGCAATCAAATGCTGTCTTGATAAAGTAGAGTCCACTTGGGTTGAGTACGTTAGACATATTTCTTATCTTTACCTTTTAAACAGTTTTTATTGTATATTGTTGAAATAAGGTACCTGATTTATTGTTTCTTATCAGTCATTCTTGTGGTTTACATGTTATTATTGTTCATTTACTTATTTAGTATATTGGTACTTACTGTTTTCAAATTTTCACTTAATTGTTCCTTTCAATAGTTACTGTGCATTCTGTGATTGATAAATGTTTTTGATGCTTCAGGGAACATGGTCATTTATTGACATCATCAAAGCTTGAGATGGTTGTTCATGGTTCACCTGTTACAATTCCTACAGCTTCACAAACGGACAGAAATAGTCGTTGGGCAAATCTCAAGCTTTATCTTGTTCGTATCTTCTCCTCTTTTCTATGTTAGCCTTTAGTTGATTTTATTCTATGATCAACCAGTCTAGAAATGTTGGTGGGGAGGGGGGCGTGATTGGAGAAATTTTCATACAGAAAAATTAATACTTGTGATACTTACTGAAAAAACATAACTACTCAACTTGATCATAAAATATACACCTGCATAGAAGTTTTCCCTCTTATTGCACAAACTCTGTTGGTTTATGGCACTCGCCCAATTTGGAGTGTAGGAACAGTGAGTTTCTCTGTTTTTTTTTTTTGAAGTAGGAATATAGTGAGTTAGTTTGTATTTATACTTTATAGTGTGGAGGCCCATGGTCCTAAAGTTCGAATCAATGGACTCAAACTCTCCATCACTTATAGCACCTTAGTTTTTCTTGTTCCCAAATAGGAGGGAACAAAGAAAGAAAATTAAGGTGTTTATAAGTGGTGGCGAATTTGAGTCCATTGATTTGAACTTTTGGACCATGTGCCTCTGCATTATAAGTATAAAGTATAAACACAAACTAACTCGCTATGTTCCTACACTCTAAATTAGTCCTGTGCCATAATCCATTAGAGGGTTTGTGAAATAAGAGGGAAAACTTCTATGCAGGTGTATATTTTGAGATCAAGTTGAGAAGTTAAGTTTTTTTCAGTAAGTATCATGATTATTAGTTTTTTTGTTAGAAAATAAATTTATTATGTAAGATAATTTTTTTTAGTAAGCGTTAGTATTTCCTAGGACAGTGTCATTTTCGTTTGACTTTTTTATTTTATCTGTAACTCATAATGGGTGTCTTGTCTCTTAGTAAAGTTGGAGCCAAGTCTTGTGGTTCTAGTAAATTCCCCCTACATTCAAAAGGGTGTGGGGAGGAATTTAAAACCTCTAAAAATTGACTGCACTGGAAATAGTATACCATACTCCATGTCAATAGGATGACACTCTTTTGAACCTTGTTCAGCTGCATAGAGGATTTTATATGGTTGTTTGCTGTGTTCTAATATATTTCTCATGAGGCTTGATAATTTATTTCTCTTAAGTTGGGTGGTTTGGTTGTTCAGTTTCTTATTTATTTGAAAAAAATTACATTTTTCTGTGAAGCTGGTTCACTTTTTCCTTTGAAACTGCTTGAAAATTGCAGGAGAAGTATAAGGACTTTCATGGTAGGTTGCCGGTTATTGTTGCCGGAACTCTTCTTCGAGCAGATCCCAAGATTGAATTGCCTCTTTGGCTTGTTCAGTTGTTCAAGGTAATTTTCTAGGACTTTCATGGGGACGCTAACTTCCAGGCCTCTTTATATCCTTTTATCCGTCTCTTGATTAAAAGCTTGGGCTGCAACCAATTTCGACCTGACACAATCTATATTGGCACATCTTGCATCTGTACTACACAGTATGAGGGATTTTTTACTTCATCATGTATCCTTGGCTGCTATAATTTGGGATTTCGTATGATATTGTTTACGTGGCTAATGGCTTGTCACTTTTGACAGGAGGGTCAAAAGGAAAAAATGTGGGGGATGACTGGCCGGGAATCAAATCCTGCATCTTTATTTCAGCTATTTGTCAACTATGGTCGATATGCAGAAGCTACTTATCTTTTACTCGAGTACATAGAATCGTCTGCTTCTATGGTAAATCACTTTTTTACTACTACGGATTGAATTTATTACCGTTATCATTGAAATTGGTTAGAATCATTTGCCCAGCTTGTATGATGTATACATTCAATCACTTTTATCATTAGAGTTCCCAATGTTCTTAAAACTGAAATGGATGGTTCAACCGGTTGAACTGTGAACTGGCACTGTCTATAGTTCCGGTTTAAGCAGTTTAAAGCAATTAAACCATGACCTGGAGTTCTTGCAAGTTCGATGTCTGGTTTGGTTTTTAAAACATTGGATATGAAAACATAAATTTGCATGATTTATGCAGTGTAGTAGCTACTGCCAAATTTGTGCAGCACATGATATTTATTTCATGGTGCTGCAACATTGATATGTTGTGCATTCACTTATGTTGCTAATGTCCACATTCTGCAGAGGCCAGCAGATATAATTAAAAGAAAGAGACCATTTGCTCTTTGGTTCCCGTACACAACTATTGAGCAGCTACTGCACCAACTTGAAGAATTAATCAGAATGGGTCACATGGTTGATCACTGTGACAAGCTCAAAAAGATGTTACACGGTTCTTTGTTGAATCATCTGAAGATGGTAAGCTCGATGTCTGTCTTTATGAAAAAAAAATTATCTTGCATGTAATGTATTATTGTTCTTATCAGTCTGTTTGTCACTGCTTTTCAGTTGAAGGTTGACTCAGAAGATACAATATCAGCAACCTCTTGATTTCTACGTTTAAGAGACAAATGTAAGCTCTTCATTACCTGATGTATTGGACATGTTTGTCTTTTGTTTATGCCCCCAGTTGTTTCCTATACTTTTTGTTCCTCTTGTTATGGCTCTTTGATTGTCTTATAGTGGTGATTTCTCCGTTCAACAGTATATTTTCCGGTGAAAAGGCCTGCATGAAAGGATGAAATTATTGGATGGAAATCCAAGGCGGTGGAGAAATTTTCAGCCCTGGACCGTCTAGTTAGATTCTTCACCGTCCCTGAGCTAACCTAGCTGCTGCTTATGACAGAATAGAGGATATTTAAATTAATCCTCATCTTACCACAGGAAGAACAGTCAATGGTGGCTCCCACACCATCTTTGTCAGGAGCCAGAAATGCAGTACTAAGTGTAATATACGTGAAAAATGTTGTAAAATTTGTATATGCGTATAGAAATGAATGATTATTTTATGAGTGCCAGGGCTTGATTGGAAAAACTGCAGTTCAATTGATTGTAAGGAAACTCAGTATAGAATGTGAACCGACATGTTTTTTTTTCCTTTCTTTTTTGATGATCGGTTGGAAAATATTTGATATCAGGGTCAGGGATCATATCAGAGCCAATTTGCTCAAATCAACCACTAGTGAATGAGATTCATTAACCATATATATAAATGAAGCACCGGTATTGAAATAATTTGTCTATCCGCTGGTCTTTGATGACTATTTAAATATTATCACCTTTTTAGTGTTTTTGTACATGAAGCTAAGAAATTAAGTGAAAATAAATTTACAAATTAAACTCTAGGATGATCCACCCTCATAGAATCCACCTAGCTAAAACCTTTAGGCCAGTAGGAGTGTTCCAAATCTTTAGCTTGTTCTCACTACTGTATCCCATTTTAGGAAGAAAATTTTCACTTTATTTCCCTTATCTAAGAGTATGAGTGATAAGAACATTCAATGCCAATCTGGATTTATTAAACAAAGTAGCTTCCCCTAGATTGCCAAAGTAGCTCCCATCTGCCTCAAGGAAAAACGATTTTTGCTCGAAGGATGCCAAGTTACCCAGCACATGTCAGTTCCTAGTATGCGTGCTTTGAAATGCAAAGCAATAAAGGATGCGAGCTTCTTATATTCCAAAAGAACTTAATACATTTGGATTAAGAATTATGCTCTTTACCAAGTTTTGCTCGTTCTCAATTGAAATGACCAAAATACCATTGTGTGAGTTAACTCACGTTAATGTTAAATTTGCGTGAGTTAACTCACTAATGTTAAATTTACCAAACGTAACTTAGTTTTACATATACGTAACTTAAGTCACGTTGCGTGAGTTAACTCACGCTAGTTTTCAATTTCTAAATGTGAATATATAACTCACGCTAATAAAGTCAAAGCATGACTCTTTGATATTGATGCTTGAAGGAATTGATTTAAAATAGGAGTATAGCTATAGCATGCCTATAGGATAAGTATTGCCACAAGATTTAAATTTATATAATTATGGTGTGATGAAAAGTAAAATAAATATATTGGCGGTGGGAGACATCTTTTGCAGGTAATGAATGAAACACTCTTCACGTTGGTGAGTTAACTGTGTTAAATATGTGAAAACAAGCAACTTTTAAAGTAAATAAATATGTTAAATATTGAATAACGCAAAATCATGTTGAATATGTGAAAACAAAACCAGCATGAATTAACTCACGCTGGTGTTCAGAAAGTGATTTTCTAGCGTGACTTAAGTCACACGGCGTGAATTAAGTCACGCAGCATCAATTAATTCGCACAAATTTAATACTAGTGTGAGTTAACTTACATAGGGGTATTTTGGTCTTTTCAGTTGGGAGCAAGCAAAAAGTGTTGGGTAAAGAGCAGAATTCTTAGATTAATTCATGAATCCTCAGCCACACACTATGCTTCTGGACTCCAATTCCACCACTAAACTGCTAGAAACATATTTTATGCAACGCCAGTAATTGCTTTCCATAACCACGGAATCAAATTCACCTCCATGTAGGAGATCCATAAGTTTTAATTGATTCTTTTGGTACTTATTATTGTTAATATCCCAAACCAGTTTCCCCAACATGTTTGTGTTAGCTTCCCTAGTCAATCTCACATCAAGACTTCCCTCCTCAGGTTGAGTAACTTCATTTCAACCTACTAAATTGAACCCCCTTCCTTTTCAAATGAAATTTCTAATAAGCTGATCAATTTGAGTAAAAAGGCTTTTGTTCAAGTCTATTTTATTAAATGTGTAGTGTTATGTTTACCTATAATATGAATTTAAAACAACACACGTTAAAGCTTAAACATGTAGCGAAATGCTTTCCAATATAGGAGCAACTTATTCACCACTGCATTTCTGAAAAACTACACATAATATTTGTTTAATTTATGCTTATTTTCAATGTAGTCTACCAATTTGAGTGAGTGAATCTATTCGTTAGTCCAATTTTTTTATATGCATTGACAACATAAAAATCTTGTATTATGTCAACCGGTCATAATTTTTTTATCATTAAAGATTTGAATTTGGTCATAATTATCTTTAAAGGCATACCAATAATGAGTTATGATCAACTAACTGTATAAAATATTTGCATCAAAATTATTCACTTGATTAAATGAGTTTATTAATTAATTTTATTATAAGAGGGCTGAGTAGCTCAAATTGAGCTAAGGAAAAAAGAGTTAAAAGTTATGAGTTCAAATCAAATCCGCGTAAAGGAGAAGACTTTATTATACATTTGCCATACTAGAGCAGGGATAAATCCTCTCCATTCGTCTATCTTATATCTCTCTCTTTAGATGAGAGTGGAGTAGCCACTCAAAAATCTGAGGCTAGGTTTTTTTTTGGGAGAAGACTTTATCCTAATATGTGGAAGGTCAATTGTATCATTGCAAGGACCATATGATGTCGAGGCAGAATAGATTGAGGCTACCTCATAATCCACCATCACTAGCTTGCATATGCTTTTGGAAAATACAAGATGGGGACGTTATTGATGTCACTGTTGTCTATGGTGTATGAAATGGTCATCTTGTATCTCAAATACGGGTTTAATATCACAATTTTAGGATGGTATTGGTAGTGTTGCTGGTGTAGTGGTTTCAATAGTTTATATCTTGAACCAAGATAATAGTTTATCTTGAGACATTGTCACTTTTTATATCATCGCCGATGGTGTAAGTAAAGTTTGATTCCTAAATGCAAGGAAAAAAATTACCTTCGACATAGAGTTGTCATTTCCAAGATTCAACCTCACTGCCCAGTTAGTGCATTGTTGTGGCCACTCCATCGAATTAATGCCAATCTACATGGTGGTGATTGGGATGCGAAGAAAAGGAAGATGAAGTGGTAGGTATTTAAAAAAGTGGAAGACTACAATATAAATTAGTGCATCTCATTGCCAACAACTAACTTAAAGGATTTATGTTGTCAAATCAAATTTATATTGAAAATTGCTTTTTTGACATCCATAACTTCACATTGACACAAGTAAATTACGTTAGGGCCCCAGCGGTAGTTAACTACCGTCGGGAAAGCCGGCAGCATTAACTGCCGCAAGTGTCAGCGGTAGTTAACTGTCGTTGTTTTTCCCCCCAAAACCAGAAAACCCCAAGGTCCTATTCACTCATCACCTCACCTCACCATACCATTCCTAAAAAAATATCCTCATTTCAAAAATCCTTTGTCAAAATCTTGGTTCCAAATCATTGTTGATCGATTGCTAGGAAGTTTCTACACACAATATGCATCAAAAAACAGGTATTGCAACTATTAACATGTTTGCATTTGATTGGTTTCTGCAGTTTTTTTTGGTATTGTCACGAACTTTAGCGGCAGTTAACTACCGCTGGTAGTCAGCGGTTGTTAACTGCCACTGGATACTTAGAATTTTTTCAAAATTTTTAAATGGCAGTGCTACTGCCTAAAATTATTTTTTTTCAATTTTTTTTCTTTTGTTTTTTTTGGTTTTTTATGTTATTATATGATATTAGATACATGTTTATTAATTAGTTTAGTAATTATATGTTGTTTATTTATAGATGAGGTTGAGAATGCGGGTGATCAAAAACCTAGTGTTGTCGATTCCATTAAGGTTGAAGCTCCCATTAAGGCCGAAGCTTCCGTGAAAGTTGAAGCATCCGTTAAAGTTAAGGCTTCAAGCGTCAATTCCGATGTGTGGAAACTTCGTGACAATGAAGTGGACACGACTCATTTTTCTCCGACCCGAGATACATGGAAAGATAAAGACGAATTGCTCGGTTGGGTTCGTCGACAAGCAAATAGGGCTGGATTTACGGTTATCATTTGAAGATCTTGTGAAGGTAGAAATGCTATGTTGGAGTTGGTTTGTGAACGGAGCAGCGAGCACAAAGTACCAAATAGAAAAGTGAAGCATGAATCAACGAGATCAAGAAAATGTGGGTGTTTGTTCAAGGTGCGTGGATATGTCGTCAGGGAAGACAATGAGATGGTGCCGTACGTAGCAGGGCACCTTCTTGCCGGAAGATTAATGGAGAACGACAAGAAGATTGTACATGACTTGACCAATTGTTCGGTGAAACCAAAAAATATTTTGACAAATTTGAAGAAGAAAAGGAAAGAGTCCATGACAAATATCAAACAAGTCTACAATGAACGTCATAAATTCAAAAAGGCAAAAAGGGGTGATTTGACGGAGATGCAATTTCTAATCTCAAAGTTGAAAGAAAATGGATATGTTTATTACGTAAGAGAAAAAAAGGAACGTCAAACTGTTCAAGACATATTTTGGACTCATCCAACATCGGTAAAGTTGTTTAACAATTTTCTGACTGTTTTGATAATGGATTCCACGTACAAAACCAACTTGTATAGGATGCCATTGTTTGAAATAGTTGGAGTCACCTCAACCTATTTGACATATTCGGTTGGTTTTTCATTTATGACGTCGAAGAAGGAGGATAACTTTACTTGGGATTATCAAATGTTGCTTAAACTTCTTGGACCAAATAGTGATATGGGTGAAGAAGAAAGTAATGAAGATTTGTTTTCGGTCGCGGAGGAGTGGCGTGGTATCCAAGAACGTCTCGAAAGAGTCCCGTTCCAAATGAAACTAGAAATTAAAGAGGGTTTGCAGTTGTTAGCGTTTTCGGAGACCACAATGTTGTCACCACCTCCAAGAAATGTGCCAACCAAAGGAGCTCCCAAAAACTAAAAACTACACCAAAAACGACATGTAGGATCCCATCTTCGTGGGAGACTATTGATTCTCAACATCCGAAAAGTCAATCTTCACCACGAAAAAAATCTTCACAACCTAAAAGAAAAGGTGCTCGCATTGACATTTCTCCGGTTCCGGTTCCTAAGCCTAGTTTGGTTTCAAGAAATTATGATCCATCGAGTCCTATGTATTACATGCCAAAATTCATGAGACCATACATTGAGGGGATTGTGGATGTTATTGGCGATGGACATTGTGAGTTTATGGCTATAGCCGAATCCGTGGGTTTGACGGAAGAAAGTCATGTTATGGTACGAAGAGCACTTATTAAAGAGTTGAAAGAGCATAGGAACAAATACATCGAGATATATGCGATCGAGCGCCGTTACAACTACATCTTGGATGGATTGCATCCTCCCAAAAATGCTAGTAGTTTTGCACCTCCCGACAAATGGTTGACATTGCCGGATTTGCGACACATCGTTGCATCTTGTTACAATAGGTCGGTGTTAGAGATGACCACCCTTGATATTGTAGTCTCAGAGACTTTTTTCCCACTTAGAGGTAGGCCTCCGGTTAACCCGAAAAGCAACATGATTTTCCTTGGTCTAATCTCAAATCATTCTGTCCTTCTTTCGTTGAAAGATGGTTTCCCACTACCTCCATCATCCACGGAGTGGAGAAATCACAGGAACATCGAGGCGGCAACATGGGAGGATGAATTTTTGGATCAACACGATTGTTTCCGAACACTTATGGAGATTGAGCTACGAGAGAGACTGGTTCCACCAAAAAAACCAACAAATCAAGACAATCCTATTTTGTTGAATGACACTCCGGTTAAAGCAAACGAAGACTTTGAAGATTTTTTGGAACATTTAGATGATTTAATATCATAAGGTGAAAGATAACACTTTTTGGTTGGTGTTCATCTGTTTTTTGGTCGATATGCGCCGACACCTTTTTTTGGGATATATAATGTAATGACCAATTTTTTTGGAAAATATGTAACTAACCTTTAATGAATTATATATATCAATATATTTGAGTTTCACATTTATTATAAATTCATGTACTTTACGTGTAATGTGTTGCATAATGTGCAAAATTTGACGAATTTCGAACAATTGTGAAACGTTAACGCATTATCGGTTTTGTGTAATGTTATCGAATAATTGATAAACTATAAAATTTGATCTTTGAGATTGCTGGATGTTGTTTCGGTTTGATTTCATGCGGAATTGCCGTTTGAAATTACAGGTAAAAACAGGCTGAAAAAACCATTGCAGACTGCACCGGTTCTGTTTACTGGTGTGAATGGCAGTTAACTGCCGCTGGTACCAGGGGTAGTTAACTGCCGTTGAGAGCTTTTAGGTAATTTTAATGTGTCATTGTGAACTTTTGTTTCTCAGAAAAGCAATCTTCATTTATATTTGAAGGAATTATATTCTGTTTACCCATATAAATTTGGAATAGGTCGCCAAAAACAGTTGGAACACTTGCATGCCTTTGTTGCATTTTTTAAACACGTTTAATACTAGTAAGTTTTTTTTGTCAATGTCATTATAATCAACATTTATAATGTGTTAAACTGTTAACTCATTAAATGGGCCCTTTTCCAGCTTCTGTCAGTCTTTAAAGTTTACTTGTGTTAACTGATTATCTAAGAGGTCAATTAGGAAGGAATTAAGAAAAAGATAGATTATATTGGAATTGAAATAATAACAAAATATTGCTTATCTCGTAATAAGGTAGTGCTAACAAACATAACATAACACCAGTTTCTACTATAATCTCTCAACCACTGAAAATGAAAGTTACATAGACATTAACTTTGGCCCATTATCTGGCATTCCCATCCCTCCAGCTAAATCAGCATCAAGTTGAGTGTGTGGTGCATCACCCATCATTTGTTTCACACTGCACAAACAAACAGTAATATCAGACGCAATCACATGTCTAATCTTGCTTGAAGCTCAATTTGCATCGATGCAAATCCTTTATTGAAAAGCTATACTCTAAATAAGAGCTTAATAAACTATTCATTGACAGTATAAACAAGTTTTGAAAACATGTCTAATCATGTTTCGTCATCTTATCACATCATGATGTGCTTAAATTTAGTTTGCACTATGATGAGGTGGTTAAATTTGATTGGGTGTAATACTTATTTGCACGATCAATGTATAGTTATTAAATTCTGAAAAATAATAAGGTCAACACACTACAATAATAGTACATAAACAGAGTTTGCAGCAATGGAAGATTTAATATCCAAAGTAACATATATGTGCAAAAGACACAAAACCAAGTTAAGATTTCAAGTGAAGATATAAGAAATTGTAGTCAGTTTAAGAACCTTGAAACCATGTATAAATCCAATTCCTGAACAACATAAAACTACATACAGTGGGTGAAAATGTACCAAGTAATTAACATGCATGGAGTTTTCATTCAATAAAAGAAAGATGCTACCTAACACACAATTTTGAATGCTTTCTTTCGAAACTGCAATTTGGGCACAGCCCCATAATTTAGGATTCTCTAAAAAATATATATTACTTAGCAAATGCGGAACATGTCTGAATAATAGTGTCGTTACTTGTTAGCATTACTATTCATTTGAATGCGCAGATATTGTTGCCATCAACCTTGCCCCACAAAAAACTAAATTATTTCATAAAAAACTTAAGTAATTTAAGTTTATTTATATTTATGTTATATATTTTAAACATTCCAGAATACAACAAACAACAACAACCAAGCCTTATCCCACTAAGTGAGATCGGCTACATGGATAAAATTATGCCATAATGTTATCATAAACCATGTTTGGATCGAACTCATTAACCTCTAAATCTTTCCTAATAGCTTCTCTTACAGTTTTTCTAGGTCTTCCTCTATCTTTTTGAGATGACTCTCCTCCATCCGATATACTCTTCATACTACTATAGCATCTACAAGTCTTCTCTCTACATGCCCAAACCACCTAAGCTTATTTTCTACCATCTTTTCTACCGCAGGTGCTACCCCAACTCTCTCTCTAATGGTGTCATTCCTAATCCTATCCCGTCTAGTCTTACCACTCATCCAACACAACATTCCAGAATAAATCTAAAAATTTCAAAACTTTTCATATATAAAATATAAAATATAATTTATACAAGTTTTCAATATAAGCTGGGATAAGCATATTTTACAAAGGGAGTAAAAACTCACTTAAAGGCAAACTTAGACAAGGTATATATAGGACTGGTGTAAGTGATTACTGAAGTCATTGAAATTGAGTGTTAACCACAAGCATAACTTCATTTACCACTTCCATCCAATTTTTTACCGGGTCTTCCAGTTATGGTTATTTGAGTTATTTAAACCTTTGGTAAAATGAGCCTAGATTAAGGATAAAATTCAGCTTGATTGAAGGTCACAAAATATTTAAGCTAGTAGTTGAACTCATTACTCGACTCAATTACATCCCTATCTGAAAAAGAAAGATATGTTCATGTTCATCTGCTTTATGAGTTCATACAGAAGAAAACACTTCAAAACAGGAATAGCCTCAACTATAAAGCAATACAATCAATATAAACCATATTTGCTAATATAAAAACATGGTGAATGTTCAATAAGATTGAAAGGATGAGTATTGAAACTGAAGCAAAAGCAACATACCGTCTCCTGTGTTTTTTTGTCTTAAAATGCTCGTCCCTCACGGCTACACTGGCAAAGAATCGACTGCATTTACCAAACAAACAACACTTACTAGATTAAAAAACCAATCAAAACATATGAGAGAGAAACAAAAAACAAGTTGGGGATGAAATTGAACTCTTCAGCATCCTTATGCCTTAACAACAAGAATAATAATAAAACAAAGAAATAAGCAAAAAAGGAAAAAATAAAACAAGTGATTTCTCTTTAAAGTTTTACACTACCTACACTTAGCATGACAGTGTATTAGTAACACTACACTTTTCAACAACATATTACATAATCATTAAGTGTGTGTTTCGTTCCATATTTTAAGAGTGGCAAAAATTGATTACAAAGTGTATGTTTAATTCCACTTGAGGAGGGGCCAAAAATTGATTTTGGAGGTGTAGAATTGATTAGAACATTTTTGGTTGATTTTTGTCTCCAAAATTGATACTACTTGAAGCTAGGATGTGTAGCTTTTGATTCTAGAATTGATTTTTACAAACAAAATTAAAAGTTCAACTTACTTTTACATGAATGTATCCTAACACAAATCATTTTACCTTCAACTCACTTAAATAAGAATCAATTTTACATAATCATCCACTCAAAATCAATTTTGGTCACTGCAGAACCAAACAAACACATAAAACATAAATATGACTGGTAATGATCCACCATGATGTTGGCATATATGTTGACATACCCACCCTGATACTAAACCTACGCGGAATCATTAGTTGTTTCAAGTAAAATTGATTTTGCCTTAAAATTGATTCTAACTTGATCTAGAACATCTACCATTGATCTTTAGCCTTGAATTTACCGCTTAACCCAATGAATCCAAACCAATCTTTTTTCTATTCAACTCATTTTTAACCATAATCAATTTTAAATAATCAATCCATTCAAAATCAATTATCTGTCATAGCAGTTCCAATTACACAAATTTTGCAAAGTATTTATAAATAATAAAAAAAGAGAATAGAGATATACTCGCAGTGAAGGCAATAGTGTTGTCCCATTCCAGGCAAATCTTCATCAAGAGGTAAAGGCTTTCTATCTTCTTGAGGCTTATTCAATTCATCATAAACCATGTCATCTCCTTTGATCAAGAATTTTGAACGACGATCAGTTTTGTGAGATAATCTTCTCTTCTTCACCTTCCTGTGTGGACACTTTCCTCCCATTTTTGATCAGTTCCTGATTTCTTAGGGTTAGGGTTTTTCACCTCTCGTTTCTTCCTCTTACTCTTCCTGCAGCCACTGATTTAGGGTTTTGTTTTTCTATCAATCATGAAACGACGACACTTCGAGTGTTCTTAGACAAAATCATATTGCTTTGGGCTTGGGCTTATGGTCCAATGAAAACCTGAAAATCTATGGCTGTTACTTTTCCCACCCTCTGAGCTTCTCGCGCGCTTTATTTGGATTCTAAAATCCAAAATATTTCAAGTTGTTTTTGAAGGTTTTATGGGATTTTTTATGCGGTTCGAATTCTAAAATTCGAACTGTATAAGACGCGTGAGAAAAGAAACAATCATATCTAATTCAATTGAATTTGAACATTTCACTTCAGGACCTCCTAATATGAGTATCCCTAAGTCCCTATTGTAGTTATCTATCAAATGTGCATTTTTTTGTTTTGTTGCAAAAACGTACATCCGGTAGATAACTACCAAATATACATTAAGGGGTCTTAAACATATTTAAGGGGCCTTATTTTATTTTATTTTATTTTATTTTTTATGCTGGAGTTTAAATCAAAATTTTAAATTCGACCAATATTTTAAAGAAAATACTGTTTTTTTAAGTGGTATACCAAAGAGTGTTATTAGGGTATTGGTTAAGAAAAATATATTTTGTTAAAAAATGGTGAATTCAGCTTTTTAGAAGGTTATAAATTCGTTGTTTTCAATCTAAAACTACTACTTTGGTCTTTAGTTCGATTCCATTGTTTTATTTTGTAAAAACGGAATGGAAAAGGATAGAACTCCTACCATTTTTAATTCTCTCCAATTTGGGATGCATGCGATAGAATACAACACATTAATAAATAATAATGTAATTACAATTTTATCTCTATTTTATATTTCATACAAACTGTTTTGTTTCTTCTATCATTTTCTAGTCACACGTGCATACCTACTTCTCTTTACCCTTCTTCTTGTAACATTGCAACAAAACCTCTCCTATATGTAACTGAAGATAATTCAACAAAATGTAGAAACATAATAAATATTCAAAGAAATAAACATACTTAATGTATGATAATTTTAGCGAAATTAATAGATAAAGGATTGATATTTTTACAACATGTATAATATGTAGGTTAAGTTGTGTAATGTTAAACTTCTTAAGTTGTAAACTTTTTTTAAAAAATATATTTATATTTTGATGTAAAATACATGTTATAATTGTACACAATACCTTCAAATCATCCACACTAACAATCTACCATTCTCCTCCAAAAGGAGATTTTAGTAAATAATCAAATATAATACTTTAATAGTGCTTTTAAATAAGAGTAAAAGTGTGTACCGTCAAAAATATAAGAGTTAAAATGTTATAACTCATTCCGTTATATCCGCTTTTCAAACAATATAATGAGAAATTTTGTCTCATTTCATCTTAAAATATCTAAAGAGTGCAATGAAATCTCTGTTTTATTGTGTCTCATTTCATTCCATTCAATTTCACTTAATTTTGCTTCACTTCGTTTATTTTAAATTAGTCAAACAGAACTTTAAAACATTTCACAGTACGACCCATACTTTAATAATAAACTCGGTTTTTATATTGATTGAAACACAAATAAATCATTGAATCATAGGTCGAATCACATAATTGACTTAGATGATTCCATCATATCACTTAATCAATCTCTATAAAAGAATTGTCTTTTTATTAAATTTGAATTTTTATATAAGGTCTATTATTTTATGAAAACCTGAATTGAACCGAGCTGAAGAGACTCTTTATTGGTTTAGTTTGGTTTAAATCCGATGAACAAAACTTGCAAAATCAAGTTGATAGGTTTGCTTATTGTGGTTAGCCGATTAATATTTTTTTTTTGTTAGGTAGCCTAGTGGTTAGAATTCCCATTTTTCAAGGTAAATAAGTGGGGTGTCTGGGGTTCGAACCCTGACCCCTGCATATAACAATGCATGTCATGCCAACTGATCTATACTCACGGGGACTAATAATTCGCTTCAATAGACTCGATATATTGTGACATTCACGAGTATTTCAAGAATTTGAATCTCCTAAAGTTAGAAACCCTTCATTTTCTACATTCAAACAAAAGCTGGTATTTTTGTGTTTATAATATAAAATTCCAAATTTTTCCTTTTGACAAATTTTTGTCAAAAGCAAAAATAGTTAAGAAACTTAAAGGATTATTAATCATTTTAGTCCATGAATGTGTAACGAGCAGTCATAATAGTCCTTCAATGTATCATAATTTCAAAATAGTCCTTAATTGTGCAATATGTTAGTTAAAATTGACTTTTACGTTAAAATGTTTCGTTAATATTGTCATATTAACTCATCAATATACTTATTTATTGTCATATCAGTACTTATAAGTATTTACTTAATGTCATATCAGCCCCTATATGAAAAGAGTTCGTGTTAGCGTTGAGGGATTGTTTTAACGTCATGAACTATTTAAATGTCAGCGTTGAAAGATTATTTTGTCGGAGTTATATAAGTTCTTATAAGGTGAATAAGTGGAGTGTCCGGAGTTCAAACCTCGACTTTTACATATATTATATAATGTCTTTGCCAACTGAGTTAAACTCACAGAAACTCTAACATCACGTATATATCTGAGATGCATTTTATACTGTGTCCAACTTTTGTATTTCTAAATAACACTAATCTTTTCCTAAAAAATAGAAACAACACACATTAATGCAGAGAATCTAATCATTTTCTATATCGATATAGTGGCACACAATCTCCCATGTGAATTATGAGTATACCTTGTGGAGAAATGTCAAGAACACTCTCTTCTAACACTGAACTCTCATATTGGATGAAACTCATGTGAGTCTCACCATTTTATGCGTGATCCATTTTAAAAGTGTGATACCTATATGAATTTCATTCACTAAGAGTGAGTATTAGACTTGATTGTTAAAAAGAGTGTCCATACCACTTTTTTTGATTTTATGAATCAAACAATACCATGTGAATTATGACTTGCTTTGTTTATTGCATTTGATCTATTTAAATATACAAAAAGAAATCTCAACCTTAAAACTCCTATCACCTTCCTTACATATGTGATTGCTTCCTTCCAATCTGAGGTGGTCGTGGTCCCAAATGCATCATTAGCTGAGGTTGTAGGAAAGTTCATGAGTAGTCACTCTGTAGGACACACATTCCACTTTAATCTTTAACATACACATTTTGTCGGTGTGTGTAGGAGCTGCAAAGAGAAAGATTGCATAGACCCATAAATAAGCCATTAATTTGAAATAATTAATTTTTGTTTAGCACGAACCTTCCTACCCTATAGTACTCTGCATAAATCATACATATGCGACAATGAGCATTGTCACATGATACTATACACAAGAATATGTAACGTGTTTTTTTAACCAACTCCAAAGGCAAGTATACATCATAAACATGTGCTTTAGGGCAAGAGTATCTTGCTGCCAAATGATACAACATTAGTTTAATTCAATTAGGTCATAAAGAAGTGAATTAAAACTATATATAGAGTATATTTTAGCCTAACTAAAGACCATTATATAATCTTATGCACAATTTATGTTTTTGTCATATCTTAGGACTAAAATATGTCTAGTCCAAAAATAGAGACTAAATTATGCGAATCTTGACAAAATCTGTGAGTACACAGTATGAGAGGAGATTGAAGTTTACCAAAAATGCCAAAGAATTTGACTCGTATTTTCCACACTTTAGTCGCAAAAAGTGATTAATAAGGAAAGGGTTTGAGTATTCAGAATTTGTGTTATTTAATTAACATTTATCACATCATCACATACGCATAACGAATATAGACCACACAGGTTCCTTTCCTTCCACGAAGTGATCATTTTGGTCTATTGTCATTTGAGACAGACACTATTGTTGTTTCTAAAAAAAAATAGTACTTATGTCCATGTTCTATGAATCTAATGTAGACAAATTTTATTCCTCCTCATCTAATGCACGAATTCCCTTACCAATCATCACTTTTTCCGCAGTATTTTCTCCAATCATCTTTAGTCTTTTTCTTTAAAAAAAAATCGTTAGTCTTTTATCTTTTTTTCTTTGATAGATATAAACGCAAAGTCATCATAAACTCACACACAAACTGGAGGTACTGGAGTTCGAACCCTAGTCATGATGTCCGGCCTAACAATTTCAACATTTTTACTAGTTGAGTTAAGATTTATGGAACAATCTTTTATCCTTCTAGTGAATGCATATTATATATAGATCATGTTGGTTTTCATAAAAATCTTCAGATTTATGGTGTGGTGATAGTTATGCCTCAAATTATGTTTCATTTATATTAGATATTCTTCACAATAGGGGGTCGCGACCCAGATTAGTGCTTTAGGCCTTACAATTTTAGATGAAAAAAGGATTAAAAGAATTCAATTGAATTATAAATATATAATATGACAAATTACTTATAAATGTATGTTTAATTCTTTTTTTTTTTTTGTTGGTACATATATCCTTTATTGTAAAAGCTACACTTGTCAAGCTGGCATGTTAGCCCTAATCCATCCTCATTTTCACTTCCTAACACGTAATTAATGTTAATCAACTCAGTCAACCACTCCCTATATCTCAGCTGTAGATCTCATAACCTCATTTTCCTTTCATCTCAGCCGTATTAAATTGTCAATAATATCATTTAATTCTTTAAACATATCTGTTTCGATATGATTAAACGCTATTAAAAGTAGACAAAGGATAATTAAATGAGATTATTGGTTAGTTTTCCTTAAATGCGTACATGTTGACTTGCCTTTTATGTGTTTACTCGATCATTATTGGCAGCTCATTTTTAGGCATGTCAGGTGCAGCAACATTTATGACATAGAGGGAATTGAAAGTCTGTTTTGATTTATGGCTGAAATCATGCATCTCTATACTCTTGAATTTAAATTTAGCTTTCAAATCTCATACCAGCCCATTTTTAGGCATGGATGACGCACCAATATTTATGATATAGGGGGAATTGAAATAGTATTGATTTATGGCTGAAATCATGCATCTCTATAGTCTTAAGTTTTAGTCTATCTTTCAAAACTCATAATAGCCCATTTTTAAACATGCCAGTTGCACCAACATTTATGATATAGAGGGAATTGAAATAGTTTTTTTTAAGTATAAATCATGCATCTCTATAGTCTTAAGTTTTAGTTTAACTTTCAAATCTCATACAACATTTATGATATTAACCGTAGATATTTTCTCGATACAACATCTTGCATCTGATGAAAACACAAATTGATTATTAATTTAGTTTTCAGTCAGTAGATGTGAAAAAAATTGAGCAAATCGGGTTGATGTTGAGTTTGTAAAATGGAACCACCAAACAAACGCACCAAAATTGCAATAGAACAAGGTTAATCATAACCAGAATGGAGAAATTTGTACTAGAAGGAAAGGTTATATCTGGAAGTAACATTGACGAAAAAGTTTTCATACCCAGGTTATCTCTTTCATCATCTGATGTTAAAATTCCTCTCAAATTTCAAAGAAGACAATTTCCAATATATGTTTCATTTGCCATGACAATCTACAAGAGTCAAGGGTAATCACTTAAAAGTGTTGGAATTTATTTGCTGAGTCCTGTGTTCTCGCATGGTCAGTTGTACGTTGCAATCTCAAGGATTGAAAATACTAATCGTTGATGGAGATGGAGAGAATATTGATACGACCTCAAATGTTGTTTATCACGAAGTCTTTCGAAATGTATATTGATGATTAAAGTTCAAACCTTTTTTTTTATGTATACTACCATTTCATTTTGTTTCTATTGTTGTCGTAGAAGGAAATATATTTTTAAATGTTGTTAAAATTTCTATCAACTATATTGTTTACATTATTGCGACTTATTCGTTTAACTTCTTCTAAGTAGGACGGCACGTGTCAAGAGTCTAATATGTCTAATTCAATTAAACTATACGAGACTCTTGTGTCTTGTCTGACCTTATAAGTTTTATGTTTTTTTCTTTTTTAATTTTAATAGATTCAACCAAAATTTATTTTAAACCTTTAAACATGTTGGGTTGGCCTTGGATCGATTTAAAAATAATCAATATTTTCCATTTATATACATTAATACATAAAGAATATGTTTTTTTTCTTCTTCTCAGTTTGTGGTATTTGCTTGGTGGGTGTAACCTTAATTTGCATAGGTTCTCTCTCTATTTCCCCATGTGATGGATTAGAGCTTATATCCTTGTATTTCCTTTTTAATACATTTACTTATATTAAAAAATAGAGTTGAGTTAATGAGTTGTCTTTATGACATTTGTTAAGGAATCAAGAAAAAAATTATCTTTAAAAAATTATTGTTTAATCTTTTAAAAGATTGATTATACAACTTTCAATATATTATTACGTAACAAATCACCCCACTTGTTAGCATTTAATTTATGTATTTAAAGTTTTTTTTTATAAGCAAAAAAATATTATTAAGGGTTTATTGTGTTTTTCATCCCTGTAATATAGGCCATTTCCGGTTTTCACCCATATAAAATTTTCGGTTTGATTTGCATCTTTGTAAAACTTTTTTTTTCTCGGAAAACACCCCTCCTCCATCCAACTTATCAAATGCGCATATGTGGTGATGACTTGGTATTTTTTTAATTTTTATTTATTTTTAATTGTCCACATAAGATTTTATTTTTAAAATATCAGAAAATTAATTTTCAAAAATAATAAAATATTCAGATTTTACCAAAAAATTTAAAAATCGAATTTTTTTTCAAATATTAAAAAATCAGAAAAAACGATAAGATTTTTTTATTTCAAAATTCAAATATTAAAAAAATCAGAAAAAATATTCGGGTTTTTTCGAAATTAATTTTTTTTAAAGATTCTGGAGTTTAATTTTCAAAATAAAAAAAGTTAAAATTAAAAAAAACAAATTCGAAATTTTAAAAAAAAGTTCTACAAAAAAATTATCGAAAATATTCAAAATATAAATTTTTTCTACAAAAAAAATTATGGAAAATATTTTATTTTTAAAAATCTGGATACAAATATTTTAAAAAATTAAAAAAATATTCAGATTTTTTTCACGAAATTAAAAAGTTCATTTTTTTTATTTTTTAAACAAAAAATGTAGAATTTGGAAAATATTTTTCTTAATAAAAAAAACTTCCTGAATTTTTTTTTAAAAAATCCGTAAATAAAAAGTTTCCTGAATTTTTTTATTTTCAAAAATTAATTGTTTAAACTATTTTTATTTCTAAATTAATATAAATGAATTTATATTATAATTTTTTAAGAAAAATAGGCACAAGTTCCACGTGTACCCTTAAAAAAATAAAAAATAAAATTAATTATACAGTCATCACGCCACATAAGCATATATGCACAGTCAACATGCCACACAGTATACCACGTCAGCAAATATGCACAGTCATATGAGGGAGGGGTGTTTTCCGGAAGAAAAAAAGTTTTACAAAGATGCAAATCAAACGGAAAATTTTACAGGGACAAAAATAAAAAATGATCTATATTACAGGAGTGAAAAACACTATTAACCCTATTACTAAAGAGACTACAAACAATACATTTACAAACAAAATAGTACAAAGGATATTTAACTAATACTATTACTCTTTTTAGTCTTTATATAGTATAAACTTTACTCACTAATTTTGTTACTCATTAATTTAGTAAAAAATTAATCAATCATCTAAATACATGAAAAAGTAATTAGATTTAAAAGGCCTCCAATTTTGTTATTGTTAATTTTTAAAGAGCTTAAATTTAAATTTGGCTTTAAGCTTTTATATTGATTAAGCCGGTTCTATAGCAGAATTAGGGGTTCGAAACAGTCCCCATCATATTATTTTTTTGAACAAACAAAAATGGATTAAACGCTGACAAAACAACCTCCTCATCACAAGACATGCCGAGGAGACTGCTAAATTAAAATTATCACCGTATTTTGTTTTTTACCATTTGAACTACACTTAACGATAAGTAAATGAAAATTAACAACGTCTAATTCAACATCATTAATATATATTTTCCCCATTTTGTAGGAAGGATTGTAGATGATAATCTTGTGGACATGAATACACCATATTTCAAATACATCACTACTGGCAGTAAAATATCACACAGCAAGACAAAAGCTTAATATTGATTGAAGTTGAGTGTTCCGTGCGAGCTTAAGCTATAAAAAACCACATCCACATTCACAATACAAACATAGAGGCATTAATTACAAGTGAAAAAAACAACTTTCCCATTGTTATTGGCATATACCTCGATGGAGTTTTATTCTTGAGGCCCACGATATTAAAGAGTATTACTTTCGTACGTAATTAACAAAGCTGTAATTGTCACACTATATTTTTCCATGAACGCCACGGAGAAAGATCACAATTGACGTTCTTTTCTGGGAGATTTATTTCTCTCCAAATATTTGTCTATATGCATGTAAGATCCACGATAATTTCCAAGCCAAAAATGAAATACACATATATAGGAGTGCGTTATGAAATTGACATCAAAATTTGGACGAGTTTACCTAAGCTAGTTGGCTATTTCAAATGGAATTGAGCTAAATGCTAAGTGGTCCTTTTTTTAGGGTAAAATAACTTTATTCAATCGTAAAAGCAATAAAAACTAAGTGGTCCGTAAGCCATAATTTTGATGTTTATGTATCTATACTTAGCCCATACTCTTTGATTTTGCAAACAAGAAAATATATGGTCTTCAAAATTTTCAACAATGACAAGAGACAAAATAAGGTATGCAAGCGGTGTAGAATATCATGCTGTTGGGGACCAAGAAGGTAGAATTTTGGAAATGTAAAGGGTTCGTTATCAGTGTGGTTGTAAATATGTAATTTCAGAAAGTGAAGCATATAAGTGCAAATTCAAGATGTAAATAAGTATATAGTCGAATCATTTATGTAAAACTCTAAAAATATCTCTTTTTAATATCAACAAAACTTCAATTCTAAAACATAGGCGAAAGTCTTGGATGGTTACTTGATTATATACATCTTCATTTTTTTTTTTGTTGACAATATACATCTTCGAATTATTGTTTCTTTTAAAAGTGGAAGAGATAGTGGGCTTGTAGTTATGGATAATATGTTGGATTTAAATGTAGGTGGTTAGTTTTACAACGATTATAAATGAGAATGTTAATTCAATTTTGCAGTTCACACTACTTGAAATTTTTAAAAGGCTGAAAAACACCAGGAAAAAACTGAAATGTCTCGGCCGCAGTTAACTGTCAAGGAAAAGAACCGGCGACAGTTAACTATCGAGGTTCCTTTGGCAGTTAACTGCCGATTCTCTGTTATAAGAACATAACATACATAGGAATTTCCAAAACTCCATTGCTGCGGTTTTGGAATTCTCAGGCGTGATTTTCACCAAGCTTAAGTCATTCCAAGCCAATTTCAAGCACAAAATCAAGTAAGTGTTTTGAATCTTATTGCATTGGTTCTTTTTTTACTGAATTGTAAGATTTTTTGGAATTTTTTGACATATTTAGGTTTTGTTGATTTTAGATTTGATGATAATTTTTGATTGATTTGTTATATGTTGTTTAGAATAGAATTGATTGAATTGTGTTAGAAAATGTTAGAAATTGTTAGGTATTATTAGAAATTGTAAAAATTGTTAGAAATTTGTGGTAGAATATTTTATCCGATGTTTTGATCCGATGTTTGCATCGTGTTGAAATGTCTCAGAAACAGGGTGATGCTGCTCAATTAAAAAAGAGGGTGAGAAGAAGAAAGCTAAATCGACTGTGACATGACACAGAATCGAATGCGATGGTTCCGTTAAAAAAAGCAATTCGAAAGTGCCAGTTTACAACCATTTCAGGCTGAGGAGGAGCGGAAGGACATGTTATTTCGGTCCTCAACCAAAAGCAGGTTCCCTAGGGACTGTCGAGGACAACCCAATTGACTTGTGTGACGAGGAAGATGATTGAATGTAATGACTTGTAATGTCTAATTATTTTGGATTTGTTTTTATGTTTTTATTTATATGTCGTGCATTTTGGTTTACATTTTTGGTACTTTGAATAAAGTCGCGTATTGAATAATTTCGATTAAAGTCGCGTATTGAATAAATTCGATTAAAGTCGCGTATTGAATAATTTCGATTAAAGTTGCACAAATACACAAAATCAATTAAAAAAATACACAATTTTATTTAGTTTTAAATTCATCAACATTACATTACATTCTCCCTAAATATATGTGGTATCATCATGATGTTGAATTTAAATTTAATTATTGAAAGTTTGCCAAAAATGTGGCATTGAAGTGTCTTATACTTAGCGTAGTGATTTCTAGCGCCCTTTGAAAAGTCAAAAGAATGATGAGAACACAACACATCTATTCTACAAGATCAACTATATATGTTATCACATCGAATTCCTTCATATAAAATGAGTCATCATGGAAAGGAATGCATTCCAAGAGGTTGCTTTGAACTGAATCTTATTGCCATGCCAATTGACAAGTTTCAATTGACAGAGGAGCACGGTCCAGTTCAAAGAAACCCCTTAGAGGCGCATTCCCGTCATCACAGGAAGGAGTGCATTCCAAGAGGTCGTTTTGAATTAAATCTTATTGTCCTGCCAACTGATAAGTTTCAATTGACAAAGGAGCACGATCCAATTCAAAAGAACCCCTTAGAGGTGCATTCCCTTATGTAACACTCATCTTATACGAAAGAATTCAATATGATAACTTATATAGCTAATTCTGCAGAATACATGGCGTGTTCTCTTATTCTTTTGACTTTTCAAAGGGGCTTGCAAATCACTACATTTAGTATAAGACACTTTAATACCAACATCTTCAGCAAACTAACAAGAATTTACTTTAAATTCCAACAAAATAAAGACACTACCTAAACATAGAACTTCTGGGTGAATGCCTGAGAGTTGTTGTTTAACAGGTTTGACCTTGTCCAAATTCAGAGGTAAGACAATTGTTGTAGTTGGAATGATGCTACCTAATTACAATCTTCTGGCGGAATCAAACTGTTGATATTATCTTCAGGTGATCTCAGCAACGTAGCTTCAAACTCAATTACCAGGAACATGCATTTCCGATAATGTCTGGAGAACATGGTCCTCACACATTCATCGTTCGCCAACATTATCTTTTGGCCCTGCAAATTTCCGGGACGTGCATACTGAAGGTCCTCCACCCTCCTTGTGCCTCCGAGGTTGAGTTCTTAATTGATTTCGTTCAGTTGATCCTTGAGATCCTTTAGCGTGATATCGATGGACCTTGAACGAATGACGGGTTCCACCGTTGAAACGTACTTGAGCTTTGAACAAATGACAATCCATTGTTTCAGATCTACACCATAAGAAATTAAACAATCAATAAAAAACTCATTCAAACATTTCATCAAACACTTGGAGTGCAAATTATACATAAATCCTAAAAATCATAACTATAACATAAAAATGCATAAAATTTAACAAAATTTATCAACTTATATCTACTCTTAAAATAAATCATATATTCTTACTTGCAAATCTACTCAAAAACTAAAATTAAAAAAATAGAAAACACAAAAATTTAAAATAACCTAAAAATCATAACTATAACATAAACATCACGCAAACATTTCAACAAAATTAATCAACTTACATATACTCTAAAAATAAATCATAATATGTAAATCTACTCAAAAACTAAAATAAAATAAAAAACAACAAAATTTATATCAACATAAAACTAAAATTATAAAAAAAGAAAAATATTTATAACAACTAAAATTACGTATGTAAATAGCACACTATGATTACTTATTTGTGATTTTGTGGAATATATTTGGTTGAGATTTTTAGAGAGATTTTGAGAAAGATTTGAGAAATTTTAAGAGATTTTGAGTAATAATGGACGATGGAGCTTCTGCATAAATTTGTATGAGGATCACATCAGTAGTTAACTGCCGATGGATCCTGCGGCAGTTAACTTCCGCCGATTCTTTACGTCATCAGTTGTTAACTGCCGCCGGTTCTTTACGCATCGACAGTTAACTGCTGCCGTGACATTTCAGTCTTTTTGTAGTGTTTTTCAGCCTTAACACATGTGTCACAACAAATTTCATGTTAATTTACGGTTGGATTTAATATTTTTAATGTCTTAGGTAAACTAAAATCGTAATCACATCAATAAAAATGTTTCCTTCGTTTATTATTTGTTACAAAATAATCAACAATATATAATATATTTTTCATCCTTATAAAATTACAAATTAACTTTCGTTTTTTCATGCTCATAACAAATGTGGCCCTTTTGCACTCCTACAAAAAAATTCTTCACATAGTTTTGGTCCTTTCCTAAAATCAAATTTGTTTAATTATCTTTCAATTTTTAATTTTTGAATGATTTTGGTAGTCATGTCTAAAAAAATATAAAATTTCTTTTACAAAATATAGATTTTTTTAATATTGGATAAATTAAATATGAATTTTAAATGCTAAAAGTTTAAGATCTATAACAATAAATAAATGGAATACAAGATTTTTATGGGTTGGATTTTTTATATTATTCTAGCTATATCCTTTAACAAATTTACTTTTAAGAATTCTATATTGTTTTATGGCCATTTGTTAATGACCGATTTAGCAAACTCTGATGTGAGTTTTATTAGGAGACAAGCCAATAGCGTAGCCCATAGCTTAGCTAGGGAAGCATTATCAAATGCTAGTTTCCAATTGCATCTTAATATCCCTCATTGTAATTTGTATAGCTTCTTTGATTAATAATGAAAAGCTATAAGCTTCCTTTTCTCAAAAAAAAAAAAGAAAAAAGAATTCTATATTGTTGACGTTATTGAAAAAAATAAGAAGAAGATCATTACCGAGTATTGACAAAAAAAAGGAGAGAGTATGTGCTCCGCGCGATAAGCACATTGTACACCACCATCTTGGTTGAACTGAACCACTTACCACCGCCCCTCTAATCCCAATATACCTCCATTACAAACCATTACTAACCCATATTTGAACCACCCTTCATACTGTTTCACTCATCCTTTCACCGACCTAGTTAACTGAAACCCCTCACCCTTCTTCGCCCCATACCACCAACACCCGCAATCCATTGACCTACAACCGACCCACCAACATGTCACCACACCATCACCAAACCAACACCCATGTTTTTTTTACCAAATACTCTCAATCGACCCACAAAACCAAAATCCACAAATCCTCTCCATCATGACCACCAAACCCATTTAATCCCCTGTAAATGCATGGATTTCTCAAATCCATAAACAACTGCGCCAATCAACAAAGCCTAAAAGCCATTCGTTGATACCTTACTCAATGTTTATGACGGAGTATCATATGACATTTTTGTCTATTTTTTTAGTATTTTTCGTTGCATTTGAAGATAAATAAGTTAAGAGATAGAGGAGTTGTCAATGGTTTGAGGAACATATGGTATTGTTTTCACTCGAGTCGTTGTAATTCACTTTTATCATAGATTTTGCAACTCCATAGGTATTTTGAATGTTTTGTAGTGAGAAATCATATAAATCGACAAATCAAGACATCACATGAAGAATCAAGGATATGATGATTGAAGTCAATGGTTCTTAAAAGGTTTTTGAAGACAATACAAAGTGAAGAAAATTCATTTCAAGTTCATAGGAGTTTCCAGAAGGAAGAATGATTAAGAACGGGAGCTGCCTCAGGCGCCATCTGCACCCTTGTAGGCGCCATCTGCGCTTGGTTGCAGCCAAAAATTGCCTGCAACTTGTTAATTATTTGCTATAAATAGAGACCCTTGCACTCATTATTTTTCATTTCAGAAACATTGATGGTTCAAGGCAAGGGTTAAGCATCAGAGCTTCAAGGCAGGATTTCTTCCTTCTATTGTTCTCTCTAGGGTATGTTTTGTATTGTTTTGTTATGATGTCTGTTGCCATAAGCAACTAAACCTCTTTATTAAGGTTCCACGATGAACCCATTCTTATTTGTTGGATATTATTAATAAAGTTTCCATTCAATTTATGCTTTTAGTGTGCTCGATTTAAATTAGTTTATGCCTGTTCATAATGCTTTTTTCAATTGGTTAACCTAATTGAAATCTTGAAGAATGATTCGTAGGATAAAAGTAGGCGCTGACAACCCAAAAATTATATCGGTTCATTGACTTTCTAACTACTTGTATCTTAAAGAGGTTAAGAAATTCAAGTTTGAAATCTAACCATTACTACTCTCTTCTTTAGACAATGTCGTACATAACCTAAGTTAGTCCGACACATAGTTGTTGTGAGGAGCTTCGTATGAGTTTTATCTGTTGATTTCATTAAATCATAAGTAGGTGATGGTCGGAATGGCAAGTGTACCACTCGTTAACCAAGTAATAAAGTGATAAGTAGAGTATCGTATCCACATGGATTGTCCTTTCGTCCAAACAATTCTCGTTACTTATTTTTATAAGTTGACGGTATAAAAGTTAAGGGTTAAAAAGACTTGCAATTTTTATTTGTTTGCAACAGAGCAAGTTTACTTGTTTTGGTTGCAGAAAAGTAAGCAGCGGTTAGGATTCTTTGAATCCTCTCTGTCTATTTGTTGTTGGATAATAAGTTAAAGTATGCCGCGTTTATTTATCTTAGGTAGACTATACAAGTGATGAGGCCGTTGGGACGTTACTAACCTACTCTGGTCTATCCGTTCGATGGCTAACTGTACCTGCTGATCATACGGTGATCCTTACGTGCGGGGTCTTGCTAATTCAAAAGGTAATTGAAACATAAACTTAAATTGGCTTTCCAGTGTTTCCCAAGGCAATGAAGGTCAAGGTTCCCTTAGGTCTGCCCACCTATGAATTTTAGGACACTCATAGCACACTCTCTATACACTTTCTTAGTAGCTATACAAACGAGCAACCCTAATCTACACCTACCTTGCTAAGGTTTTCAAGATAATGGTTTTATTAGGTTACATCTTAAGTCGGATATCTAGGTACTTGTTTCCCTAACTACTAACCAGTTAATTCCTAGGTTTGGTAAGGAACCACCCGACTCAATGGGATTTATGCACTAAGTACCTACGTCTAGGGTCAACAATTCTTATGGCATCTTTAGCTAATTAATAATTACTTACTTCCTAGACGATCTAATTATCAATAAAGGGATATAAATATCAAGATATAAACATCCAGTTAGTGATAGCAATATTAGGCCCTGTCACAACCTAAGTACCTAATCTAGGGTTGTTCTCTCACAGAAATAAACTACTTCCTAGTAAACTTAATAGCGAACAAAAGAATAAATAAAATAAACGACATATTAAATAAATAAATATCCAACAAAAATATACAGAGGTTCATCTTAGAACTCTAACCTAAAAAGATTTAGTTACACATGGTAACTAAAAATAAATTACTAAAGATAAAAACATACCCTAGAAATTCTGAACGAGAAATTCTGAATGAGGAAGACTGATATTTATAGTGGGAATTTCTACCTGGGTTTGTGCTCAAAGTGAGGGCTTTACCCAAAATTAGAACAGGAAAAGACGCTTGTGCCCCGCATTTTCATATGCACATTACCAGCATGCCTAGCGCATGGGTGTATGGCAAAAGCCATGCCCTAGGCGCATGAACAATGCCCTAGGCGCATGGATGCCTACTCAATGTGCTAGGCACATGGTTCATGTGCTAGGCGCATGACATTTTCTCTTGGGCCCAAATTCTCCGATTTTCCATCGTGTTAAGTCTTCGTCTTCAAATAACTTGCCTCAGAACTTGGGAACATAATTCCTCCCATTTGTAAGTCTTATGAGGTCTCTTGAATCTTCATTCTTTGTTTCCTTGAATCTTCATAATTCTTCGGATGTTCGTGATTTGCCGATTTGCATGATTTCTTCGTAAATTACTTCAAAAACCCTATAAAATTGCTATGTTTCGGGAAAAATAGAATTATAGACTCAAATATAGAAACCATTACAAAAGTCCCGAAATCATAGACAATCGTTCTAATACACCTCCTTTTTGCTGCTAAAACTTAATGAAAACAACTGAAAAACATGCTAAGAATAACGTAAGATGACCTGTCATCAGTGGGCACCACACACAACAGTTTGTTTCTTAAAGTCTAATTCCAACAAAGATGGAGGGGGGATTCAAGGATTCCCTAATCACCATTAATAATTTGAATCACAAGCCTAATCTTGCATTGGACAAGACAATTCAACCCTACAATTCTATTTTACTTTCACCCTTTAAAATAAGTTTTATTAATTACTAAGTTGATTGACAATCCATGTGGAAAACGATAAACTTACTACTTTATTATTTGTTACAATTTGATGCATTTGTCAATTTCATCCATCAGAAACACCGACTCTTGTTGTAGGCCATTGGTATGTGTTAGTAGTAATGCTTTTGACGAGTTCAACAACTTTAGTGTATGACTTGTATCGTACAGCTTATGCAGATAAAGCATCCAAGAGATTTCTTGACGTAGATAAAAATCCATTGTAGAAGGCCATCAATTGTATGCCCACATGAATTCACTGATAAGGGCATTGTCTTAGCAAGTCTTTAAACCTTTCACATGCTTCCAAGAGTGATTCCTCTTTAGTTGACCTAATTGAGGTGATTCGTTCCTCATTCTTGCATTTTCATAGGAGGTCGGGAAATATTTGGTTAGAAACTTCTCAGCTAGAGCGTTCCATATGGCAATGAAATTTGGTTCTAGTGAGTTCAACCATCTTTTTATTTTGTCCCTAATTGCGTAGGGGGAATAGCCTCAACTTGATTGCATCATGAGTAACTCTCGGGATCTAAAAGTTGCTTGCCACATTCATAAATTGTTTAAGGTGTAAGTTAGGGTCTTCAATAGGTGTTCCTCGAAACTGCCCCAAAGTTTACAACATTCACTACTAGAAAAAGCAAAATTAGCAAGGGAAATTAGTGACGGAAAAAATGAAATTCCTCACAAATTCCTTAATCACAAAATTTAGTGACGGAATTAGAGAGGGATTTCACGTTTTCCCTCACTAAATATCCCTCACTAATTTTTGCTTTTTTAGTAGTGATTTGAAACATTCATTGGCTTGAATTCCAATTGAGCAATGTAGGCCTCACAATACCAATGTTCACAATTCCTTCAAAAATAAAAATAAAAATACCAATGTTCACAATATTGGGATAAAAAACAACACAATCTCTTATAGATCTCTCTCGCTATCCTTAGCCATACAAATGATGTCCGACTGAAATGTACATGTTATCAAGCACCATTCAAAAGATAAGAAAATTTTCATAAATATATCTAATAATCAAATATATAATAAAACTTTATTTGTCTTATTTCTCAACAAAAATAAATTAAGAAATTATGTGAACAATTTTTAACTTCAAATAGAAATAAATAGGATAAATATATTTGAAAAAAATCCTCTAAACAAATATTTGAAAAATATATCAACCGAAAAGATTTAATTTGATTTCAAAAATCAAATCATCAAAATAAAAAATCCAATTTTTTTCAAATTCTTATCTAAATCTTTATTTGACTAACAAATCCAAGAAATTGATGATGTACATTCATAATTCAAATATATATGATAAATCTTTATATTTTTCTAGATCATAAAATAAATTGAGATAATGGACGGAGTTAAAAGGAAGAATAATTGATAAATCTTTCATTCTTATGTGCTGAAACTTCTTCCTAAGCTCAATTTCACTTGTTTCAATCAACAATATCTATAAGTGATGAAATTTTATGTGCAACTGAAGTCACAAACCACACCAATCATGGTTCGCCAAATTATCGAGGATATTTCAAAAGAGTTTGAGAAGAAGGTCTAAAATTTAAACCTTTAACTATTAACCTAACATACTAACTTGTAACAATATTTGATTAAAAAAATCTGTTTAAAAGTAATCTTGGGATAAAATCCAAAAGATACTCCATTTAACTTCTTTCCCCATAAGTGAGAGTCCAGTCAAAATTAGGTGATGAGTCAAGAGTCACAATGCCGTCTTTTGCCCATAATAACAGTGAATCCTGCTCCATGTTCTTATGGAGAAATACTCGTATAAGACAATTTTTTATTATACATTTAATTATTTATTTTAATGTTTTTATTATATATTATATTTTATCTCAATCTTCTCTTGTTCTCTTTCGTTCTGTATTATATAGTAGATGTAAAAAATGGGCGTGGAAACAAATTATTATTATAATTTTTAGTAAAATAAAACATTTACTTAATAAATAAACTTAATTAGGATAAAATCCAGAAATATACACTATTAATTTTTTTCCCTAAGTGAGAGTCAAGAGTCAAAATTTGGTCAAGAGTCAATAGTGAAAATAAGATACCGAAACTGATATTTAAGATGTTTATCGTTTGAGGACGGTGGCTATTTGGTGTTTTAAGACTCCTCGATTCTGATATTGCGGAAGTCATGAGTTTGAAATTAGCTTTCCAATTTGCCGATAACATTGATTTTCAATGTTTTGTTTTTCAAGGAGACTCCCTCAAAATCGTCGTAGAAACGAAGGTAAAATCTAAAAACTTCTCTTATTTTGATTTGATGATTATTGGATTGTCAAAAAATTGGTAGTTCTTTTCATTCCTTTACTTTAAATATAAATGATGCTAAACGTTCTATCAATGATTCTACTCATAGTTTAGCTTAATTTGTTTTGGATTTCCTCCTTGCATTGCCCTTTCTTTTTAAATGCCGTCCTTTGCTAATAATAATATATTGAATTATGCTCGGCGTGGTAACACCCAAAACATGTTCATATGGAGAACTACTACTAGTACTTCTATACGAGTATATAAGACAATTTTTTAAAATTTCTTTACAAAATTAATCATTTATTTTAATTTATTTATTTGATTACATCATCTGGCTATATTATATCTCAATCTTTTTCTCTTTCTATCTTTATTTTAGAATAGACGTAAAAAATCGGTGTGGAAACAAAAATATCCTCCATGTAATTATAATTATTTTGACAAATAATGCATATACTTAAAACAAAAAAAAAAGTTTAAAAAAATATCATATACTTTTTAACAATATCCCATGACCTCAAGCATGATCCATTCATGATGCCACATCATATATACATACATAACACATGCGACGAGAAGCCACCCATATATGACTATGACCCTAACCAATCCCAATACCTCACCCACCGTTTCATTGGTTATATATATTCTTCTCCCTTATACTTCTCTCCCCACTCTTCAAACACAAAATCTTATCTTAGCTACCACAATTCTAATATCTAACATATCCTATTACCAATCACACACATGGGAGAGGTTAGTGTTAATTAATTTCATTAGTATATACTAGTACTACCAATAGCATATTCAATATTCCTGGAATATTTCCTTTTTGTGTTGTTGTTGTTGTTTTCTCTAACGTTTTTTCTTTATGTCTTTTATGACACAACAGCAAAAGATTGAAACCGAGAAGAAAGCTGATGATGGAGCAAAGAAAGAAGACAGTCCTGCTCCGGTTCCTGTCGTTTACAAACTTGACTTACATTGTGAAGGATGCATTAAGAAGATTAAACGAAGTGCCCGTCATTTCGCTGGTAATTTATTTATTTATTTTTTCAAATTGTAAAAATTCATTCAATTTTTTTTTGTATGGAAAAATTGAGAATATTCATTAAAATTTTGGAATATATTCAGGTGTTGAAACCGTTAAAGCAGATCTACCTTCAAACAAAGTGACAGTTACCGGTAAATTTGACGCCGTTAAATTACAAGAGAAATTGGCTGAGAAAGCTAAGAAGAAGGTTGAACTCCTCACACCGCCGCTAAAACAAGACGCTGGAGCCGAGAAGCCGGCGGAGAAAAAACCCGACGAGAAAAAACCGGAGGAGAAAAAGCCTGAAGAGAAAAAGCCTGAAGAGAAAAAACCTGAAGAAAAAAAACCTAAAGAGGTATTTAATTAATTAATATTTTTTTCATAAGCTTTATTTTATTTCACTAACCGACTTTGTATTAATTAAATTTATTAATTTATCAATTTTCAGAGTACGGTGGTTATGAAGATCAGATTGCACTGTGACGGTTGCATTACGAAAATTAAAAGAATCATTATGAAGTTCAAAGGTGAGAGTTGACCTAATTCATTAATATTTAAAAAACTTTACTAGTATATTTAATTTTTTTAGTTAAGTTTAAGTAATTAATTGTTAATTTGGTGGTTAATGATGATGATGATTTTTTTAAACAGGAGTTGAAACGGTGAACCTAGATGGAGACAAGGATTTAGTAACAGTGAAAGGAACAATGGAACCAAAGGATTTGATAGAGTATCTGAAAGAGAAGCTGAAGAGAAACGTTGATATTGTTCCACCTAAGAAAGAAGAAGAGAAGAAAGAAAAAGACGGTGGAGGAGAAAAGAAAGAGAAAGAAAAGGAAGATGAGAAGAAAGAAGAGAAAAAAGTGGACGGTGGAGATGCCGGGAAGGTAGAGGTTAATAAAATGGAGTATCAGTATCCGATACAAGCTCCGATGTATTGGTATGAAGGTCAAAGTAGTAATTATGCTGCTATGGATCAATTTCATCATCAACCTGGTTATGGTGGTGGTTATAATAATAATCAACATTATATGGAGAATAATGGGTATATGAATATGAATCATGGTGGTGGTTATCCTATGCAGCCACCTCAAGTACCGTATTACATGCACCCTAATCATCCTCCTCCTCAGATGTTCAGTGATGAGAATCCCAATGCTTGTTCTCTCATGTGATGATTTTTTGATTTGAGTGTGTATACACTTATGCACGGACGTGATACGTATGCATGATGAATTTTGTAAATAAAGTACGGTATATAGTATTAATTCGAGACTCTATATAGAGAAAATTTTCTGTATTACAAATTTTAATTTATTAACTAATCATATAGAGAAATTTTATGTTGGTGTTATTATTATCATATAGAGATAAATATAAGACTGGCTCAGCTGGCTGGAGAATCCTGTCCAGATTTATTCTGTTAATTTAATTTTATGTATCAGTATAAAATACTATTGAATAAAATTTTGCAGATCTTATGAAAATTTTGTTTATTTGTTTGTGGTGTTTGTTTATGTCCATGGTTTTGTTTAGAATTGTTATTTGCAACGTGGAAAGGTGTTACTATTCTTTTTACTTGAGTTATTTTTTACTTACATGTCAGGGAATTTTTATATGTGGGACTGTTAACCTAAATTGGAAAGCCACCTAACAATGTGGTTACCTTTTTTATTTTGTCTTCCTCAAATCTAATTAACGGTTGAAAATAACATGCATTTGGATTTTGGATTTGGTGGTGGTTGTTGACAACGTACATGCTAACAGAAAATAAGGTTTTCTGAACAAATAAGAAAAGTAGACTATAGAAAATTTAAAATTAAATGATATTGCTGGCTGGAGGTTGCTGTGGTTCAAAGTAAAGTGAATTAACCAGAAAAAAAAAAATTACATCCGAAGTACAAAAATAGTTTATTATTAGTCCGGAGTTGAACTTTCACCCTTTTAGTGCATGTTTGAATGGGGACGGTAAATCACATTTTCTTTGAAATCAAGGGAAAAAAACCACTTTAACATAAAATAATGTGTATATATACTTTTGCTTCATTAAACGCCACTCCAAACAGCCACGTACTCCATGGCTTCATATACATTGTAGCTTAAAAGATTCAATCCTACTCGGACTCCTCCCCCATTTTCACAATACACCCGGTCCACACACAAATCATCTCTGAGATTCGTAACATCTCCGAACATTCGATAGCCTCCCAACAGTCCCAAGTTCCCAATGAAAACTCGTTGTTCGAAAGACAAACCTACTAAAAAAAATAAAAATTAGTGAAGGTAATTTAAAGAGGGAAAACATAAAATCCCCCTCTACAAGAAAGTAGATCTGAAGAGCTCCCAAACCGGAGTTGACCTCAACAAGAAAGTAGATCTGAAGAGCAATCGCCGGAAAAGGATGAAGGTCGCTGGTGGAACAGTGGTGACACACGACACCAGAGCTGAGGTGATGCGGATGCTGCGCCTCATCGCATCACCGCCATAAGGTCTACATCTTGAGAAGGTGCTAACAGAACTCTACTTCAATTCGACTATCATTCTTGATCACTTGGTATCAAAATCAATTAAACTATTCAACCCAATTATTTTGCCAGTTAACCACGTCCTTAAGAAATTTCATCTGAATTTATCAAGAAAGAAATTTCATCTGAAGTAGAGTGATATTACAATTACTAGGCTAGTTAACCACGTCCATAAGAAATTTCATCTGAATTTATCAAAAAAGAAATTTCATATGAATTTATCAAAAAAAATTCATCTGAAGTACAGTGGTATTACAATTACTGTACTTTACATATATGGCAGTACACATTTCAACAACACGAAGCAACGTCTGTGACATTGAAGAGATTTCAACGGGACAGGCGGGCCAACGCCTAATCTCTAACGCTAGGACCAATAATGCATTAATTCCTAGTCCAACGAATAAATCATATTATTTTCTCGAGATAAACTTTTTGATAATTTTGAATAATCTAGTTTCAAGAATTGTCCCAGTTCCCACACACAAAAGATGCCAAAATATATAAAGCATTGCCCTGTCCTTTTATGTAGTTTTTCTATATTTTTTCTCCCCAACTTGTCCATTACTTTTATTATGTCATGCAATTATCAACCAAACTTTCTATATTTTAAAAATCCGTACACACTCTTTAACACATATTTCACGATGGTAGACCATTTTGCGAACAAATATTCATGTTTCTCCTGTAAAAAAAATAGTTATTGCGAAATTTCACGTTAAATTGTTAAGTACGTCGGAATTTTGTGAAACGAGTATATAGTCAAAATAACTTAGAGATTTAAAAAAAAAACATAAAAAAATGTTGTGAAAACATAAAAGTTGAAAACTATACATGTTAAATTAGTTTTTCATTAACATATATATAGTTAAAAGAGCATAGACACCATGAACAAGGATTTTGTCTTTCTTATATTAAAAATGATTTCTTAAAAAGGTAATATGAAAATCGTCATGCTAACTTGTGTCCTTAGAGCACATGTTAAGGATTTCATAAATGATAAATATTTATTTTTAACATAAAATTTATTTTTAACAAAAATGATTTTTAAAACATAACTTGTAAGATGAGGACGACAAAAAATATAAATACATCCAACAGAAATTAAACCAATTGAACATGTGAATTTTTTTTCTTCTATATATAAAGTGACAATCAACGCTTAATTTTATTTTGTGGTGACCGGGGTTCGAACCTCAGACCTTACATATATTATATATTGTCCCTACAAACTGAGTTTAACTCACGATGACAATACTTAAATATTTGCACACGCAAGAAGAATTTCGGGTTTGAACACCAAGAATTGCATAAAATTTCTAACCTAATAATGTCGACAATATCAATTCATTTGAATTATTCAAACGATAATGTGGAATTATAGTACACACTACATACGGCGTTGGTCATGAGCTAGCTCCTAACTAGAACAGGGCTTACCTGAAAATTTATTAGCTCGTAGTACAATTCAAATTTGTGATTCATTACTGATTTCTGTACCATACATTACAATGCCTTAGCGTGTGAGTGTGATTTGTGGTCCTGTGAATAATGGAGCATTTACTTAGACAGAACTATATCACTTTTATCGTCTTTCTTCTTTATCAATTAACCACTCATATAATTTCATGACTTTTATGAGAGGCCCCTTGCTAGGTCCAGTACTCTAATGCTTTCTCTCTTTCTTGTCTTAATTTGCCGTATCTTATTTCATTGTTATTGGCCTTTCTTTGAAGGTGTTGTTAATTTAGAGGATTTAATTAAGTTGGTAAAACGCACATTTTAAGAAATGCGTAAAGACGCTATTGACCAAAGAGAAGTGTGTGACAATGGGCGGGATAGGGACGAGTTTTATCTTCAATTTTCCATCCGTGATTGTCATACACTTGCATGTTACCATACCCATACTCAACGGGGATGATAAATTGAATCTCATCCCCGTTTCTGACGGGTTCGAGTATCCATATCTCATTCCCGTAATCGCAGTGATTTTTTTTTTTAAATAGAAAAAGAAGTAATTTTCAACCTGAGGACAATTTTGTAATGCATTACCAACACTATGTTTAACTTAACATTTCATTAACCAAATAATTTGGTTGCTCCTTTAAATATCAATGACAATATTTGTAATATGGCAATTATCAAGCTAAATAACATGACATTCCAAATAAAAGGAGTAATAAGGAGGTAATAAAGTTATTTTGACATTTGGGAATTAGTTTTGGTATGGGTTTAGGTAAATACTTATATCCCTGTTATTCGTCCCTTACCCAAATTTTAAAATTGGGGAAAACACAAATACATATCCAAACTCAATCAAAACGGAGAAAATCCGTCAAATCGAAGTGGGTTCGAAGTGGGTTTGGATAGGTATCCAATTCTTGCCTGCATTTTTTATCAAGTTCTTTCCTGCATTTTTTACGTTAATTTAGTATCTTATGCATTTATTTTTTGTTAGGATTTCTTTTTTACGCGTCTATTCTTTTTTTCTTCCTATGTATTCTTTTCTTTTTTTCATCTATTCTATTCTTTTGTTCTTGTTTGCAAATACTCCCTCCGTTTCTAATTATAAACAAATTTAAATTTTTAGGTTCATTCAATTAATGATATATGTGGTTCATATTATGGATCACATACATCATTAATTAAATGAACCTAAAAAATCAAATTTACTTATAATTAGAAACGGAGGGAGTAATATGTTATGTATAATACTATTCCTTCAATAAAAACGTTCTGATAAACATTTTATGAGTTAGATGAATCATCAAGACTGTTTTGAATTGTTATTATGCTTAATTGTTTTTGAAGTGAATAATTTTAAAATTATGAGATTCTTGAGGGAAAAAAATAATTTAGTTTTAAAATATCTTTCCATTCTTATATGAACCAAACATAAATTCCCTTTCCTCCTCTCTATACTCTTTTGAATCAAACATATATATAACTCTCCTACTCTCCCTTCTCTTTTCCATCCCTCTGCTAAAATTCATCCCCTCCGCTGTCATCCATTGAACCAAACAAATCATCTATAAAATACCCACTCCACCCTAAGCTTTTACAATTTCCCACAAATTAAGAAATACTCCATCCGCATTGTATTTTATTGTCAATTTCATCAAAGTAAGAAACAAATTAATTTGTATGAGAAAGAATTTTTTTTTTTTTGGTTACATATGAGAAAGAATTATGAATGTTATTATAAAATTATTCTTTATTCAAGATATACGAACTTTTTTTAAAAGAATTGCAAAAAAAAAAGAGTAATAAATAGTAAACACAATGATAGAAAAGACATCATTAATTTTTCTTCTTTTTAAATGACATACAATAAAATTCGAAGGAAGTAGTATGTAAATCTTTATATTTATGGTATATATAAACTAAATTCAATTTTCTTTAAAAAAACAAACCAAATTCAATTTATTTTTTGATGTTAACTCTTCCATTTTTAAGAAAAAAGGATCCTAGTAGTTTAGAGTTCGATCAGGTATAGATAAAGTTTGATTAGATCACCAACGAATTGAATTCATTGGTCAATCATTTGCAATTTTATATATTTTTTTTATTAAATAATTTAGTAACTAAAAATTCACCTTATAATTAAATAAGTGGGTTGTCGGATTCGAACACCAACCGTGCATACACAATCTCTCTTTCTTGCAAGGAGTTGTTGTTGGGTGCTTTCCGTTGTTTAATCGGTACCTTTGTATTTTTTCCATCCACGAGTGATTGTGCGCCTTGCATAAACTCGACGAAAATAATATTTGCCATTTAGAAAGAAAAAAAATGCAATACGTCTAGACGTGTATGGTATTTTTCTAATTTGGATAGGCTATCATGCATGATTCTTCCCAAAAAAGGATGAAAATTCTTTGTCTGAGATATTCGTTAATCGGTGGAACCGTGTACTAGAAAATAAAGTAGCGGCAAAAATGAAATCCTGCCCTTTTTACTTCTCCAAGAGGCAAAATAAGAGTGGCTAGTTAGTGTGTGACTTGCCTAATGTAACTATAATGTAGTGTTACATTTTGTTGGTCGTGTTTATTGTCTATATTTTTTTTAAAGACGTTTATTGTATATTTTGGAAAATAGAAAATTATTATTATTATTATTATTAATTGTGTTTGGGGTGTTAAAGTAATATTAATTAGATGATATAATTAAAAAATAATAATTAATACCACATTTAAAAACTGGCAAGACTTTTTGATCTAGTTCCTGAGCTGCAACAACTCTCTAACTGCCGTAGAGATCAAAGTGACATGCATGCTAAAACTCCAAAAGAATTTTTTTTTTTTGATATCTATTTAATTATTTTTTGAAAATTACTTTACAATTTAATTATATTATCATTGCAATAATTTGTTTTTTGGAAAGAAAATCATTGCAATAATTTATAATATATATAAATAAACGTCATGGTCTTTCAAAAAATATAAAAAAAAAACGTCATGGTACGGAGCACGCATGCAGTTTAGGCGTGAGCAGATTCATCAGCATGCATGCCCTTAGCATATGAACTCAGTTTATACCTTAAGAAAAATATATTTTCCAAGTGAATTAACTAGTGCAGAATTTTAATGAATTAATTAAACTATTCTAAATCATGAGAATACGACTCTCTCCATGCTTCATTTTAATATATATGACTATAATTTTAGTCACCGCAAATAAACACTTTTTTTGGTTTTAAATCATGGAAAATGATTTTGTTTTTAGTCTTTCGTATTTTGTTTTGGTTATTGCAAAATTTGATTCTCTTCAAATTAGTCATTGTCGGGACTACTGGACTAGAACCAAATATTTAACATATGCTATAGAAAAATTTCAATATGAATAAATTTTACATTGACTAAACCAAATGAAATTGTATGCTTGCAATGACTAAAACAAAATAAACATTTTTCCAGGAAAATAAAAATATTTGCAAGGATTATTTGCATATTTCAACATCTAATTATACTAATTATACTTCTTGAGGGGTTTGAGAGCTTGCAATAATATTGGCTGTTAAAAAAAAACTAATTATACTAATTAATTGGGGTTTGAGAGGGAAAGAAAGTTTGGTTTCTATTGAGCGTTGACTGCTTTAGTGTGCAGTTAAATGTCTGTCTAAAAGTATATGTACTAATCAAGCAAGTGTATATATCATGTGATAGTTAAATTAAACTACACTCTTGGTATCCAGAAGTCTTAACTCAACTGATAAAATGTCGAAATTGTTAGGCCGAATGCCATGATCGGGGTTCGAACTCCGGTACCTCTATTTATGTGTGAGTTTATAATGGTTTTACCATTTCGTCTATCTATAAAAATAAAAAATAAAAAACTACACTCTTAGTAAAAAGCCAAAAGCTAAATAGCCAACAAATGTTTTTTCCTTTGTTGTATATCTGTATTTGTTTGTTATCCATACGGTATGTATTAGCCCCAGAATTTTAATATGGCTGAGCTCAAAATTAATAAGATAAGAAAAATAATTGAATAATCCAAATTAGGTTTAATGGGTCTATTAGCAACAGAAATATGAAGTAATTTAAAAAATATTCTACTTTGCAAGCGACAAAACGTTTATGCGTTCCAATAATATAATCCACAAAATAATGACAAATGATTACGTGGAGCTTTCAAATTCTGCTTTTACATGAAGACAAAACAATAAGCCAATCATTTTAATTTTGGGCTAAAAAAATGTACCAACTAATCATTTCAAGGATAGGGAAATGAACATTATTTGTAATTACGTCATTACAAGCATGATAATTATAGTGCGTTTTTTTTTGGTGACTTCTGTTTTTTTTTTAATTAAAAACAAGGGTTTTTCTATCATGTGCAAATTTGCAAATGTTAAGAAGTTTTAAATAGTAACTTTGTATTGAAACTTGTATATTTTGTATTAAATACATAACTTTTTAATAAATAATTATTTATTTTCAATAAAAATTTACTATTTTTAGTAACTTTAACATATGCAATGTTGCACATGTTAGACAAACTCTAAAAACAAATACCCATTCATTATAATTTCAAAGTCCCTAAAATCAAAGTGATCATATGTGAACAACCTCACACATCCATTTTTTTTTTGTCAAACCTCACACATCCATATCTATAGCAAAAGCGGTAAAATGGCTATAAATCTGACAAAATAAAAATGGTCAGAATATTTATAGTTCACTACTAAAAAAATAAAAATTAGTGAGAGAAATTTAATGAGTGAAAACATGAATTCTCTCTCTAATTTTATCATTAAATTTTGCAACTAAAGAATTTGTGAGAGATTTTATTTTCTCCGCAACTAATTTTCCTCCCTAAATTTGCTTTTCGTAGTAGTTCTTTTAGATCTGTAATATTAAAGACATCAAATTCATTGTTTGAATTTGTAATAAACATCAAGCGAAGAAAATCTGAACCGAATGAACAATGCAACGATACGGAAAAGCTAATAACATTGTATCAAAACAACGAACAAAGTAGCACCGTCACATTTATACGACGAAACCACAACCAAAACACACAAAAGAAATCAAGTCTTTGTGAAAATCATTTATTTAGATAAAAGGAGAAGGAAAAAAAACTATATTACGAGGTTCTTTCAGACCAAAAATATCGTAAATCACCCCGCTCTTTTGAGGGATGAAGGGTTTTTTTTGGGTGACTTGATAAATAGTGCAGTTAGCTATATTTATGAATTACTGTTATTATATTAGAAAAATAAGAATGTCTTGCTTACCTTACGTGATAAAAACCCTAATTCGGGTCAAACAAGATATGAGATGTGTGAATGGGCTATCGAGATTTTTCAAGGAAAACTAGCAAAGTACCCCACTTTAATTTTTTGTGTATGTTTGAAATAAATTTTATATACTTATAACTTATTATAAAAAAATTGGAAATTTTATATTTCTCTAATAACAAACTAATCCGTAGGACTAATCTCATTGTCCATTATCGGAGGTCCGATTAAAATTAAAGCAAAACTCTTTGAATGGGTCCAACATAAGAATTGTTAGTTTTAAGGAGATTCAAACTTGAGATCTAAAGAAGAGTACACTTGTAGGTCTCAAACCTTCTCAACCAAACCAACTTGTAGGGTTAACTTGTAAAAAAATATCATTTAACTTTTTAAACAAAACACACACATATATTGTTAATAAATAATATAGATGGTTGAAAAAGAGATTGACGCTTTGTTCTCTCTCATCTCCTAAACCTAACCGCTGTTGCCACCAACCATCTTCCTCCTGCCTAGTCCACTCGAAAATCATCAAAATGTAGCTTCTAGCAATGGTGGTGTGTGTGATGTCTTTGTGGAAACACCACCATCAAACCCCTTTTTGGAGTTGCCGTGAAAATTAATTATTGGTGTTTCCACAATTTGTTTCTGCACACAAGTGGCGCGTCTTCAATCTTGTACGTTGCGTCCATGTGATGTATATGAGTCGTTTTAATCTCGTCGATTATGTATTGGAGTGAGAGGTGCATCAACCCCGTTTCTCATTCTCTACTCATATGTGGTCGTGTCGGTGACTGTTGAGCCACTCATGAGTTCTTCTTGAATCTTGTGTGGTTGTTTGTTATGGTTCCTTTCAAAACCCTCCTTAAGGGTATTTTCATGAGAGCCTCCCTCGTTTTGGCTGCTTTCAAAAATTGTCGCTGCAATTGTTTGTTGGTTCACAATGGTGCTATTTTCAGTTAATGAGTTTGTGTTGTGGACTCAATCCATTAGGGTTGTTATTTGACAGACTGAAAAAGTACTCGGTTTGTATTCCCGTTCTTTGAGTTGAAATATGTAGGTTTCATACCGATGCCACCTTAATATTTGTATCAGTCACAATGATTGATTCCAGACTGGTAGATATCCTCGTCATTATTAGATCTTGGATTACATGGCTTGAAAAAGTTGTTGTACTTGTTTTCATGTTGCAGGGAGTTGTTGCTTATTGGAGTCATTCCATGTTGACGGTTGATCTCTTCACCAGTATAGACCTCTGGTTTGTGCTTGTAAGGATTAAGTAGACGTTGCATCCGTTTGTTTAGTTATAAATGTGTGTATTTTTCATTTGGGTTGACCTACATTTTGTGTGGACTTACACGGTTAGGTTTTATGTCCCCTCATATTTTTTTTGTTGTTGTTGTAATTTTTCCTTTTTTAAAATATTATTTGAGTGTACATGCAACTCATTCATCTTGGTGCATGTTAATACTCTTAACTTATAGGTGATTTCATTACAGGACCCAGTCATCAATGGGGG
>Ga0315914_1000071_pt1 | contig 81054 bp, 35 predicted proteins | sample MpolenodulesMG_FD_203920 | JGI IMG/M metagenome (GOLD analysis project Ga0315914, IMG submission 203920) | Medicago polymorpha root nodule microbial communities from Los Angeles, California, United States - elongated nodules | ecosystem: Host-associated > Plants > Roots > Nodule | place: USA...
ACATAGTCCAGCCCACAAAGAGTAGTGAGAGGATATTGAATTACAAGGGAGCGCAAAAGCTACCCCACAATACACCCACCAATAGAACATACATGACCTAAAAACACCGCACCAAAACCACAAACGCCTAAACTTGCACACAACCTCAAAGCAGAACACACACAAGAAAGAAAATAAATCATGTCTGCCCAAAAATATTAGACAACATCCCAAGACATAAACCAAAAACCAAAAGTGACGCTCCCTAATTAGCAAGTTAAATACTCCATTGGATTCCAACACTACTCGTAAAACAAGCACGACACAATTTTCAGTCTATTCACACTCCAATGTCAAGCCACCACCTTGATTTGTCCCATCTTTCTAATCTTGTTATTAAAAATTCTATCATTTCTCATCTTCCAAATTATCCAAATAACAACATGACAAATAATCCGAGCCCCTCTCCTCAATTTCTTTGTACACATCACACTTGACCAACAATTGATATGAAGAATCAAATTAGGGGGAGTTATAAAGTAAAATTGCATCCAATTCATTACCTCTCTTCATACTTTGGAGATGACGTGACAATGTACGAACAAGTGAACAACTGTTTCATCCTCGTTACCACAAAACACACACCTATTTGAGTCTTCATTTGCCAAAAGCCTTCTCTTTGCAAGATAAACTTTAGTTGGAATATGATCAAGAATCAATGTACAAGAGAAAGCCAATACCTTTGACAGTGCCTTACTCTTCCAAAGGTCTCTGAAAACCACCTCTTCCTCCCTTGTTACTCCTCCATCTGCTAGCTGTAAATTTTGTAAAATTGTAACACGACTTTACTGAAACCTCCCCCTTCTCCGGCTTCAACACCCAACAATTTGTCCCGTCTCCTAAGTCCGCCCCTTCAACCTTAAAATAAGGTTTTGTAAGAATTCACTTTTCCACATAAACAACTCTATATGCCATTCAAAACTCCACCTCCCACTCGCTATACTTCCACGCCACATTTCCCCCACCTTCCGCTCTTGACTGTTAGCAATAAAAAATAATATTGAAAAAAGCACACTAAAAGGCCCATTTGCTAACCAAGCTTCTTTCCAAAAGAGAGTCCACATACCATTACCCAACCTTTCTTACCAATTCTCTATCAAACCACCCGATTCCCCCTCATCTTCCAACGACATCAAGTGTAGTGTAAGCTTCGTTAAAAAGTCACTAATGTATTGTACATAACCTTGTTCAATTGCACATCGTAGCCTTTGCCCTTAACACGGGATTTTTCTTTTTCAATTATGTAGAGGTACACCCATCAAAATTCTCTATAAGGTGTGGGTATACCCATCAAATTGTTCTTGATTAATTTGCTTAAGAAAATTGGTATTAAATTTAGAATCACTAAGTTGGCACAACTTGTGTTTCAAAACTTAATAATTAAGAAAATATCATGCTAATTTGTGTTTTAAAAGACCTTATTTAGAAATTCAAAAATATTTGTTATGTTTTGAAAAAAAAAACTTTTTATGAAAAATGCCTTTTTAAAATTATTTAGAAGACCTTAAAAAATTAAATTTGAAAAAAATGGCCTAAACCATTATATAACCAACAACAGAGAGAAATATGACTGCCTCAAAAAGTAAACAAAGAAATATGAAGAGGAGTTAAAAAAAATAACCACGCAATCTAAATAAACATTCACATTTTCTTGATCTTTGTACACCATTCTTTTCACGACCCAATACAAAATATTGATTTCTTCATTCAGAACCATTACCAGGTTTGTCTATTGCTAAAGTAAATTCTATCTTTGCTACTTCATAACGAACTCAATTAATCAAATCATCTTAAAAAATGATATTTCATATCAGCGAAAAGTATTTTGCAATATCAATAGCATCCACATTTGGTTCATCAATGCCTCATTTTGAATCAACGAAAGGTTCAACCACAACCGTAGAAAATCACTAAATAATACAATAAATCAAAATACATAATAGGAAATGCAACAACATAGTGCAATTTTGGCTTTTGGCACCTATCAGAAGTTAGCTTTAGATTGCATTAAACAAAAACCTCTTTCGAAAGTTATTTTTGATCTTAGTCAAAAGATGAGATGGGTCAAAAGATGCATTGTTTTTTCTTTGTTACCAAATTAATGTAGAGTCAAAAGATGCATTGTTTTTTTCTTTGTTACCAAATTAATGTAGATAGACTTTAGGCCATTATTTTTCCCACCCTGTGAGTTTCTCACGCGCTTAATTTGAATTCTAAAATCCGAAATGTTTCAACGTGTTTTTGGAGGTTTTATGAGATTTTTATGCAATTCGAATTTTAGAATCTGAACTGCATAGGTCGCGTGAGAAACTTATAGGGTGGGAAAAGAAACGATCTACACTTTATGGATGAAAGTATTGTAATATGAGACCCAAAATTCTTGATTTTTTTAACTTTGTAAGGTTTTTGAAAGTTGTGTACGAGAAAGCTAGCTTCATATATATATGGGAGTGTAAACAACAGTTTGTTTTTTAATTGAAATTTGTTTCGAAGCCCAAAAGGCTTTTAACAGAATAATTTTCAATGGCCCAAAGTCAAGACTACTTTCAAACTACTTTAATTTTCTAAATGAAATGATTTTCAAAGGCTATTAGAATAATTTTTTATTAATAAATTATTTAAATATTAATAAAAAAATTAAGTCAAATTTTACTGTAATAAGAACAATATAAAAAATATAAAGAGAATATATTTTTATCTTATCTATCAAAATTATTTGATTGTTTGAATATGCCGGAAAAATATATAACAAAATACGATAAATAAAATGCAATTAAGCGCAATAAAATACATATGTTTCTGCTAGTGATTACGAGAGTTCTATTGTAACTTTATGAGAGACTGAAATTTCACTTGCGGAAAAGTATGACCCCCCTCTCATTCATACTATGCGATTGGGGGGGTTTATCTCCTTGTCTATGTCACTAGTTGAGCCCCAAGCCTGACAGTCCATACATATTCTCATTTACAAGTAAACATTGACATCAACTGACAAGGAGTAGTGCTATGGAGACTTTTTTTTACACACTCTTTTATTGGGTGAACTAATGTTTATTGTTTCTACCATCGAATTGATACCCACAGTTGGATCAAGTGAAATATTGTAAACTTGCTGATTCAATGGTAGGAAAAAATGTTGTGCATGATACAACCCTATCACACTTGTGTACCGTTGAATTTCGACTAAAAAAGGTAGTTAGCAAAGCATGGGATGAACAGCGCAGTAACACGGCAGGTTAGGTTTTAGGTGGAGTTTAATACCAAACACACCAATATCTGAACATGAAAGGGGATTGTAACAATTTTGCATTCTATTTCAAATTTAACTACAAAGACATTTGGTTAAAAAGTCAAGAAAGACAGAGTCGTATAAGGGACTGTCCAATAACTGGTTGAACTAACACACATATGATTCAACTAAATACTATGTATCAAACCTCTAGAACTTGTCAATCGAAATTAATACTTGGAAAACTCGGCACTAAAGGGTGGTTATGTGAAAACTACTACCCCATAAATGATTATTTTCAGCCACAATAATCCGACCACGCATGGAGCCCAACAACCTTAATTGTCATTATGTATTGACTTCTGAAGGATTATGGATAAGTGGTGGATACCTTATCACCTCCTACTAGTCCTGAAGCAGGTAGTGGATACACCGGTTATTCACTATATATGGGTGGATTATTTTCTATTCTATGATGGATGAATGGATTATGGATGGTGCCAATTTCAACAAGTTGTTTATCTTTATTTTAGAAAACCCAACCAAACTACAACAAACAAGCGTACTGAAAACCTCTTGCTGCAAATTTAGTTAAAACTAGACTTTCTTTTCTTTTAAAGGCTTAACCTTCTCAAAAAGATGTGACAAAATTGAGCAAATGTATAATCTCGGTCTCTCAAAATCTTATGTTACTTTAATAAAGCTTCTGTTACTGTAAATTTAATAATTTTAATGTTTAAATTCCAAAATAACAGACACTTTTTACTATCAAATTATATATTTGCATATAATTAAAGGACTAGGAGTCTAGGAGGGTCCGTTCCTTTCAAAAACCTATCTCTATATTTTGGAATAGAATCTAAAGTAATTACTATTCCTAGCGAGCGAGCACTGCATGTGACATGTGAGGTTCGAACCAATCAATTTTGATTGGTATTTAGTACAACTATTTATTCTAAGACCATTCCGCAACATGTGACTGACTGCTTGCTAAGGATAGCTCGTGAGCAAACACTGCATTATGTTACACTAAACAAATGTGTATTGAATAAAGTTTGTTTGGTTGTAAGGACAACTGTGATTGGTCAGTGTTCACTCCAAGGAAGAAACGGTTCATACTTTCATTCACGGACTAAGGTTAAATCTGATCATCATATGAATTTCCTTTCATTATGTACAGTAGAAGGCGTTGTAAATTGACGTGCAATCACATAATTTCAACACCATCATCAAGGCGATGTCTCAACAGGAATGAGACACATTAGCAACTAAGTGGCCCTTTTAGCCTAGCTCGAGTAGCCAAAACATATGCCAAATTAAAAAAAGGTATTAAATTAAGGTGGCCACTGGCCAGTGTTCAACTTCCATGTGGACAGCAACATGTAATGTGCTTTTTAGATACACATGGAAGGTAACCTTTCAATTTCTAGTTTTCTACCATACCTCTTCTTTATAATGCAAGAGACTTACAAAGGTGTGTTGTCCACGCAACCACTCTAGAAATTGTAAAAAATATAACTAGTGGTCTTCTTTATTTTTTATATAGAAGCTTAGCATACCATAGTGGTTCTCCCCGTATCATTTTTTATTGGCTTCATTGGATCAAAAGTGTTGCACAAGTACACCGACTTTACTACATCAGGTCACGCTTATATGTAAACAACCATTTCTTAATGCAAGAAATATATGTATATCTTCCAATTTCAAATTGCCCCATAAATTGAGTGGGACACTTTCTAAGTATGTGGAGTGACTCTATGATCTATCACTTTATCTATTCCCTTTTTCGATTGCTATTGAAATTCAGATAATATTATTATTGTATTAGTAAATGGTAGAAGTAAATTACAAAGGGAGTATTAGAGTAAATAAGTGAAAACTCCCCTATTTTACTGATGCCTCCTATGGGTGCTGTGATGACTCCTACCATGATGTGCTGATAACTGAGATGACTGCATCCATTCACCCCCTTGAATAAAATTCTCCGCTGAATAACTCGACACATGTTCAGCGGGAATTTTACTGCTCCAAGACACCCTCTGAGACAAATCAGAACCAGCACCAGAATTCTCAAATTCTCCATAATAAAGTGTCTTAAGTGCAAAGTCACCACTCCATGGCATCCAACCCTGAGGTGTAACAAGGACTTCTAATACTGAATGAATAAAAACTGTTCTAGAATACTCCTTCCATGGCCTACCCAAATAGTTTTTATGCACTTTAGGATTACTATGATACAATGCCATGTAATCCTCAGTTCCATTAATCAAACAGTTCTGGAAAACAAATCCTGTACTCTGTGCAGGGTCGGTTCTACCATGAGCTGTGATGGCATTGTTCTCACCCTTCTCTGGCTTGAGTTGTCTAGGACGAACCAAGATTTGACAGTCTTGGAAGATTGCAGCTGAGTTTCCGAAGATAAAATCTACGTTGCCAACAATGCGGCACGATTTGTAGAATTGGCGCAGAGAATGAGCATAAAGAGTATCTTGATTTCCTAAAAATTCACAATTCTCAATTACAGAAAGATCACTGTCTAATCTGAATGCCACTGCTTGGTGTGCATCAGGACCTGCTGTGTTTTCGATCGTTAGATCTTTAGCCATGAATCCGTCGCCAAGAACCGCTGCCAACATATATCAAATAACCCAATATTAACAATACTACAATAACAAATTAACAACCATGCTTTCATGCATACATACCTAAGGTAAGGCATGTGAAAGTGAAGGTTCACTCAACATGTAAATAATGATATTTTTGCACATAATTCGTACAGTGAAGTCTTAATCAATTTTTTAAAAATAATAAAAGCTTAGATAAGTTGAATTGATCAGAAGCTAACACGTCACGCAAAAGCATACAAAGGTTACATTGAAAGTATTCAAAACTGGTCCTTCCAATATACAAATTCAATCTTCGGAAGGGACTGCACTAAGAAGACAAAGACTATTTTTTAAAGAACCATGAATCATCTCATCTAATCGTTCTTTGATAAATATTTTAACTTTAATATTGTTTAAATAAGTATGATCTGAAATTAAAATATAGTTACCTACGGTGGCGGAATTGTAAGTAGTCATTCCGGGCTGGCCCACATTAGCAGAACCAGTAATAACCGTCTTCCCGATTCCATCACCCAAAAACACCACATTCCTCTTCTCTAACGGAACCCTAACTGTTTCCTCATAAACCCCTTCTTTAATATATATAACAAACCTCTTCCCGTCAACACCGTTATCCGGCGCAGCATTAACCGCTTCTTGCACCGTCTTATAGCATTCGTTCTCCCCTCTCTTACACACTGTGACATCCGGCGTCAACTTCGCCGGAATCCCTATGCTAGACACCGATCCTCCGCCCGATCCAGTTGCCTGCCATAAACCATCGCGCTCGGTGGTTGGTGGCTTCCACGACGACGTGTCTTTTCCATAAACGTCGTAGGAAAACACCATGGCAAGAGCGTTACTAGTGAGCGTTTCAAGGGAATCGATAAACGACATAGCTTCACCGACGGCGTGTGTGTCGTTGGCGTATTTCAGGCTGTTCCAGCAGTCATACTGGTAAGCTAAGGCGGCGGTCAGCCATGCTCGAGCGTCTTTGATTTTTCCATGTGTTAAAGCGTCGTTGGAGGTAGAAATGCGGCGCTGTGAATTCGTTAGTATTTCGATGCAGGTGGTGGCGGCGACGGTACGGTTACGGCTAGCTGAGGAAGAATCTAGAATAGCCTTAACCATGGATTGGGCGGTTACGAGATTGGTAGATGAGAGGTTGATGGCGGATTGGAGAATTTGAAGAGCGGTGGGATTTGGAGGGAGATGAGTGAGAGATGATTCGCATTGTTGAGGAAAGCGAGTTGCTTTGCAGGCTTGTTGGATCTCCGACGAGGCATTGGGAGAAACGGAGGGAGAGGGTTGGTGGTGGTGGTGGCGAGTGGCGGAGGAGAGAGTGATGAAAAGGAAGAGAGAGAAAGTAAAGAGAGAAGCCATGTAGAGAGTGGTTGGTTATTGCGAGTTTAATGGGTTTGTTCATGGTTGTGATTTTATACATCAATTGTGTATTTTTGGTCGTAATTATGTTTTTACTTTTTGGTCAAAATATAAATTTGGACGGTTGTGCTTTGTTTATGTTATTACTACTGTTTATTGCTGGCTCGTGGTCAAGGTCATGGATCGTGAGTTCAGAAACGGTTCACGTGTTGGTTTTAATGGAGGAGAGTGGGTCATGAGGACGTGGCCACTACTACTGCACTGCACTGCACTGCACTCTCTACTAATAATTTGTTTAACATAATGTGTTTTGCTGGTTGCTACAGAGTTTTGAACTTTGAAGAGACATCACCGACGAGTTAGTCACGAGTTGGTGCTATTTTCTAATTTGGCTGCTGGTTTGGGACATCCCTGCTATGTGGAAAAAACGCAAGGAGGGTACAGAGATTGGAGAGGGAAAGAAAGAAACCAAGGTGAAGTCAAAGATGGTTAGATAATAGTTAACGGTCAGTGTATCACGGGACATGTCAAAACAGAACGAGATACATGTTCAAGAATCAATTTAATTCGATATAATATCAACTTTTTTAGGTAGTGTTTGGTTTAAATTCTAGAAGGTAAAAGTTGGACAATTGTTTCCATCTAAAGTTATAATTTATAACTTTTGTAGCAATTATTTTTTCATTGGTCAACATCGATTGAAAGAGAAAAAGAAGAAATAGAGTAAACACATGATCTGAGTAAGAGAGAGAGTATTGTTTAAAAATTGTCATTAAATGATTGTATAAATATCATTTCTCAATTTAAAAAATCAATTCTATCGAAATTAATTTTTGTAAAGGCTAAACCAAACATTCAATTAATAGATTGACTTGGATTGGATGTTAATGTACATTAACATTTCTTTAAAAATGTTCATTCAATTCATCAATTCTCATCTTTAAAAGATATAAGAGCTGGCTAATGATGTGACTTTCCACATAATGTCTAAACGGCCTCATTCGTCTCAGGTAATTTTGAAAATATGAGTTTGATTATTTTTAAAGTTATTTGTAATAGCCCAAAATTTTGTAATTTCAACCATTGTCTTAGTGGCGGACTCACCTTCTTCGAATGAAACACAAAGTCAATGTTGTCCAAGTATAGATCATGCACCCATGACAAAGCATTATATAGCCCCTAATGCTTTTATAGTATGAATAGAACACGGCGGGGAAACCAAAGGGTATGATCAAGCAAGGACAAAACTTATATTATCCTCTCCAATGCACATACCAATATCCTTTTTTTTTTGTGAGAAAAACCAGGCATCTATATTACACTAGTACTTTCCTAGAGCCGATATTAACCACCTTTGCTCCCCAAGCATATTCGGCTCTGCAACACACCATTCCATATGCTCAATCTACCAGCACCACAAGATTTCACTATATCAGTGAGTCTCTAATCCTCAGAAAAACGTGTAGCTCTCCCCAAAATATGGTTACTTGTTTCTTCATAATGTTGTCAAATTCTGATATTTATGCTTTTCTAAATGCTCCATGAGATGGTTCCAAATTTATCGCATCAGGAGGGATGACAGAAAAAAATACTATCCGCGAATAAAATTCACCACGAGTACGAGACATGTAACTTAATGGAATCTACAAATATAATAAACGGGTATTTAAATACATATTACTTTATGGATACGTATTTGATGGTACATGTGGCCGCGAGTATCAATGCCCATTAATAAATTAGATGAATTACTAAAATATTTAACTCAAGTTTTTTTTAAAGTAGTTTAGTGACCAAAATTCACTTTTTAAAACAAATAAGTGGGGTGTCTGGGGTTCGAACCTCGACACATGCATATAACAATTCATTATCCTTGTCAGCTGAGTTATATTCACATAGACAAATAGTTCTAGTTTCTAATTAGTTGAAAATTCGTATAAATCATTATATACATAAGAGTTGGCTTTAATTTTTTTAAAAAAACTTGAAATACATTAGTCTTTCCATACCTTTTTTCTAGACCTCGGTTAGTTCAAAATTTTCATGGACTTTGAAAATTTGTGCGGATTACTTAAAGACTATAAAATTTGAATAGTTTATGAAATTTAAATGGACTATGTACAACTTATCACATTAAAATGGATGTTTAAAAATTGATGGTTTTATGTAATTCAAAAAACATTTTTTAAAAATTCATGGATATCCTTAAATACTCGTATATATCTCAATACCCGTAGATTACCCACGGACAAATGTACCATATTTATCTAAAGGGGTAGAGATATGTATCATACTACTCATGTCAATAGATACTCATTGTCGTCCCTATCATGTAATCATTGAAATAGTAGAAAAATTACTTCCGCCACATTATAACGATGCTTCACGTTGTATCAGGACATGCATCACACAATTCATGGGACATTAGGATTTCCCTGATGTTGTGTACACATGCACCATGAGAGGATGCTTTAACAACATAATTAGCATTACACACCATATAATTCACGGGACACGGGATGCGCCTGCTGCCAAGGTGCGTTTGAGTAAAGCATCCCATGCAAACTCATCAAAGAGAGAAATGAGTTCCCGATGCTCCATCGAGCCTCGTTTTTTACCACTATTTTTGCACTAAATATATTCCGCCAAACATAGTTTGGATCATGATCAAACCTCAAACCAAGAAAATCAACATTGGGACAATATCTTGCTTTAAACAAGCATAACAAGCATGGTCGAAGGCTACGATTTTCAGTTTGGAATTTCCAACCTTATGGCCATATTCCACACAACTAAAATACACACAACATGTAATCCTTCATATCCAAGATTAAAAAATTGCCTAAAGAACTAAGAGTGAAGTTTGGAACGAGTTTCTTGTCCAAATCAATTTCCACACAAATACCGGCAAATCATCCACGAGATTGATTATAAGTCAAGTGGTCCACCAGCTTGAACATGTTACCTAATGTCTCATCAACACGTTAGGGAAAATTCCTATTATAAAGCTACATTGGAAGATCATGGATCCTTACCCATACAACAACACATGCAAATGGGATTGTTGTTGCTCCAAACAAGGGTCTTCAATGTTGAATGATCAGACAATGATCAAGGTCCTTAAAAAAAACATATTTGTAACCTTATTCTGTAGTGAAAAGCACCATACAATTATCTTTTGGAAAGCCACCACTTTGACGTTCCCCTCCATAGCCCAAAAAGTCCGTAACCTCACTTTCATGAACCGACTTTCCACCTTTTCATACATTTTTCACAATAAATACACCATTAAAGTGTGCTTCCACGGAACAACCGCGGTTTGAGCTCATCCCAAGTTAAAAAATTTTAGTAGTTTTTTAATTCTATAATTTTTTAGTCAAAATTACACTTTCTTTTTTGAAGGAAAAATTAAAATTACACAATTTTATTTCTCAACTTAATTCCAGTCAACATTTTTCTTTTTATATTTTTTTCTTCCATTTAAATTCTTTAGCTTTTAAAATATTGACATTGTTATCATTTTTTTACTAAAAAAATTAAGTAATTGAATTGAAATGATAAATTAGCCTCACCAAATTATTCAACATAAACCAACTTCAATATTAGTAGAATAATTTTTGACGAAATATAACTAGACCCATTTTCTTAGGAATAGGAAGGTTAAAAAAAAACAAAAAATGAATATGATTATCGTGAAGACTGAAGAGAAAGAAAAAGAAGAGGAGCCCGCATCCCGCACCTGACCGCAGACAAAACAGCAAACTTCACTCTGCTGCTGCTGCTGCTGCTGCTAGTGAGTGCAACTTACTACCCTCGCTCTTCAATTCATCTACCATCGTCTTCTATGCACGGAAAGAGCTAGGGTTCCTTCTCCACTCCGAAGCTCTAGCATCTCACTCGTAAGTCCTCTTTTAACATTCTTCCATTGTTATTGGAATTCTATGAGTTTAAAGCCTTGTAGTTTATTCTGTTTCAATTATCATTCTATAAACGTAAATTAGGAACCAACCGCTAATGTTTTTTTTTTGTGAATCTTCGAATTTATTTGCTTGCTTTCACCGTACTAGTAGCATAAGAAATTGACGCTCGAACAAGTGTGTGAGCGTCCATATGGTTGGTGTTCATCCTACTTACATTAATTTTGTGTAATTTAAGTAGGATTGACACACTCTTGAATTAATTAATGTAACAATCGATGGATTAGTGCCCTGTTTGGATAAGCAATTTAATAAGCGATTATATCATAAATACTTATCATATAAGTGCTAATGTATAAGTTGTTCATATGACAAAAAGATACGATAAAGTCAAACTATAAGCTGTTTTCATAAGCTATATTGAAGATCTTGTGGACATAGCTGAATACAGCTTATCGACATGTTATAAATTGTTTTCATAAGCTTTCACAAACAGTCTCACAAATATTTATGCTAGTAGATAAGCTCAATAAGTCAACCCAAACAAGTCATGATCCATGGAAAATATATACTCACTTGGGTAGCTTTGATGCGAGACATCGGCCAGTAGAGTTGGAACTTTGGAAGTCTCTCCTGTGATTTAGTTCTATGTATCTCAACAAGACTAAGTGCTAATTGGATACAATTTTTCTGCAGTATTTTCTTGTCATGTTCATGGAGGTTTTACCAACTTACTCAAAGTAGCTGGTGTAAATATGTTCACAATGGCATTTGATCCTCTCACAAGCAATGTTTGACATTTTTCACAATTACCGTCTATATTGATTTGTTTTGGAGTCGAAGTTGTCTCAAAACAATGACCTATTTTGAGTTATGTAGCCGACCCCACTTAGTGGGATAAGGCTTGATTGTTGTTGTTGACCTATTTTGAGTTAGCAGAATAAACCCCTGGCTTGTTCAAGAACTGGAAAGTGTCGAGTTTTTCAACAGACACTAGTTTCCAATGCACATCAAAAATGAGTGTAGAAGAAAATTAATGCAATAAACATTGTAGCTTTGATCTGTCTTGTGAGTGGGCAATGATCGAGTTTGAGTACTGTTAAATCTTATAGGTATTGTAATTTGTAAAGACAATGTATCAATTCCATCATGAATGTAGATTTTTCATGGTTTGGAGGATATGTAGCCCTTGGAAGTGCCAGATTATTGTAGTTGTTTAGAATTTGAAGATTCAAATTTTTCTCAAATGCATATGAGGCTCTATGTAATTTTAAGACTTGCTACTGTCATTGGCAAAAGATTAGGCGTTTTTGTGAAAAAACTTATATAAGTCTGTGAGATCAAGGGTTTAAATAGGAATTAATTTGATAATAGTTATTTTAAGAACGTGAACCCATTCTACACCCTAAAAAACATGTGAATGATGCAACAAATAAACATTTTAATAAAATGTTAGAGGCTGGTAATTAGCTAAGGATATTTATGTGTGTGTGTGTGTGTATCTAGCTCGAATATGTTAACAATTGATAATACCTGCCAATTAAAAAAAGGACAACTTATTTCTTTAGGTTTTGTTCCTGTAGTTCTTCACATAAAATACTAACTATTGATGATTTTTCAAATCCACAATTTTCTCGAAGTTTGTTTTAAGCAGGAAAAATGAATTTTATGTGTTGAACCACATGAAAAGCACCTAAGTATTTTCCTTAAAAAAATTGCATCTAACAATCTATTTTAATACATAGTATCTCATTTGCAAAAGTTTGCAAGACTTGTCTTACTTTGAAAGAAATTTTTTTTTCACAGATTTCTGTTGTGGAAGAAAATATGCACGGGCCAACACTTAAAATAATGCTTTGAATTTCACCTCTTACCGTTATTCCTCCGTTTTTCACACTTATTTTTCATGTCTACCAAAAACGTTATAAAATTTGGCCTAGAAAAGAAAACTCCATTTATTCGTCCTATGTGTATTATTTCTTTTCCGGGTATCTGTATGTTGAATTGTACAAGGCCTATGGATATTCTTTATCTTACTACTGTAAGAGCGATACTACTGTATGGAATGTGATGTTGGACAGTAAAGAATCAACACGAGCGTAAAATAAGTGAACATAGATGAGGATGTTGTGTTAGATGTGTGATAAGACAAAACATGATAGGATTAGAAATGACAATATTCGAGAGAGAGTAGGGATAACACCTATCATTGAAAAGATGGCAGAAACTCGGCTTAGGTGGTTTGGGTATGTAGAGAGAAGACATCTAGATTTTGTAGTAAGGAGAGTAAATCAGACGGAGAGTAGTCAAACCACTAGAGGCAGAGGAAGACCCCGAAAACCTATTAGAGAACTTATTAAGGATGATCTAGATATTGATGAGTTGGATAAGTTTATGACAAATGCTAGAACTTTATAGCGACGCTTGATCCATGTAGCCGATCCCACTTAGTAGGATAAAGCCTGGTTGTTGTTTTGGATATTCTTTATCGAGAGGAGGAGATAGAAAGTAGGCATATGTGCAACCTAAGGAAGGTTTTCTATTCGTAGTAGACATATCAAGTGAACTAATGCATTTTAAAACTGTTAATGATTCCTCATGGTCAGCTTGATTCACACAACTGCTAAACATTTCAGTCAAAATTTAACTGAAAATATTTGGATAGGATGATTTTCTTTGCTTCTCTACTTGCATTGCTTCTTTTATGATGTTTTATTTTTCAGATATAGACAACAGGAGAACTCTTTTATTTTAATTTTTTTCTCTTACCCTGTATTTGTTATTAGGAGGATTCCTGATCCTCTCTCATGTTCTATGTTCTTATTCTCTCTTGCTAAATTCATTTTCGTTTAATGATGATCAGTTATATTTGTGACTATGGTTTATGCAAACTGTGCTTGAAGCATCAGAGTTTGGGTGGATTTCAGTTTTCTGATTTTATTTATTTATTTATTTTGTTATAGCTTTTAATTCAGAGCATTCTGCATTAAGGCTCTGGGGAGTTAGATGAGCGGAGGTAGCAGAAAGCTATCTTCAAACTGGGATTCAAGAGATGAACCTGAATTTCCACCCGAGAGTAAGGCCTGTTTGTTTGTGTTTCTGCGATAGAAAAATGCATGTAAAAACATGTCTATAGATTGTTATGACGCCATAAGTTCTTCAGAATATGGTCACAATCCATAGAATACAGTGTGTTTTTTTTCCTTCAATATAGAGTTTTTGTAATTTTTTTTACTAAAGTACTTCGAAAAGCATGTCCATATGCACCCTAAGCAATTGCAGTCTGGGTGTTCCTTTACAGCTGTTACTAAAAGCAATAATTCAAGGTATTTGGAAAGAAATGATACGCGAAAACCAAGAATGAGGTTTTCACGCAAGGAGCCTTTTTCGGGAGTCAGAGGTTCAAATAAGGATTTCGAAGACTACCAAGTTTTGGATGCAACAATTGCAAAAGACACTGATGGAAGCTACAATATGAAAATGTCTCCAGAGTTTGAGGAATGGAACAATAGGGAACATAGTCAATATTCAAAAAATGATTATGGCAGGTCAGTAAAGTTTGTTTCCCTTTAATATCCGCACCGACCCTAATGTTGGAAACTAATTGTTAGAATATTATAATATCTTTTATATTATTTTAGAGTATCTCCTAGTATTAGATTTTGTATTACTTGTTATTATTTTGGTTTCTTCTTCATTTACGATTGAGTCTAAGGACGTAGTATTTAGTCTTTTGTATCAAATCAATATCAAGCATATTACACTACAGTAATAGTTATTATTTTTCTCATTTTATCTAAAATCCCACAACTTCAGTACTAATTAATGAAAACTGAGCTCAATAAGCTTAACCGGTGATATTTTATAAAGAATTATTCTATAATAAACTTGATCATGCATATTATTATATACTAATTCTCCCGAGAATGTTTTAAGATCTCTGAGTAGTTAGAAGTACTGTTGTGAGTCTAAATGTGTTACATTACTTTTTAGATACCATCTTTACTTGTTCAAACACAATTGAAATTGAAACATATCTTACTGATATCTTTTCATCGAGAAGGCTATTCTCTTTTATACAAAGCAAAATTTAATGAATTGGATGTTGACCAATCAAGTTAGCGATGACCATTAACGGGTGAGCAATGTACTTGTCTTACATGACAAAACAGCCATATATTTTCTTTAATGAGAAATTCTGTGCTGTTTCACCAATGCTATTTCATATAATTTAGTATTATTCCCGTTCATTTACTTCACATTTTCATGCTTAAATACATGCATACATACATACATACATACTATCATGAACACCGGATCTTGTATACGAGCAAACAGATAGAATAAAAAATATCCAATCCGTAATTTTTAGTTTTCTAGTGATCATGTGATTTTTATGTGACATTTCAGTGGTTTCGAATCTTAACCATCAATGCAACGTCCTATAGCCCTAGATTAAGAACTTTGGCTATGAAGAAGTTTAGAAGCTAAAGCTTTTAGGTCCTCAGTCCTCTAGAAAAATGTACATTGATTGTGGTGTGTCCCACACTCCCGTGTAATGTGTCTGTCTGAGGTTGTCATTAACAACTCATTTCTTTACATATACCTATTTTCTTTGGTTAGAATGTAATTTTAGTACTGTTTGACTGCTTTATATTCCGTATCTTCAATTGCAAGGTAGTCGTTAAGTTCAAACTATGTCACCTGAAAGAAATTTTCTATCTTTGAGATGTCTGTGTGTGGATATTTTCAGACGCAATTGGTTTTTTAATTATCTGCTTTTCTTTGGATATTGCCAGGTCTAGGAGAAGTAGGAGCCGGAGCCCTCCACATGGTTTTAGTTATTCAGCTGTCGATGATAGGAACAGAACGAGGGATGGCAGGTTCACACAACCTTGTAGAGATTTTGCTGTTGGGAACTGCAGAAGAGGCAGCCATTGTCATTTCCTTCACCATGATAAGCAAAGTTATGAGGATAGCAGGGAAAGTAGACACAGGCCAGATGGACCCAGATATTCTAATCCCCGTGAGAGTGGGGATTATTCTCTTACAAATCGAAGATCTAATGAAGCTTGCATTTATTTTGCAAAGGGGAGGTGTAGAATGGGAGAATCATGCAAATATGTGCATCATGACAATTCTGATGGGTTTGATAAAATTTCGGCAGATGAATCATCTAGGGAAAGGGAAATTGATAAAAGACACATAGAGCAATCATTCAAGCAGGGTGACCAGCATTATCCAAACCACAACAATAATACTCCTTGCAAATTTTTTGCTTTTGGGAATTGTCGGAATGGTAAAGATTGTAGGTTTTCTCATGATAGGCAAGCATTTACCAGCCCTAGATTAAGGGATGATAGGTCAAGGAGTAATCAAGGTGAAGATCAGGTGTTGGATAGACCAAAATTGAGCGATTCAGTTGCTCCTAATGGAAGGCTAAGAGACGATAGATGTGGTTCAGATGGCAGAATGGCTGATGTAGATAAAGTTTGGGATGGTCCAATGCAGACTGATTTAGTTTCTGTCTCTGGCACAGTAAATTTGGTTGAGGACAACAAAAATGGAATCATAGGCGCCCCAGAACCTGGATTCATGGCTTGGCCAATGAATGATGGATCGGGCCATAGCTTAGACAGGAACAGAATGCATAATGAATCACCATTTTCAATTGATAAGAAGGAAGCCAACTGTAGGACGGCAGAAAATGCATTTGACAACATTCTCATTTCCCAGTCAGTAGGTGGAGGCATGTGGCCTGGTGATGAACAGATGTCTCCTGATTGGAATTATGGTGCGAGATCTTCCAGTCATATTAAAGATGAGCATGTGCAGAATAAGCAGCAAGTTGCTCCAGGTAATTATTTTATTGCTGAAAAAACATTTGTCTATTGAAAAAACCATCTCATGTGCAAGTGGGAAAACAGAGGATACATATATTCCATTGTTATTAAATTAAAAGAATGCGTTCATTCATATATAAACCTTAATTTTTCTACCCTTTTGACAGGACAAGGACTAAATCACAATGCTCAGAATATAACTGCTTCCCATTTGGTTGGACAGAGTCAAGCAACAGTTTCCATTGTTCCCCCAAGAGCAAGAATTATTGAAGGTATACAGAACCAGAAACTTTCAACTGAGAAAAACTACATTGTAGAATCAAATATCATGAATGCAAGCCTATCACAAATCAGTTCTGGACATACTCCAACTCAGAACGGAGTCAGCAAAGAACAGCTTGCTCAACTTAGCTGCCTCTCAGCCTCTCTCGCACATATCCTCGGAACTGATCAGCAGCTCCCACAAGTTCATTCTACTCTAAAGCCTTGTGATGCAAAGGCCACTCTCTTCGGAAACAAAATTGAAGGGTCTGCTAATCCTGTTTCAATGACATTCATCAAGCCAGATCCTGCTATTGGATTGAAACAGTATGATCCAATGTTTGACAGTATGGAGCCCATGAATATTAGTGCAAATGGGGTCCCTCCAACCTTTTCTCCTAGTATAAAGATTCCAAAAAATGCAGTGGAAATTCCGCCACCATTATCTAACCTAGGACAAAATTTTGATGATTCTCTTAAAAAGGAGACTAACGAAATGGTAGCTGAAGAAAAGCCAATCTCTCAATCTGAAAATAAAGTTACAGAAGAGAATAGTCCTATGGGAGACATGGACCAAAATGATGGACCTAATGAGGCCAAGAAAACAAAGGACGCGAAGGGGAATCGTGCATTTAAATCTTCGTTGGTAGAGCTTATTAAGGAGATTCTGAAACCAACATGGAAAGATGGTAAAATCACCAAAGAAGATTATAAAACAATTGTGAAGAAGGTTACTGATAAAGTAACTGGTACAGTACAGCGGGTACATATTCCTCAGACACGAGAGAAAATTGAACGCTATTTATCAGTTTCGAAACCAAAGGTTAACAAACTTATACAGGTCAGTGGTGGTTTTCTTACAGATTTCCGTCATATGTATGAAGGGTTCAAAATCTTGTCTCCCATTTAACTTGGTTTTATAGATGAATGTGAGTATGCATGCAGCTTCAGAAACCACTGATTTTTTTGGAGGGCATAATTTGATGTGGAAAGAGTTGTAGGATAGTTGTCAAAAAATGAGATTAAATTTTGTACCTAGGTGTTCAATTTGTGCTATAGATTTTATATTTGTAACTAAACTTCATTAAATATACGTTGATCTCCCATGGGGTTTACGCTAATTATAACGAGACCCTTGATTTTTTGAAAAATTACACCTACCAAATTCTCAACACTGTTCTTTTCTATGAAATGAAATTACACACATTTCTCCTATTTAAATGGACGGTTCAAATTAATTCTTTCTAGAGTGGTTGGTTCATACAAGGGGAGTGATTTTAATGGAGGAAAGGAGAGGGGGGAAGGGGAATAAAGAGGAGGAATTAAACTGTCCGGGATTTTTTTTTATCTCTTTTGTCAAAAAAGCTGAACCAAAACTAAGTTTAAAATGATCCATCCCTTCCTCTCAACCAAATAAAGCCTTAAAAATAACTAAGCAATTGAGAATGGTGTAGTTTTTCAAACAAGAGTATCTCTGTAAATAATGTGAACCTCAAGATAGCCCAGTATAATTATTCTTAAATATATTGTAAAAAAAATGAACTTAAATTTGTTCTTAGATCCTTTTCTCAAGTCACTTTTTTTTTTTGTTTCACTTGATTATTTTGTTGATTCAACAAATAACCTATTTTTTCCCAGAAAAAAATTAGCGTCTCTTTCAAAATAAAGATGTACATGTTTTCATAGGGTAAGGCTGTTGCCTTGTCATTTGGTGACAAAGGGTTTCTAGTCAAGAAACAAACTATTAGCTCACTAGGTTAAGGTTGTGTTTGTCTACTTCTACCTCATGCATTGAACCATCTTTTTCTTAAATCCATCATATTATTTCAACTTGTTTGTAAAAGATTATGAGCTCTATCCCGTCTCTTATGTCACTGCATTCGTTCTATTTTACTATAGTTGAAGAGCTCTACCAGCTTCTGAATCTACATTTACGTTTGTGACATTTATAATGTCACAGTCAAAGTAATGAAAATTTAGCACTTGCTGATTTTTCAGCTTGTCTTATACTTTGTTCTCTTTTTGTGCAGGCGTATGTGGAAAAGGTTCAGAAGGCTTAGTGCAAGTATAGAAAGTTGGCTATGTAATATATTTACTATCATTACTATATTTTGTTATATTACTCTTTGCCTTGCATACTTTTATGCTTGTCTGATGCAAGAAGTTTTCCGCACTGCTCTCTTTAGATCCTCAGTTGATGTATAATTTGCATAAATCAAGCAGCTGTTGTATAAATATAAACTCGGTGTTGTTTTCGACTTTCATTTTCTTTTGCGGGAAGAATGTTAAAGTGTAGTGCTGTGCCAACATTAGTTTACAACCCAAACATTAGGCAACTGTTATTTTTATGTTACCCGTTTGATGCAATTGAGGGAAGACACCATTTTCTCTTGAAATAATGAGAAGAGACGATAATTTTGGGTTTTCTGTATTTTGCTGCCCTAATATCTCCATGTTAACTGAACTAAAGTATGCAGTGTTTCACTCAACTCCAGAACCAATCTTGTTTTTCTTGCAGTTAGAAACTAGTGCAGTTGTTGTAGCAAGTAAACTGGAGGCATTGGATGAATATTGATTATTGAATGACTTACATTTTGAGTTTATGTTTTGAATTTGGTTTATTGATGTTGGAATTTGAGCTATATGGAACTTTATTAAATGGTACTCCCTCCGTCCCATAATAATTGAACCATTTGTAAAAAAATATTGTCCCAGAAAAATTGACTAATTTCACTTTTCAATACAATATTAATTAGGTTTTTCCAATTATACACTGATTAATACTACTTTCACCACTCTCAATTCAATATATTAAACTTCGCATTTATGATAGAGAAGAATGCACCAATAGTTGATAAGGACACTCAAAATCATTTTTCTCTCTTTTTCACTTATACACTTTTTCTTAATAAGTGTGAAATGAGCCTAGGGCTCTGTTAAAATGGGACCGACGGAGCATCAATTTGTTGACGGTGGTGACGGGTCCCCAAAGGCCATAAAGCATAATGATGATCGTTTCACACAGATGAGGTGTGAACATTCACATTTTTTTTTTATTTATCGAAATGACCATAAAGCAATTGAATTTATCAATTTCACATAATAAAATGGAAAATGTTGTTCCTAGCGAAAAATTGCATTCCGAAAGCATCACGAGATAAATTGGTATTTACAATAAGTAATTATTTTACCAACACCACCCCATGTATGTTAGTGGGGGTGCTTTTTAATGGCTGTTCTCATGAATTCGTTGGATATTTCTTCACTGTATATAGCAATGGCCTAATAAAATTAGTAATCTGATTCATTTAATTTAAGGAGTAATAGTAATTTTAGTCCCTAAATGTGTAACGAGTAGCTACAATAGTCATTTAATGTATTGAAATTTTAAAGTAGTCATTGATTGTGCATTTTGTTAGTCAAATAGTCATTGATATTAAAATGTTTCATTAATATAGTCATATCAGTCCTTCAATATACTTATTTATTGTAATTTTAGTCCTTATATGAAAAAAATTATTGTTACTATTGAGAAATTATTTTAGGGTCGGAGACTACTATATTTATTAAGAGAGTGCACAATCAAGAACAATTTTAAAATTTTGACACATTTAGAGACTATTGTGATTACTTATCACATATTCAGAGGTCAAAGTGACTATTACACCTTGATTTAAATAGAGAATGATATTTGTACAACTATTTTTTGACAACTACTGTGACAACTTTATTTTTCATACTCACATTATGTTTTTATTTCCTCTCTCTATTGTTTTGGTTTTTATGTTAATATCTCATTTTCTTTGTGAATCTATGGTTGTCTCATAAGTTGTTATACAAATAATTGTTCAAATAACACAACTCATTTAAACATGTTGATTTAATTTGTTTAGTATGATTTAATAGGCCCTCATTGATCAAAACTTACATATAATTAAACAAAATTCCTGCAAAAACAGTCAATGAAGTGTCACCTCAATTATATGAGTTTAACTTTATAACTTCTGAGACAGAGTTCAAACCTCATTTGAGATCGTTTAAAAATGAAAATTAGTGTTGCTGTAACTATAGAAATTCTGCAAAAGCATAGAGCAAAGACATGGTATAAATCCCGTCCTAGTGAATTATTTAAAAAATTACTTTGGATAGTGCTTCTATATTCAAAACCGCTACGGTGTTGTATTATTGTCTTTTGGAATAACAATTTTATAAGGAAACTGCTACTCTAGATATCTCCGGTGAAGAACCACTAATGGAAATGAGATTAATTAGAAGTTTTTTTTATTTCAACGATAAATTAGAAGTTTTTTTTTTCTCTCACAAGTTTGCTCTAATAAAGTCAAGCACATCTTTCATTCAAAATTCAAATTTTGATTCGTCACGTAGTAGCGCTTTTTACGATTTATGTTAGACTTAACTTGGAACGCAGTTGGTAAATAAAAATTTGCTAAGTTATTCACCTCTATCAAAATTTCCGTTAATTTCGTTTCATCTATTTAGCGGTTGAAACACTCGTTAATCATCATGGGTTTGAAGCTACTCACTATGCAAAACATTTTTTTATTTGGACTAGTGTGCTAAGAAAGAAGTAAGAACATTAGATTTTCATTCTAGAAAAATAAATAAGAAGATTAGATTTTCACATTTACTTTACATCCCTCTCTTTCTCTGTTTAATGATAAATTTTGCCTTTTAAAAAAAATAACACAGCATATGTACCAAAAAAAATAAAGATGATCAAATATGACAAGAAAGCAAAAATCACCATCAGTAATGACTTGTAAATTAATCAACCAAGATATATGTTCCGTACGCTTCTTCTTTTTCCACGAAATTATATTCCAATTCCAACTAAACCATAGAAAATAATTTAAAGCAAGTGGCCCAAAATAGCTAACCCCTGATTGATTAAGCATGTGTATACACGTACAATTTTAAAGAAATTACCTTTAAATTGCAATATAACATCTTAAATATGTGACCAGTCTATTTCATTTCACGTACAATAACAAAACATATTTACATTCAAGGAATGGAGCTTAGTTCAATTCTACAACGGAACGGGTCAGAAACCATATAGTAAGATTTAATGTAAGAATGGGTGGATAATGAAATTGTACAAGGATACTACCCTACTCCCTCCATCCTACAATATTTGCCATATTTGTCTATTTTACACAAATTAAAGAAAGAAAGAAATATGATAAATGAAAGAAAGAAAATGGTAATTTTGTCCAATTATCCGCATTAACTATTGTTTTTTTTTCATTATTATATAAAATAATAGCTTAAAAGCGATACACATAACATTAACTAGATGATACAGTCAATAAATAAGCAATTAGAATTACATTGAAAACTAAAAATGACAATTTTTTTTGCGATTGTGAAATTTTTTATGACACACAAATGATGATTTTTAAGAAGAGATTTTTTTTAGTTTGTCATTCCCTTAATTCGTTGGTGTTTTATGGTTTGGGCGATGACCCACGTGTACCATACTTAATTATTTACTTGTTTTTGTTAATTATGGGTAGCGTACCACTTATACTCCGTTTTATTTGACACATATTCGTCTAGCCTTTAAAAATGAAAAATCAAGTGGCTCAAACACAATACATATCACAAAATTCAACAGAAAAATGGGTTAGGAAACAACTCCAAAAAATAGCTTTCCAAAGGCTATGTTAAACCAAACAAAGATAGAAGTACTTTTTCCTTCCTTTATCCAAAAACGGAAATATGAATTTCCTCACACTAAGCAAGTCACTATAGTCCGGACTCTGAGGAGACCATTTTATAGAGAGGTGGAGTTGAATTCTATGACAACCTTTAACTCTCTTTAGTATGGTGGTGGAAAAGTTAATGCATGGGGTAGTGTCAGATTCTCACCCAATCCTCCTCGTAAAGATGTTCTTCCATATATACTATTCTTAAAAGTTACTAGTATCCTTGTTCAATTGCATTACCCCACCCTTTTTATGTTCTTACATTAAACAATAAGATTAATTGCATTTAGAACTCTTAGTTTTTTTTTATTTTTTATAATAAAGATCTCTTACTTTTTTCAATTGTGTGACTTTCATCCAATAGGTTTATTTGGCTTTGTTCTATGTCTCCATTCTCCTTTTATTCTTATTTATTTTTTTATATATATTTAAGGTGTTGCGGTTGGTTCTCTTTCTACACCCCATTTACCTTAAAAAAAAAAAATCAAAATCATAATACTTGTATGTTTGTTTCATTCACCGCCATAGGTGATAAACCTTTAAATCATGTGAAATGTAGCACTGAAACTGAGGAAGGAATTTTAATAAACTTATATTTCGTGGTTTAAAATATGGGAAGAAAATGGAAGAGTTTGGAAGTTTTCCTCACTGATTTTAATTTTATTTCAACATGAAGTGTTAAAAATCCAAACCTTAAAAAAATTGAGAGAGAATTTGCAGAGAGAAAGATAAAAAAGAATCAAAATTCTATTTTAATTATGAGTTACCAATACCATCACAAGAGATTGAAAGATTTAAAAAAAGAAATTGTGAGCCGGAAAAAAGCTTGGGGCCAAAATCATAAAGGGATAAATGTGGGTCAAAATCGCTAGAAGCAACTAGATATCAAAATCGCACAATCGAAAAACTTATTGTTCAAAATTGCAAATAAACTAAGATCTTACTAATATATGATTGCTCACTCGTTACTTAGTAGAATTGAACCTCCACTCCATTAATATGATATGTTTTGGTCTATCTGATACATGGATATACTTTTGCATGCAATTACACATACTTATGATTTTATATTGCATTTCAAGGTATTTTTCCTAAAATTTTGAATTTTTAGACTCGTACTTATTATGATTATTATTCATACCGGCGTTTAAACGGACACTTTGTGTCTGTCTAACCACTCTTGTTATTGTGTTAATATAAATTATTAGCAGTAGTTTTTATGAAATTTTGATTAACATTATTTTGATTTTGATAAAATTATAGGTATAGATAATCAAAATTTATCTAAAATATATGTTTTTTTTTTTTTTATCAAAATCAATGTAGATAAATTTATCAAAATCAATATGCAATAACTTTATCTAAAATTAATTTGATTTTAGATAAATTTATTACTATTGTTCATATAAATGAAATTTTTATTGCGTTAATGCGTATAAATTACGACCAGTAGTTTATATGGATAAATCTGTAAAATAAAAAATTTATCATTTTCACATTTTAACAAACCATACTTATATTTTTCAAATCAATGAGAGTTGAACCTGAAACCTTGAGAAAAAATACACTCTCAGATCTCAAGTCGATACCACCGGATCAACTCATACAATATCTTTCTATGATACCAACAAAATATAATATCTTTCAAAAAAATATAACAAATATAATATACATCACTACTAGAAAAGCAAAATTACGGAGGAAAATTAGTGACGTAAAAAATAAAATTCCTCACAAATTCCTTGGTCACAAAATTTAGTGACGGAATTAGAGAGGGATTTTACTTTTTCCCTCTCTAAATTTCCCTCACTAATTTTTGTTTTTTTAGTAGTGCATTCTTATCTTTTTGAATAACACCAACAAAATAGCAATTTGCCTAAGAGTGCAATTGGAAGGAGGAAAATTCGACCTAAAACAATATTCTTTCTTTATATAAAGTATAGATTATACTACAAACAAATTGACACATATTTAAAGAGCTAAAATAAATGTTAAAACAATGTCTTATTAAATAAATTTGTTCATAACTATTTTGTCATATTATATATGTTTATGATGAATATTATTTTTCTGCAGTAGCACACACGGTTAAATTCTAAAAAATAACCATTTTTTTTTTTACTCAATGTTTTGAGACCTAACACCCTAGCTTGGATTGTTAGGCACTTGAGTCGGCTTTGATTATAAATAGACACGTGTTTATGTAGTACTCCTTTCGATGTCTCTTATCATAAGAAATTTTAGTAAAACTCATGAGAATTAAAAAACATTAGAGTAATAAATTTATTTTACACATTTATCTATATAATTATTAACATCAAAGAGAGAGTATGCTTTATGGGGTAAATGTCTCTGATTCTTGGTTGCACGAGGTGGCTTCGGTGATGCATTGTAAACATGGCAGGCTTCCTGTTTTATATTTGGGGCTGCCAATTGGTGGTGATCCGAGGAAGTTAGTTTTTTGGTACCTCTGGTTGAGCGCATTAAAAAATGATTATCTGGTTGGAAGAGTCGTAACCTTTCGATGGATGGTCGTTTGATTTTACTTAAATATGTCTTGTCCTCAATCCCGGTGTACTTTCTTTCCTTCTTCAAAGCCCCCTCAGGTATAATCTCTACCCTTAAATCTATTTTTACTGCATTTTTTTGGGGGGATGTGAGGATATTAGGAAAATAACTTGGATAAAATGGGAGACTGTTTGTTTGCAAAAGGAGGAGGGAGGTTTGGGGGTGCGGAGGTTGAGAGAGTTTAATCTTGCTCTCTTGGGTAAGTGGTGGTGGAGGATTTTGCAGGAGCGACAGAGTCTTTGGTATCGGGTGCTATGTGCCCATTACGAAGAGGAGGGGGCGGCTTAGATGCACTAGGGGGGGGGGGGTCAGTGTGGTGGCATAATATTTTGAATATTAGGGGTGAAGTGGGGGAGGTCAATACAGGGTGGTTGACTGATAATATTATGCGACAAGTGGGGGATGGTGAGTCCACTTTGTTTTGGTTTGACCCTTGGATTGATGGGAAACCGTTATGCGAGTTGTATGAGAGATTGTTTGAGTTAGCGTAGAATAAATTAGATATGGTGGCTGCTATGTTTGCAAGAGGGTGGGGTGTCTATGGCGAGGCTTGGAAGTGGCGCCGGAGGTTATTTGCGTGGGAGAAGGAGTTGTTGGGGGAGTGCATTATTCGCCTATCTAACCTTTTTTTTTCCAGGTTGATCGTGTCGATAAATGGATTTGGAAGTTACATGTTATTAATTGTTACACTGTTAGTTCTGCTTACCATTTTTAACAGAGTTGGAGCATGATAGGTACCAGCAGCTTAATAATAATAATTTCTTGTGGCTGAAAGTTGTGCCTCTGAAAGTGTTGATTTTGCTTGGCGTCTCTTTCTTGATCAAATTCCTACAAGAGATAACCTCTTCCATCGGAGGGTCTTATTAACATCTGATCAAGGTTGTGTTGCTAACTGCGGTTCTAATGAGGACAGGGAGCACTTATTTTTTACGTGTAGCTTCTTTGGTGATTTGTGGAAGCTTGTCGTTGGTTGGCTTGGTATCTCAACAGTTCTTCATTGCCAGTTCTTCGACCAATTGCATCAGTTTGATGGCCTGAGGGGTTTTTCAAAGAAGACAACGGAGTCCATGCATATCATCTGGCTGTCAGTTGTCTAAACAATTTGGAAAGAACGAAATAATAGATTTTTTCATAGAAAAGAGGTCAACTTGCTTGCGTTAGGTGAAAGGGTAAAGCTTCAATATTTTGGTGGTTGAAATCAAAATACGCTAATTTTGATTTTGATTATCAAGTGTGGTGGTGGAGTCCTTTAACCTGCTTGAACACAAATTTTTTAGCTTCTTGTTTTGTCTGTCTTTCTTTCTTCTTATTTTTGTTTCTTTGCGCCTTAATGGCGTTGTACAGGATTGTCTGAACGCTTTGTCACTCCTTGTGCTAAAGCGTTCAGCGGTGTTTATTTATATATATATATATAGCTTTTTGGCTTTTTAAAAAAAAACATCAAAGAGAGAGAGAGATATTTTTTTGAAGAAGAGAGAGAGATATTATTTAGCTTTTTAAATGTATATTTATCTTTAAACAAATCACTAATACAGTAATACAAGAGAAATTAAATAGGGCATGTTTATATAATGAATAATTATTAATATTCGTAAAAAAAATACAATAATTATTAATACTTGTGAAATTTTGTAAATGTTTTTTTCGAGCGATTGTAAATTATTTTATACTAAGAGATAAAAAAGTGAAAATAATCTTCTAAATAGAAGTAGAAGAGCGATTCTTGTGTGAACATAGAGATTTATACGTACGATTTGGTCACAAACTTATGAAAATGCATGTCACATATTTATTTCAAAAATATTGATTATTTAATTGTTATTTTCTCTTATTTTATTTTTTCTGAGTGTGACCAAAAGATATGATCAGATGTTTGAGTTTATCTAAAAATTATTCAAGATAGAAAGTATATTTAGAGGAAACATGTGTACCGACTTGTCCAATAAATTTTCTTTGATTGTAAGGGAAAATTCAACAACAACTTGCTGTCACTTGAAACGTACAGAAAACAACGCTTTTGATTGTGGCGTGTGTATTTTACAACAAAATATAGTAACTTTTGAACACCTAAAAATAAATTTATAACTTTTATTTACCTATCTTTGATAGAAAACTTTTAGTTTTACTACTCGAATAAAATTCATTTGGATACACATAGAGATAATGAAATTCAAGAGTGAAATAATATTAAGTGATTTGGTTTAATTATTTTTCTTTTAAAATATAGGCACGAACTTGAATAAAATTCATTTGGATGCATATAAAGATGATCAAATTCAAGAGTGAAATAATATTAAGTGACATGATTTAATTATTTTTTTTTTTAAATTTTATCATTTATGTGTGTGCGTCTAATTTTTTTTATTTGAGATTATGCCCAACTAGGACTGACAATGAACCGAACAAACTCCAAAATAGTTTGATACTCGATTCGATAATTGGTTCGTTGAACTTAGTTCACAAACCAAAACTTGAGTTGAAAATTAAACTCGTTAAATAAATGAGTTGAATTTGAACTAAATATGGTTTGTCTCGTTTGATTCACGAACCAGCTCGATATATAAACACACACTTTTTATTACTAATTACTAATTTGAATAAAATTTCAACGATAATTGTAAATGCTAGAGATAGGGAAAAAAAGTTAATATCTTTACAAGGCTTTTTAAACAAACATATAAAAATTGTCCCACATCAGGATGCTTTGAAAGTATTAGAGAGGACGAGTGTATATATATGAGCAGTGCATTACGATCACAATATAAAATCTATAGTTGTAGTATATGCTACGGTAGTAAAAGTGCTACCTTCCTAGTAGTTTTATTTAAATTGTGTTTTTGTCTTTTTTAAAGGTCAGAGACATATATTTTTTCTCTTTCAAAAAAAGCTCTTGAAATATGCAATTCGAGAAAACAAGTTCGAGCAAACGCGTTGAACTTAACAAGTCGAATCGAGTTGTTTGTTATAAAAAAGGTTTGTTTTGAACTGAAGTCGAGTTTCGAGCCGAACCAATTCTTATCGAGTCGACCTCAGACAAGTTCGACTCGACTCATTTCCAACTATATATTTCTATTAATTTTACATCATTTGTTCTATGATATAATTGTTGTTTCAGAAAAGAAAAAAAATAAATAATTGTAATTTTTAATGCAAAATTCATTACTTCATGTATTTATTTTTAGGAATAATTACTTCATATAAATTGTATTCTCAAATCTATATTATGTTCATTACTTTTAAATCATAATTATACTATCCAAGAGCACTTGGATGCAATCGTAAGGGCTCACTTTTAGATCAACTAAAGATTGTGTGTTTGATTCAAGCTCCGACAAAATAACAATGTTAAATTTCTTTAAGGAGAATTTTCATCCATTGCGGTTCTATCCGACTCGAAGGAACAATATATGGTACGTTTGATCTACTAAAATATAAGGGACAATACATGACAACTTCAGTTATATTGATTTTAATTGTAAAAAAATTTCAAGGACAGATCAAACATTGAGGTAAAAGATATGACAAAAACCAACACTTTTTTTCTCTCACTGAACCATGACACAAGTTTTTAATTTAAATACAAGTTGTATAAAATACTAAAATAACATCTTGTCTATAAAAAGTCATACAAGATAAAAAACTATTGAGGACCATAAAAATTTGTCATGTATTTTTCTATCTTGTATTGTGTTGTTCTGTCTAATAGTTGTCTTTTACCGATCAAACACACATTTTATGACAATGATTAGTATACAATAATTAATAAAGATTAGTATACAGTAAATAATATTATAAAAATATCACTTTCAATAAAAATTTATAAAACAATAAAAAAACACGTAAAATTTTAGAAATACGAACATAACACTTTCTCTCTCTAAAATTTCTCCTTCAACCTCTTTCTAAACCTTTCGAACTTCAGCGCTGCTCCTCCCCCCCAATCCAAACCTTTTCGCCTCAATGTAGATCCAGAGATGGTGGTGCGACGAGATCTGTCCTCCCCACCACCAATGCACCCTCCCTCCGCGCTCTTGTCGGATTTCATCACCATCCTTTGTTCCCACCGTTCGCCGTCTTTTGGTGTCTTCTTCAGATCTCTTCGTCAGTCGTCGTCAGTCAGATCCGTAGGCGTAGGGTGGTGGATTGTCGACGTTCTTCGAGTTGGTTTGTTCTCACGCGTTCTTCTCTAGAGCGTGTGTCGCTCGTGGTTCGTGGGTCCGTGTGGGGTTCGTGTTCCTAAGTTTGTTCCAGAGGGCATGAGTGAATCTTTGATTTGTTTTCAAGAAGCTTCATTGACTGCATTGTTGTTATTCAAGACCTCATTAAGGAAGCTTGTGATAATGGTTTTGGATCGGTTGATATGAGGTCATGGTCCTCTTTTGGTGAAATCTGTTGTTGGTACTGTTCTTGTTGTTTTGTCTTCTTGTGTTTTTAGTTTGATGGAGATTCAACAATGTGGGGTTCTGAAGGTGTGGATGGGTGTTGGTGTTGCTCGTTTTGTGTTGTTCGTGTTGTTTTTGTTCTTGTTGTTGTGTGTTCGTGTTGTTTTTGTTCTTGTTGTTGTGTGTTCGTGTTGTACTGGTCTTGTTCATGTCTGTTGGATCGTCTTCGGTGTTGTTTGTTTGTGTTGTATCCAACTATTTGTTGTGTTGGGGTTGTGTGTTACGGTTATGTTCTGTTAAGGAACTAGGGTCGAGGCTGTTTAAGGTCCCCCTCAATCCTTTGGTGGTTCACTGCTCTGCTTTTTGGTCTGTTTTGTTTGTGTTTGTTTTGATATGTTTGTCTTTTTGATGTTGTGTTTTGTCTCGAGACTAGGGTCGAGGCTGTTTAGATCTCCCTCAGCCTCTTAGTGGTTCTCTGTTCAGCTGTCTTTCAGCTATGTCTGTGTTTGTTTTGTTGTGTTTGTGTTTTAAGTGTTGTGTTTTGTCAAGGGTCTAAGGTCAAGGCTCTCTGAATCTCCCTCAGCCTTTTGGTGGTTCACTTTCTTCTCAGGTTGGTTTTTGTGTGTTGTCGGGGCTGTGTTTTGTCAATGTTGTCGTTTTGTTCCTTCGGAGCCTTGCCGCTGGAGGCCTCCTGCTCTTGGATTAGGATTTAGTTGCTTGGTGGTTGTTGCTCGAAAGAGCTAGGTGTGCAGATGCTTCGTGTTGAAGGAGTAGTCATTTGTTACACCTTAAGCCTACCTGATTGCTCAGTTACCGACGGGTGCAGGTTCTTCACGATTAATCCTCCTTCTTCGTAACTCCCGGATCGTTCGTCGTCGTAAGGATTGTGGTGGCTTGTGGTTGTCTAGCTGAGGGTTGGGGTGTGCAAGGGTCCATTCAGGTGGTGGTGATGCAGGTCGATTTGGTGGCTTGTTTTGATTTGTTTGTGTTCATGCTGGTTCGTTTTGCGCTACTGTTCCACCTTTTCTCTGTCTTTGGATTTTGGCATCGAGTTTTTGGAGAAGTTAAGGTATCTGCTCTGGTGGTTCGTGAGTTGAGGGGGTGCCTTTTTGACTTTTGTCGGGAGTCTTGTGGGCCGATCACTTTTGATTCGATGTCGGGAGCAAGTTTGTGACTCAAGTCCTTTTAGGTTGTTGTGATGTCTCCTCCGATAGACCGGAACTTGAGTGGTGGTCGAAGGTGAACGTTTGAAGCATAATCATTATCGGGTGCCTATTTGATCATTGTTGGCGGTGTTGGTGATGAGTCAATAATTAGTGTTTTTAATATAATATTTGAGTCAGTTTTATTTAGATTTAAGTTTATTTTATTTAATATTATTTCCTTTTTGGAACTATTTTACTTCAATTGCAAGTTATTACATTTTAGGATCAAATAATTGAAAGATTGAGTCTTGGAGCAAAAGAAAGAGGATTTGGAGCTTATTCGGGCTGAAAATATGAAGACTGAAGACAAAAATATATTTCCCCAAGCCAGAAGCTTGGCACGGCCCGTGCCACCAGCCACACGGCCAAGCCAACCCCCAGAAGCCTCTTTTGCTGCTTTTTGCTTTCCAGACAAGCTACCTATTAGTTTATTTCTGTTCTCTAAAAGTCCGTGGTTTCTTGTGGAACATTCTTGTGATGTATTTCTTAGGGCTTAAGTCATTGTAAACTATAAATAAAGTAGCTAGCTATCACAACAATTCATCTTTTGTTCTTGGAATTCAATAGTGACAATTGTCTTTCTTACTAAAAGTTCTTTCTTTATTTTCTTGTTATTTACTTTATGTTCTTCTTCTTCTCTTCTATGTCTACAATGAACATGAGTAAGTAAACTCTTCTTGTCTTGGGATTGTTGGATAAGTCTAATGACATAATCCTAATCAAACCAAGCCATAAACCCTAATTTTATATAAATCTACTTTCTAATCCAATTTCACCGTTTTTATAATGAATTAACAAATACCAAACTCATAATGCGACAGCGGAGTGTTAGTATTTGTTAATTCATCATCACAAATATCAATTCATAATGCGACAACAGAGCTTTGATATTGGAACAAGTGAAATTAGACAAGGGTTGCGAAACATGATAATAGTCTAGCAAACCTTGAGACACATAAAGTTTCGTTCTTCAAGGATTTTAATAGCAATCAACCCTGAGAATAGGCGTGGTTGCTAGAGGAACACACTCACTGACTTCGAAAGAAGCTTTGATACGCTTAAGAGAAACTTGTCTTTAGAAAGCAGGTCGAATATAAAGTTTAGGTTTATGGTTTGTTTGTGAAGGGTTTGTTATTATGATGAACCAATAATCCCAAGACACTTTTTATTATTATTCTTTTAAACCGTTAAAAATCTAATCTTTACAACTGAACTTTCTTCTAATCATCTTCTAAAAGTTAATTAAGTTGAACAAACTCTCTGTTGGAACGATACTTTCTTTTTACTACTTTGGTAGAACCGTGCACTTGCGGTTTTACTCATCAATTGGTTCTTTGAGGAGTTGTTGTTAGGGGCTTCGGCATTTTGAGGGTGTTGGTGGTTTTTCTTTAGGGGTTTTTGGTGTTTTTATTTTCTCTTTTTGGTGTAATACTTGAGATTTAATCCCCTTATATACTCCCTCCGTCCCTCAATAGATAACATATTTGACAATATACATTATTGACTTGACGTACTTTGACCATAGTTTTCTACTAATTCACAAAGATAAATAATATAATGTAAGATGTTGGATTCGTCTGATGAATATTTTTAAAATATTAAATTTTCATAATTTATTTTAGTAGAGAATTGAAGATAGCAAAGATAAAACATATGCTTTGGTACGTGTGTCGGAGTCAACTATGTCATCTATTGAGGGACGGAGAGAGTATAATATATTTTGCCATTAAAAAATTAAATAATAAAAAAAAAACACGTGATGTAATATTCTTTCTCCAAAGTTTATTCAACTATCTAGCTGTAGTATAAATGACTACTGAAAATGTCTAGTTGGGCGTGAATGGAATCAATCAAATTGTTTTGACTTATGTGGTATATCCACTTTTTAGATTTCAATACACACTTTCGTGTGTAAGGCTGTAAATGCAAATTTAATTGACATTAACACTACCCTCCACCAGTAAAAAGAAGGAAAAAAAGACCAAATTATAGGAAAAATGTTGGTGATGTCGTGAATTTTTCTTTTGGGTACAATCATATTTTGAAATTTTATACTTTTTTCATCTCAAATTATATGTCATTTTAAGACATATGTTTATCCCAACTTATATGTTATTTTATAAAAATTTTAATTTATTTTTTCAATATCATTAATAAATGACATTTTTGTACTCCCTTCGTCCTAAAATATAAGCAAAAATTGATCAACAAAAGTTAATGTATTTGGTTCAAAATTTATACAAAATACATCAATTTAAGTTGACCCGTTTTTATTCATATTTTAAGACGGAAGGAGTATATATTATATCTATTTGGGGAGCCATGTCGAGACTCCTTTGAGCAGAGTCTTTCGATTTCGTTCCTTGGGGTCTTGTCGCTTAAGCTCTTGTGGTGTATGCTTGGTTCGCCGTTCCTTGGTGATGGTTAATGGTGCAATGGCAGGGCTTTTTGGCTTCCCTCCCTTGGGTGGTTTGAGGTGTTGTTTTTTCCGTGTTCTTTCAAAGTCAATCATTTCAATTCAATATCTCTAAAATAGTTACAAAATAAGTCATTTCATGTCTTGATTTTGCAAAATAAAAAATTATGTATCCATTTTTCATTTCTCTTTGTTATATAAGGTTTAATTCTTTTGAATTGTCTCTACACTCCAATATTGTCATGTGAAAGACCTCACACATGTTGTTCACCTGTAGGTCGCATTGAGTATCTGTCTTGAAATGAGACCTATACAAGAGGTACATCCTTCATGTTTTCCATGTCTTCTTATTGAGTGCTTTCATTGCATTGTTCTTTCCATGGGGCCTAGCAGCCATCCATAAAACTTCCTTCAGCTCTATTCTACGTTGTCCAATATCTTGAATTACAGACATTATTCCGTAAACTAATAATGTATATGAACTATTAATAATTCATATGAACTAATACTACAAATGAATTTAAAACCTTATACATTCTGTAGTCTAAAATGAAACCATACACTTTTAGTTAAATATTTTGAAGATCATTAAGTAATAAATTCAGAATCCACCACCACGAGTTCATTGTGTTTGCCTCAACAACTTCATATGCTATTGTAATCATCTTATTGTTACCATCCTTATCAACTAGGCCCACGCAAATTTATGACATACATGCATGCCTTTGCGTGCGGGCATAGCCCATGCAGATGCATGCTTCAGTTTTTTTTTTTTAAATATGTACATGCGTCGATCTTTGGTCATTTGCGACATGGTTATTTTGACGTAAATATTTGCACCAAATTCAAGTCACACTCAAATGTTAGAAAAACTCGGCATTTGCAGGCACATAAGCCGACACTAGTGTAAGGTTGAAAAATAAATTGGATTTTGCAGCGGACAAAAGCTGCAACAAAAGTAACGCGTAGTTTATTTATTTTTTTAAATTGAATTTTGCGGCTGAAAAATGTTGCCACAAATGTTAAGCGGGAAAAATAATTGAAATTTGAATTTTGTGTTGGATGAAGCTGCTGCAAATCTAAGATGGGAAAATTGTTCTTAAAATTTTAATTTTGCGTTGAACAAAAGCCACCGCAAATGATCATTTAAGAAAGAAAAAAAACTCTTGTATAAATAAACTTCATTTTTTTTCAATCTTTCTTCGCCTCTCTCCTCTCTGTATAAACCTACTGATACAATCTATCCTATAAGTTTTTTTTTAAGTTTCAATCTTTATGTTTAATTTGGTTTATTTTTCTAAATTTTTACTTTGTTCCACTTTTTTAATATTTTATTTTTCTTTAAACAATTTTTTTAATCTTTATTCCATATCCAAAATTTATTGTTTTCAATTTTTATTTATTTAAAAATAAATTTATATTTTCTCACTATTCAATAAAACGCAAAATAGAAAATGCAAGTGTTTGTAACGGCTTAAAGCCGACACAAATACATTATTATAGAAAGAACATTTGCGGCCACCTTTACTCCACACAAAAGTTTTTTATTTTTTTAAATAATACCTTAGCAACGGCTTTTGCCCACGCAAAGGTGAAGTTGTAGCCAGTGCCCGCCGCACAGGTGTGTTTTGCGGCGAAACATAGCACACGCAAATGCTCTATTCTGAGTTTTTTTTTTATTTGCCTTTGTGGTGGGATTTTGGCCACCGCAAATATATGTATTTTTCTTGTAGTTCATGTGGATGCAAATGCTGCCTTACATACCTTAAGGCATACATAGATTCTCTCAAAAATCAGACCTAGATTAGAATCACCACCCTAAATAGTGTTATTTGGATTTGATTACCTTATTTAGCATAACTTCTCAATTGTAAGAATCGGACATGATGTGCACCTTGAATAAACTCAATTGCTCGTCTCCCGGCACTGTAAGCTTGACCAGACCATCTATCCTGTACAAAACAATTTAAAGTAATGAATCAAACCATGAACCAACTAGCATTATTCCAAGTCAAAAGTCGTGCAAGTCAAACATTAAACTAATAACAAAAAGCGGTTATGGGAGTAAAAAATTCCAGCATCAAATTAATTAAACATGAAACCACTACAACTACTGACTTTACCATGGATTAAAATAAATAATAATGACATGTATAATCTTTTTGTCCACATGGGATCTGTCACATCATAAGTGACATTGCCATGTCATCAAAATTGATCATAAAAATGGAGTAGAGGATGAAAAGTAAAAACAAAGCTTGAAATATGAGGACCAAAATGCTAAATGTTTAAATGGGAGATCAAAACTTTAGAAAATTTAAAATACAAGACCAAAAATGTATTTAAACCTTTTTATTAAGATGCATAGTGGGTAAAATTGAGGAAAAATGATAAAAATAATCTCAAATGCTATTTGAAGCGGTTTAACAAAAAAAATAGGTTTGTAAGAAAAATTTGTTACCAAATATATTTGTTTCGATCATATGAATTTATAAACTATAAGCTCAAAAAAATTGTTAAAACCAAACAAAGCTTTAGACATTCAAGTGGGAACTCTATTTTGAATGCTATGTTCAAGTTCTTAAAGACTACATACCAATTTAATATAACTTATAATTAAATAATAAACTCTGTAAACAAAACTTATGAAATAAATAAATAAAAGTAAATCTACAATACAAACGTGTGAGTGTGAGATATTCATTTTGAAAAATGTTTGATGTACACCTGTGAGATAAGAGGGAATAATATATAGATATAATAAATTGGTTATGTGATAGAAAGAGATGGATAAAAATTGGAAAATGTTAACTAATACTCCTGATGTACTAGTTAAAACTACAAGTATAGTAAGTAAGAATTTTTTAGAACTTGTATAATCAACCAATTAAAAGTGTAGAGAATGTTGTTTTCAATGTAAAACTTTTTTGTTTTGTTTTTTTAACTATTGCCTCGAGAACATTAGTTAGCATGACCCATAAAAATAAAACGAGCTGTTAAAAAAATGTATAAAAAATTAAGATGTTCAAACATCATAATTAGTTCATTTTGGTACGCCAAAGCCCAGTTAGTATTTAGTAAAAAGATGAACAAAACCCTAACCATTACACAATGATTGCATTTGTGCATGCGCGTAGAACAACATAACAGGAGTAGTACTTTTTTTTTTAACTAACGTGTGTGTCTATTGTACTTGATAACCGTAAAAAAAATGAAGAGAAAAAATAATGACACAGCAGTGTTGCCCCACCCGTCTGATCATCATCATCATACCAATGGTGGCTGATGTAATTTGGTTTGGCATATCACCAAGCTGTTTGTTGGTTTTATGGTTTCTGACTCTATCTTCTACTAAGTACGCATGATTTGTATAGAAACATAATCATACATTTACATGTATATATAGTACCACCTGCTTCTTCCTGACTCACAACTTCCTTTCCACTTTCCTTGCTTGCTTCTATATATATATTTTCAAGTTTGTGCTATCTCTTTCCAAATTCTCCATCATCAGACGTTTGTGAAGTCATATAAGTTGAGATATATTGAATTAAATATGTAACTTATTGCTGTATATCTTATATTTGGGTTGTGTGAAGTCATGTTGATTTTTGGATTTGGAAAATATAATTGAGTTTGAGTTGCGGCCTAGATCGCTCTCTTTAAGACATTTCACATCAATTCCAACTAAGTTACAATAAGTCATGGAGTCAACAATCATCCACATTAAAGATCTTACGGTTTGTGTTTCAGTATATATTTTGATTATTTTAAAAAATTAAAGTAATCGAGTAATTAAGAATAGGACGGCGGATCTTGATTAAACAATCACTAATATGGTTGATTTTGTCAATGCACACAATTCAAATGCTTATATTTTGGACAAGTGTTAATTGAGGCATGGAATATAATCTTACATTTACACAATCACATTTTAAGAGTCGTTGGATTATAATTTAGCTCACGTTACAAATTTGATAAATTTACATCTCATCATATATATAAACTATCTTATAAGTTCAACTATCGAAATTGTCAAATATATAAATGTGTGAAATCTATTTCCTTATGTCTTCGATTAAAGTATAAATACTAATCCACCAAAGAAGATTAAACCTAGTAGAATGGCTAGATCTGCCCCTACAACATGGCGGACAATATTAGAATTGGCTTAAAGAGGTATCAATATTTATTGTCCGATACACCTTAAATATGAGAGTCTATAGGGGAAAAGCTAGTCCGCCCAAAAACCTTGAATGCCACACCATCATCTCTAACCTTAATTGAACTAACTATTGCTTTAGCAACTAAATTTGAATCTAATAGTACAAATTTCAAAGTAGATTATGTCTTCAATCATTAATTTACATCATTAACTACGATGACCAATTAAAGTTGTTTTCTTAATATCTGGGCACCTCAGAGGACTTTGAATCCCTTTGTTAAAAAATTTACCTTCCATAGGTTATTAATTAAACGGTATACAAAATACTAGGGTACAAATTTTCTTATATAGCTTGCTTAAATTTGTTCGGCAGAAAGGTTTTTCTATTTATCTAAATGACATCAACCTTCAAGGTGCGTCAATGCTCGATATTAAATGAGACATGTGTATGGTTTTTCAAATTTTTTTCGTACGTTGGATAATGTTCTTTGATTGAGAAATCCTTCTATTTCTGGAAAATATAACATCAGCTTCCTTTTTTCCAAAGATTATTAGTTGGCTTCAAGAACACGATATATACGAACTTAATTATTTGCTGATGAGCTAATTTTACGATTAATATAATGATCACCAATGAATTTGATATTTCCAAATCGTCTTGTGTGTTGAAGTAGTAATTTCATAATTGAAATCAATTATTCAATGACATTAATTAATACAAGAATACTATGACACATGCGGGTGATGTCAAAATTAATTGTGACTTTGGAATTGTCTTCTTATACATCAATAAATTACCCTAATTGTTGAGCCACGGAGAAAGGGGTTGGATCAAACTAAAGGGAGACTGTGTTCTATGTTCAATGATGATACATTTATTGCAATATAGTTTTTTGAACTGGACTGAATAACAAGAGATGTGTCATTAATTGGTAAATTACATGTAATTTATCCTAGCAACTATAGGGATCCAAAAAAGCTATGCACCAAATCAATTATTTTGTTGGGTAGTACTAACCACCCTTTTTTGTTAGAATGCTAAACGTTGCATTTGGGATATTGTTTAAACAACCAAAACAACTAACTTTTTATAAAAAATAGTTTAATTATTACTTAATCACAAGTTAAAGGGAAATGTTAATTTGTGCCCTTAAGACACAAGTTAATGAGTTAAATATAAAAATAATTTGTTGAAATGTGTGCAATACATTTAATCTTTTAACTTTTTAATGAATTGAATGCACATAATTTGATATAATATTTCTTCTTTTAGGTTTCTTAACATGTGCCCTAAGGTCACAAGTTAACACTACCCAAAGTTAAAACTTATATTTTCATGATAAATTATTCATTTATAGTTTCCTTAACCATTGCCCTGAGGGCACTGGTTAACAAGATTATATATACAAACTAACCATCATTTTCTATTAGGGGATAACAAAATAATTTTCTTAATAAAACATACGGTCTTTTTTCACATAAAAAATATCTAAATTATCGTAAATACGGTCTTTTTAATATCTAAATTATATTTACGGTCTTTTTTCACATAAAAAAATATCTAAATACGGTCTTTTTAATGCAATTTTTCTTATCTTAATTTAAAATGTAGTAGTGCATTTTATTTATACATAAAATGTCAAACGATTTTTTTTAAAGGCACACGGGTTCTTTTTGTCAAATAACATAATACATAGACTCACACATATTAAGTACTTAGAAATGACGAATCTAAAATTCCAACGTTGTCATCTCTATATCAACATCTTTACAGTTACCAATTGATTATTGAGCTACTCATAATATAACCATTGAAATATAACATATTTATAGCTAACAATTGAGTTGTACTTAAATGATCATGAAAAAAGAACTCTATTTAACTGATTAAGGATAAAGGATTTCATTTAATGAATAGTTGGCCATTTAAATTGGTCTTGGATTTTTGAGTTCGTAAACCGAAATTTTGAAGTCGCCATCCAACCAATCCCAAAATGAGTGAAGGAGACGGGGAGCGAATTAAATTATAGCAAGGAGCAAAAGGCATATGAAAATGGCAATAAATGAGAAGCAGCCCTAGGATTTCAGTGCACCTAACATCAAATTGGAGAGAGGAACCAATTTAATTACTATTTTCACCCTTAGCTACCTAGGCAGTGCATATGCATAAATACACTAATTAAGATTGAACGCTTTCTATTATTTTCATTATGGATTGTCTAATGTTTATCTAATAATCGAGATTCTTTGACTAAATTATTACTATGTGATTTTCCTTCAACACTAACTTCCTTCAATCCACTCTCCCCATGCGACTCAGACGACGATCTTTTTGTTTCGATTTATAAGAATAACCTCGAAAAAGCACAATGTAGTGAGATTTCACTAATACACACATCTTTTCAAAAATGGATACTTCGACCATTTCCTACTCTTTTCCTTATAGTTTCATTAAACCAATCCAATTGATCCTCAAGTCCCCTCCCCACCTTGCAAATATCCCTCCACGACATAGACTTCTTTATTTGAGAATTTCTCACATTATTTTGCACTGGATGCAACCCTACCCCTTCTCCATACTTAGCAACCAACACTTACTTCCACAACAAGATACTAATTAAACTCAAATTTTTTATACCTAATTTATTACTAAAATAATTAAATTTAAAATTTTGTATACAACATATTTTTATAACTTATAAGGGGACATGAAATATTACTATTTATTTAGGAAGGGGAGGCATTACGTCATTAGTCATACATTCTTCAATTTGAACTCCAACATGTTACTTTGAGTAACAAAGTTTTGTTTTTAATGACAATATCAATAAATTAATGAGAAAGAAAACAACGTACAAAGGATACTTGTGTCCATTAAGGAACAGAAAGAGCTGCTACAAAGCTCTTTGACTGCTCCAAAAACCATTTCCAGGGTACAACCTTACATGTTCAACAAAAAGCGAAAATGTCAAGCACTCTCGGTGTTTAAATTTAATAAAATACAATTATTTTCTCTAAAAAAAATTACAATTATTTCCCTTCAAAAATAAAATACAATTATTTATCAATTTATAGACGTTAGTTAATTAAAACTAACCATGGATGTTTTTATACATTGTTTAAAAAAAATGTATGTTTTCATACATATATTTATTTCCCTCTTTTGATCCCTCTTGCACTTTTCACGAGTGAGTTGTGAAACCTTTCTTATGCTTGGCTTGATAGGATTAATTTGTTTATGTTTGATGTTTTTATAAGTGGAGATATATTTCTTTGTATTTGTTCTCTTGTATTGTGGTATTGTTTTTTTTTCTTTCTCTCCATGATTTGTTTCATTGTATTTTTGCTTTGGCTTTGCCCTTCTTGAACGGCTCTTTCCCTTTACAATTAAAAAAGTATAAATATATCACAAAATATTTTCATAAGCTCTTGTAAACACTTATAAAAACACCCTCTTAACATGACACTTTTAAAATATTTCAAGACAATAATATTATTTTATTATTAAAGTTCAATTTCGTCTACATTTATTGGATAGGTCACAAAAGTCTACTTTTGGATTTACTAAAAGGCCTGTTTTTTTTTTAGATAATATTAGGTCTAAAAAAATTAGTCAGCATATATTTAATCGTGTGACGTTACATTTATAATGAAATAAAAAATAAAATAAAATAAATCGTCTGAAAATATAACTATGAGCTGAACGAGCTAGTATTTTTGAAGTTGGGATAGGAGGGGCTATAGCTAGGTATATGGATCAATCTCATGACTTTGTAGAACTACATTCGTTCAATTCAATTCAACCACTTTAATTTGCTGCACTGCACCATGCACTACCTTTTCTTTTCATTCATTTGTCTACATGCTTTTTGCAGTGACTCCGCTTTCAGTAAAAACCCCTTCCTACATATATAAATAACTTTCCCTTTTCTTTCTCAATTCTCTTCTTTCCTTTTGGGCCCCCTCTATACCCTCTACCCTCTTTTTCAACCATCAAAAACCTTCTTCAACGTTTCATATACAATACAACAATTAAAAAAACTTTCAAGCTAGGTAATATATTTTTAACCTCACGATGTCCTTGATTTCTACTCCTTCACATTAATTATCTCTTCTCTTCTTCTCCACACATGTGTGTCAGTTAACTATTATTTATAAGTAGCGTTGTTTTATTTCATATGATCATATCCAAAAAATTCTTCTCTTTTTCTCTCATTCTCTTATCGTCTTTTGAGTTTGAGTATCCCTTATACTCGTTTTATTGAATATCATTTCTTCTGTTGTCAAAAAAAGTTGATCAAATATCTCAAATTAACCCCTTTTTATTGTTTATTCCCTCTTCACTTTTAGCTAATTAAAGTTTTTTTTGGTAGAATTTTAGCCAATTAAAGTATTAAATCAATAAAGATACACGAGATCATCTAACTAGCTAGATCCATCAAAATTAGAACCTAACACTTCATATTTTTCATATATATAATTGTTTTTGGTCATGGAAAATAACCAAAATAATACTAGTAGTGCATTCACAAGCACTTGGAATCTTGAAAAAATGGAAACAAATGAACAAAACCGTATTATTCTCCAACAAGATCATCATCAAGTTCCTATGAATTCTTCTGTGATTTGGCCACCAAATAACTACAACAATATGATCATGGCACCACCACCACCATCTTCATCAGGTTCACTCAGTGACATATTAGGGATCCACCGAATCGAAGACGTAGAAGAACAAGAAGAAGAGTTAGGAGCTATGAAGGAAATGATGTACAAGATTGCAGCTATGCAACCGGTGGACATAGACCCAGCAACGATTCGAAAACCAAAGCGAAGAAACGTCCGAATCAGCGATGATCCACAAAGTGTTGCAGCTAGACATAGAAGAGAAAGAATCAGTGAGAAGATTCGTATCCTTCAAAGACTTGTTCCTGGTGGAACTAAAATGGATACAGCTTCTATGCTTGATGAAGCCATTAGGTATGTTAAGTTTTTGAAGAGACAAATCAAGTTGCTTCAATCCACTCCTCAAAATCAACAACAACAACACATTCAATTGCCACTTTCATCACAATGCATTAATTCTACAACTCCTAGTGCTTTGTTATTGTCTCCTTCTTCCGGTTGTGACGTCTGGCCTTTTGCACCAAATTTACTACTCACTTCCACAACAGCTGCCACAGTGGACTTGCCCGCTGGAATTCAATTTGACGCCGGAGGACATTCACATGTTCATGCTTGTGATGGCTCATCAAGCTTTAACCATCATGAGGTAATTAGTGAGTGATTAATTAGTTAGGTTAAATTATATTATACTTAAATATTTTTATCTATATATATAAAGGACAGTCCACATTGCACGAGAGGGTTGATGTATGTCCTCCCAAGGAGAAAAAATATTTTCAGGATTCGAACTCATAACCTTACCATTATTTATGTATGTGTATGAAATATTAATTGGAGAAGCATTTTTTATATTAGTATATGTATGTAATAGTTGATGATGAGTTTGGAGAAAAAAAGAGAAAAAAGAAATTAAATAGTGAAGACGTATATATATAGCTAGGTACTATAGAGTAAAGTTTGATAGGGGAGATTGATCATGTGTGAGGGAAAAAGGTTTGTTAGGATTGTTGACTAAAGGTTGTGAAGAATAATCATAACGTTTGGCTTTGGTTACGTATAGAGGCATGTATATGTGTGTGTGTGTAATTATAAGAATAGATATAATGTGTATGCAGTTTGAATGTTGGCCGGAAAGTTTGTTTGGCCGACTCTCTTTCTGGGAATAAATTCAACAGTGACGTGAGAAACTATATAAATATTTATTGATCAATTTATAGTTATATAATATCTCTCTATCTAGATTTGTTTTCTGTCTTTCTGTGCCTCTTTTCCATCTCTGTATATAAACATAATTACACATATGCATGCTTATTGGCATGTGTGCCGTATCTAAACAAACACACACAGACTCAAAGAGTGATTTGTACTCAACAATAGACAATGTATAATGTTAGAGTTTAACTAACTATTTATAGGTCTAGGTTTTCATATATTCTGATAATGTTGGTTGAACATGATTCAAAGACATAACTCGTGGTTACTTAAAGATGAAGGTTCCTTATTATTAAAGGCCTGTGTGTGTATAGAACTGAAATGATTTGCATTTTATCTAATGGAAGGAACTCTTGCTTAATGCTACTGTTTCCTGGTCGCAGCTGAATTGAATTTTTTATACTGAGGTTTTTTTTTACATGTTGAGGGTATTTTTTTTAATGGAAAATTAAGTTTAGGGTTTTAATTTTGAAAGTAGTATATGCCTTTCATTATGCTATTTCAAGTATGATTTTCCTTGAAGTGTGTCTATTATTGACCTCTAAAAAATGATTCAAATGTAGATTTTTACTATTTTCAGTAAAAAAAAAATTATAAAAATATAAAATTAAGATAAAAAATACTAAAAATAATAGAGTCCATCTTTGGATCGTGTCTATGTTAGATTCTAACCATATTAATCTTTTTAATGTCTGTTAAATTCTAACCATATTAATCTTTTTAAGAATCAGAGACCAAACTTTGTCAAAAAAAAAAGAAAAAAAGAATCAGAGACCAAATTTGATTGTAATCTTACTCTTATTAATCCTCGAGAGAGAAGAATTGTTTTTCCGTAAAAAAAAGGAGATATAATTTTTTTTTTCTTTTAGATATATGAATTGATTTATCGTCCCATTTCAAATTTATTTATATATTTTTTAGAGGTCTATATTTTTTTGAAATGATTTTTTTTACTATGACAACGAATTTATTTATACAGTAAATTTGTTTTAAATAATGGTAGAATATCTTCTTTCTTCTTTTTTTTTTTACTAAAGGGATGTAATATCTTCTTATTGAGAAAACTTAAACATAAGAATTTGGAGTATAGTTTTTTGTGTTTTTTTTTTATTAAGTTTTATAGGAAGATGTAAAAACAATTTCCATTGGCTATTAGTTATGGAGAAAATGGAAGAGAGAGAAAATTGAATGTAATTTGCATTTAATTTCATGAGAATAAACAAAAAAAATCTTGAAAAAGATGGTTTTTTTTAAAAAAATTATATAGATTAAAATTTTGTCTTTTTTGCTTACAATTTGAGACAAAGAAAATGGGTTTTTTGTGCTTACACTTTGGGACGGAGTGAGTATATACTGGTACTAGTATATAAAGGAAACGAGCAAAAAGAATTATAGTGGCGACATGTTCCAGAGGAGATATGGAATGCATCTTCAAATTTATCAAAAGCGACCACCACACTTTCAAGTCTCTCTCCATCCTCTGCAAACAGTTCTCTACATCCTCAATCATCTCTGATTCTCCATCACCGTCACCGCTTAAACCATTCCATTTCTTCCCCGCCTCTTCCAAAGATTTCCTAACCTCACATATCTCAACGTCACTTGCTTATCCTGAGATATAGTCACCTCCACACACTTCTTGCCCAAATCTTCACTTTTCCTTTAGACAACAAATCCCTCACTTTTGAAGAGGTCATCACTACGCGTAAGAGTAGGTATGTTCGACCGACGACAGTAACCTATGATATAGCCTACGTTAGTCTAGACTATATATATTATTTTAACAAAGAATGCTAAGTTTAAATTTTATTTTTAGAAGTCTATTTAGCTAAGTAGAAAATATCAACCTTTTCTTTCTCTAAAAATATAGAAAAGGCTGAGACGATGTGCTTCGGAAGTTGATATTGATGATACTCCTTGTTGTCTCCTGAGAACCGGAGGCTTAACCAAAAAAACAAAAACAAAGATGACAATGATACTCCATATTGATATATAGTTGGGGTTTTATAATACATTTATAATTGGATTATAATTTTATTGTCATTTTAGTTGTTCCTCTAAATACATAAATTGATTTAGATATTATGCAACTTAGAGTTTTTTCTTTTTATTTGATGTAGTGTTTTGTTCAACACATGAATAAAATTATAATTACAATAATTTAAAAGAAAGGTATAATTGGAAGAAAAGTATCCCCCAAACTCATGTATCTTCTTAACATATAAATACAAATAAAAATTTATATTTATCTCGCATCATGACATCTTGATCATCAAGATGTTTACTTTCTAATATGTATTTTTGTTTAGGAAAATGTTGATTGAACACACATCTCTATTTTACTCTTAGAGAGATAGAGAAAAAAGAGATAGAAGATAGGAGAATGATGGTTGTGATCAGTAGGTGATGGAGATAGATCGAGAAAATGAGGGGTCTAAGTTTTTGTAATATGAATTCTCTGCAGTCAATCAAAACACACATTCGCACATTCTGATATTGATTATCCAATTTTGATCAGACGGTTCAAGAAAAAGCATATATGATTTTTAATTTTATAATTCAAACTATCGACTTTTAATCTAAATTGTCCGATCTTGATTAGACAGTCCCCGATTTTCAAATGCATGTCTGCAAGTTTCTATTGAAGGCATGGAAACTCGATCCTGTTTTTTGGTTGGGTGTTAAAATATCACCACTATTTTATTTTCCTGTTTTACCGTTTATAGTATACTTTCGAACATACTTTCCCATAAAAAAAACATTTGAAAAACCTTATAAAGAGAGGGGGTGTCAAAAGTCACTCACTAAAATATATGGAAAATTTTACCCCATACCCCTACATTTATACCCTTACCCCTACGAAACACTTATAATTCAAATTTTGCCATTTTTGCCATTTAACTTCTCACCCTTAAATAAGCCCATAAAGATGGGCTAAGCATCCCAAGTTGAGTTCAGGCCCAAAATGCTAGTGACGTTTTTCTAGAGGAAAATTGATGTTCACACATATTGGGTGTTAAAATATCACCACTATTTTATTTTCCTGTTTTACCGTTGATAGTATACTTTCAAACATATTTTCCCATAATTTTTTTTTTAAAAAAAAAACCTTATAAAAAGAGGGGGTGTCAAAAGTCACTCACTAAAACATATGGCTTGAATGAGCCCATAAAGATGGGTTAAGCATCCCAAGTTGAGTTCAGGCCCAAAATACAAGTGACTTTTTCTAGAGGATAACATCATAAAATGTTGGCTGTTAATGATTTGTTTATTACTTCTACAAATAAACGTTTACAATGTAAAAAAAAAAAAAAAAATCATTTATACTATGTTAATATTTTATGCAGCAATATATATTGAGGAGCCTTCATAAAAAAACAAAAATATATAGTGAGCCGGAATATCCTTCAGAAACTTGTATGCTATTTGCATTACACACATGATAATATTTTCTCCAATCTCAATCTCCTTCATTTTTTATGAAATGTGTCCATCTTCTTTAGTCTGGACTAGATATGCTTCTGCAAGGATATATAATTAGCTAGTCATTATACTACAAAATATGAAAATATTAGTATCAGAGACATGATGCTACGTTCTAGCTAGGTTGAAATTACTTCCTGCTTAAAAAAAGCTAGATCGAAATTTATCAATTAATCAAGCTAACTAGATTTCTTACTTTTACAGAAAGATTCTAGCTTTCTTATTTTTACTATTGATTCGGTCATTGAAAATACTCTATTGGCTCTGCTGGCAGTGACGACCTATCACTATCAACCTCGTCAGTATTGGTGTTACTGGTTTCTATTTGTTTAAGATTTGTTGGTCAATCGTTAGATTTCCTTCTCTATAATTTTCATGTTTCATCCTCTCTTAACCAAGCCACCACAACCCCATGCATCCTATGATCTTTGTCATCATCCGTAGCCATCACCAGCTTGAAGGTTGCAGATGACCAATCAATTGTGACAGGAGAGCTAAATTCAACTGCCACCATAGTCAGTTGTCCAGTTGATTTTAGAGAACACCATGGTCACTTTTTTTTTTATGGAAGAATTATTGGTGCAGTTCAAACCATATTGGAACCATTCAAACCTGCGATGAACCGGAAGAATCCTAGGTTCAAGTCGTGTGGTGCTACGACAAGGTTAGCGGCCATATTTTTTAATGGAATATAAACCATAGTCACTTATCCACTAGATTTATGGGTTACGCCGATTTGAAATAATGACACATTCTCTCGTGAGGATATTGTCATTAGAGATGAGTTTGTTTATAGAAAAAAAGTTTAGATGGGTTAAATTTCAGGGACTCATCACCAGTGTCAGAGCAGATCTCAATGCTCAAAAACGTTTATAGAGGTATTTACATATTATTTATCAAAAAAGTTTTGACATTGATAACAAAAGTTGAATTCACAAGTATGTGAGTCAACTCTTTATCAACCGAATTTGCCTTCATTGCTCTAGAGATTGACTTATTTCTTGTTACATCTAAAAAATCACAAAGGTATAATCTGATAAAAAGAGAAAAAATGTCTTTCTCTTAAGTTATGGGTGGTCTTAAATTTGTTTAGTACAATACCATAATTTTCGATCTTTTGTTTTTGTTTTTCATTCTCGTTTTTCCTTTGTTTCTCTCTTATTTTTTAATTGATACTTTTTTCTTTTTGTTGCTTAAAAAAAATCAATTCATTCAAATTATTTTTTTAGCACATCTTTCAAATCACTTATATTCGTTTAAATTGAAATTATAATGTGAGCACATGTATTCATTTGAAGAATGTACCAACCTAGCCGTGCATATTAGTATATTACTAACAAATTGATCAAAAAAAGATAGTAGTATATTACTCATTCTCTGGCAAGACTAGAGATAGTCGGAGTTGAAATAAACAAACAAATAATTAAAAAATAAATTTGGGATCTAGAAGACAAGCAAGACAAGAGTGTAAGACGACAGCTATACAGCAAACCGTTTGGTGAGAAGAACAACCAGGCATGCATTGAGAAACTGAGATAGCAATCCATCTAAGGCAAGTTTGTCTTCTTATCAGATTAGGTTAGGTTCACAATAAAACATGTCAGCAGGTGCTCTGTTTTGGATTTTTCCTTTTATGGTTTACATATAGGGTACTTAAAAATTAATTGTATAATATCTGACACAAATTATTTATTAATATTACTATTAATTTACTAATATTCTCTTCAACATTTTTTTTTTGAAGTAATCTCTCCAACATTTGTTAACCCATTCATAACAAGGGTTATCACAATACTATTAATGACTTAATTCGTTAATATGCGTATCTACGATGCAACGCATCCTTAGAAATGTGCATATGGCAATGTTCTTTAAATTTACATTGGTAGAAAGATTTTTATTAACAATCATCTAAATATCCGTCAATTAAGGTTAACTAAGTTGATAATGAGTTGACTCATTGGCTAGATTGTAGGTTCAATTTTTGTTGTCAGTGTGACAGTCTTTTTGATGGAATACACATAATCATTTTTATTAGTATTTATTAAATTTTAAAATTTGTTCTGACTTTGATGAATCTCCGAAACTCAATTCACCTAAACTTTATATTAGGAAAGGAAGAAAAAAAAACTATCTAAACACCTTTCTCTTGATGTTAGACAAAATGAGAAGGAAATTGCCATGATGGAAAGCCAACAGTCCAACACATTATCCTTTGCAGGTAGAAACTTCATTTGAGGATACAATAACAGAAAAATGGAAGATTTGCAAGCCTTTCTTATTCATCTTCTTCAAGAAGTTATATCTCTACTTCAATTAATTGTATGGAAAATATCTATCACTCACATTTATCTTGAAGTCAACCTTTGTGATGATTTTCAAGCCAACAAGGGCCACCGCTCTTCCTTTCTTTGAAGGAGATACTTCTAATATTGATTGTCATTTCATTTACTTTTGTTAGAAGGTATTAGGGGGTGTTGCTTTGTTAGGGATTTAGTGAACAATTGATTTTTTAGTTTAAAGTGAGTAATTTTGACAATTAATTAGTAAATTAAAGTTGGAAAGTGTAAGTAAACATTTTTTTACTTTTCTCACTCTAGAGGATCCAAATATTTTTGTTAGATACAACTGTTAAACTCATAACTTTGTTATTCCAATCTCTATGTTCCTCCTCCAAACAACCAAATTACCTTATGACCCTACTACTAGTTTGAAGTTATTATTTACGTTTAACAAAAAAAGAAATTAAATCCACAAATTCTAAAAGAATTTTACAAAGTTAACTTTTCATATTGAAAATTGTGCATTCAAGACATTAAAACAACAAAAAGTAATATTTTATACAAAATTTATCAATTATTTCTATTTTTGAATCTTTAACAAGTGTCCTAAAATAACCTTATATATTTTTATAATATAATATGAAATTTAAATGGTCTTACCTTAAATTTTGTATATAATAAAACTATACTCGCCAGATTAGTAATAAAAACATAGATTTATTATCAGGCCATACGTCATTTATATAAAATATTAAATATTAATTAACAATAACTTTGAAAGAAATTCTCATGTTAAGTAAACTTGAAAGAAATTAAGTAAAGAAAAAACTTTAAGTAAAAGCAAACATTTTAGTTTTTTCCATTAAAAGAAAGAAAGAAAAAAACATGTTTGGTTTGAAAGCAAAAAAGTAGCTGAGGTTCTCTTGTTTGGTCATTTGTCTCGTGTCTCATTAATTACAACTACAAATTACATGTTCTCCGCATTCTACTTTCGATTTCAGTTTCATGTTTTTTAAATCAAATCTTCAATTAATTTCTCCAAAAAAAATTGATCTTTCTTTCTGTTTCCATCTGGGTTTCCTCCAAAATCGAATCTTTCTCATCTGGGTTCATTGAATTTGTCTTGATATGTCGTTTTTCTTCAAAAGGGTTTGTTGTTGATACTAGTTCATATGTTCCTATGGTGATGGCTTTGTCACAAACATGAGTGGTTCACATTTGAATAAAAGCATTTCCTTCAACAGAAGATCTCATTCTCAACCTCTTGGTAGTCCCAAACCAATTATCAACCGCTTTGGATGTGTTTCTTTGAGGTTTCAAGTTCTTGTTATCATTGCTTCTGTTTTTTCCTTCTTTATAGCAATTGGTGGTGGTTACATCTATGTTCTTCCTAGTATCACACATGCTTTTTTTAATGGACAAGGTTTCTTTTCTGATCATAACAATAACAATGATTCCTTGTTGAGAAAATGTGATGTTTTTGATGGAACATGGGTTCAAGTATCTGGTTATCCTTTGTATAATGCAACTGAGTGTCCTTTTGTTGAACAAGGATTTGATTGTTTAGGAAATGGAAGGAGTGATTTGGATTTTCTTTCATGGAGATGGAAACCTAAGAGTTGTGAAATTCCAACTTTTGATGTTGGTGCTGTTTTGGAAATGTTGAGGAGTAAAAGGGTTGTTTTTGTTGGTGATTCAATGAGTAGAACTCAATGGGAGTCTTTGATTTGTATGTTGATGACTGGTGTGGAGGATAAGACGAGTGTTTATGAAGTGAATCAGAATCAGATAACAAAGAGGATTAGGTTTTTAGGAGTTAGGTTTAGTGATTTCAATTTTACAATTGAATTTTTTCGATCGGTTTTCTTGGTACAGCAGCGTCCGGCTCCTGAGCATGCACCAAGGAGGGTTAAATCAACACTTTTGTTAGACAAGTTAGATGATATAAGTCATCAATGGATTGATTCAGATATTCTTATATTCAATACTGGTCACTGGTGGGTGCCATCTAAGCTTTTCCACACGTAAGGTTCCATTCTTTTCAATATTTCAATTGTAAGCCAGTAGTGTTCGGTTCGCGGCTATGTGATTGTGGCCCCAATCGTGAGGACATGGTCTTTGATTTGATGTACCTGTGACCACAACTCAATTGTGTTTGAGTTGCATCAGCCATATTTGTTGTAGTTAATTTTAATGTTATTCATTGCCATACTCTTCAGTCTTCATATTTCTTGCTAATTTGTTTATCGGTAGGTTTAAGGGGGGAAAACTTTTCATCGAGTTTTCGTAACTGTTGACTTAGTAGTTCACAACATCCATTGTTCTCTTATTAGGTTCTCCGTTGTGATTATGAAGTTCGTGATTATTATTTAAGAGAAAGACTATAAGGGTAGTTTTAGAGTTAATATAACAGGTGATGCGTGAGCTCCCAAAACATTTGACCAAAAGGCTGTTTTTTTTATGTTAAACTAAGTATTTCTCAAGAGATTGTTGTCATGATTCTTTCCTTGCCACTGCTTGAAAATCAAGATGATAGACACTTAAATTTTGGTCTTCTGATTTATGCTCGATTGGATCTTTTCGTTTGTTAATGAGGCCTATCAGGACCCTCCTAGAAAGGGTGGACATAGTGATGTATTGTTTTTCATTCTGATTCTAACTTGAGAAACCAACAATGCCACTGTTTTGAGCAAGTATAATTACCCTTAACAAATCTGTGTTTTCATATTTTGGAATCTATTTTTGTTTTTGGATCACTGTGTCAAATGATCCTCTTCTTGCATTCAACAGGGGTTGTTATTTCCAGGTTGGAAGATCTCTGAAGCTTGGGATGTCAATTCCTGCCGCCTATAAAATAGCACTCAAAACTTGGACTTCATGGATTGAGAGAAAGATTGATAAAAATAGAACACGCGTCTTTTTTAGGACTTTTGAGCCATCTCACTGGAGGTATTCCCACATTATGGATAACATGATGCTTTATTTACATGTGTTTAGCTTTCTTTATATAATTTTTTAAAATGATACTTCAAAATTCAAACTATCCTTACACGTTGCAAGCATTCCTTAGTTTTGGGAATCCATATCGTGCACGGGATTCTCTTAACATTTTTTTTGTCTTCACCCTCCGGTTCCCAAGGCAAGGGGGGTTTGGTAATCCGGAGTTCGGTTAGGAGGTAAGTAAAGTCTTGCCAATGATTGTTCAAGTCGGGATTCAAATTCAGGTTCTCCCGATCGTTTTGACCTTGACTAAATTTCACCAACCACTTAAGCTCAACCATTTGGTTGGATTCTATAAGCTTTTAAACCTTGCTTGCTGGTTACGCCTTCTTTATAACAATCTTTTCTTGTAACATAACATATGCTTATTTCATTGTTCAACAATTATTCATCTAGCTTTTATATTTGCTGCAGTGATGATACCCGTAGGACTTGCAATGTAACCCAGTTCCCCACTTTTGAGACTAATGCAACGGAAGAAAACTCGTTTTCAGACACAGTGTTGGAAGTTGTAAAGAATGTTAATTTTCCTATAAACATTCTCCATGTTACATCTATGTCGGCTCCTCGCAGTGATGCACATGTTGGTAACTGGAATGATAATCCATTGAGTCAGGATTGCAGCCATTGGTGTCTACCTGGAGTGCCTGATATGTGGAATGAAATTATCCTGTCCCAACTTTTTACCGAATATGAAATCCCTTTTTCAGAAAATGGAACTACACAGTAAGTTCAGTTTCTTTCAAAATATCCTACTCTTAAAAGACTGAGAACTCTGTCAAAAAAGAGGGATAAAGAGTACTTTTCTTTTACTTTCAAATGCATCATTTTTAAAAAAAGTACTACATTTTTTATTTCTGGATGCAGATTAGATGACTAACATTCTTGGTAATTATGATGCTACTTCAAAAAATTCAGATTAATCATAAGTATGGATCAGATTTCATACTGGTGTTAACACCATAAATCTGGAGCCATCTCATATACTGCAACAGTTGACCACGGCCATCTACAACAGTTTCCTACAACACTCAAAACTGCACCAAATTTTGTGAATGTGCCTCATATATAAATTGAAATTGTACCTATTTGTCTACGACATAAAGATGAAACAGAGAGTAGTTTTTTAATTGATTTTCCCATTCTTTTGTATTCTGAAAAAGGTAATGTTTGGGAAGTTACTATTTTGTCTGCATGTCATGGTTTTTTGTTTTGGTCATGGCAATGCTATTGTTCATCCATAACAAAGAGAAATAGATGAATAGTTAGAAGAAATCAGAATCATTCAATTTCAATTAGCCTGACTTGATTATATTGTATATTGCTTTGTTTGAATGAACTCGTGATTAAATTTCTGCTTCATTCCATTCATCTCTGTATTAAGAACCGTAGATAGGGTAGATACCAATCCATAAAGACTGTTGAAATCATGCAAGTTTGACGGGTAGTTATTATGCATGTTATCTTGAAAAACACCTGATAAAGAGCCCTTGGTTATACCTCAACATCAGAAGGATTGTGTGAACATTTATGTCCTGGAAACTGTAAGACCGCAAGTGTTACACATAGTGCAGAATTCCAACATAAAAGAGGACGAGCACACATTGCAATTTCCAGAAGTTAACAAATTCAATATTAGCTGATGAAATTGACATTTTGTTACTTAAATTACTTGAAACATAATCAACCATCATAAGTGGTTTTTTTTAAGGCTAAAGTGAGAACAGCCATATTATAATCCTTCCTGAATCAAAACGATCATAAGCGGTTTTTTTTTTTTTAAAACAGCAAATGTTTAATATTGTAAGTTTTTTATTCTAGAATGCAAACATAACTACCTTCTTATCACTCCACTGCATAGCTCTCCAACCTCAATCACCAAATAATCCTTATTTTATAAGCTATATCCTCTACCATTCAAGTGGTCTTGGCATGATTTCTATTTATTCACGATATTTGGATTATTGTCGAATACTATTCAACTTAATAAATTGTATGGCAATGTAACATCCACTTAGTCTGTATGAAATGAAACACTTGAGGAAAATTAAATTTTATGTTCTTTACTCAACAAAGGCATGGATGATTTTAATATGTAATGTTTATTAAGATGTGCTAAACCTTGTTAAATTAAGCAAGTGTCATCTTAACCTCACAAAAGTCATAACATAAATAAATACCAAGTATACGAATAAATGATATTTGGTGCTGTCTTGCCAATATAAGGCAATGACAGTTTGCTAACTAGGAAAGTAGGAAACCTAGGACTAAAACAAGAGGTCCAAAAGGAAATCTTCAAAATGAAGATTGTTTACTCTAAAGATGATAAATATTTTAATGTAATCTATATTACAAAATATGTAAACCAAAATAGGGAACAACAAGAGGGGGGATGTTTTGGAAATGTTAGCCGCACAAAAAAGATGTACACGGGCGGACGCTAATGGAACTTCTCTGGCATTGAAAAATCATGGATCAATTGCAATAGGTGTAATGCGCTTCTTGGCTGGCTTATTTGAGATGGGTGTGCTCTTTGAACTGCACGATTGATTCCCTGTCTTTTGTGCTGCCTCAGATTTTATGCTGACCGAAGTTGATTGTGGTTTATCTGCCTTCTCTTCTGCTTCACTTTGTTTACCATCTGGATTAGCTGGTTGTTTTGACGCCTTCTCTTCGGCTCCAGAATTAATACTGCCTAAACCACTATGCGGTTTATCTTCTGTGTCTTCGGTTTTTCTATTATCTAATAGAGCTGCTCCAATATTTGCAGTCCCAGTTGTCTCAATGATCATGTCAGCAGCCTTCTCCTCTGCTTCATTTTTCCTAATATCTGCCGTAACTTCTTCAATGACCATATCATCAGCTTTATGTTCTGCTTCATTTTTCCTATTGTCTGCTATAATTGTACCAACATTCCCAGTTGATTTGATGATCACGTCATCAGCCTTATCTTGTATTACAGTTTTGCTGCTTTCTGATGTGACTCCCCCAATATCCCCAGATGCTTCTATGTCCATGTCATCAACCTTTTCTTCTACTTCCATTTTCATGCTTTCAGCTACAACTGCACCAACACTCCCAGTTGGCAGTACAGCATCATTGGCTGTCTGAAGGGAGCTTTTACAGTCCTCCAAGACATTTTCTTCTAGAACAATGTAGAAAAGGGATATCAAAAACCTGGTACAAGTTAGAATCATAGCATGAAATGAAAGTGAAGTCTGCTTACTTGATAAGCAGTAAGGTGATCCAAGTTCGTCATTTTCGAACTCCACCAAAGAGCAGAAACCATCTTGCGAGGAGAATGCTAAATAATGGGCATCAGGTGACCTTTTGAACAAATATGGACTACAATTAAACCTTTCCCAAAAAGACATCATAATTCTAACTAGAAAATGATTTACTAGCTGTTATTTATAACATTTACCAGGTAATATCTGTTACTGGAGCATAGTGAAGGCCAGCAAATATTGCTATTGGAGAAGTGCTCTCAGTGTCATAAATGTACAATGAATTCAATGTGGCCACGGCAAATACAATGCGATATGGGAGCATAAATAACCCATCTGCAATAAACAAAAACAGCATCATGCATCGATTAGACAATGCATCCTCTGAAAGAGGCAGAACTTTAAAATAATGATTGGCAGGCAAAAGCAATGTTATTAAAGTCAGACCAATCATCGACTTGATCAGGGTACAAGGTTAGTATGTCAATAGTCGAACCACTATCTCAATATATAAACAATGTGAACTAATATTCATAAAATGAGTACTGCCAAGTGCCAACACTCACTCTAACATGCTTTTATTGGGTAAAATTCGTGTAGGTCCCACTATATTAGGAGTGGATCTCCGATAAAACGAGAAACCACCAATAAGAGATATTGTTGGAATGGGAGACCTGCATGAATTCCACCAATAAAATTGATATTGTAGGAAAGAGTGCCAGAGTGAGTGTTGCTAGCACTTTTTCATTCATAATATGATAGAAACTTACATCTACAGTGATAAAATTAGTAGAAACAACAATCTATTAATAACAATCACTTCACTGTTATCGCAGGACAGAGAATGAGTTCTTTTACAAATTAGGAAATAACACATAAATTAAGAGATAGTCTAATACTGCAAGCAATTCCTATCCCAGAAATTCGAGTTTTGGTCTCTTCCAATCAATATTCAATTTCTCTATTTATTCAATAATTGTCTAATAACATAGCTGCTGCATAATGCGTATCTGCAGTCTAATAACATAAAACTGTCTAACTGGTTCAGACCATTCACTTTGAACCGCTAGGCTGCCTCTCACAATCTTTACTAATACGAGGTCTAACAATTCTTTGCCGGCTTTTTGACATGAACCAGTTGATCAGCATACCTGTTTTAATAAATTGAACGGACCAGCTATGTGTCCAGCTCCCAGTCAAACTGGTCAATGATGGTTTTTATAACATTGGGCAAAAGGTCTCAGATTTAAGTTGGACCACATCCCACTCAAGCAACCCAATTGTAACAGTACCACGTAGAACTAGTTATACATAGTTACTGGTCATAAATACAAGTACCTGAATTTGTTCCCTTAAGCTTAAATAATACAGGACAGAATCGAACAGCTACAACAGCTTTGCTTGCACAAGGAAGCTGTATAGCAGGCCTGCATATCAAGGTTAAATAATAAAGTAGCTCATGTCACTGACATGTTTTGGTAACTTAATTCATAAGCTTAACATGAATAATCAAACATAATGACTCATTCTAGATACTAAATGATAAAAAGTATGCTTTTGGGATTCTATAATGTCTAAGCTGATGGACATACCGAGAAAGATCTTTTCTAGAAAATATGTAAGCTGCATTTACAGATTCAGACGCTGTACCGATTTTGTAAGAACCTGAAATGGGTAAAGACGTGAACTTTTCAATTAGAAGCAGACCACGTAGCAAAAGCTAAGCAGGAATCCATCCTTATAGGAAGAAAATAGTATATATCATTCAGTGGTTCAGCCTATAAGTTGCATCTAAGCTATACCGCAGTTCACTAAACAACAAAGGGGGAAATTAAAAGCTGTCTGGACATCAGTATGCAACTAACAATACATAAATTTTGGAATTTAGTTTTTGATTTGACCACTTCGTCCACTTTCCTGTGAATGAAACATAATGGACTATGAAAGATTCAAGAACTAACTTGACTGTAAAATAATCTCTTTGCAATTATGATAGGATACTGAATTTGCGCTTTGGCCCAATTGATGTGGTGACTGTGACAATGTTCTGTTAGGAAGGGATTTTCTGTTATAAAACACAGGATAGGGGAGTGTGTAAAGCATTCGGAAAAGTTGTTAGCATTCAGTTGGGAGAAAGTACTCTGGTTAGGAGTTCTAATAACTCGGGCTTATCAGTTTCTTTCTATTTACCACCATTTTAAGAGCTTTAAGCTCATCCATTTGCAATGAATAATACACAGTTGTTAGCCTGAATTTTCCAGGTTCTATCAAATTGCAATAGCTTATCCACAAAACTAGTGCAAAAAAAGTAAGATTAATTGGATCAAAATTAACTTCGGGTTTGGTGAATACCTGCAGGCACAAGTAGAAATGAACCATCTGGAGACCAAGCTAATCTTCTAAAGAAAGAGGGCAATGTTTCATCATGGAAGAGATGATATTTTGTCGACTGCATTGCAACAATTACACCTGATGTCAGTGTATGTGACAATCCATCTACAGTGAAATCAAATACAAAAATAGATATCTAAAGCTAACCTTAGAATTCTTTAATAATGGCTGTTCTGCCTTTGAAATAACATGCTTGCAAGCGTAATTGATTCTCTCAACACCCTTTGATTTATGGGGCTTACTGATGTAAATTCGGCAAGTCCGGTCAGAACTAAGAGAAGCAATATACTTCCCTAAAGGGTCCCATGCTACCCCCTGAACATAGTGTGCATGGGTATCTAACGTCTGAAGGTTAGTTCCTGACATAAATGGAACAAGTGCTATAAGAACATAAACTGAGCTTGTTCAGAACTACAATGCACCACTGTTAAAGCATGTTCAGAACAGCTAAGTATTTTGCTTTGTACCTTTGTTAACATCCCATATAATGCAAGAATTATCAACTGATCCGGATATGATATATCCACCATCAGTAGACCACTCCAGGTCCATAATGTCCTTGACATGAGATCTAGTTCAGAAAAATATCCATTTTAACCAGCTAATTGATGCAGTAAAATATAAAGGTCAATGAAAAGTCACAATAGAAAACAGTATGGTTGATTTTTGTGAATGGTCTTAATGATAGTATCCTATGAAATAATAACCTTTACTTCCATATTTACTTTTCCGGAAAGAAATCAAACAAAATTGTTATAATTATTATTTTAAATTAAAACGATTGATCATAAACTCAGCATTTACATGTAGAAGAAGCCATGGAAACCTTACAGCTTGTTTAAAATGTGCTTTTACACAACAAAATGCATATTAACCAACCAAATTCACATAACCTGCCACATTTCAAGTTCTTATTTTGCTCGTTTAAAGTTGTTTTGCACGAACCTAGGAAATCAATAACTTTCTTTTGTTGTGGTAAAAAAAACAATTTTTTTTAATTGATGACATCGACTGTCCTTTTGCTTTGACACCCTTGTCTATTTATCATCGCATTACATCTATTTCTCTCTTTGCATTAAATAGTTAAGACCGTTATCGACAATTAGTTAGCAATGCGTTGAACTAGAAAAACGGCAAATACATTAAAAAAGTAAAAAAAATCCTAAAGAAAAAAAAAGGCTAAATAATGCAAAGAAGTGGTCATCAAGGAGTCAAAGCAAAAGCGTTACCGTAACATCTTAAGAACCTTCCATGTTTGGCCGGTATCCGTTGAATGTAGCTTCCATATTAACAATTCACCTCCTAAAAAGAAACAAAAAATTAAAAGTCTAATTAGAACATTGCCAACATAAATAAACTCAAATTAAGAAAATCTCAAAAAGAAAAATCAACAGTAGGGATCAAGATAGTACCATCAGAACCAGAAGCTAACAATTCCCCTAAAACATAAAAAATATAGAAATCGTTACTTACACAAAGCTTAATGTTTTTTTATTGTAACAACAAAAAAAATTGAAATTTCAATGAAAATCAATGAAATGAAATTACCGGAAGAAGAGAATCGAATAACATTAACAGCGGAACTATGATAAGAGAGACTATTAAGATAAGTAACTACTGGAAGCTTCTTTTGTGATCCAGAAGGTTTAACTGACCATAACTGTGAAGATTAGAACACAAATCAATTCAGTATGATCTTAATTTGATGATTAAGTAATTAATTGATTGAATGATGTGAATGAAGGAACAATGAACAGTACCTTGATGTCGAAATCGGCGCCGGCGGTGGCGAGAGTTGAGGAGAGAGGATGGAAATCTAGGGTTAAAACGGGTTTGCTCTCGTGCCAATTAATCTGAACCGTTCCAGCTTTCATTTTCGAATTTCGATCTAATTGGATTCGAGAATTTAGGGTTTACACTTGCAGAGTGAAGTGTAGAAATCTAGAAACTGAGGTAAGGGAAAGGAAGTTCGCGCTCATTGATATTTCCCTGGCGGGAAAAAAACATTTTATTGTTCTTTTGGGCCTTCTCCTGGGCTTCAATTTTAGTCTTTTTATTTATTTATTTTTTACAAAAATAAATGATATTTAAATTGATTAAATACATCGATACAAAACAGATTTAAAGTCGCTAACAAAGGAGATGAATTTGCAAACAAACTCACAACATTCATGTTAAAAACATAGAACGACAAAGTGCATATGTCTGCAAATACGACTATATTCAAACCACTCAAATACTCGTGCTTTTGGATCTGCAATGTTGACGACGCAAAAGTCATTGATTGAACTCCACTTGATCAAAGATAATCTTACATACTAAATCAAATAAAAACAGCACTAAGACGTGAAATAAAAAACACACCTCACAGAAACTGGTAGATCAAAATAAACAAAGTTGTGTGGAACGACGATATCACAAAAACAAACAAACGAAAACTGAAAATATATGAAAAACACTTATTTAACTAAAAGAGAAAGAAAGACAATTCGGAAGGGTAATTTTAAGTCAAAATTCACGATAAATCATCCCTCTTTGATAGATCAATAAAAAGAAAAGTTGTGACGCCTAATGTTCCGAGTTTTAATAAATAAAAAATTGCTATTACTTTTCTCATCCTACCAATTTCTCGTGCGCCCTATTTTTTTACGAAAATGTTCACGTAATTTTCGAATTTTATAATCCGAATTGAGTTTTCCTTCTGTTTTGGGGTGGAAAAATAAGTTTTTCACCAATTCAGATTCTATTATTCGAACGCCCCAAAAAACATGGTGCGTTCTTTGCTTTTTTTCGGATTATAAAATCTGAACACCCACTAAACACCATTATTCAGGGGAAAAACAGTTCGGATTATATAATCTGAATTGTATCAGCATGAATTACGACCATGTTTGTAGCATACATAACCAATTTAATGACCATATTAATCTTCTTAGAACTCATTTTCGATTTTAGGTCATCGTTAATTGTTCTTAGTCAAAAATCTGATTTTTGGACTACCTTATCCCATTGCTCCAAATTCTCAGAAAATCAGAAGAAGAAGAAGAAGAAAAAAAAACAAGACTTCCCTCAAAATCCAAAAAATCATTGTTTAGACCCATTTTTTCATTTTTTATTTTATTTTTCATATTCTCAGGAAAAATCCGGAAAAAAATTGGCATTAGTTTAAGTTAATTTTTTGGTGGTATTTATTTTATTTTATTTGACATATTTTATCGTTTTTTACTTTGTTTTTAAAAGTAAAATTTGCAGCTGTTGAAATTAGAGAGATTCTGATTGCTACTTATATATAAGCGTATTTCAGATTATATAATATGAACACATCAAAACTGTATTCGGATTATATAATCTGAAATCCCATAGACATTTTTGTAAAAAAAAAAAAGACGCGTAAGAAGGTAATTGAACAATAAAAGTAATGGTTAATTTTTTTCCCTAAAAAAAGTAATAGTTAATTTTTTTTTCTCATTTTGAGAATTCACTTTTATACATCTATATATGATTTATTTTATTCTGATTTGCCAAAAACTATATTTTATGTCCATTATCGTGCCTTTTATTTTTTTTTGTGGTGGCCGGGATTTGAACCCCAAACCTTACATATATTATGCATTGTCCAAGCCAACTGAGCTAAGTTCACGAGGACTCTCATTATCGTGTCTTTTACTAAAAGAATAATGTGTGTTTCAATTAGATTGTTTTTAATATGATAAATAACGTTTCACGATATTTTAATTAAATTAAAGTGAATAATTTTCTTCTCAAAATAAGATAAAATATTTAATAGTAACATGTCATGATAAAAGAAAACAACATAGGATATGGTATTTGGCAGTGGTGCTTGTGGTGGTTTTTGGGTGGTGATGCATGTGGTGGTTTGCGTTGTTTTTTGTGAGGGTTGATGGTAGTTTGGTGGCAGTGGTGCTGGTTTTTGTAGTGGTGCTTGTGGTGGTTTTTTGTGGTTAATTTTTTTCTTGATGTATGATGGTATAAGAGTTTTTTGTCGGTTTTTGCGGTTCTTTGGGAGGTGTGTTTTTGGATGAAGATGCTTGGGATAGCTAATGGTGTTGTTTGGGGTTTTCTTCCTGGCTATTTTTCAAAGGTTGTTGGTTGTTGTGTAGGTTTTTATGTTGTTGTTCGGGGGTTGTGAGTGAGCAGCGGAATGTAGGCGGTGGAAGTTGATTTTGTGGCAGTTGTGATGATGTTTTGAGAATTTTGGTACAACTTTTGTTTGTGTTGTTGTGCGGAGGTTTGTCCTTGATTGTGGTGTTAGCTTTGTCTTCTGTGTTTCCTTTTATTGATTTCGGAGATAGCCCTTTGTTAGGTAGTGTTTTCTATAGGTTTTTTGGATTTTATCTTTGATGTACAGGTGTATGGGTTTTCTATTGAGGACTCCCCATCCATCCTTTGTATGTTACTATTTTAAGACTTCTAGCCTAACACCCCTTATACTAGTTAGAATTCATCGTGATTTTAATAAATTCCACTTTAACTTAGAAAAAAAGAATAGGATATGTACTAGTCAAAGTTTAAAAATTAGGGGTGGCCAATATGGCACCTAAGTGCCATCCCCTCGCCTCTACCCCCTGCATGCATCCAATTTTTAGCTAGAATGAAATATAAGGATAAAACTATCAAAAATATAAAATGTATTCAATTTAAAATGTAGACTAAATAAATTCTGCTTATATTTCAGTCTGAATGTAGTACTTAGTTTCTAAAATATGTTCATAATTATCTATTATATTGATATGCAATAAGATGCACGTGTAAAAATATTACATAGATATCCATGTTCAACTATACTTACTATTTAGAAGGTATTTTTCAAAATGGTATATATTCAACTTATATTATTCACACCGCATCATTTCTACAAAAAATTATTCACACTTTTAAATGAAATAAAGATATGTTGTAGATTGCACCAAATAAAAAAGATATGTTGTAGAAATGTTCCCTGGACTTCTTAGTTTTTCTTTCTCTTAGATTTTGTTCTATTTGGTACAAGAGAAAGATGCTATGTTAAGTTAACGAAATAGCACGGCTAGAAAAAGCAAAATTAGAGAGGGAAATTAGTGACGGAAAAAATGAAATCTCTCACAAATTCCTTGGTTGCAAAATTTAGTGACGAAATTTAAGAGGGATTTCATGTTTTCCCTCACTAAATTTTCCTCATTAGTTTTTGTTTTTTCAGTAGTGTAGAACTGTTGTTTGTAGTTGTGATGGGAGAGGAAGAACAAAAACAAAAAATGAGAAGGATAAACGTGAATTTGTGATGGAGATAGGACTCGTAGGTTGGGTGCACTACGTATCGTGGACCAAGTTCATCAATATAGGTACTTTGACCATTTAGTTCTCTCTTTTGAGTTTTGAGTAACATACGTTTTCCTCTATATGTGTGTATAAACAATTTAAGTATGTGTAAAATTCAAGTCAAGTTCGTGTGAATGAATGTGTATATAAATAAATAAACGTGTAAAATTCAAGTTTTATTCAGCAAAATTGAAAGTTCAAGTCAGGTGTTGGCAACCAGCGTGTATTGTACCCGTTGTATATATATATTCATGCGGCCGGAGCATGAATACCTTGGTCATAAAAAAATCTTATTGACCAAAAAAAAAAACTTATATTGCATGAATGTTTTGGAAATTTAGTATTAACGTGTTATTCATTTTTAATATTATTTTTGAAGATTTTTTCAAAAATTGCTGCTTCCACTTCCGTCATCGTACATATAAAACATTTTGGTTTTATATATCTTCAAATTTAATCTTGATAAACTTACGTCTTATTCTACCAACTTACAATATGTTCATACATACTCCAAATTTGATCTTGATAAACTTAATGTTGAATAGTACATTTATGCGTCTGTTCAAAAAATGAAGCTTCTCCACATCACTGAAAGAAACGTAATAAATCACTGCCATACCTTGCCTTCGGTAACCAAACATCAACATAAAGGAAAGGGACAATAAATAAGCTCGATAATTTTGTGGTCATTAAAAATAATCAAAATATCTGGCTCACAACAGTCCAACGAGGCAACGATAACAAGCCAATGCCTCTAGACGTGGAGAAAGTTTAATCTCAAGTGTATCAAAAAAAATTACAGGCAACAAAATTCAGTCATTGTTAATGAAAAATTGTTTTAATTAATTCAAAAAGCTTGACCTTCATTGTATATAACACAAAAGTCATCAAAATGATTATTTACTTACAATTGATTGACATTGTAAACTAGTTGTGCACAAACATTAGTGTATCAAAATTATTCTCATGAAAAAATAGGCATATATTTTAAGTATCACTTCCCTCAAAAAAAAACAAAAAAAGTATCACAATTTATTAGTTGAGTAAAAAAAATAAAGACGGTTTGGAAATTTTAATAGTAGCTACTTTTAGAACTAGCGTATTGTTTTTTAGAACTAGCGTATTGAATTGAATCTGTTAATTTTTTGTCGGCTGTAATTTTATGGTCCCGACCCAAGTCGTACTTTGAAGATGTTTAAATATTTCTCCAAGTTGTACTCATTTAAATTTTGTGGGGATGAAGTACAGAGAGGAATCCATAAGAAGTACTTTGAATATGGCATGAACAAGGTAAGGGAAGTGCCCAGTTCCGTTGACATCCCTATTAAATTTCAACTCAATTGAAAGTTGTATAACTCAATTTACTAGTTACAATCTCACCTCCGTTAAATAGGCATGTATCCATTCGAATTTTAAATTTATTAGTATATCAAAATTGTGTCTTACCAAATGACACATGTTTCTGTGGAAATTAAATGAGTATTTTGGTGAGAGAGATGGAGTGACTAATGAGAATACTCCTTTTTTGTTCGACAGATAATCAATTTCGTAAAATAGGAAGATAGTTAATGAGTTAGGATGCTTTTGAAATATGGTACACGTAGTTAACAAATTCAATGTGACAAATCATATTAACCAATTTTTTCGAGGGAATTTATCATTATGGACGAAACTAGTAAAACGTTTTTTACATGGGAAGGTGTTTTGGAGATGCAAGTCAAGATAGAAAAATATCGTAGTTTATCTTATAAAAATATAATATTTGGAAAAGGAGAAATTGTTTTTTTTTTTTTGAAGGGAGAGAAATTGTTATTAATTATAAGTAAAAATGAATTTTTTAGATTTATTGAATAAATAATGTTTGTAGTCTCTATATTATAGACCACATACATAATTTATCGAATAAATTTAAAATGTTAATTTTTGCTTATAATAATGACCGAAAAATATATTTTACAAATGTGAAATTGAAGTTTGACGATTGAGATTGCAATGTTAAGCTTGACCCAACCAACATAACACCATCAGGATGGTCCAATAAATCTAGAGGCCAAAAAATAAATTTAAACGAAACCCTTTAAAAATTAACATAACAAAATTTAAAGTTTTTTACGCTTAATTATTTTTTATAATATTGAACAACTTACTTACCAATAAATATTTAACACATTCACATTATCAATAATTTTTTTTATTGAATTATAGTAGAAAAATCAATGGAGGAAATTTATATTATTAGGAATAACAAGTTGAATAATAATATCTTTTTTTATTTAGGTAGCTCAACTGGTTTGAGCGGTTAAGGAGACAGAGGTTTAGGATTCAAGACATAACAACGAGAAAAAACTAACATAATAATTAACATACTAACATTTATAATAAAAAAAATTGAAAACTCAGAAGTTGAATATAATTTAATTAGTATTTTTTTTTTTAGGGAATAATTTAATTAGTATTGACTAAATGTTTGAGACTTAGGCTGCTGCCTCATTTGCAGCCCCTTAGGTCTGCTCTAACTATTGCTGTTATCATTTATCAATAAGTATAAATATACTCTATCACACACACATACACACACACACATTATTTCTTTTAAAGCCTTTTTCATACATTTGCTGCTTCTCTTCTTCTATTGCATTATTTATTACATAAACGACATATACACATACAAACAAAATTAACTTCATGTTGACGACGGTAGAACAAACTTGGTTAGCAGTGAAACCAATATTTTCTGAGTTATGCATAGCTCCAAGCAGAAACAAGGTCAATAACGTTTCAACCGAAACATCTCCTGATTTTTGCAACATTCACTCAGATTCTTTCGAGGATTTGGTCGAGATAGGCATAAGCCTGCCATGTAACGAATCAGTTGAAGAAAAACTATGTTGGTTGAGATCACAAATCATTGGTGATGATGTAGGTTTCAACTCTCCTTTTGGTACAAGAAAGCTTGTTTATGCTGATCACACAGCTTCAGGTCGCAGTCTTCACTTCATTGAAAACTTCATCACCAAACATCTTCTGCCTTTTTACGGTATTGACATATTTGGGTTTTTTTATGTCACACTTTGACATATTTGGTTTGTCATAGGTATAGGAGTATTTTGATAAAATAATCACTTTTGAAAGCATCTTTTACGACAGATAATTTTTTTAACTATTGTTCTTTTAAGATCATGTCTAAAATATTGAATATCAAACATTTTTTTTTAATAATTTGTAACGAAAAATCATAATCACTATCTCTCCTTTTAACTATATATGTATCTCTTTTTATTACGGTAGCTACGGTATGCATCTAAGTTATTAAAAAAAAAAAATCTATTCCCCTAAAAGATATTCACAAGTTGAATTAGTACTAAGAGGATAAGAAGAAAATATGAAGTTATAATATAATTTTGATTTATATTTAATACTCGTCACAAAATTATATAGGGATAAATTGCATATTTTTATGTATTTAATTTTATGTTACTGATTCAACAGCTGTATTTATGAATTGGCTATATTTTTTAAACTTATTTGCTATATATGTAGGTAATACCCATACTTGCGAAAGTTACGTTGGAAACAGGACGACAAAAATGGTACATGAAGCAACCAAGTACATTAAAAAATGCTTAGGTGGTGGTGGGGAAGACGATGCACTCATGCTATGCGGCTCGGGCGCAACGGCAGCCATCAAGAGGCTTCAAGAAGTAATGGGAATAGTTGTACCTTCTATTTTGAGAGAGAGAATGTTGAGGTGCCTTAGTGAAGAAGAAAGATGGGTGGTTTTTGTTGGACCCTATGAGCACCATTCTAATCTACTTTCTTGGAGGCAGAGTTTGGCTGAGGTGGTAGAGATTGGCCTTGATGATCAAGGGTTGCTTGACATTGAAGCTTTGAAGCTACATCTTGAGGCATATAAAGATACCAATCGACCCTTGTTAGGATCTTTCTCAGCTTGTAGTAATGTAACTGGAATCTACTCAGATACACGAGCAATTGCTAGGCTTATTCATCAATACAAAGGATTTGCATGCTTTGATTTTGCAGCAAGGTATGCTTTGTTATTGGTATTAAAAAATAAACTAGTGACAAAGATTTAGAATAATGGTAAAAGGATTAGAATTCCATGCAGTCTCATATGACATCGGGCTGCGGTCGTTTGTGCAAATTAAATAGGAGAGTGATTGGAGAATGGAGGGAGATGGGTTTGATGGTGACAATGACAAAAAAAAAATGAACTAAATTTAGGGGACCGTATAATTTATGAATATAAATAATTTATTTTCGCCAATTTTTTAAAGTTACTTGGTTGAAAATTAAACAAAACAAAAAGTATGATATATATATATATACATCTCAAATTTTGTCATGAAATACATAATGAAAAAGAAAATTAATGTTTTTTACACAAGAATGTTCTGGATTTGAAATTCCTAAGGTCTAAATTTTTGTCAAGTTTTTTTTTGGTCAATAGAATTCATCTATTTAATATTGTAGTAACGATTTTATTAATTTGTTTATTTAGTGGTCCGTATGTGGAGATTGACATGAGATCGGGGGAAATTGATGGATATGATGCTGTTTTCATCAGCCCACATAAGTTTCTTGGTGGTCCTGACTCTCCGGGGGTACTGTTAATGAATAAGACTTTGTATATGTTGAGATTTTCACCTCCATCAACTTGTGGGGGTGGTACTGTTAATTACGTCAATAGCTTCAATGAAAAGGTAAATCTCATTTTTCTGTTAGAAATTTAAAAGGAAATTAATAATTATTTGAAGAATACCAAAAATTATAAGAAAAATGATAATAGTCATAAATATGTTAAAATTATATGTAGATGTCTAGAGAGTCCTTCATAAAAAAATTGTAGATGTCTTAGATTAGGAATAAGTCAAATAACTTTGAATGATTTAGGCAACCTCCTTCATATTTTATTGCACCGGAGTTCCTCAAGAATTGTACGCCTTCCTAATAAACCAGGCTTCCTTCAAAAAAAAAAAAAAACAGGCTTAATATTTTGCCACTAGTTTTTTTTTTTTATAGTTTTCTTTAAAAAAAATAGAGTTACATCATTTGTTTATTTATATATAGTTTTAATATATGCTGGTATATATTTTTTTAGGGGTAAAACTAGTATATATTAAAAGTTTCATTTTATTCTCCCACATTCTGAATGTTACATCATTTGACCCCAAAAAAAAATGTTACATCATCTTGGTCCCTTACGTGCCATTGAGTCAGGGTACTTATAAAATGGATATATCAAATGATACTTTTAAATTTTTTCGTTTTTTTTTTTTTTGCCACCAGGGGCATTTTAATCTTAAATCAATAAGGACAAAGAATAACTTCACCACATTCTGAAATAAAAATATATAACTATTTGACATTATATACGCTTTAAAATTTATTTTTTATACTGTCCATACGTTAAAAAAATGATGTTATATATATATATATATATGATTCTTTAATTTAATTATTCATTTTATTTCTTTGAGTTGTATTTTTATAATTTGTTGAGATTATTTTTTTTTTGGTGGTGATTTGTTGAGATTATATATTAGTACTAGAAACTGTTTTAATTTAACAAAAAAAATAATATAACTCCTTCAAAAAAAAATATAAAAATAATCTATAACAAACTAGAATGCCGGTCTTCATTTTTTTTTATTTAAAAATAAAAGCATTTGGATGCAAGATTGATGAAACTGTATGCCACAATAAAATAAAACTATGACATACCAAAATGAAATCTAAAATAAAGTTTAGTACTAGTATGCTTTTTTTAAGGGTTGAGTACTAGTATGTAATTACATAATTAAGTCTGTACCAAAAACCTAAACATAATTAAGTCTAAAATATACAGGTTGAAATAGGCGCCGACATCCATTTCGTGTGTATTTGGGGTACTATCACGTTAAGAAGTCCATCACATATCTATCAAAAAAAGTCAACCATTGTTTTTTCTTGTTTCCCTGCCAAAGAGAAACTTAAAATCATCTTGTCAAAAAAAAAGAAACTTAAAATCATAGTAAAGTCAGAAGCATAGACATGCTGAAATGTAAAGTCAATAAATATAACCCATTAAATCAACGGAAATGAACTCATTCAATTTTATGTCAAATAAATTAAACTTTGATATCAAGGAGTCAATTTATCCTAGGTTGAATTTGTACTCACAAAATAAACCAACCGAATATATCTAGTATATTTAATTATTGAACACAAATATGCTAAAAAGTTCTTAAATTATATAAAGTGCATCAATTTGATCTTTAAAATATGTCAATTAATCTCTCACATCTTAATAACATCTTAATAATAGGGACTAAATTTTGATAGATTTTGTATCATTTAGATACTACTTAGTAAGGACTAAATTGAAAAAGATTGTTAATTTAAACACTAAATTACATTGATGGTTTTCTTTTGACTCAACACAAACTTTGTAGATATGGTATGATATATGTATGTATATATCTAATACTATTAAAAAAACAAAAATTAGTGAGGGATATTTAGTGAGGGAAAACATGAAATTCCTCTCTAATTCCGTCACTAAATTTCACGACCAAAGAATTTGTGAGGAATTTCATTTTTTCCGTCACTGATTTTCCTTGCTAATTTTGCTTTTTCTAGTAGTGTAATAAAAATCATGAAAATTACAAACATATATAATGAAATGATGATTAATTAACAAAAGATATGTGATCTAGGGGAAATATGAATTTCCCGCCTCAAATGATGTTTAAATCAACTTTCAAACATCATCTAATCTAATGCGGTTCTTGTATGATAGGACACATTGTACTTGGAGGACATAGAGGAAAGGGAAAACGGGGGCACACCTCCAATAATACAAACAGTGAGAGCAGCTTTGGCATTTTGGGTGAAAGAGTACATCAACTATGAAGAAATTGATAGAAGAGAACAATTCTACATTAACAAAGCACTTAAGAAATTCATTCCTAACCCAAACATTGAGATTTTAGGGAACTTAAGCACCAAAAGACTAGCTATACTGTCATTTGTCATTTATTCAACCATCAATAGAAGCGAACGCGAGAATAAGAACAAAAGAGGTAAGATACTTAATGGCTCCTTTGTTGCAACATTGTTAAACGATCTTTTTGGAATACAAGCTCGAGGTGGTTGTGCTTGTGCTGGACCTTACGGACATGATTTGCTCAACATCAACGAATCTCAATCGCTTGCCGTTAGATCAGCAATTCAAGAGGTAAATTCTTTCAACATCTTAAGTTCTTTAAAAAAAATCTAAATTTTAAATTTTATTATGAACACAATTTTCTGGAAAATATTGCATTAACGATGAAAATTTAAAGTAAATGATAAAATGTGAATATGAGAAATGAGGATTCTAACTTGCACATTTATCTATTAAATCTTTAAAAAAAAAAAAAAAAACCTATATTCAATATTTAAATGTTTATGCAATCTTTTATCATTGAGTTGTAATTACATGGTTCAATTTTTTGTTTAGTTAACACATGCTTACACATTTTCTTAACATGTTAGACATAACAAGCTTATTTATTGTTTTTAAACAGGGTTATGTTGGTGTAAAACCTGGATGGACCAGAGTTAGTTTTCCTTATTACATGGACGAGGAGGAATTTGAGTTCATTTTAACTGCCATAGAGTTTGTATCTATATATGGTCAACGGTTCCTTCCACTATACAACTTCAATTTGAAAAATGGCAACTGGAGAATAAAGAAACAAAAGCTGGAGACCCTAATGAAGGAAAATAAATGTTACTTCAAAGAAACAAAAGAGAAAACAAACAATGATTTTTTCAAAGCAGATGGTGAACATAATGTAAGAATTAAATCAGTTGGTAAGTTGAGAAGGAAATCATTCTTGGCAGCTAAATGTATTGCTAGTCGTCTTCCCAAATTCCCTTCTCAGAGCATAGTCTATCCAGATGTAGATCCCAGTGTTCTCCATTTTATAGTTTAACTAGAAGGATATACACATGTGTATCCCAAAGTTGCAACTGTTTATTTTTTATTTTTTTATGGTTCGAACACAATATGTTCGAAATAAATTATTCTATAAAATATACATTTCAATTTTAACGTCTTATAAGCAAAAATAGCAATGTAATAATTAAATTGAATTAAGTTTATGAAACTGTGTCCATAGACTATAATTTAAATGGAAACACATATTAAAATCATACATTTATTTTCCATATTGTTAGATAGCGAAAGCCGAAGATGTATCACTTTTAATCAAGGTAGAAATTATTGAAGTTGTTTGAACTAAAATATATAAACTACATCTAACGACATAAGTGACATTTGTTCAATGAGTTGCCATCTTCAAACATCTATTTTCATACTCACTTAGGTTTTGTTTGAAAGAGTAATGGCTAATTTTGAGTTTATATCATATAGTTTAATATAAGCTCATATGATAAAAAAAAATCTTTTAATAATATTTTTCTCACGCTCAATTTTATTATCTTATAGCTTATTTTAATAAGCTTTTTCAATTATCTTATAACATTTCAAAAAATATGTTTAATTAGTACCCGCTCCAGTCCTTAATATAAGAAGAAAAAATAAAAATAAAAACATCAAATCAATACAGTCATTAATTAGTCCAACTTTTTGAATATTTTTACAAATATATCCTCATTAAAAATTGTGAAGTATTAAATGCACTCACTAATATTAAAAAAACAAACATTAATTAAAGGGTAGAAAAGTCTCTTAAACATTAATTATACTTTAAAAGTTGTGACATTTTCTTATAAATATGAAGAAAAAAAATTGTTTGCAAAATTTTTTATATATGGAACCGGATGGAGTATTTTCTAACTTATAGAATAAACTTATCCTAATTACTCTAGTATTTTATAGTGGGACATACATCCTTTAAAGTCACGTCAAACAAAGTGGTTAAAACAATCAATATGTTTTTATACAATTTGTATTTGGCAGTTTTGACTTTATAGAATCAGACTTTGTTGACATTCTACATAGAATTCAAAGAGTTATGCATGACAATATTATGTCTCATAGATTCAGTTAAATGTTATGTTTACGATGATCAATTTTACCATCTAATTTTTTTTGTGTTCCTGCCATGTAATCACTATGTTACACTTTTTAACTAATTTCTTTTAAAAGAGTTTCATTTTCACAAGGAGTCATATGCTAATGCTGATATTACCGTGTACTAGGTACGTGGTTAACGAAAAGAAAAGAGAAGCGTAATTTTTTATTTGTTTCCTTTGTCCGGCCCAAAGAAAAGCATAAAGTTCAAATACAATGTTTTAATTCCAACTTGCAACGACTACAATCTAGAGGGAGAGCTACCTGAATTGGATATATATCTACAATAAAATAGTGCCAACAGGTTTTGTTCGGCTCATGTTATAAATCCCACTGAAAATCAATTAACTACTATCAAACTATAAAGTATATAAATAACTCAAATTAATATTCTACATTCTCTAGTAATAAAGCCTTCTTCATTCTCTTTTTCTTATATGTTTAATTACATTAACAATATCATACATCACCATATTCAATTCTTGTTTATGGAGGTAGAACAACCATTGTTATCAGAAATCATAGCTATATTAGCTCAAAGTCAGAACAAGGCCAAAAATGAAGACCATGTACCTTTATCCAAAACAAGCAATATATTAGAAACATCTCATGATTTTTGCTACCACCCTGAATCTTTTAAGAGACTTGTGGAAATGGACCTGCCTTGTAATGAAACTGTGGAGGAAAAACTGCGTTGGTTGCGGTCTCAAATCATAGGTAATGATGCAGAGTTTGATTCTCCATTTGGAAGACGAAAACTTGTCTATGCTGATCACACTGCTTCTGGTCGAAGTCTTCGTTACAGTGAATATTTCATCATCAATCACCTTCTTCCTTTTTATGGTACGTCTTTTTTTCATTATTAATTCTTAGTACACACTATTTAATTCTTTTTTTTTTCTATATTTTTCAAAAGGAATTAATAATGAGTGTCTTAAGAATACTCTTTTAAGGTTTTTTTTTTTTTTAAGGAATCTTTAAGGATCTTATATAGTATAATTTTATGGAGGTATTTGACCTTTTCAATGAATAACTTTTTAATTTGAAATTTTTAAAGATTGATACGAATATGTGAGTGTGCTCAAATATGTGAGTATGTTCAAATATTATGTCCAAATAGTTGTGACCAACCAAAACTTCCTCTAATAGGAGACTTAATTGATGATTTGCAACCAAACCATTTAGGTTGTTGGAGAAAATTATAGAAGACAAGAGACTAAAAAATATTAATGTGTGAGCATCTCTTTTAGCCTTGTTATTCTTGTACAGGTAATACTCATACTTGCGACAGTTATGTGGGAAGCAGAACAACAAAAATGCTGCATGAATCAACTGAGTACATTAAGAAATGCTTAGGTGGTGGAGAAGATGATGCAATCATCTTCTGTGGCTCAGGCACAACTGCAGCCATCAAGAGACTTCAAGAAGTAATGGGAATTGCAGTGCCTTCTATTTTGAGGGAAAGTATGTTGAATAGCCTAAGCAAAGAAGAAAGATGGGTGGTTTTTGTAGGACCACATGAGCACCATTCAAATCTACTTTCTTGGAGGCAGAGTTTAGCTGAGGTTGTAGAGATTGGATTAGATGATAAAGGGTTGCTTGATATGGAAGCTTTGAAGCTACAACTTGAGGCCTATAAAGATACTAATCGACCGTTGTTAGGATCTTTCTCTGCTTGTAGTAATGTAACTGGAATCTACTCAGATACACGAGCAATTGCTAGGCTTATTCACAAATACAAAGGCTATGCATGCTTTGATTTTGCAGCAAGGTACATAGTTAATTTGATTTGTCAATTGTAGCATTCTGTATATATATTTGAATATTTGATGACATAGTAATTAATGGTTTTTGTTTAGTGGTCCGTATGTCGAGATTGACATGAGATCAGGGAAGAATGATGGATATGATGCTGTGTTCCTTAGCCCACATAAGTTTCTTGGTGGTCCTGATTCTCCGGGAGTACTTTTGATGAACAAGGCCTTGTATCGGTTGAGATCTTCACCCCCGTCCACTTGTGGAGGCGGAACTGTCACTTACGTCAATGCTTTCGATGAAAAGGTAAATCTCATTTTGTAAAAGTTTTTTTTGTTAGTCGGCCTAACGAAAGTTTCTCAGTGTTGTTGTTGATTAGGGTTATGTGATTTTATGCCAACCACTAGGGAGTACTTTATATATTTAGATGCTAATCCATTCTGTAAAGCATTTTAATTTAACATCACTTTCATCTTCACCTTATATTCAATGAAATTTTATCAGTCATATTCATTTGTGTGATCAATGTAGGACACGTTATACATGGAGAATATAGAAGAGAGGGAAAATGGGGGCACCCCTCCAATAATCCAAACAGTGAGAGCATCTTTAGCATTTTGGGTGAAAGAATACATTGGCTACAACGAGATAGAGAAAAGAGAACAACTATACATTAACAAGGCACTCAAGAGACTTGTCACCAACCCCAACATTAAGATTTTGGGAAACTTAAACGCCAAGCGACAAGCTATACTGTCATTTCTCATCTACTCTACAACCAATTCTTGCTCATCAATTGATAGTAGTAGCCAAGAACATGAATGGGAGCTTAATCTGTGGCAAGAAATGGGGAACCAGAGAGGCAAGCCACTTCATGGCCCTTTTGTTGCAGCATTGCTTAATGACCTTTTTGGCATTCAAGCTCGAGGTGGGTGTGCTTGTGCTGGACCTTATGGACATGAATTACTCAACATCAATAAATCTCAATCACTTGCTATTAGATCAGCTGTTCAAGAGGTGAAAAATCATCTTATTTCCTTGACATTTTTTAGGTTTAATCTTTATGAAGTTAAGACTTTTTATTTTTACTCCATGTACTCATGGTTCCTACAAATTACAAAACTGCATGGTGCTTTCAAAGCATTTAAAAGAAAAACTAAAATTGTTTATTGTTTTGGATCTTTTGGTACAGGGCTATATTGGAGTAAAACCTGGATGGACAAGAGTTAGTTTTCCTTATTACATGAGTGAAAATGATTTTGATTACATTTTAAGTGCAATAGAGTTTTTAGCTGTATATGGCCAAAGGTTCTTTCCTCTATATAGCTTCAACTTGAGGAATGGAAGTTGGAGAATGAAGACTGAGAAATTTGAGGCAGTAAACAAGGAAGACACTTGCAACATTTCTAATCATTTACTGGGAAAAAATCTAGAGGAAATAAACACTGATGTTGATGTGGCTGTGAGAAGGAACCAAACTTATTTAGATGTGGCCAAATATATTGCTAGTAGCCTCCCTAAGTTTCCACCTCAGGGAATATTGCAGGAAGAAATGGATCCCAATATCCTCTACTTTAGAGTTTGAATTTTGGAGCTGTCTCCTGAGAAGTCACTTGATTGCAAGGTTTGCCCTACAACCTATAGGTACTCGGTTCGAGACCCGGCACCAAGAGTTTGAATTTTGGATGTGTTTTCAATACTCGATACCAAACATTATTTATGAACATACCGGGTATACATATGATTTTGTGTCATTGTTCATTTGATTTGTAGTCTGAATGAATGAAATCTATATTTTATGGCATCTTTCTTCAATTTTTGACTTAAAAATGTGTAGGATTTAAATTAGACTTGGATTTCGAAGTTTCATAAATCTGAATACCCGAAAATGTGACAACTATTTATTATCACTAAAGATCAATTCACTTTAATTAATTATTTTTTCCCCTAAATTTAGGCAAAAATTACTACTAACTTCACCACTTTATCTCTTTTTTTGGTTGTTTCAAAGTACTAGTTGTTTATCTATTTTTAGTCTTTTGTATGTAAAAACATTGTATCGTTTGATTGTTCTTCATTTTCTATCGTCTTCTGTAATATATTTGTCTTAATGTTCATGAACATTAGTTTTACATGTTGGAAAAGTTCAGTGTTTTTTCCTCTTTTTGTTAAGATATATGCAGCGACAAATAGATAGTGAAATCATCAGCAAGGCGTGTTTCAATATGTGGCAATGTACTCTTGTATTCCCTAAAATAGATAGCGAAATCATTGCGAAGGCGTATTTCAATATGTGGCAATATACTTTGTATTCCCTAGCATGTTTTCGGGCCATAATCTTTATATATAAAATAAACTTGCTCATGTGGCAACTCCTTTCAAGACTTCTTCTTATGCAAGAATTGTGATGATGTGTCACTCTTATAAAATGGTATTTCTCTTGAAACCTTGCTATCTTGTACTACTATATATCATCTTAATGATGATCAGGGCCACTCCAACAAAATTAAAGGTTTGGCTCTAATTGTAAGATAGGCCCCATAGTAAAAAAAACATTAAAGAGAAAAATGTTACAAGTGTTTTAAAAAAGTAAGAAAAAAAAATTATATTGTGTTTTTAAGGGAAAAGAGAGTATCGAGGATATTTAGAACTCAAAATCCATGTTAAATTATGTCCAAATTGAGGCCCAGTCATACTAAAAAATAATTCTAGTACAAAAATATTTGCCCTTGCCTGCTGGGAAAATTGCTTTTCTGACATCAAAAGGTTCATATTGACACATGGAAATGACCAAATTACCCCAGCGGTAGTTAACTGTCTCTGGGATATCCGGCAGCCGTTAACTGTCGCTGGCTCCAGAGGCAGTGGCTTTGCTGCACTTAAGTGCAGTTCCAGTTGTGATTTTACGCGTTTCGATCGAAAAAACAAAATAAACCAAAACTTATACAAGATTCTACGAAACTTTACAGACCCTCTCTATATATTTTTTTATAGTTGTCTGCAAAAAAATCAGCTCAAAATTCATTTTCTAGGTCGACGTTTTGATGTTTTGGTTTCTTGAGTTATTGGCGGATTAAAAATTCATATTTAATCCATTCGTTGTTGAAAAATTCTAATTTTTTGCGGGAAATGTTTTTTTTTTTTTATGTTTTTAATATGTGTGCAAAAAATAATGAAAAGAATTCAACATCTATATAACTTTTCCGGACGCGCGGTTGGAAAAATATTGCAATTTTACGCGTTTCAGTAAAAAATTCAAAATAAATTGAGGATTAGTCAAAATACTACGAAAATTTGCAGATCCTCTATAAGTATTTTTATAGAGGTGTCTGCAAAAAAATAGCCCAAAATTCAATTTTTAGGTTGATGTTTTCGTGTCTTAAATTTTAGGCGCGTTAAAAATTCACATTTAATTCGTCCCTTGTCGAAAAATTCAAATTTTTTGTGGGAGATGTTATTTTTTTGTTATAAACATGAGTGCAAAAAATCGTGAAAAAGTTCAACCTCTAGAACACTTTTTCGGACCCGCACTTGAAAAAAAATTGTGATTTTACATGGTTCGGTCGAAAAATCAAAATAAATTGAGACTTAGTCGAAATGCTACGAAACTTTATAGACACCTCTATAAAAATACATATAGATGATGTGCAAAGTTTCATAACATCTTTTCACATCATCTATATGTATTTTTATAGAGGTGTCTGTAAAGTTTCATAGAATTCTGAATAAGTTTCGATTTATTTTGATTTTTCGGCCGAAACACATAAAATCACAGTTGGAACTGCACTTAAGTGCAGCAAAGCCAGAGGTAGTCAACTGTCTCTGGAGTCAGCAGAAGTTAACTGCTTTCGGATATGTCAGAGGCAGTTAACTACCGTTGTGGGTAATTTGTTTATTTCCATGTGTCAATATGAACCTTTTGATGTCTGAAAAGCAATTTTCTTGGGGATATTTAGAACTCAGAATCCATGTTAAATTGAGGCCCAATCATACAAAAAAATTATTATAGTAAAAAAAACATATGCCCTTGCCTGCTGGGAGGTGAACCCAAGATACCTAGTATACCCACGCATGTCTTAATTTACGATACACTCGTAAATTATGATATATTGGTACTCTTGTTTCAAAAATCTATAAATTAACTATCATTTTTATGAAATAAATAGTTATTTGTTGATATTCATATATTAGAAAATATCATTTCATAAGAAAAAAAATACCATTTCATTGTTTATAAAAATCATACTAGATTTTTTTATATTTTTTTGTAAAAAATAATCAAAATTATCTATTATGATAATTCATGAAAATTAAATTTTATTTCGTCGACGTTTTTGGTAAATAAGGTTTAGCTATTATAATCATAGATGATAGAAAATAATTTTTTTTCTTCAAAAAATAGCTTATTTAACTATTAATTTAAGAATTTGATGTACCAATACACTTAAATTTTTTGGTGTACCATAGAATTTGCCTTAATATTTATATCATATCATGCAACTGATGAAAAAAATTAGAGTACAGTTAATGAAAAAAATTAGAGTAATGTTTTAATAATGTAAAGTATATTTTGGTAAAAAATAAAAAATAACGTAATGTCTATGTTTGTATTGCCCCATATTTTGTAACAGACTGTAAAAAAAATAACATTGTCTTTAGAAGTTAAATAGATAAATAGAGTTGTATCTAAAAGAAGGAATTTAAATACATAAAAGAGTTGTAGTTAAATAGATTATATAGATCTTACTCGTTCCTTCAAAAAAATATCTTCTTGTTTAAAACCAATGAATTTGAATCGGTTTAGTTCCTATTACTACCTTCGTCTCTATATATAAGACTCATTTGTCAAAATTACGGGAATTATAAAAGTTTATATTTGTATTAAAGTTGTTTGTAATCACTATTGTTTTTACAATTTTATCTTTTAATAGAGAAAGTTAGTTTATGTTTTCAACATGCTATTTATTGTTGATTGAATAAAAAGATGTATAATAAATATGACTATGTATGTAAAGAAATAATTAATGTTGTTGAAAATAGTATGCTTTTAATGTAAATTATTATACTTATATAGTTTTATTGAGGATGTTTTTCTTATTGTATATGTTTTTCTTTTACTGACTTATTATAATCTATGTTTGGGAGTTGAGTTATGAAATATTATGATAGAGAAGGTTTATGGGGTTAAGTTTATGTGTGCACACATTTTAGGTTTAAAAAAGTAAACATTTTTTTAAATATAAACTTATATTTATATATAATTAAAATAAATTATAAAGGATAGTAGTCACATGGAGTTTTTTTTAAAGCAAAATAAAAAATTTGTATTTATGTGTGTTAGTCCTTTTATTTTTGGCGGTGGTCGGGATTCGACCTTGCATATTTTATGCATTGTCTATACCAACTGAGCTAAGCTCACGTGGTACTTCGGTGTGTTAGTCTAATGGCATATAAAAGTATCAAAACCTCAATAATTAAAATAAAAATACTATTAAAAAAATGCAGTTTCTTTTCAAAACTCATTGGGCTATTCTTGAAAAAAAAACTCATTGGGCTAAAACCTCATAATATTTAGAAACCAAGAAAATATATTGAGGAAATACATTCGAGAATTTTAAATAAATTTTTAAATCTTTACCATCTCTTTTTAATGGATGTGTCTATTATAGACCTCTTGAAAATGGTTAATCCTTTTTAGTCAAAAATAATATTTTATAATAATAAAAAAAATTGAAAATAAAAATAATATTTTATTAAATCTTATAAAATATATATAATCTCTTTATAATATTCTCAAATTAAAGTAATTATTGATCTTTGTACAAAAAAAAGGTAATTATTGATCATGTTCAATATTTCCCACACTTTGTAGTTTATGATTTTGCTTATGTGACATCTATATATACGATTTGATGACTTATTTAAATAGTGGAAGATTTAATTTCAATTCATGATTGAAAAGAAAGAAAGAAAAAGGAACAACATGATTTAATTTTAAATCATTTTGTGAATGTCACCATTGTGAATGTATTACTAATATAATTTGTAGACCAAGAGGTGTGTGTGTTTTTACAAGCGATCATGAGGTGTCTACAAAAATACATGTACGAAATTTTAGTTGCTCTTAAGTTTATGATTGTGATGATGTGTCATCTCTAACAACAAATATTTTACTCTATTGAAACTTTGCCACTCTCTCAATCTTAATCTGTATCATCATCAATATTTATATCCTCCACTAAATTAATTTAACGTCGACATAAAAATAACGTTAAGGATAACATCTACGTATTTTTTTTACTGTATGTTATGCTCTATGAGAACTGAAAATTAACTGTGTTCTAATTGAGATCAAATGCGGACAAAATTACAAGAGAAGTGGGAAGATACACGATTGGTCAATTCTACCACTTCTCTTAAATTTAGGTTCATGAGATAAATAGTCCTTATTATGGATAAAGCCAATATTGTGTTTTCTTTGAGCATATTTGAGCTGTTTGATGACAATATTGTATTTCATGGTTTAGTGAAAAAGTCATGATAAAGTACTATGAAAAATACTGCATGACCTATGTGTAGTAATTTGACCATAAATCAAGTTTTAGAAAACATTTTGAAGTGAAACCAAAGCCATTGGAAAGAAGACATTTGTTGTAGCAACAAAAGTAAGTATTTATGTTATTGTCTCCATAGGGACTGGTGCGATATTCTAAGCCGTTCAACAATCAATATCATTCTGAGTTAGGGTTGTCGGGTATTTTGTTTCATAAACTATCAACTAAGAATTTATAAACGGGACGAGAGTTAACGGAGAAGTAAATATGATGGGATTAAACTTCATCAACCTACTCGTACGTATTCTCGGATTTGGGTTGCGGATTCTAACTATCAATTGATATTATCACATATTGCTCAACAACATCATTCGTGTCCAAAT
>Ga0315914_1000072_pt1 | contig 80742 bp, 44 predicted proteins | sample MpolenodulesMG_FD_203920 | JGI IMG/M metagenome (GOLD analysis project Ga0315914, IMG submission 203920) | Medicago polymorpha root nodule microbial communities from Los Angeles, California, United States - elongated nodules | ecosystem: Host-associated > Plants > Roots > Nodule | place: USA...
TATTAACATGGATGTTGTGAGTTTGTTCACATATTCATCCTTTTTGTTTTTAGCGAATTTGGATTTGTATTGTATCGATGTACTCTATCAATTTGAATGAAGGAATATCGTTTATTTTTGTCAAAAAAAAGTTTTTTTTTCCCTTATATTTCCTATTCAAGTACATATTTTTTGACAAAGATGTATCTCTATTGTTACCAATACCATTCCCAAAAAATTAATTTTTACATATAATATTATATTAAAAAATAGTCTAATAAATTTACATATAATTAGTCTTCGTGAGCTTAACTCAGCTGTTAGGGAAATTCTATAATATATGCATGGGTTGGAATTCAAATCTCAAACACCCCATTTATTAAAAGTGAATTTCTAACAACTAGGCTCATTGATGGAAAATAATATTTACAATTAGGATTAAAAATAACACTCTTAATTAGATTTGTAAATATCTCTCAATTAGGATTAAAAATATCTACCACGTCTTAAATATGATTTGGTGGGTTGGATAATTGCAGCTTCAACGAAAAAATGTCTACTTTGGTAAAGCGCATTCAAAGTCTTTTAGTTTTGAATTGACACACTCAAGTTCATCTTATCGGGGGTGTAAGGAAAAGATGAGTGCAAATTGACTTATTAATTGTAGGTTTTCTGTGAGTTTATTTAGTTTTTGTATTATGGAGTCTCCTTCTAATGAGCTTCATCGTTTGATTTTTGAGCACTTATGCGAGGCTTCTATACCCATTTGGTTAATTTTTTAGTTTTTGTTTTCTTTCATTTGGGCTTAGACCCTCATTTGTAAATAAAAAAAAAAGGAATTTTGACAGAGAGAATCAATAAAAAGAAAAGAATACCAAAAAAACAAAGAGGAATAGAATAAGCAAAATCAAAATAAAATATACCCCAACTACTACAAGTATTTTAAGTGGAACAATTTTGACCCGTTTGTCCTAATTCCTAAAAGACAAAGACGTGATCCTCTTTTTTTAAAAGATCCAGCCACTAATAGCATAGAATAGAATATGCGACAAATCAAAGTCTAGATTCATGCTCTTTTGTTTTTTCTGTTCCACCTTCTCTCACATTATTTATTCAATTCTTATTGTTATAGGTTTCTCTCCCACTTTCACGCTCCATCATCGTCCGAAAACGCATTCATCTCATCTCTTCTCTTCCGATCTCCAAACCAAAATGCAGGCTACACTTTTACCTCTCTCCCCTTCTCTCTCTCTTTACAAATCTCGCTCCTCTTCTCCTTCCATTCTCAATCCATCTATCTCTTCCTCTTCCTTCTCATCATGCACACCTCTCGTTTTTTCTTCTCATTCTTCAAAATTCATCTCCCTAACACCCCTCCATCATTCCTCCACCCGCTTCCAAACCAAAGCAACCACCACCATTGACTCCTCCGACACCAGTCCTCTCTTCAAAGCTCTAGAGCTTGGAGTTCTTTTTTGTCTCTGGTTCTCCTTTAACATCTACTTTAATATCTACAACAAACAGGTCTTGAAAGTTTACCATTTACCCGTAACACTCACTGCTTTTCAATTTGCTATTGGCACACTCCTTGTAGCGTTCATGTGGGGTCTTAATCTTTATAAAAGACCAAAATTCACTTCTTCACAGGTTTTTACCTTCATCTTGTTACTGTTTTATTTGTTCTGTTTCTGTTTTATATTATTTTAATCATTGGTTCTGTTATTTTCATGCTTTTTTCAGCTTTTAGCAATATTTCCATTGGCTTTGGTACATACATTAGGGAATCTTTTCACTAACATGAGTCTTGGAAAGGTTGCTGTCTCTTTTACTCATACTGTTAAATCAATGGAGCCTTTCTTTTCTGTCCTCCTGTCTTCTACGTTCCTTGGAGAGGTAAGGTCATCAAATTATGCTATTGTTATCAAATTTTAAATTTAACTTTGATGTTGATGTTTGCCTAATGCGATACTGTGATTCACAGTTTAATGTCGTTATTGCTCAATAACTGAACGTGATAAAATGTAAATAATGTATCTTTAGTTCGACTGTCATGTGCGTTGTGCGGATTATGTATGTGATATTTTTGTCTTTATACTTAAATTAGAACTCAAAATTGAAAAACAAATGATTTTTTTTAGTATCAATAGACAGGGTGGAACCAAAGGAAATGTACAAAACAATCTGTCTCATTTTATTCTTTATGTAGTGGGAGCTGTTTTTGTCCTTGTCTACGTTTTCACTGTTGTTTCTTTTTGATAAAGCTGAGGAACAGACAAATGCTGGTTAATGAGTATATTTCTCACTTAATAGTTATTTCTATGTGGTTACTTATGTGTCCATGAGGTCAGAGCTTAGTGATAGGAGTTTTACCTTGTAACTTTGAAGGATGAACCGACAAAGATCAAATTTTCTCCAGGAAGTTTATAAAATGATCATTAGTTCTGCTTTAATTAGTCATAATATATTGTCTATGCTAAGCTTGCACTTTTGAAGGAAAAATAAATCATGGTGCTGCTTCAACATTCAATACATTGTGAATTGATATTTGCAATCTTAATTCTTTACTTAACTTTGTTACAGATGCCGACAGCATGGGTGGTTGCTTCCCTTGTGCCTATTGCTGGTGGAGTGGCGCTGGCATCTGCTACCGAGGTCTCTTTCAATTGGTGAGTCTTAATCCTTCTATAGGAAGAGAAGAGAAGAGTTTAAATGCAATATGAAAAGAACTATTTGGATTCTAATATGTGGCTTTTTTTTCTCCTTGCAATATTGAATAGGGTTGGGTTTTTGAGTGCAATGGCTTCCAATTTGACGAATCAATCTCGTAATGTTCTTAGCAAAAAACTCATGGGTAACAAGGAGGTAATAATATGATATTATGATTGATGAACATGGTTAAGAGTAGCACTTAATAAGTTATGAAACTCTTGTCCAAAATTTAATCACGCGATGTTTGACATTGTGAAAAATCACGAACAAATACCACTGCTATTCACAGTTGTGATATGATTGCAGAGAAATAAAAACTTCACATTGTAGGAGCATACCATTTTTTAGAACCTTGCTCTTATGTTTCATTTCATTTTGTTATATACAAGTATTAAGTAACAATAATTTTGTTCTTCTCAGGAATCCATGGACAACATAACCCTCTTCTCAATAATAACAGTCATGTCATTCTTCTTATCAGTACCTATAGCCCTCTTCATGGAGGGTGTCAAATTTACCCCTGCCTACCTGCAATCTGCAGTAAGTAACTTCATTGTTGAAAATGATAGTAATTTCTGTTAGCATTTTTTTTTTTTTGAAAGAGTAATTTCTGTTAGCATTCTCAAATCAAAATACGTTACTCTTTCCGTAACAAAATATAAGCAAAAAAGTACATACATGGATCAAATCCATGTAATATTTTGTTTATAGTTTGTTACGGAGTGAGTATTTTGACGAGGCTACTAATATATGATTGATATCATTTTTCTTCACAGGGATTAGATGTTCAACAAGTGTACATTAGATCGCTTCTTGCTGCACTTTGTTACCATGCGTATCAGCAAGTGAGTTTTATCTTCTATGCACATTATATTTTCCCATTTTATTCAAGAGTGTTACAATTTCCACTTCTTTTTGTGAAAAAATAAATCAAGACTTTGTGCAGGTTTCTTATATGATACTGGAGAGAGTATCGCCTGTTACTCATTCTGTAGCAAACTGTCTGAAGCGTGTGATAGTTATTGTGAGCTCTGTCATATTTTTCCAAACACCTGTCTCACCAATTAACGCATTAGGTACTAAAATAAAATTGCTTCCTTCTTTTTAATCATATATATCTTGTGTTGAAACTGAAAATTTTATGTGCTTATTAATCCTCTGCAGGAACTGGTATTGCTCTTTCTGGTGTTTTCCTATATTCCAGGGTGAAAAGAATTAAGCCAAAGACTAATTAATTTTCACAATTTTGGTAGCAGCAGCATAACAAACACACCAACTTGTTACAATTTTCTTTATAGGTTAGATGGGGATTCATGATTACTTTTCTTGATATCCCTTTTGTGTGGATATCCTTTTTTATGTCTGAGTCTGAGTGGTGCCTAATGGTTCTACTCAATGAATAATTTATCATCAATTTTTTTTATTACATGTCGCAGTTTTTTGTTAAGAAATGTACAAAACATTAGTTGATAAATGTTGGCCAAGTTTTACCACTTGAAATTTGGTTTCCAAGTTGAGAGTTTCTCACTAAAATTAACTAGTGGTTTGATGTAATCTAGTATATAAAGTGAACTGAAAGATTTTAAAATAACAAATGGAAAATCAGACACCAGATTTTTTTAGAATGAAATGGTTTTCAAATCTTAAATTGAAAATCGATCCAATACAGTAGTACTGCTTCAAATAAATCTTATAGGTCGTTTTCAAAACTTTTTATCTAACTTTAACCCTAACTCCTTTTTTTCTTATACTTTAATCCTTCATTACATGCTTTCAGAATTGGCCTCCACCATTGCGGTCATTTTCATTTTCTAATGACATGGCCAACAGATATTCACATCATCAGCACTTTGAGTGGATAAGTTGAATGATGTGACATCCACGTAGTGTTTGAGTGTTTTTTTTTTTAAATCATTAAAACAGCTTTTATAATCAATCTTTTTTTTTTTAAATTTAAATCATCGCTAACTCTTCCGCAAAGATTTGCTAATATTCTAATCTTTCGACTACTTCTATATTCATTTTTTTTTTGTGGTGTCCGGAATTCGAACCCCAGACCTTACATATATCACGCATTATCTCTACCAACTGAACTAAACTCATAGAGATATATCTACTTCTATATTCTAAATTAGTGTGTAAAGTAGTTTGTTTGTAAAGTAATAAATGCGGTAAAAGTAATGAAACTTTAACACTTTAAAAAATTGTGATGGGATTAGATTGCATTAGCTACTTCTCTAATATATTTTCTTGATGGATTATATACTTTTAGTATTTCAATTATATCTTTATCTATAACTCATCATAAGTTTTCGTGTTTGAGAAAATGGAGAGAGATCTATTGTACCTATTGACTTCTAATGTCTCACTCAATCAATCGATACAATAACATCAAGTTCTGACAGTGGTTTATGATTGTAAAGCTAGCCCAACGTCTAGAAACCAACATCTACAAACGAATTTATTCCATATCCCTTAAGTAACAAGTCTATGTCTCGTACTTTCTAAATCAAAAGTACGAAAATAGAATCATTGATATAATGAAACAAAGATTACTACATATAACCACCAAGATCTAGAGCTTACATCAAATACATAACTAACCACACATGATCATGGTAGCTAGTACAAAGAGATGCAAACAAGTTGGAAGGTCCAAGCTCTGATGATCCCACCTTCTTGATTCTGCCTTGATAAATTTCTTTATGTTTCCATCTCTTCGAAAAATGACTCACGAGTCTTTATATAATCGGCCAAAAAGTGAAGAAGCGATAAGCGAATTGATACTCTCTCAGCGAATCGAGATAACTTTAGAATGAAGCAGTTGCTAGCTCATCCAACCAACTGCATTAACACTTTAGGAGAATTGACACTCGCTTAGCGAATATGGTCTTGCAATCTTCCTTCAAACTCTCTAACTTGATTCACTTTGCTTTTAACTGGTTTGGTGAATTAGCTTGCCCTATTTCCTCAATTCTCTTACTTGGTTCACTCCTAGACCGCTTTGCAAATTGCATGATACTCAAAATTGTTAGATCTTTGATACTCCAATAATTACTTAATCAATTAACTTACACGTGAATTGAAAAAGGCTCAAAGTAGCTATAATGTAAAAGGTAATAAGTATCTAAATAATATAGTTGAATCAATTACTTAGTCAATTAGGTCTTGAATTACATTATAACTACTTTGAGCATTTTTCAATTTCGTGTTTAATACAGTTAGGTTGCTTACTCCCACAATTCTATCTCAAACCATGGAAATTCCATGTTCCTCTGTGTCAATTTCTATCGACGCATTTGCAACCATAATAAGGTGTTGATGTCAACAATTTAATGAAGTCAAGTCAAACGAAGTTCATTGTCTTCTCCATATGCAACAACAACATGATATTTGCGTTTCTTTCGTTTCTCGTTGGTTTGGTGTTGTGATTTGTGAGAGTAACAAAACCATTCATATCACCTTTAATTGGTAGAGTCAAGTTCTACCGACTAAAAAAGTTCTTCAAAACGACATTGATTTGTTGCATCCACGACTGAGCTCAAGAAAAAGAAATACTAACTTAAAAGTATTGTTTTCTATTGCAAGTAGTTTTTAAAATTCTACAAAACGACATTGATTTGTTGGATCCACTAGAAAAAAGAAACATTAACTTAAGAGTATTGTTTGCTCTTGTAAAATAGTTTTTTTTTTTTTTTATCAATGTTATATTTCGATATAAGAAATGTATTCAATCACTCCCAAATTGACGTACGTGGTTTATAGTAATTGTTAAAAGATGTTGCAAATTAATATTAACAGAAGGGTGCTGTTTTAGGAATAGAAGGTTATTGATGAATATATTTACTTTTTTGAGAATTGGTTCAAGAGAGATTTTGAGGTTATTGGATTTGATAATGCCTCTACATTTGTATTTGAATTGTTGAATCCTAACCATTTTATACTTCGTGACAATTGTTCCATAGTTAATGCTTCATTCTTGACACAAGTGTTTCCTTTAGTTTCTTTTACAGCTAAATCTCTCATGGTTTTTGACAAAAAAAAAAACTTTGACTCACAGTGAATGAATTCGCAAGAAACTACTTAAAACACCATGATAAAAACACTTCTTACTAGCTAAATTCAAAAAGAATACTGATCGCCACGAGGCCTCATAAACTATTTGTAGAAGAAAACTTCGAAACTATGAAAAATTGCTTTTGCCACAAAATGATAGAGGGAATTCAAGTTTGACTCTATAGCTGCATTGACCGCTACAAAATATATAAAGGAGACTCAAATTTAAATTTGTAGCGATCTCAATGACCACAAACTTTATGATGGCTTATACCGTCAAAAATCTTATTACAAAGCAAATTTGGGGCTCCCTTAAGAACCACAAATTTAGGAGAATTTAGGATATTTTTTGTTCTAATACGTCTGATGGTAATTTCTTGCAAGATTTTCACAAAATATTGATTAGTTTCATGTGAATGGATCCTCATCATTCAGACATCACGTTTTTGGAACCCATCTTTCAAAACAAAATTGGAACCCAAACTCGTGTTTTTGAAGAAAAAGAAAAAAGGAAACTACAAAAGAAAAGATTAAGATAATTTATAACTTGGCTAAAATAAAATGAAAAGTTACAAAATTTTATGTGATTATATAGTTAGTTATTTGATATGGAGTAGATAAATACTCCCTCCGGTCTTAAATGTAAGAAACAAAAAAAAATACATACATATTAAGAAAGTGGATTGACCACATTTAAGTCATTATAAAAAGTGATATTTTTCTAATTTTACCCTTGTCTTGAAGTAGTAAAGACATTAATGAGGTGAGTTTAATGAGGGTAAACTTGGAATTGTGACATTTAATATGTTCATTTTACTATACTTTTTCTTATATTTGAGACCAACAATTTTATTTTTTTTTTCTTACATTTGAGACCGGAGGGAGTAATGCATAAATATAATGATGGTTAAAATTTAATATTAATTTGTATTCTAACATATATGTTCATTAATATTCATAACTTCAAGAGTCATGTATAATATATAAAGAATGATGGACAGTTGGTGTTTTTGATGATTTACATGTATAACTCTAACAATCATATTTAATACATGGGAATGAGAGATACTCAATTGCTTGTGATTTATCTAATACTTCATCCGTCTCACAATATTAATCGTTTAAAGTTTGTGCATGATTATTAAGAAAATAATTAATTGCGTTGATTTCAATGGTAAAATTAATATTATTCACTATAATACCCTTATTAATTGTAGTTAGTGGAGTAATTAAGTTGAATGAAATTCAATAAATAAGGATATAATAGTGGAAAAATAATAATAAATGCTACATTGATATTCTAAAGTGACAATTATTTTGATAAATAGAAAAAATGCTAAAGAGACAATTATTGTGAGAAGGATGGAGTATCTAAAATTGTTATTTTAAGTTACACGTAATGATATGTTAATTATGTTTTTATCATTTGTAAAATTCGTAATACTTAAAATTTTAAATTTTAAGTTTAAATTAAATTTGTTTATTAAGTACAAAATTAAGTTTTTAATTAGGAGTGAATCCTTAAAAAAAATGCATAAAGCTAATGCACACGCTATTCATTGAATACCTCAATTTTTTTCGAAAAATTATTTTTGTACACCTTTTATTCATTCTACATCAAGATAGAGATAGAAATAGAAAGTAACTTGATAGATATGATAAATAAGTGATCTGATAGGAAGAGATGGTAAGTGATAGAGTTGTGTTATTTGAACAAGAGAAATGATATTTGAACAATTATTTTTTGATAACTTTTTTTTTTCACACTTACATTATCTTTTTATTTTCTCTCTTTTTATTGCTTTGGTTTTTGTACCAATACTTCATTTTCTTTGTAAAATTTTGGCTGTCTCAAAAGTTATCATGATGTTCAAATAACACAATTTTTATTTATTTTTCTTTGTCTCTCACAATGGAGTGAAGGGATGCCTATGAAACGATTTCCTAAAAACAAATACGAAGAAAAAAATACTTTTGAGATTAGAAAAAGTGAATAAATAGACAAGTATGGTTTTAAAGATAATGTAATGTACCGACTCGTAAATAGAAGTCAATTTGACCATTTTTAGGGTGAAGTCAATTTTAACTTTCTTCTTTTTTTAGCTTAAATGCACTTTTGATCTCCCTATTTTAATGTAATCGGAATTTTGATCCCCCTATTTTTAAAATCACTATTTCAGTCCTCTTATTTTACATTTTTTGGGTTTTTTTTAATCCCTCATCAATTTTGATGATTTGTCATTGTCCTAAATGATGTGACGGTGACGTGGCAATATGTGTTGGCTAATTCAATTTTCATGTCATTACTTGGCATTTCCATGCCATTTATTATTAATTGAATTACATAATAAAAATCTAATTAAGTTAAAAAAATTAAAAGAATAAAGTTTAGTTCATTCCATTGAAAATCTGAAACAAAAATTGATGGATGATACACCTCAAAATTTGATTTTATGCAGAATTTGATTTTCCGCAAAATTGGACTTAGGGTTTGTAGTTAAATTGGGGCAAAATCTCATATGAATCTTCGTGAGGTTTTTTTCTCTTCAGATTCTCAATGGAACGAACTAAATCTTTATTCTTTTAATTTTTTTAACTTAATTAAATTTTTATTATGTAATTCAATTAATAATAAATGACATGGAAATTAATAATAAATGACATGAAAAGACCCAATAATGACATGGAAATTGAATTAGCCAACACATATTGTCATGTCACCTTCACATCATTTATGACAGTGACGAATCATAAAAATTGATGAGGGATTAAAAAAACCAAAAAATTTAAAATTGGGGAACTAAAATAGTGATGAGGAATGCTAACAACACTCTCTTTTGAACACTCTCTCTAACACTCACTCTCTTATTGGATGAAATTCATGCATGTCCCACCACTTTGTGTGGGTTCTATTTCCAAAGTGTACACTCACAATGATTTAAACCAATAAAAGAGTGAGTGTTAGAGAGAGTGTTCAAAAGTGAGTGTCGCTAGCATTCCTCAAATATTAATTTTAAAATAGGGAGATCAAAAGTGTATTTAAACATTTTTCAAAACATGAACATAAAATTACTTGCATCGTGCAATGTATGGGTCAGAATCTAGTTCTCTTTAATTTATTCTGTTATAGTTGTAAGCACAAACTGAACTACCAAGTCAGAATATCAAATCAGCATAGGCCTAGTTGCTACCCAATTTGCAAGCCATCAAATTTGGCCTAATTAATCTACACTCTCTGGTGAAGGTTACACATTGAACGAAGTAATTGATATGTTACGTTTGTATTTATTAACTCTCAAATCTTGCAACTTCATTTTTATTGTAATAGATTACAACTTTACTATGTACAAGTGACACTAATTTGATTCACAACAAAAAGAAATAGCTAATTAAGTCATAATCTTAGACCTTTTAAAAAAAATGTCATAATCTTAGAATATGTTAGCATGGATTTGTGGCATTCACACACGCATGCATGCACTTGTATACCATTATTACCTAGAATCTATTCACAAAGAAAAGTGTGACCATAATAATTTTAAACAAATTACATAACGTTACAAACATAGTAATTAAACTGAAAGTTGTAACTATTGATCAATTAATTTCAATAACATAGTAATAAAATAAAACCTTACTAGAATATAAAAGTGAAGTTTCTTCAGAGGAAACAATTCCAGCCATATTTCAATTGTTCTCTAATTAATGCATTGTACGTAACTCTCGTATAATAAGAAACACAAATTAGTGTTGTCTTGTAACACATATGTTACCTTCAATTTCTGTTACACCTAATTCTGTCATGGTTTTCGACACAAATCTCAGAGAAAACTATCCCTCACAATCACAACCAATGCATTTGCAAGAAAACTACCTGAAACCAAGGCTGAAAGATGAGCTAAATCCATTTAGTGCTCATTCCTGTCATGGTAATTTCTTACAAGATTTTCAGCATATTGATCAGTTTCATCATGTGCATGGATCATCATCCTCCAATCAAGTTTTTGGGGTCCAAACTCAAAACTTTGATCTTTTTGGTAATGCAGAATGTGCAAATACAGATTTTGATGTTTATGATGGAAAGTCTTTTGCTGAGAATAATAGTGGTAGTGAGCATGCTCATAACCTTATTGACAATTTCCAGTATGATGGTTTTAGTTTGAATGCTAGAAGAAATCAACTTGATCTTATGGTTGAAAACCATAGTTATTTTTCCTTCAATAATCCTTCAGAAACCAAGTCATTGAGTTATGTTGTACCTGAGGATGAAGTTTCAAGCATAGCCCCGACAAATTATTACCAAAGAGCTGGATTGAATAGAAACAACGGGTTGTTATCTCCTACGACAAGAAGAGCATTTAAAGCGAAGAAGAAAACAATCATAGTGAAGGGGCAATGGACAGTGGAAGAAGATAGGTGCATAATTTTCTTTAAAACTTCTTGTTTACATATCTATATAATTAAGCTGGTTACCTAATTTTTTTCATCACATTTTTAAGTTTCTGCATATTTTGGTTTCAATATAAAATACATATGTGCTTTGATTTGAATGCTTCTGCAAACAGATTGTTGAGTCAAATGGTGGAACAATATGGAATAAGGAAGTGGTCTCATATTGCTCAGAAGTTACCTGGAAGAATAGGGAAACAGTGCAGAGAAAGATGGCATAACCATTTAAGGCCTGACATAAAGGTTCCGTTTTATTTTTCACACACATATATAGAATAAATTAATAGAGATGCACACTTTATACAACTGAGTCTATATATACAATGTCATCAATGATAAAAACATGATCCAATATTTGAATTTTGTTTCTCTTAACTCTCATTCATATAAGGTAATATTTTAACTTGATATGCATACTTTTCTGTCTTACAATTAACTAATAAAGTATCTCTATATTCTCTTGGAAGACTTCTGTTTTCACATATATCTGAAATACACCTATTTATAATATTGAGTCAGTCCTCCAAAAATACAAAAAGATTTTGATGATTGCATGATACAAATTTGTCCATACGAATTTTGCTTCTATATTAAACTTCAATTCACGCATTTTTGCAGAAAGACATATGGACAGATGAAGAGGATAAGATATTGATCCAAGCTCATACAGAGATAGGAAATAAGTGGGCAGAGATTGCGAAAAGATTGCCAGGAAGAACTGAGAATGCAATAAAAAACCATTGGAATGCAACAAAGAGAAGGCAATATTCCAAAAGAACATGTCGTTCGAAGTATCCAAGAGGCACTCTTCTGCAAGAATATATCAAAAGCCTGAATTTGGATCAAAACCCGCCAAGAGACTTTCGAAAAAGATCTTCTGTTAATGCCAAGAAAAAGATTACTTGTAGCACAAGCAAAGCCGCAACACAGATTCCCCAGCCACATATTGCAGATCAATTTTGCCCTAATGACCGCTCGGTGCCAAACTATGAGTTCAATGATTTTTCTTTGGATGATAATTTGTTTGGAGAAGAGTGTGGTATTGATTCTCTGCTAGATGATATGTCAAGTGTTCCTACTATGGATGAAAAAGAATGTGATAAGGGAGGCATGGAAGTTGTTAATCTTGATGAGCATCAATTAGAGAAAGAGGTTGAAGTTAAGAAGGAGTTGGATTTGGTGGAGATGATCTCTCAGGCTAATCAAAATATTAATTGATGTGTAAATCCTTGTCCTTGGATTGGAGGCCATTATATTTATGGATTTAGCTCCGGATGATATGGAACTTGGACTTATAGTTTCTCATTTTGTTACTATTAATAGTATATCATATATTACTATAATTGAAGATAACAACAAAATCTCAGTATGTATACTTCATTTTTTCGATCAACATAGTCATACTTTAAAAAAACAAAAACCAACATACTTATAGACAATATTGAATAAAGAGGACATTTTGTCCTTATTTGTTTCTAAGATTCTGTCGAAGTTATATACTTTTTACGTATTTTTTTTATTCGGTAGATAGACGAAATGTCAATAACTATTGGAAACTCATACACATAAGTGGAGGAGTTGGGTTTGGGAGTTCAAACCTCAGTCATAGCATCCAAACTAACAATTCGACATTTTTATCAGTTGAACTATGACTTGTGGACATACTAGCACAGGACATATTTGCACTCGGACTTGGTCCAAACTTAAAGTTTTTTGCCCCTTGTTAATGTTAGCATCCAACACTCGGTGTGTTTAGTCCCACATTGGATAGATAAGATTCTTGATAAGAGTTTATAAAGAGGAGACATTTCTCAACGTACAAGTCCTTTTAAGATTGAGTTAAGCCACAAATTTCAACACTTAAAAGTGGAGAGATGATATTTGAACAACCATTTTTGACAACTTTTGTGACAACTTTCTCTCTATTGCTTTGGTTTTTGTGTCAATACCTCATTTCATTTGTAAAATTTTGGTTGTCACAAAAGTTGTCACATATATGGATGTTCAAATAACACAACTCTTAAAGAGAAATGATATTTGTACAACCATTTTGTGACAACTTTTTGACAATTTTATCTCTCATACTCACATTATTCTTTTATTCTCTCTTCTTTTTTCTCTCTCCATTGTTTTTGACCAATGAAAAGAGAGAAAAAAGAAGTTGTCACAAAAGTTGTATCAAATGGTTGTTCAAATATCACTACTCTATTTTTAGAATGGCTAAAATTGATTATGGTGTTGTAAAACTAATTCTGACATCTTTGGTTGCTTTTGAGTAGAATTAATTTTGTCTCCACAATTGACTCTATTTGAAATTAAGATTTGTAGCTTTTGATTCAAATGTTAATTCTTACACACAAATTTATAGTTTAACTCACTTTTACATGAATGTATCCAAACTCAAATCACTTTACTTTCAATTTACTTTTAAATAAAATCAATTTTACAAAACCAATTCATTCAAAATCGACTTAGAACCAAATGGAAAAAGCAATGCAGTATTAATAAAATACTAGTAAAGAGATAATAACAACAAGTATCGGTTACTTACGCATGTTTCAAGAGAAAAAAATATCGATTACACATGATTTTTTTGGACAAGAAAGAAATCTCCCCGTCTCAGTTACACGTGTTTGATTGATTTAATTAATAGATTAATAAAATATTGGTCTTTGGGACTAAATGGTCTGTGTAACTGCATGAGGGAACACACAGTTCTGAAGAAGGTTATTAAGGTGGTTTTAAGTAATATTATTAAATTTTTATTGTGTTATTAAAATTAACCGATGAACAACCATAATAAAATGCAGTAAATATCTCTATTGTATGGTGAAGAGCAAAACTAAATATAAAGTTTAGGGCGAGGCTTACATTATCTTCTCATGATTTGAGAGTAATTGGTCTCCGATGACATGAGTCAATTAAACTGTAGAATATGAAATCAATTCTCAGAGTCGAACATATAAGTCAATTTTAATTCTAAGGTAATGTTTCATACTTTCAATTTTAATTAATTTTATTTAAGTGTTCAATTTTAATGAATTTACAATATAGGGTTTATATCATTCAAAATTTAACATCAAAGTTTCTTTATCCTTAGATCGACTATCATTCTCCTTCATTCAAGAACATGACCTCCAAACACACCCCCTTCATTTCAATGTAAACTTCTTTATCTCATTCGTTTTTACATGTTATCAGTTTCTTCTTCTTTATTCTCCTACGATCAATTACATAATCGCATACCCTTCTTTCCAATCGCATATCTTCGTTCTCCAATTCCAGGTAGTGTTAATCCGATCTGTCTTTTTAGTTTTTGTTATTTCCCTCCAACTTATCATTAATTTGTGTTTCTATTATGTTTTCATATTTGATTTGAGAATTGCATCTCATCACTGGCATCGCCGTCGTTTACATGACCGCATTCATTTGTTTTTCTCGTTCATAACTGTGGTTCATCTCTCTCACACACAAACACGTTAATGCATGACCTTATTTTCCTTTCGGATTTGATTTTTCATTTGTGTGTGTGAGAAAGAGAGGACTCACAGTTACGAACTAGAGAAAACAGACAGATGAGGTTCTGGAAACGACTAAGATCACAGTGATGAGATGCAATTCTCAAATCAAATATGAAAACATAAATCTTAGAAACAATAATTAATGATAAATCAGAGGAAAATAACAAACATAGAAAAGACATAGATCAGATTAACACGATACCCGGAATCAGAGAACTAAGATATGTGATTCGAAAAGGAGATGTGTTTGGAACAGCAGTAACAATCGGAAGCATGGATGTGATTATGTAACTGATCGTAGGAGAAGAAAGAAGAAGAAACTGATAACATGTAAGAACGAAGGAGATAAAGAAGATTTTGTAAGTGTAAATTGATTGAAATGAAGGAGGTGTGTTTGGATGTCATGTTCTTTAATGAAGGAGAATCTTGATTGATCTAGGGATAAAGATAAAGAAACTTTGATGTTAGATTTTAATTGATATAAACCCAACATTGTAAATTTATTAAAATTGATCAGCTAAAATATAATTAATTGCAATTAAAAGTACTAAAAATTATCTTAGGATTAAAATTGACTCACATATTTGACTTCAAGGGTTGACTTATATTCTATAATTTGATTCGTTCATGTCATCATGAATAAATTACACAAAATCATAATAGATAATCTAGAAGGAAAAAAAAAACAAAGTTTAGACATATATTAGTAATACACTTTTATAAATATACTTTTTTTATTGCTTAAAATTCAAATGAATTACCAACAAGGTGTGATCTAAGTGGCTTGTAATTTGGGCTCTTTTACAATATGTTATGTGAAAGGTGTTGTCCCTTAACTTATACTCTATATCCTCGGAAAATTGATGTTCTGACATGCATAACTTCATATTGAAAATTACATAAAAGCCCCCAGTTGTAGTTAACTACCGTTGAACAAACCGGCAGCAGTTAACTATCGTTGGAGTAAGCGGTAGTTAACTGCCGCTGCGTTCTGTTATAAGAACATAACTGACATAGGAGTTTCCAAAACTCCATTGTTGCGTTTTTGGATTTCTCAGGTGCATTTTTCAGCAAACATAAGCCATTCCGAGCCAATTTCAAGCACAAAATCAAGTAAGTGTTTTGAATCCTATTGCATTGGTTTTTTGTGATTGAATTGTTAGTTTTTTTTGGTTAAATTTCGATTATAGAGGTTTTATTGATTTTATGATAGTTTAGGTTTAGGTTAGAATTGTTGTTATGGATTTGTGATAGAATTGTTATGATTAGTTATGGTATAATTTTTAGGATTAGTTTAGTTTTTGATAAATTATTGTAGAATCGTTAAGATTAGTTTAGGTTTTGATCGCCAATTTATTTATGTAGATATGTCTCAGAATCAGGGAAAAGTTGAGTTGAACAAAAAGGAGGGTGATGACAAGAAGAAAGAAAAATCACCTATGAAATGGCACAGAATCACATGTGATGGTTCCGTAAAAAAGAAGGATGTGAAGGTGCTGGGGTACAATCAGTCGAGGTTGAGGAGGAGCGGGAGGACATGTTATTTTGGTCCTCAACCAAAAGTAGGTGCCCCAGGGACTGGCAAGGACAACCCAATTGACTTGTATGACGAGGAAGATGCTTGAAAGTAGTGGCTTGTAATGCCTAATTGTTTTGGATCTTTTTTATGTTTTCGTATATGTTGCGCGCATTTTGCTACATTTTGCTACATTTTCCTTGACATTACGGTGCTTTTGATTAAAAATTGTGTTTTGAATAATTTCGATTAAAGGCGCGTTTTGAATAATTGCGTATTCGAATAAAGACTGATTAAATCTAACGTGAATTCGAATAAAAATTGCGTAATGAATAAATAAATTCGAATAGTGAATAAGTATTATTGTTCCATTCAAAAACAACATGTATTATGCATGTTCTCAATAATACATGTTCCTAACTTATATAGACGAGTCATTACATTACATTCGGGTTGCACCTTCAAACTACAACAATTGTCTTACCTCTGAAATGGTAAATTCAAACTGGCTAAACACCAAGACTCAAACATTCACCCGGAAGTTTTATTATTCCATTCAAAAGATTAAATTCTTGTTAGGCTTGGTTTAAATGATGGTATTCAAGTGTCAAAAGAATGAGGTCCATTCCTTGACACTTCAATACCTTCATCTAAACCAGCCTACCAGGAATTTAATTTTTTGAATGGAACAATAGAATTGTCGGTTGAATGTTTGGGAACTAGCGTTTAGCAAGTTTGAATTTCCATTTCAGGGTAAGATAATTATTGTAGTTGGAAGGTGCATTCCCTACCTAATCACGATCTTCTGGCGGAATCAAACTGTTGATAATATCTTCAGTTGATCTCAGCAACGTTGCCCGCATATCGATCCATTGAAACATATTGTGCTCCCAAAACATGCTCGTGACGTTTTCGTCGTTCGTTAATTCCACCCAACTAAATGATATTCTCCCCTCGTCGAGCGTTGGACGTTTATACCGAACGTATTCCACCCTCCTCGTGTCTCCGGGGTTGACTCCTTGGCTGAATTCATTCAGTTCATCCTTGAGACCTCTTAACGTTACACCAAGGCACCGAACCTTCAACCTCAGAGGTTCTTCGTCGTTGAATTGTGCATGAACGTCGATCCACCCAGCAATTGTTTCAAATCTACACAATAAGAAATTAAAAACAATCAATGAAAAACTCATTCAAACATTTCATCAAACACTTGGAGTGTAAATTATACATAAACCCTAAAAATCATAAAAATAACCATAAAAAATTTATAAAGTTGAAAAAAAATTATAAATTTAAGCAACATATCTCCATTATAACAAGTATTCATAATATTTGTTAATAGCATTTCAGATCTACAACATAACTCTATTAAAAAAATAAATCAAAAAATAAAAATTAAACTACAACGAAAATTATAAACATATATACTAACTAAAAAATATGATAGTAGCCTAAGTGATTACTTGTGATTTAGTGAAAAATAATTTGGACGATTTGGTAGAGTGAAAGAAAATTGAAATTTTGAGAGACAGTGAGTGATGAAAGAGTGGCTGGAAGTTGGGTTCTGACTTGAATATGTTACGAACACAACGATAGTTAATTACCGCTGGAACCAACGACAGTTAACTGTTGCCGGTTTGCAGAACAGTAGTTAACTACCGCTGGGTTTTTTTTTGGGAATTTTCATGTGTTATTAGGACGTTTTGTATGTCAAAACAGCAATTTTCATATCCACGGGAGAGTAGTATTCCCACAACTACCAGATGTGGAGATACTTTGGGTTCATTCTCTGATAAAAAAATCAATTGAATTTCAATACTTTGAAATGAATCGCGTTAAATTATGAGGGTCCCCGTTTTTCCTATGTGTTTCTCTAACTTTTAATAGGAAAAAATACAGAAGTTGGCTCTATTTATAGACTTTTCAAAAGAATTCGCTTTCTGAAATGTGTCTCGCCAAGTCAATTGACGTTTCTTCACATGCGGGTTTCTGCCGGCTCAAAATTGAGTCTTGGACAACCTTATTATTTGCTTAGTGAATTACAGCTCGTTAAGTGAGTTGCTCAATCCAAAAAAATTCCAAAGTCTCTACTTGCTCACTTCCAGTTCACTCTTGGCTCATTGAGCAAATTTTCTCTGCTTCACTTTCTATCTTTCTCGCTCCCAACTCTTTGTGGGCTCGCTAAGTGAATCATTGATTGCTTCACTTCTTTGCTCTTTTATGTTGAAACATCTCTTGAGCTTTAATACCTATGAAAACATTGGAAACTGGTCATAGTATTGATTCATGTATTTGAAACCTAACTAAAGGTCTGTTTGGTTCGAGAATTAGGAGGGGAGGTGAGGAATTTTAACGGAAGGGAGGGAAGGGGAGATATTTTAATTAAAATTGTGTTTGGTTCGCAAAGGGAGGAGATGAATTTTAGAATTATTTTACTGTTTTACCTTTAAACTTAATTAAATAAGAAGAATAAAGTAACGAAACAATAACGATCTAATCGATAACAGCACGATGCAGACATTGAAATAATGGATTAGTAATAAGGTTGTTACAAAAGTAATAAAAGTTGTTACAAGGATAATATAACCTCATAATAATGAAATTTGTTACAAATAATACAACCTATAACCTAATAATAATAATAATAATAAAAGTTCCCTTAAAAAAAAATTGTTTTAAGGATAATATAACCTAACAATCACAAATGTTGTTATAAGGATAATATTGAGATCCTAAATCTAAGGATAATTTCGGCCGCGCAATAAAATTTGCTCCCCTCCTTTCTCCTCCCCTCCCCTCCAAAACTCGCGAACCAAACGGGCCCTAAATGATATTTACAATAAATTAAGGGATTTCCATTCGATTATTTGCGCAACAAGTTATTAAGAGACGTAATAAAATAGGCGAAATCAAGTAAAATTGACACTCAACTCCACATGACGACTATCAATTAGATAGCGACATACAATTGATGACGTGGAAGCAATAACTGTATTACACCAAATTTTGACATGATATACGAATACGCTGGATGGAAAGATAATATCTGCTGCTAATTAAACAGGCAAATAACAATTTTGCTCCATGGAAATGTAACTCAATGTCACATTTGTCGATGAATGTATTAAAATTACAAATACATTCATAAATGTCTCTTTTATAAGTCACTTTTATAAGTTATTTTGATCCTCGAATTTGTTTTGACTATTCAATTTAGTCCTTAAATTACTAACAAAAAATACAAAAAGGATGTGTTTGCAATTTCAATTTCAATATATTTAGGGACAAAAACAATAGAGAAAGATGGAGAGGGAGAGAGAGTAAGAACAATATGAGATTATGTGAAAGAGATTGTCCCAAAAGTTGTTACAAAATGGTTGTACAAATATCATTTCTCAAATTACAAATATTAAAAACTGGTATATAGTTCAGTAAAAAACTTAAAAAAAAAAAAAAAAAGGTTCAAAGAAATAGCTGGTCAATGAATAGAACAGATTATATAAAATTGCATGCAAGACTAGACCAGAACCCTACTATAATGAGGCATCACAGACATTCTGCTGGAAAGAGCTCCCAGGATTTTTGTCATCAATTTTTGAGTGGTGAGGGAAATCATATGGCATTTTATCTGCAGAAAGTCCTGCCTCGTTAAACACCTTGATCACTTCTTGAAAGACTACTGCGTTTCCATCTGGTGTCAGGTGTAACCCATCCCTGTAACAGCAAAACAACAATGTTAATCACCCTTAATTGGAGGAATCTAGCATAAATTTTTAAAAAGACAGTGCTGTTGATTTTACTATAGATAACCATTGCATAATTTAAAGACAATGATGTGAGGCTTAACCACTCACACTTGAATTCCAACAGTCACCCACATGACTAGCCTAATCCACACTAGATCCCACTCCCGCTACCCCACCGAGCTGAACCATGGCTCTTATACCATGTCAGGAATTTTGGCTTGATGCCTTTCTCTATTGCATTCCATACTATATATAATAGTATCAGAAATTACTCTTTTTTTTTTAAAGAAGTATCAGAAATTACATGTAATTCCAATTCATAATCACAAATATTCTATCGTCTTATTTATCTCACCTATTCTAGGAAAGTAAATTATTTATAATAAGGCATGAGATTAATTCCTAATTAACATGTCACACAAAATAAAATTCTTTTTTTTTTTTGACAAAAAAATAAAATTCATATTAAAAATGCGTGTAAAACTTCATATATAGTTAAAAGAAAGCAGTTTAATGCATCACAAACTAGACTCATGAGAAGCTAAGCGAATACACTTGACTAATAACAGGATCACATTATATCCAGATGTCGTCAAAGTTAAATCCATGATGCCTTTTGGCTTTAATCAACAAGAAAAGGTGGCTAAGCCTATGTCACATATGTTTTTCAAGTCCAGGTTATAACTAACCACAAAAATTTCTTTTGCCAGCCATCTGTTTCTTGCATCTTAGACCACAGATTGATATAAGCCACACCCATTTCCTTAGCTATCTCAACACATGCGTTTGCATATTGACCAGTAACTTCATTTGTTCTTTCAGACAGTTCTCTAGCATTATTACCATATAAGGATCTGCAAGATACAGCAAAAACTACTCAAACATGAAACTAATATAAAATGGTGAATAGTTTTTTTTAAGAAGCTAAATTAGCCCACCTAAATTGCACCGGAGAGAATCGAACCTGAGACCTCGAGGAGGAGCACACTCCCAGGTCCCAAGTCAATACCACCAGACCAACTCAAGTGGGTTATGGTGAATAGTTAAAAACTAATATTCTCTATTTCATGGATTGGCAAGTCTTATTCCCAAAAAACAACCAGCAAATTCATAGGCAGTGTGCGAGAAAGTAACATGACACAGTTTAAAGAAGGTAGTTTTTAACCAAACTAGGAAAAACCACACTTTCTTTACTAGAAGCTGATAGTGACAAAACAACAGCACACTGTGAGGACTCAAGGTATAACAAAAGAGGTCATGTCAGATATTTTAGATGTATTTGAATTTTGAACGGAAGATAAATAGTCAAATGGTGGTTCAGAAAATATGGATGCAATAGTGGTTCTGCTAATAACAGCAATAACAATGGTGGTAGTGATTTTAGCAATTATTGCATAAAAAACACATAAAACAGATAGCAAGTACAGTTTCATTGGATGATACCAATAAGATATCGTAAATAGCCAAGTAGATAATAGTGCGGCAAGACAGTTTTCATAAACAAATGTGTAGTATGAATGATGAACTCAACAAGAGAAAAGGAATTTATCATACATAGCATATGCTCGACGTCCTTCTTCACAAACTGGAGGTGGAGTAATAAGCACAATAAGCATAGTTGGCGAGCATGACTGAAATCGAATTTTCATATGCAATCAATAAGTGATAATACAATTGGCATTTAAATTTAAAGTATAAAGGAATCATTCATGCTAAGCCCTACTCCTTAACCCAATGCTGCAAGAAATCATTTACCTTTGAAAGCACGAGTAACAAGATAGAAACTCATCGGAATGACAATCATCCAACTAAGATTAGATAATACTAGAACAAGCACAAAGCACATAAAAGTAAAATCAAAATTTTCTCAGTGAAATATTCGAGTAAATCAATGCTTCATTAGTACCAATTAAATAACTTAATTTCTCTAAAAAAATACTAAACCAATCCTGATATCTTCGATTTTTATATTCAGGCCATGATCCAAAATATTATCATTGGGTAAGTAGTGTCACCACCATCACCACATTCGTAAAAGAAATGTTCCAGATTGAGCAATTTTCAATGAAATATTAATTACTTTTTTGAAATGGTGTCATCTAACTAAGTAAGACATAGAAACTGATAAAGAATTGAACCTTTAAGTGGAGGATAGTTTTTTGGAGGTTATGTTTGAACTCTTGAATAGGTACATGTTGTCTTTCACTAGTTCTACCAGACAAAGCTGCATCGTTAGCACCAAAGAAAATTGTTGTGGCAAGAGGTGGTTTAGTTGACTCCAGAGGGAAGAGATGATGGAGTAAGAATAAAGCCCATCTAGTGTTGTATCCACCATAGCCACGAACAAGTATATCAGCCTGAAACATGCAATTATAGGATTTGTTAGTTAAAACATTAGGCGAAAATGGATCTGATCTGATTTGATTTGATTTGAGGAGGAAGAAACTTAACTTGCGAGAATAAGCATTGGCGAGTGAAGCACCCCAACCATTTACTCGGAATGATTGTTCAGTTAATGAATCTCCAAACAACACTATGTTTTCTCTCATCATCGCTCTCGCTCTCGCTCGCGCCAACGTGATTCTGTTCTTTCTACTCGGACAAACGCATCGCACCAAAAACCTCTTTGGCCTTTTTCTTAATTGTCCTAAGGTATTGTTTAAGGCTTTCAAACAATTTTCTTTGTTTATAAATATATTTTCATGTGATATTTCATATTTTTCTTAGTAATTGTAACATTACAAAAGAGGTTTGTGAAGTGAGGATGTCTTCACTTATCAACACACACACATATATATATGCATATTTCATCTGAAATTATGTTGGCGGTTGAAGGAAGAGTGTCGTAGTTTGTGGTTTAGAGTGTTGGCATAAAGGATTGGGGAGGGTATCCTTTTTGTTCACGTTGACGGTGGGAGGGGTTCCGTGTGGTGGCGTAATTTAGTAAGTAATGGTTGTGGTGTTGGTACAACCAATGTTCCACAAATCGAGTGTTAACTCGCCGAGTTTACCAAGTTTACGTTTCTAGGTACCAAAATCGTGTCAACTCGGAGATAAACTCGATTTTTGGTAAAATTAGAATGTTTGACGAGCTTGACTCAAGTTAACTCGATCAAACTCGGTAAACTCAACCGAGTATACCGAGTTTGAGTCTAAAAAAAATTTACGGAAAATTGGGCCATTTTTTTTACCCATTTTATTTCATAGTCCATTTTATTTCATGGAGCAGGTCTTTACAAGCGTGGGAGGAGGAGCAGCTGAGGGAGTGTGGTGCTTGTTTGAACTCTATTATTTTGTAGGATAGTGTTACAGACAGGTGACGACGTAATCTTCACACTTCAAAATCTTACACCGTCAGCAGTGCTTATAATTTTCTTCAACAAACTTCTACTCATCATATCATAGAAGATGTCTTCCATGTTTTTTTGGCACAAAGATGTCCCTTTTCAAAGTCAATCTTTTTGGGTGGCGCCTCATTCTCAACCATTTACCAACAAACGACAATTTGGTCAAGAGAGAGGTGCTTTTGGATACTTCTCAACATTGTGTGTGGGATGTTGTAATCTAGAGGATATCTCTCATCTATTTCTTCATTGCGATTCTTCCTGTCAAATTTGGTTTGATGTGTATGATTGGTTAGGCTTTGTCTTGGTTACGCTGTTTAATATTTCAGATCATTTAGGTCAGTTTGGTTCCTTCATAGGCTTTTCTAAAATGACATTATTCGTTTAATTTGGTTTTCTTCAGCTTGGGTTTTATAGAAAGAAAGAAATGCAAGAATTTTCAAGAATTCACAAAATACTATTCACCATTTGCTTGATAACATAAAGGCACAATCTTTTAGTTGGTTGAAAGCAAAGCGCAAAAATCTTGTTTTTGACCACCATTTCTAGTGGACTAATCCGTTGAGTTTCTTGTAATAATACTTTTTATTTTCATTCAAGTGTTTCTTACCTATTTATGATGTAACTTGATTTTCTCTTTACTTCTCTCTATCACACCTTATGTAGAACAAGTAAAGAGGTTTGGTTATTGACTAATATTTAAACTTTCGCCTGAGTTTGAGCTCAAGACTTCTAACTCCTTGTCTTTTAGTTCATATGTGTGGCAGGGGACTACGCTGAATAATGTGATAACAAGAGTGATGTTATATGGCCAGTTTAGAAATAACCAATAATAATTTACTTGAGGCAAGTGTGGCTGTTTGGATGGAATAATGTTATTGTGGTTACTTGTTCGTGTATCAGTCGATAAGTAAGTATGCTAATACATAATTTTATCAAAAATTCTAGTGAAAAGTTATAGAATTTTATTCTTTTTAGCATTCTCCCTTCATAAACGTGTGAGGGGACATATTCTACCCCACCCCGAATCCAAATGAAGACAGAGAAAAATAAAAGTTAGAAAATGACTGCAGCAGCTACACGAGTGACAGGAAATTGTTCTTCGATGAAATGCACATAACACGGCATAATTTTAAAAAAAAAGAATACTGGCCGAATTATTCCATGGTGATTGTTGATTATTTATGCAGAATAATCCTTATTCATAAGGGATTATAGAAGCATAGAACCATATTCCAGAGAAATTCAGAATTTATTGTTCTTAAGAATATGATGCAGCCTAGTGCCTGGAAGACTAGCATCATTCATGAAGTAATGGTGATGCCATTCCACTGTTTTATTTATTTTTTGAATGCAATGCATTTACTATCATCAATACAAACACTTATTTTGAAACCAAAACAGTATTCAGAAAAACATAACAACAAAGACAACTGGTCAATGTGGGGAAAAACATCATTACTCTCTCTAGCTTGAAAACTCACCTAACGAGTCTTAGTTTTCTTTTTATTCTTAGAATCCAGCATCTTTTGCGCGTGACTAATCTCTTGAGTCAGATAGGATCGCAATGAGGGGGCAAAGCTCCCCCTAATCCGTCTTAGTTTGTTGCACAACATCCAACAAAAAATTGGTGAAAAAGGGCTCAAAAGATGGCAATTTAGCATACCCAGGAAAGTAATTGATATCAATCACAAGATACCTTCGGGGATTTTTACCATCTCTAATCACATCAACATTGAAAAGATTAAGTCCCAATCTTTCCCTTAACCCACTGGCCAACTCAGCAATCAAACTCTGAGGAGGCATTTCAGCCATATCAACAGCATCACCACCACCACCTTCCTCATAGTTTTGAGCACTCAAATTCGACACTTGAGAAAACGGCACAGACCCTTTAACCGTTTTCATCTTCTCCTCAGAAATATCACACAAAGATTTACGCTTTACGCAATTAAAATGCTTCCCAGCAACGTAAATCTTGAACACTACCCCACCGTGGTTTGTAAACTCTTGCAGCATCATAGCATTATTCAACGACTTAACACCATCGAAATCGAAAACCAAAAACAGGTTGTGAGAATCAACAGTGCTGTTAGCCTCTAATGGCTTTGCAATGACAGGAAACCTCAAACCCAGTTCCTTAATTGCGCCGAAATCAAAGGCTTTTGGTTCTTTCACAACAACTTGTTTTGGAACTTCGACAATGAAGTTTTCATTTTCAATAGAAAGATGCAAATGGGTCACTGATTCAAGCATGGTAAGTCGATTGTGAAGACGATCTATCAACTCGGGTGGATCTATAATGACTGTATTTGGGTGTTTGGTTGAGAATTCTTGCAATTGTTTCTTCCAATTTTGTGTGTGGAGTTTGTGGATGATGCAGTGGAAAGGACCCTGTTGGGATAATGGTGTGGTGATATCGATTTGTATGAGATCGATGCCATTTTGTTTGGCGTAATGGAGGAGTGAGGGTTGAATGAAGCTTTGAACTTTCTTGTGTTCAAGAGCATAGCCTATACGAGATGCTGCATCACCTTTAGACATGACTGTTTCTTCTTTCTTGATGTGTTGAAGGAGGATGCGATTTAAGTTCCCTTGTGTTGTGACTAATCTCAGTTTCCTTAAGTAAGATTCTTTATGAAATTATGAAAATAGCAGTTCTGTCTGTACCTAGGTTGCTTTACATGTGTAAAATGTAAAGTTTAAGGAATATTAGGTCGGCACAAAAGTCCACGTAGATACGTTTTTTTTAATATTATTATATTACATTATATTTTTTTCTTGTGTCTGAATTAACATATCTAATGAAGTTTTAAAATACAGATTATATAGATGGAAAATATATCTTCTATGTTTATGCTCTTTCAAAAAGTTATTTAGATGGAAAATATATATTTTATGTTTATGCTCTTTCAAAAAAGTTATTTGTCCATACTAATAGTATAAAGTATAAACTATAAACTAAACTATTTACTGGTGAAAATAAAATGTTAATAATATATTTGAGTGTGTACCCAATAGCGTGCATACTTGGATGAAATGTAAAAGTTTCTTTAAATTTAACTAGATGAATTGGGTTTGAATCCAACTTTAAAAATGCAATGGTGTTAAAAAATTTAAGGGAGAGTTTTCTCGCTCGTCGGTCTTATCTAACTCGAGATATTTGTCTTTGTAGCTACAAACAAAGCATATTAAGTCGCACAATATATAGTTTTCAGACTGTTAACACCCAACCTGAAAACTTCAGATCAAGTCTGACCCTAACTTGGAAAAAAATAAGAAAAATATGTGGACTAAACAAATACATGGGTAGTGTTTTAGAAGATATATAGGTTCTACTTTTTCTTCATTAATTGTCAATCATAGTCTCTCACTCATTATCTATCTTAAAAAAGATGGATTATCTCATATCACGAGCATTAGGTGCACACACACCACATAATCAGCACCTCATGTCTCGACTTCATTAATTTGATTTCATTTTTTTAACAGGTTTGTAGCTGCAGGTTCAACACTGATTATTTTGATGACAAGTAGGAAAGATGAAATGAAGCAGACTGTTGTTAATTTGACGATTGTGCTCTTTAATTTATGCACGTTTATTTTGGTAATTTAGGAAACTGTATATCACTAGTGATGATAAAGGACAAGAACAAATGCACCTGGACAATAATCTTGCTTAGTATGAGAATTACGATACATAATTACATTCACAGATATTTAAAACATTTTAGATGCACTAAGACACAAGTTCTTATCATGTCAACCACAACCAAAAAAAAAAATCTTATCAGAACTGCGAATGAACCTGATATGATACTGTCCGGTAAATATGATACTGTTGGTAACGCACATAACTCCCTTTGGATAAAATTGGGACAAGATAAGGAACAAGGCATAACATGATAAAAGTTATGCGGAACAAATGTGCCACACTGCCTAAATTAGAGAAAGAATAAATGGCTGTGTTCATGCTAAAGTTTACAGTATTTCTGCAGTCTTCCTATCACAATTTTTTTTTTCATTGGGAACAGGCTTGGGAAATAATCTACATTAAAAATAATGAAATACTGATACAACACAGTGGCTAAACTTACCTCTCAATTAACATCAAAATTGTGGCCTACGTATTCTTAAATAAAAGCAACATTCAAAACTTTGAAGGAATCAAAAGAGTTCTTCCATCATTCAAACAACATATGTATACACGAGAGGATAAAAGCACAAACCTATGCTTGTAATTGTATAGATTCGACTTTGTTGTAAGCAACATCCTTGACTTTCTTGTGGGAACCATGTTTTGATTTCTTTTTCTTTGAAGCAGTATCATTTTCTAGAGTCTGATCCTTCTCTTCGATCCCATTTTCATGTCTAGATTTGTTTGATTTCCTTTTCTTCGAAGCAGACTTATTTTCAATAGTGTGATCTTTCTCCTCAATCCCATTTTCTTGGTCTGGAGCATCGATTTCAGACCGTAATGGAAACTCGTCACTTGATTTCGTATGTTGGGTTTCTGGTTCAATAACTGACATTCCTGATAGAATGAAGTCTAACAAAAATGTGCTTCTTACAAGTCTGTCTATCCTGCCAAAGTGCCTCTGACTATATGGTATAAGACCTTCAAGGAGTTCACCGATCCCTTTAATCTGAAATGTCCCATAAAAAATGTCTGTCAGACCATTTTTTTGTTGCCTCAAAACCTTCCAATGGTTATAAGATAATACAACCAAAAACATCCTGAGAAATTGAATGAAGATACATATGCAAAAATCCCTACTCCTAAATCAGTGAATATGAAAATGTTTTACCAAAAACAACGATAGGATAAAAAGTTGCATTATGTAGGGTTCAATATGTATCGGTTTATCATATATGAACATAATTTATCCTAATGACAATGCAATCTCTAGTTATAGATATCATCGGAGTTTTAATTGGTACCAAATATCATATTTCTAAAAGATTTTTTCATTTGTATTAAAGCAAAGCAAAGAATACAATCTATAACTAAATATGATTTTAGACTGGTTACATTTACTGCTTTTAGTGTCCGTTCGAGCCTCATATGCTGCCTGAATTAATCAGACCGTGAGTTTCAATCTTAAAGGATCAGAATTGCATAAAGTATCTTAAAGGGCTAGAAAAACACCTGAACAAGATCTGTTGGAGGAAAGATGTTGAAAACTCTAAAAAGCACGAACTGTGAGACATAACAGAGCTTTGGTTTTGTATTCCACTCTCGAATATAGTTAAATAATAAACGAAGCTCTTCATTGCCAAAGGCCTTTAGTGCTCTGTCAACGTGATCTTCGGCCCCTCTCTTCCTGCACAAGATTCAGATGTGCCCGTTAACGATATGCCAATAAGATTCAGATCACAAAATGGATAAAAGCTAACCTGCAAAGTTCTGCAAATAACTCCAAAAGTTTATGCGGTCTTCGCAATTCAAATGCAATTCGGACAGCCTTAGTATAGTCGGCATCTGATAGAGCATTCTCTAGCTCTTGACCTTTCAAAACTCCCTCTTCCTGTATCAGCAGTAGAAATCATGTTACTTTTTGTTAAAATCTGGTCTTATTCAAAGAAATTGGGATAAACTCCCCAATTACAAAGATGTTGCAGAACTTCAAGCATATTACTTCTCCCTTGCCAAATGCCTCCATTCTCTCATAACATTCCTTATTACCTCAAGTCTCAACCTAATTTACTTAACTCTCACAGTGATAGTCCCTAACAGAGACCTAACACTTTTTTAACACAGAGGCACACGTGATTTGGAAGAGTGTTTCTCTCTAATGATTTTATTTATAATTCTATCTGTCTATGTAACCATCGAAATTTGTGCATTGAGTAATGAAGAATAGTAATTGTATAATGAAACTTAGCAATCAGTATATATCATGAATAATCACAAGACATGAGCTTTGATTTTAACATCAATGTTGTGGGAAACAAAATGTACAATCAGTTTAACTAACCTCTTTACGAAAAGCTTCTTCTTTATCAGCTGCAGTGGAGTCTAGCCATAGATTGACTACAGCATCACTGCCACCAGTTGCAAGCGTTTCTGTTTTCCTGCCCACAGCCAAGGCCCAAACCTGCAAACCACAATTTTCAGCAACAGATGATAAGGGGGAAAAAAAACTCGAATTCCTTGTGTCATGGAAAATTTTGTGTGGAAAAATAACAGGAAGGAGTAATTCATTATAACCTTATCATTACAATTGCATTTTGAGAAAATTCATGAATGAATAACATCTTTGGTAAAAATATAGAGTATGCTTGACAATTCATTCTAACTATATGGGATCTATATGATATTAACCGTTAATCAAGTACTCAAATAAGTTATGATGATCATTCATCATCTATTATTTATTCATATTATTGGCCAAAACATAATATACAAACTTAAAATTTGGATTAAATTTTTCTCTAAGTTTGAAATAATAAATGATCAGAAAAGCATTATTTGAATGTTCCGTGGCATTAATATAATTTTCTGGCTGACAAGTTGATAGATCAAATCTTAAACTTCAAACTAATAATACAAGATTTAAAAACTCTCCTTAGAATCTCCAACTTCCAAGTATGCAACACATTTGAACAACATTTCTCCAGATATTTACATGTATCAAGAGAAAAATATTATAGGTTCTTAAATCTTTAAGGATCTGTTTGGTTCCAACGAGGGAAGGGACTTTAATGGAGAGAAGGGGAGGGAAGGAATTTTCTGGAGAGACCCCCTTCCCTTTCAAATCCTCCCCGATATTGGAGGGGAGCCAAAATACTTAGGAGGGATTTTGCTCCACTCTCCTTCCTCGCCCTCCAGAAAAATTGAACTGAACAAAGGTTTAAAATAATCCTCCCTTCCAACCAAACAGGCCTTGAAGAAAAACCGCAAAAATGAGGAATATAAAAAGGGATCAAGCAGAACCTTGTCTTCATGATTGTCATATGTGGCAACACATTCATTTGATTTTACAGTCCATAATTTTACCAAACCATCAGCACCTGAAACATTATTTAAGGTGATCACACATGCAATCAAAATGTACGAAAAGAACAAAATCAGTTACAGGTAGCCTCATACCACAAGAAACAATTTGCGTTCCACGAGTAACAAACAGTGCTCTTAACACACTTGAAGTGTGCCCTTCAAATGTCTTCAAACACGAACCATCAGATATAGCCCATATCCTTATTGTTTTGTCACCAGATGCTGTTACTACACATTGATCCACAGGGGAAAATTCTACAGACCAAATTCCTCTTTTATGCCCTTTAAATACAACTACTGATACAAGATCTGGAAGTCTCCAAACACAAGCAGTGCGATCCTGATTGGTAACATGAAAAAATAATTGATCGTAACTACATGGAAACTAAATCTTCAAACAATAGGAAGAGTAAAAGAAGAAGGCTAGTGTAATGTAAGTAGTCTTTACTTAGAACACAATGATAACAGGATTACTATAAAAAAGGGCAACCCGGTGCACTAAAGCTCCCGCATACGAAGGATCCGGGAAGGGGTCCCACCATTTGGTGTATTGTACGCAACCTTACCCTGTTTTTTACACAAGAGGTTGTTTCCTGGACTTGAACCCGTGACCTTCCAGTCACATGACAACAACTTTACCAGTTGTGCCATGATAACAGGATTACTATAGTCAAAGAAAAAACCAAAGAAAAATGCAAGTCAGATATAATACCAACCTGAGAACCACTACATACTAAACTATCATTTGGAGCAATAGCTACAGAATTGATATCTTTATCATGAGCTGCAACAACAGCTTTTGCTTTTAAATTAATTGGAGCTGCCACATCATCCAAGAGACCGTCTATACTCCACACCTTAAGAGTATGATCACTGCGAAACATTCACAAATTCATAAGAAATAAATCTACACAGCATAGTAGTATCGAAAAGCTTGCATGTTTAAAACCAAAGGGTTCAACAATATACTCTGTAACATATTGGAACACTCAGTTCATACAGCATAAAAACAGGGAAGTCAAATTTTATGTTTTGGGGAAATGATCTACATTGGTAGCAGACTATCTTGAAAGAGATAAATGTGGCTATCTTCTTTAAAAGATTGGCAATACAGCATAGGTCAACCATAACATTCTTTAACATGTAGTATCATATTGTCACTATAGCAAAACAGAGCTACAGACAACAATCAAACTTAACAGCGGATGGTTTTGAAAATATTGCTTTCTAACTGGTTCAAGTCAATATTTCCGATGGGTGCTAAACTGCTGTTGTGAGGGAAAATAAGAATGATAAGATTATTTATTCTCTTCCTCATATATAACATTATCACTTGAGAATAGATTTAACAAACCAGGCTGACACAAATTTATTACAATTTTCATGCACTTTTTTCATTTTACAGTAATTACTTTTGCTAGTAAAAGGAGTTACCATGAGAAAAAAGCATATAAAGTTTCTCCAAAAGGCAGGAACTTATGGAGAGTAAATAGATAAATAAATTCCTGCTGTTGTGAATAAAAATATAAACAAATGCATCAACACTCACTTGCTGCCACTAACAAAGAAGTCGCGCTTTCTTTTTGAAAAGGCAATGGCTCCAACAGCTCCCATGTGACCTATACCGACTCCAATGCAACTTGTACTTTCTGATTCCCACAACCTAACCTATACAGCATGTGGGCGTTGTTATATAATTTTAAATGACCTTAACACAGTGCACTGCAAGCATAATACTATTATCAACATATAAGGACACCAGTTTTTAACATTATACTAGAGCTGTTCCCATAGAAAGTTCAAAGTCGTGGTTGAGACCAAAGAGGAAAAACTTACTGTATTATCTTTACTTCCAGTCACAATTAGGTTTCTCCCGGAACTTGATACACAGGTGTCAAGACATAGAATGATTTCGGTATGGCCAGATAAGACATAAGAACATGACATGGATGCAAGGTCATAAACCCGAACCTGCAAAGCTCCAATAGGGTAGTACATTAAAGGTCACAACCTTAAACATCACACTTGCTAGACTGAACAGTGGAGAACCAATACATAAGAAATTGAAGGATGGTAATCAAATGTTGCACTTCTCACATTGACCAATCATTCAAATCCTATCAAACAGGGTGTCCATGTCTCCTTTATTGAAAATAATTGTATATTTTTGTAAAATTATAATTGTGCAATTCCAAGAGATTAGGACATATAGCTTTCTGATGTGATATTATACCAGTCTTTGTAAGACGCTTTTGACTAGCATTTTATTCATTTTTCTTGTTCATTTTTTTTCTCGTTTCAAATATTTTCTAAATTACTTGGATTGTATTTGCTGAGATGAGAAACTATAATCAAACAGTATTTGTATTTTGGATAAATATAAAAAGGCACGTTTGTTATTATCTAAATCCAAGATTGTGACATGATGTTAACAACAACAGCAAAACTAGAAATGGGCATTCAAAACACCACGCAAAATCTTTTTAATCCTTCTTGCACAACACATGGTTTCCAAAAACACCAAAAACAAAGTATGAAATCAGTGAGCTTTTGATGTCACAACTCACAACTTGCTAAGCATAAAAAAGACCATGGCAACATTGCAAAATTATCTTAAACATGAATAGTTGAATACAGCTCATTCTCTTTGTGGATTGAAGATTTAAAAATTGTCTTATTTCAAAAGTTGAAGCAGTCAGTTACAAATTGAAAAATCTCCACAAATGGAATCTCATTTTAAAAATATTCTTAAAAGTGTGTATATTCTCAGTCTTGATTCTTGAATGCATATAATTACATTTTATCCTAATATATGGAGACGTATATTCTCAGTCTTGATTCTTGAATGCATGTAATTACATTTTATCCTAATATATGGAGACATGGATCATGTTCTGCCCTTGGTGCCTTCATCTCAATAACACACCACGTCGAATTTTTAACGCAGTGACCATAACAAGCACTGCAAAAACTAACAATAAAAACAATACCCTGCACCCAATGGAAATTTATCCTTTTTTTCAACATTGATATGTTCAAATTGACCGAGTTGCTAAAAAAAAGTTAAACTCTACTTGCACCATAACAGTTTACTAATTTCTAGATCCAAATGAACATTCTTATACCTGTTCAAGATTTGTAGCAAGAGCGAGGAATTTTTCATCATCCCCAACAAACTTCATATCTACAACCTCTTCATTGTATCCCACTAGTCTTTTTGTAAGACTTAATTGTAATAACTCTTCAGTCCAGTTTAGAGAGTAAAACAGAAACTGCTGATCTGCAGTCACACAAAGCAATCCTTGATTTGAGCCAAGCATAACAGCAGAAGTGAAGCCCCTTCGAGAACCATCTTCATCTACACTGTTTGTAATATCTGAAGCTTTTTGCTCGAACAAGCAAGCTGCACTGTTGATTTAAAAAAAAATAAGTGCACAACTTCTATCTTGATCTAGACAGTTTTGAAATTTAAAGACAGTCACCTTTAGTTGGTAAAAATATTACTTCACAAATTTAGGTGTGCCAGGTTACTTAAAAGCTGCCTTCATCATACTAAATCTTCAGAAACAAACACAAATTTTACTACCAAGTTTTTAATTCCAGTCCATGCATACCTCCAATATTTAATTTCAGTCGACCAATAACTAAGTTTAACTCATGCAAATTGTTAAAGAACTATAAATGTTTTAGCTAATGGAAAACATCATATATATTACCCTTCAGAACTCCATATGCGCACAATGCCCCGTTCACCAATTGTAACAAAATACAATGCTTGGGAAGCAGCATGTTTTTTTGAGTTTTGCCGATGTGAATCCAAAGAAGAAGCAAAAGGACTCCCAGCACCAATTGCACAAACAGATTCAACTGCTTCATTTGTGATGACAGTCTTCTTGTTGCTATAATCATGAAGATCCCACAATGTTACAACCTGCCAATAAAATTCCAGGGAAATTATGCAATGTGCAAAATTAAGGATACATCTCACTCAAAAATCTAGGAGAAAATATACATTGCTTAAAGCATTTAACATACAGGTGTTTTAAAATTACTGGGAGTCTACTACTTCTAGTCCCAAACCAAAAATGAAGGCACGAACTTAAAAACTTTAAAAAGAATGAGTGAAGGAAAAAATAAAATGAGGAAAAGAAAAAGCTCATAATGTGACCATTGTATCACAAGTAAATTATAACAAAAAGTAAAGTGGAGTCTTATAAATCTTACCTTATCTCTTCCAGCACTGAGCAATGTCCATCCGTCTTCAGATACAGCGATAGAAGTCACAGCAGAGCGATGATTATCTAGTGTTGCAATGCAGTTCTTTCGCTTAGTCTTGGAAATATCCCAAACCCTTACAGTTGCATTATCACCCCCATCATCACTACCAGAAAAAAGCTGCAGAAACAATGCTTAGGATAAGTTCAATATATGAAGGTGGAATCAATGCTTAGAATGGTCAGAAACAAGTAATAATAGGGCAGGGGTAAATGAAATTCACATTTGAATAAAAAGGATTAGAACAAACTATCTTATCAATTATGTTACTTTAGAGTAATTAAACTCCTCTTCCCTTCTCATGTTACATTAACTACAGTCTTCATGTACTTCACAAATCACAAAATGTAAACCAAAATGGAAAGTATAAAGAAAGACACGATCACATTATATCACCATCAATTAAAACTTAGTCAACCCATGTCCCCTTTCACCAGTCATCAATAATCACTCTTTTCAGAATAATGTTTCGACACCAAGCAAAAAATCAAGCAGTTACCAAATGACTAGTTGCTTTAGACTTTCCCATTGGATAAGGGGAGCAAGTGTGTACCACATTCAATTCATGTAAGATTTTAACGTGTAGTCACAAAACAGAGGTCGGTTATTATGATTCAATTTACCTTTGCAGTGTCAATTGGTTCAATTAATCCCTATCAATGAAATGCATACTAACACAAACACAATCCAATAAAATAAAAACATTAAGGTAGAGGGACTCACAAGCTGTTTCTCTGGATCGGGATGAAACATGATACATGAAACAACTCCACCATGACCTTTAAAGTAATGGGTACAAAAACCACCATCAACATCCCAAACAAGAACCTTCCTGTCAGCTCCACCAGTAGCAAGCAACCCTCCAGAAGGATCAACAGCCATGCACATAACAGGACCCTCATGACCCTAAAACAACAACACCAACGTCAATCACATTACATACACATAACCAAACATTCAATTGAACTTATATCTTGTATGGGTTAACTTATTTAATCTTATCTGCTGGGATAAACACTTGAAAGACTGTTTCGTAGAACTTATGAAAACAGCTTATGGCATTTTCATAAGCTATTTTCAGCTTATTTCCATATATGCTCCACATGATAAATTATGAAAATTGCTTTAACTTATACAAAAACTAATTCGACCTAAATTTTATGCTTTATTATAGAAATAGCTTATACATAAGCAGCAAGATAAGCTGTTATCCAAACAAGGCTTAAACCTAATCTGATTGTACCTTCCAAGAGCGCACGCATTTGAGAGTCTCCAAGTCCCAAACTCTGATTTGGCGGCTGTGACTAGCAGAGAAGAGAAGTTTATCGTCGGGGCCGAGAATCAAGGCGGTGACTTGTTCGGAGTCACCTTCGAGGGTGGATTTAATGGAAGCGTTGGCGGAATCAACGATTTTGATTGAATCACCGCACGCACAGACGATGAAGGAGCCGTCGGATGAAACGGTGTAGGGGCCGCCGGTGTAGAACTGTTGCAGAGCCGGAACACACCGGTAGTTGGTTTTCAAGCGAAGAGACTCCATTTTGGTATTGGGGTTCAACGCAACTGTGTCTGTGAATTGAAATTAGTTGAGGGTGAAGTAGGGTTTAGGTTTCAGGGTTTTGGTTTTGGTTCGGTTTTTATTTTTTACTTATTTTATTATCACCGTTATATTGTTTTTTTAGTATACTCAGAGTTGCTCCATTTCATTATAATCAAGGGATACCAAGTGTAACCCAAAAAAGGGATACCAAGTAGTAGATACGAAAGATACGGGGGTTTAGGATTAAATAAGGTGGCTCTGATAATAATAATATGAGTTGTCTTGTTTGTTTGTCTTCACATAAACGAAACTAGTCGAGATTATTATATAAGAGATTCTTACATTTAAATACTAAGTCACCGAATTTATTACATGGAACATTGGGAGCTTGAAGTGCGGCTACCAAAATTTTGCTATATGTTTCAAACATAGCATTACACGGACCATTGAATGTTGTCAATGTGTGACTCGCATGTATTGCATCCAATTAAAGAGTGAGTGTTATAAAAAGTATGTTGATATGAGTGTTGTTAGCATTATTCATATCATAAACACAAATGAATAACCCACTTATGTCAGTCTTGTGTTGTTGGCTTTAGACATTGGAGTGTGCCCCTCTCAATGTCTTATGTTTGATTCTTCTCGAGGTCAGTTTTGGTGGGCTAATTAGACTTCTTAAAAAATGGTAGGAGAATTACTCATGTCGCCCTTGACTTAATATTATGTAACGATTTTGTCTTCTATATTTTTTTCGCGTCATTTTTATTCTTTGATCAACTTGCATATAGATTTTCAAAATTTAAATGGGTCTGTCTTGCACATGTTAGAACAACTAAAAGTGGAAAACAACATTTATTGATTTGAGTAAAAATATACATATCTGATCTTAAATGCAAAAGTTTCAATGTAAATTTATTTTTTGAACTTGTTAACAACAGCAAATTTGTATATGATAGAAAAAACTCAATTTAAATATATGGTTTTGTTTCGCAGTGTCGAATCTATGGCCTTTCACTCATGTTTTCATATGAATATTTGATCTGATGCTTAAAAATTCATATGCACACATACCAAAAGGATAAAAATGAAGTGAAAAAAGATAAATGGTAAAATTGTTATATAAAACTAAGTCAAGGGACAACAAGCCTAATTTACCAAAAATCGGGGACTGTCTCGAAATATAGCCTCCATGGAAACAATGTGGATTGTTGCCTCCGTTTGTCCCTTAAAAATGGAAAACACATTTTTTTTGTTTGGTCAAGTAAACTAGTGGATGGACCCGCACACTATAAAAGTATGGAGAAATGGAAATTCCAAGGTTCGAACTCAGTCTCCACATATCAACGTCCATGGAACTACCGATCAAGCTACACGATCTTATTGCATAAAATTGTAACTCGTTGTCACAGTAGTTTCCGATTCACACAAAAACACAAATTAATTTGTGACTTTCACCTTCAAAATTTGTTTTCTTTTTAGGCGTTACCAAAAACGTTAACTCAATAAAAAAAAACGTCAATGTGGCCACTAGAAAGACTGAAGGACATGTTGACATGGACAGCGAGAGACCAAAATTAAAGAACAAAAATGACTCAATAATTGAATTGATGATTGGAAATTCATAACTACAAATAAATGTTAAAAAACAAGAGAGCATCAATGGACTAAGGAGTTCCCCTTCCTTCAAAAAAAAAATGGACTAAGGAGTTCCCTTAAAAAAGGATTGAGTTCAACTCAAACCATACACCTCTAAAACCACAAAAGATGTTTAAGTAGTTAAATATACCAGTTCATCTAATCTATCTATCAAAAATATGTATTTTTAAGAATGCAGTGAAACCAAAAAAACAAATAGTTAATCTCATCTTCTTCAAGTTTGCACTCCGCATGTAATTACCAATAGTCAAACTCATCTTGTTCAGGTGGCTTATGATTGTGTCAACGAAAAATATTATTTAAGAGAGAAGTATGAGGAAGCACTCTTGATCAATCCATTTCTATGAGGCATTGTTAGCTTTGAGGCGACAATTTGAAATGGCTTCATTGATATTTTGCGTTTAAATCTATCAAATTGAGAACCAGTTCAACCAATATAAATTAACTCTTCAGCTGATTAAAAATGCACAAGAGAAGATGAAAGTTGCAACATATATGCGAGAGAAGTTGGAGAAACTTAGGGCCCGTTTGGTGCACATGATAGGATAAAGATAGGATATGATAATAAACTGGATAATGACATGGTAGGATAGTAACATGATAAACACTTACCATATCCCATGTTTGGTTAACACATGATAAGAAAGATGATAGCATTATTTAATCTTATCATGTGTTTGGTGCAATATTGACATGATATGATATATATTAGGCTTAATTACACTTTTGGTCCTCGCATTTTGACTAGCTCACGGAAATGGTTCTGCCTCTTTTAAATCGAACAAAACTGTCCTAAACTATCATGTTTTTTGCAGTTTTAGTCCTACCTCCTATTTTCAACTCCAGAAACGCAGAGAAATGACAATTTTAGGCAGTCTTACACCTACTTCCTATGCTCAACCATGAAATAAACAAGGAATAAAGCATGTGGGTACAAGGAATCTACTCTATTCAGCACACTAACAAAAAAAACCCTAATTTGAAACATATCTTATAAATTAGGGTTTTTTGCTTAGTGTGTTGAATAACGTGGATTCCTTGTACCCACATGTTTTATTCTTTGTTTATTTCATGGTTGAGCATAGAGGGTGGGTCTAAAACTATGCGTTTATGGAGTTGAAAATAGAAGGTAGGACTAAAATTGCAAAAAACATATAGTTTAGGGACGATTTTGTTCGATTTGAAAGAGGCAGGACCATTTTCGTGAGTTGGTCAAAATGTGAGGACCAAAAGTGTAATTAAGCCTATATATTATACTTAAACGATAAAATTACTCTAAAAAAAGTGATAAAATTATATTTAGATTTTTTTAAAATTAAAATTTAATAATTTTTAATAATATATAAGCAATTGAGTAAAGTAGGGTCGTGAATTATCTTCTTCAAATACCACCCCCTATAGTAGCAATTATTCTTGAAAACTCGATCACCATGGTAGCAATTGTAACAAGAGATTGAAGGAACGCCATATAGTGTAGCAATTTTAGAAGGAACAACTAACATCTAGATTTACATAAATTAAAGAATAAATAAGTAACAAGAAGGCCTAGTATCGATTGGGTTCTAAACACAATCGAAGCACAACAAGAAAGAAAAAGATCGAAACACACAAATAAAGTGAATTGTTAAAATGAAATGCACAGGAAATAGAATACCTGTTGTTGCAGAGGGTGGGAAAGAAGAAGCAGAAACAAAAGAAAAAAAACGGTGGAGAAGAATTGCTTAGGGTGGGAGTCGAAGAGGGGTTTTGAAGGAAACAGTAAACACGCGTTTGATAATGTTATGTTATCAGGCTTGTAACCCACCAAAAATTAAGGATTAAAATAACAAAGGAGAAGTAGAATAGGATTAGAAATAGGTTAAACTTATCCTTTCCTATTGGTACACCAATCAACGGATTGAGTCAGGACAGGATATTTTAATCATATCCTGTCTCCTTATCCTGCGCACCAAACAGGCTCTTAGAGAAAAACAACTAAAGGACCCCAAATGCAACCAATTTGACGCAGTACGGAAGCAAGGGTTAGCAATCGCTAAACCTAAAAGAAAATAGACAAGTTGCAAGCGACAAACCTATCAAAATAAGGGTTTGCGGAATCCACCAGAATTGAGAGAATGGTCTCGAATATTATTAATGAATAAAAGTATGCATCTTAGGCTGCATAAATTCTGCTTATATAGTGAAAGAAATAACAAAGTCGTGGGCCGAAATAAAATAAAACGAAATAATGATAGAAAGTTCTAGAAAATTACTAAGATTTGGCTAAAATAAAATACTATAAAATTAATAAGAAAACCCTCCTACATCACAATCTGAAAGAACTACCACAGGGAACTATTGAGAATGAGATTTTCACCAACGTGGTAAATAATTTATTGACCAAGTTATTGAGCAAGTGGTTGTCATGAGATCACATGTTCATCTCTTCCAGGGCAATGCGATGTTTTGAAAAATTTCTTGATGAATATGAGTAGTTGGAAGGAAAACCTAGATGCTACAGTAAGTATTCATAAGTCCTTTGCAATCTTCAATGATATTCCAAGCTTTTTGGACAATATTCGCCACTTCAAGATATCTTCCTTCAAAACAAACTCTGTTACGAGCATACTAAAGTCCATATCAAAGCAATAAGATATATACTATAACATCACAGGAGGCTTTGGAGATTGTGTTTTCCAACCAATCAATGAAAGACATTGGTATTCCTTCAAACCAAATTTCCAAATGAGACAACAACCAAGCTTGTTTAGCATACCAACAATTCATAAAAATGCGATCTAAATCTTCCAATTCTGATTTGCATCGGGGACAGATAGGGTCAGGCAACACACGCTTTTGAATAAGTTTCTCTTTAACTGGGAGACAATCATTAAGAAACCTCCAAGCTAAGTAAACATGTTTAGGGACTATACTTATTTTCCATAATTTTGACAACATTGGTTCCAGTTAATCCAGTGTATTTTTCCATGCTCTCCTTTCACATATCCCCACCAAAAGTGCTTAATCATGGCTTCTATATGGTCACATAGGCCTGACGGTAAAAGGAAACATCTCATAACATATGTTGGAATGGATTGAGCTACTGGTTTTATTAGGATTTCTCTTCGAGCTGAAGAAATAAATTTTTGATTTGTCAAGATTAACAAATTGACCATAAGCATCCTGGTAAAGAGTGAGAATACTTTGAACACAATTAGCATCTTGATTGGTGGTTCTGCAAAAAATGAGGGTGTCGTATGCAAAAAATAAACGTGATAAGATCGGGGCACCTCTGGCTATCTGAATACCATGCAGAGACCTTTTTTCAACAACTCTTGAGAGAAGACTTGAAAAAACCTCAGCACATAGTATAGATAAATATGGGGAAATTGGATCTCCCTGTCTTAATCCTCTTTGTGGTAATTTTTTTTTTCTGCAGGGACCCCATTTAAGAGAATTGAGAAGGATAAAGTGGATACACACTTCATAATTAAGGAGATCCAATGTTTGAGGGAATCCAATTTAAGGGAATCATTGCTTAAATGAAGACGATGAATGCATATATTCTTAATATTTCTTGGTAGATGCGACAAGGGGAACTTTTTTTTTTAAAACTCGGTATCCGATCCAAGGACCGGCTAATCCAAGGGGACCAATCCCACCGCCCACTTGCGGGGGCCCCCATTCTAAGCCAGAGCAAAGCTCAGTATGAACTTGTCCGCCGAAATTGGCACCAAAGGGAATCGAATCTGAGACCTTGAGAGGAGCACACTCCAAGATCCCAAGTCAACCATTGAGTTCGGGTATGCTCCATTTACTCCATTTACCTTCCTAGATGTTTGACATATGGCAACATAATATCTAACAGATGAAATTAAAAAGGCAAAAATAAAGAAGCACACATGTGATTGCTAGGGGTGGACAAACGAGCGGGTTCAGACGGATTCGGGTCCAAAACCTCAATCCAGCCCAACCCGTGGGTGGTATAATAAGGCCCATTCCCGACTAAATTGAATTCCAGTTTGTGCGGGTGGCGGTTTGTTGGGTTCACGGTTATACGGGTCGGTTGAGATGGGTTTAAAGAAAAAGAGAGAAGATGTGATCTTTTCCAGATCCAGGTCAATGACAACACCACAACACAACTGTGACAAGGTTCAGCTTGCTTGCATCCACTCAGTTACAACCACCGCTCCCATGGCTTCCAGATCCAGGTCGGTGACACAACCACCGTGACAAGGTTCACTCATCCTTGTATGTATCTTATACTGGAAATAATACTTGCTCTCATATCCCACAACAAATAATGAAAGGCAATACAAACACAAGTTACCATGTCTTCTTCAAAAAATTGTATTTGTTTGCTTTGTTAGGTTAAACAGGCTTGATGTAAATGAATAGAAGGAGAAGACACAAGACAGTTTTTTAGATATTGTAAAAAAAATGAGTTTTTTAGACTAGAGTAGAAGCCAGAAAGTTAAAGAATGAATCAACAACAATTTGTACCCTGACTCTTGGTTTCCAAATTATTAATTGGTTTTCAAGTTATTTATTTGTGTTTTCACCACTGCACCTAACAAATACTACTGGAGTACTTTAGAAAACACTAGTAGTAGTAATAAATAAAAAAGTAGCAGTAAAAATGGTGTGAATTATGAGATTGCCATTCTTAAGTCACATTCCAATTTAAAATTAATTACTAGCTGCTTCTCTGCCTTCTAGCTATCCAATCTACGAGTAATACATATATACTATATTCGGTCGGATACGGGTTTCAAACGGATCATTTTACAAGACTCGTGGCCGACCGTTTCAAGCCACAATAAACCGGATTATCTCACCCGAATGACCCGACAACCTGTTTCTACCCACCCGTTGCTCATTAATTGCACACGGTTTTACCAGTTTGGGTCAGATTTCGGGTTGGTGTCCACCCCTAGTGATTGCTACACTATATCTCATATCCTTCCTTTGCTTGCAATACATCAAACCCATTACCCCAATCGAGTGGACGGTAACCTGCCAAGTCTATGAGATTCAACTTTCACCACCACAATGGGTACTTTTGTGGGGTATGCATGTGTCTATGAGGAGAAACATTTATAGATAATTATAAAAGTACCAAAACTGATTATAAAAGTACCAAAAAATCATTTAGACCCGACAGAGGAGAAACGTCGTGATTGATTGAAAGGGTAGCAATGGGCTGTGCGACGGGATCCATGACGGCGTTGGGTGGTGATGAGAGATATAAGAGAGAAGGAGGAAGAGGAAGTGGGATACCAGAGGGAGAAGAAGTGAATTGGAGAGATGCTTTTTTTTTTTTTATTAAAAATAATAAATGTTTTATTTATTTTTAAATCTCAACCCTTGAATCTTTTCTTGCCACGTGCCTTTCATCTAAGACTTAAATGGAGTAAATGAAGCAAGAGGTAAATGGAGCATACCCGGACTCTCAACCACCAGGCCAGCCCCAAATTATCAACCTATTTATGAATTTTCAATGATCAATCGAGTTATTCATTGAGTAAACCACAATTTGGTACATGTCTTGTAAGTGATTCTTAAATTAATCTTTGACTCTATTAATATTTCAAAGTAGTCTTCATCTTTGTCAAAAGTTTCTAAGTTAAGTCTTTCGTCATGTAAAAAAACATTGAAACACGAGTCTAATTGAGAAACTTTTGACAATATTTTAATATAGTCCATGTATTTGTCAAAAATTTCTCAATTAAACTCATATTTCTATGTTTTTTCACATGACGAGGAACTTAATTGAGAAATTTTTGACAAAAATAATGACTATTTTGAAATATTAATAGAGTCATAGAATCACTAATAATTAATAAAGACAGAAACCAATTTAATGGTTTACTCTTTATTTATTACTCTCTTCGTTTTTAATTATAAGCAAAATTAAATTTTTAAGTTCATTTAATTAATGATGTATGTGGTACATAATATAAACAACATACATCATAATTGAATAAACCTAAAAAATCAATTTTGCTTATAATTACAAATGGATGAGGAATTGAATAAACCTAAAATATCAATTTTGTTGATAATTAAAAACGGATGAAGTAAACACTAAATAAACTAAAATAAAACAAATAAATATTTTTCTTGGTCCCTCAAAATACACATGGGCATGACATTCGGTTTTCTTGGTGGCCACGTCCTTTTTGTCTCAATTAATGTTCCTGGTAATCTTACTTAGAGACGGAAAAGATTAACAGAGTGGATAGTCCGAAATTTATTTATATTTTCGTGCGATTTAATGACAATAAATTATAGTATAAAATAATAATTTGCCCCCCGAAAAACTAAGTTTTAAGATTTGAAAAAGAAGTAAAAAAAAACTAAGATATGTGATTTTTTTTTTTTGGTGGTGTAAGAGATATGTGATTCAACAATATGAACTCCTAGTTGGAAATCAATTTGGAATATATATGGTCTTTTTTTATTCTTTTTGAGAACAAGTTTTTTCAATATAAGAACTCATCCTGCACCTTGGCATATACCAATTGTAGTTGTAGCCATCTGAGTATCAAAATTATGAACGTTGCCACGTGCAAAGAACCTCGTAAGAACACCGTAGAAAAGTTATACTTCCTCCATCTCATAATTATTGTCTCTTTAACATTTTTCTTTTTCTTAAAATAATTGTCACTTTACAATACCAATGCAACATTTATTTTTTTCCTCACTATTATACCTTTACTTATTGAATCTTATCTAACTTAACTACTTCACTAACTACAATTAATAATGATGGTTTAGTAAATGCTACTAATTTTACCATTGAAATCAACACAATTAATCATTTTTTTAATAATCGTGCACAAACCTTAAACGACTAATATTGTGAGACGGAAGGAGTATAAACTTTAGTTGGTAATTTGTTGACAATGAATTCCCTAAAAAAAAAAATTGTTGACAATAAAAATAATTTACGATAGTACTGTTTCGGTCACTAGTATAAGTAAAATTTTATCTTTTAAATTAATTGATATATTTAATTTATATTACACTTCATATACATAAGCTATTTAATGAATTTGAAAAATGAATTTTTTTTTGGTCTTAGATGAAGTGGTAATCCATTGTAATTAAATTCACACAATTGCGAGGTCCTGAGTTCGAATCCGGACCACAACGTCCGTCCTTGCGATTTCGACATTTGTTAGTTGAACTATGACTTCTAAACAAAATAAAGTTTTATTTATAATAATGACAAGAGGATTAACATCAAAATTATTCTTTTAATGATTAGTCACTCACCACATATTATTAATAGGGCTGTCATTTGAAGGGTGCAACCAGCTCTGCAGAGCCGTGCCTCTCAAATTTTGGGGCCTAAATAATTTTTTTTAAAACAAATATAATGCATCTTAGAAATGTATATATACTAGTAACGCGTGAAGATTTCACATACATTCAGATGGCCTAGTGGTATTAGTCCGCGTTTCTGCCTCCAATATCCTGGGTGCAACACCCAAGAGGAATGATTTTTCCTATCATTATTTTTTTTTTTCTTGTTTACAAACACAAAATAACTATTTTTCTTTTTCTTAATTTTGACGGCACTTATTGCAATATTTAGCCCATACTTGCGGTATGAAATAATAAAGTTCTTACAACAAAAATTATAATTTTTTTGAAAGAAACAAAAATTATCATTATTCTCTCAAAAAATAAAATAAAAAAACATTTTTTCCTCTTTAAAAACATTGTGTTTTTTTTTGCTTTTGGGGACTTATATTTACTTTTAGAGTCGGGTCTCCTTTTCCATAGAAACATGTGGTAATTTACATTACATTTGTGTTTTTTTTTTCCTCTTTAAAGATTATTTTAGGAAAAAATAATTAATTTACATTTATGATCTTCTTCAAAAAAATTTTACATTTATGATCAGATAAATTTTTTTAATTAACATTTAATTTATACATAGTAATTATTTTGTGAAGTAATATGAAGAAAATGTTTGTTTTATAAAAATATTTCTTATAAATTAATTATATTAGTAATATATATTTTTTGAACGTATATTGGTAATATTTTTTTCATTCGAATAAATGTATTAGTAAATATCTAGTACGTAATATATCTGGAGGCATGGTAAAATCTTGTAAAAATTGACTAATATACACCTACGCAGTCATGACTCATGAGTAGATCGATTTGGCTTGATGAGTAAGTATCATATCCACTACATCGCTATATTTTCGGAGGTCTATAGTAGATGAGGAACAAAATAGTTTGATCTTGATCTAAATAATTGATACCCTGTGTCGACCTAAGTAAATAAATAAATAAACGATACCTTGCGTTGATATATAAAATAAAATTGATGCACAAGTAACACATTAATCAGTTGGCAGTTGCAATATTTGACCTATTGCTTACTCCCCAAGAATCCTCCACACGCAATACACCACGAGTGAGCAATTTTGTAATTAAACAAAGACGTGGTCCTGTTATTCAAATCAAATTCCGTCACCAGTTGCAACACACCACCGCCTCTCGTGTAAAAGTCGCTTTTTCTTCTTTTCCTATGGCGGTTTCCGTTTCCCTTTTAAACAAAACACCACCTTCTCTCAACGTCTTTTATTTTCATCTTCTTTTTGTTTTCTATCTAGGAACTTCTAACTCTAGTGCTTCTTAGATTTTTTTTTTTATCTTCTGTATAAACAAAATTTAAACAATGAACTCATACACTTTTTCTCTTAATTAGGTTTTTCTTCTTCTTCATATTCCCATATTTTTTTATACAATTCTTCTGTTATATAATCCTTTTTTCAATTTTAATCATGGAACAACAAATCTACAATTTGCCGAAACATGATTCCGCCGGTGAAGATGAATCAGCGATTTCCGATTGCGAGAGTGTCGCATCCGGCGGCCACGATTCCATAAGACCCGTTCGGAAGACGACGGAGGGTGCGGATATCAACTTCATCCGAAGCAGATTCATTTGTGGTTTAAGTGCGCAAGGGTTGAAACCCTATGGAGTAGCGATTTTCAGGAATCCTTGTAAAACGGTAATGGCACAAGCGAGGATTCAATCGTTTGAGATCTTCGCACGTGCGGTGGCTAAAATGCGCGGTGGGAATGCTAATGTGAAACACGTGTGGTATGGTTCTTCTAGTAGAGAAGAGATTGTTGATATTATTCAACACGGTTTTGGTTATGTTCATAGCAATGGTTTGCGTCTCTCTCCGAATGATTCTCCACTTGAAAGGCACGCGTTAATTTCATTATTATTTAATTGATTTGTTTAGTTAGTTAATTGAATTAACTTTACTTAATGGTTAGGGTTTCAAATTTAATTAATTTAATTGATGTAGATTTTGTAATGTGTAATTTTTGTATTTATTTTTTTACTTTTGTGTTTTTACAGTGTGAAAAGAACTGTTGTTGACAAACAAGGTTTTAGGCACTTGTTGCTTTGTCGTGTGATCATGGGAAAATTGGAGGCTGTGCCTATTGGTTCTGATCAACGTAGACCAAGTTCGGAAGAATATGATTCTGGGGTGGATAGTTTTTCATCTCCCAAAGAGTTCATTGTTTGGAGTAACAAGATCAACACGCATGTCTTGCCTGAATATGTTTTGAGCTTCAAACTTGCTTCTGACAAAGGTAGTGTGTACTTGTGTGTTGTTGTGGTTATTTGTTGTGTTTTTGTTATTAGGGATGATGTTTGAGATTTCTTTGTTTGTTTGGTTTTGTAGGACATGAGAAGGTTGGAGTTGGAGGGCAACATGTGAGACCGTCCTCACCTTTTATGCAATTCCCAACTCTGATTTCTGCGCTTTCGAAGATATTGCCTCCGTCTGATATTGTTTCCATTGCCAAGTTTCACAAGGAGTATAGGGTAAGCGTTTCGGACTTGGTTTGACTTGGTTGCGTGGCTTGTGACAGTCACTGGTTTTTTCTTTTTGTTGAAATTGTGTTTGTGTTTCCATTTGTTTTACAGGATAAGAAGATATCGCGACATGAAATGATACAAAAAGTTAGAAAAGTTGCAGGTGACAAATTGTTGTTTTCTGTTATCAAATCTTTCAGAGCAAAGGTACTTCTAATCTCACTTTGGTGATTCTGAATTTCATTCTTTGTTAAGAATTTAGACATGCTGGTTTTTCACTTTGGTGCAACTTATAGATCAAAGTTTATAATGCTAAATAAAATTTTGGGAAAGTTTATCCCCCTCCCCTAAATTCTATTGAAATGTAACTCACTTCCCATTTATTTTTTCAATGAGCACAAACCTCCTTCGGCTTTAGCTGCCTTTTGATTAAAAGGGGGAAAAAAATCCTGAAGTTTGCTTTTATTGGTGTTGTTGTTTTCTCATATTGTTTCCTTTTGAAAACTTGAAAGTCATACTCCTATTTTCGCGTTGAAGCATAGTAGATCTTTTTTTTTTACCTTCACAAAAGCATAGCAGACCTAGAGTCTAATTTTCTCAAATATTTAGGAGTTAAGACGCCCCTTTTGTTATTTTTATTTCAACTTTTCAATTTATGGAAGTTAGCATTGTCAATCAAATAAAACATCATCTTCGTAGAACTCTATTCAGGGTTTTGGATGATCAATTGTTAATTTACTGATACATAGAGCTAGTCATGACACATCAACTTAAGTCCGTGTTACAAGTTCAAAAAATTTGCAGAAAAGTTGATAAAATTGTGGCCAATTCTGTTCTTGTGGCCGATCGAAGAAGATGACTTGACTTCTATGTGGTAGGCTGGGTTTGCATGAGAGCTTTATTTGTTGAGAGGCAAGACATTAGACGTGCTTAAACAAATCTGTCTCTTTCTTTATAAACCGTGTTGGCAAAAGGGCTGGTTTATGCCACCTTTTACACAAATAAGGGGTGTTTCTTATCAGTGCAAAAATAGAGGTGTTTTTGTGGCTGATAGAAGAAAATGACTTCTATGTGGCTGGCTGGGTTTGTATGAGAGCTTTATTTGTTGAGAGACATGAGACATTAGACACGTGCTTAAACAAATCTGTCTCCTCCGTTATAAACGGTGTTAGCAAAAAGGCTGCTTTATGTCATCCTATTACATAAATAAAGGGTGTTTCTTATTAGTGCAAAAATAGAGGGGGTGCGAGTTACATTTGAAGAGACCCCAAGGGAGATGAATATAGTTTTCCCAATAGAATTAAATTGAGGTGCTTTGTCCCTACTTTTATCGATGACAACATGCATATTTTTGGCTTGTTTTGGCTGTATCAAATGTGGGGCAGCTAATTTCACACTGCATTACGATTGGAAAATTAGAAAATAGGAATCTATGTTCATGGAAATATGAAACGCAGATTGTCTGATTGAAGCTGGAAGTTGCTCTCCATGTTCTTCCTATTTCTTGATTACTTGGAAACCCAGGATGTCTATTTAGCTTCCAATAGTTAACAAAGGTCTTGTTTTGAATACGTTTTAACATTATAATGAGATGGGAATAAAAATAAGGTTTGAATTGCAAATTGCAGGATGTAGTTTGTGACAGTGCTAGTTGATTTTAATGTGGTGGAAACCACATGCCATTAGTACTGAATGAGTTTTGCTACTTAAACCCCCTTCTACAGAAAAGAAATATGAGGTTGATCCAAAATTTGAAACCATAGCAGGTTTAGATTTGGTCCATTTGATTTGTCTTATAGTTATGAGTGAGCTAACCCTGTGTCTTTAAACTATTGAGTTAGACGTTATCTACAACTTTATGGTACGAAACTGTGTATGCCAAAAACAAAACGTTAGATTGCCTCTTTTGACAAAACCTTGTGTGTTTTTTTTGTCTTGTTTGATATCATGCATTCTAATCTAATTAGGTAAATTTGTCTGTCTTCCAGAAAATGCATGCAAGCTTTAAGCAAGCCGGAGCGCAAGCAACATGGATGGAATGATTGTCCATACAATAAATACTAAAGAAAGTGATAGAATACTGGAGTTGACACAACACTCGTACTAACCAACTTACATTGAGGTTGAAAACACAAGCATGAGAAACAAGGCGACATTTGATTTTTTTTTGTTTGGGTGGTATATGCGTTTTGTTTTTGTGTTAATTGTACTATAGTAGAAGGAATTGCGTTGTCTTTCTAGTTAGTCACAGCTACTGGTTGGAATAATGTAATAGCGGATAGGCTTTTACTATGGGGATATTGAGCAACTCCAAGTTGCATTCTTAAAAAAAAAAATGGTTTCATTTGCTTTTTGTTAGTTGTTTGGTTTCTGTTTTTATTCGTTTACAACAATGTGTTGGTAGACCAATAATAAAGTTCACACTAGAAGGATCAAACATTTCCCTATAGACAGGGAAAGACTGGAGTTGTGGTTGAGGGCAACAACTCACAACTCAACTCATGGTGACTTTATGTTCAAGTCTTGCCAAAGGGATGCATTTTCTCTATAAAATTGAGCATTATTTTTCATTATGTTCTATTTTGGTTCTCTATCAAACTAGTGTCAGGGATTTAGAGCTCACTCATCTAGGGGGTCTGTTATCGTTGGGGCAAGGACGCCTCTGTGTATTGGAACTGTGTAGAGGGGATGGCAAGATTGGCGGCGTGAAGAGGAGGAAGTTGAGTGGCGCGGAAGTTGATGGAGCGTGTTATAATGAGTCACCGTAAGAGTTGAATGCAAGGATTAGTTTGTCTCTTTGTTGCAGGGGCGGATGCAGCCTTTTGAGGGGGTTATGGACATATTTATCTATATATTGCATTTTGACCTCAGCTAGATTTGTTATTTTGCAACACTAGCTAAGAGGTTTAAGAACTCAAACGTCTGAAGCCAGCCAGGGTCGGATCTGCCAACGTTTCGTTGGTTATTTGGTTGAAGAAAGACTGTTGCCGGAGTTTGCTACAAATTAAAATATATGCTGAGTCAATTATTCCCCAAATTCAAATGGATGGTACATATGTATGATATGGTTATTATTATTTGTAGCGTGCGATGGATAAACTGGTGCGGGTTGGATTAGTTGTCCCTTGTTTGGGTTGTATGAGAGGTTGTTGATGGCTGGATTTGTACCATGTATTTATAGTATAATAGTTCTGTTTATGGGTTCTTTTCTATAAACATTTGCTAACATAACAAACACCATAACTTTAATAGGCCCCTCTGCATCATCAATCAAGATTTTGAAATCCATCAATCAATTATTATTTGTTTGAGAAGTTGCCTTGTTCTCAAGTTATTGATTACAAGTATTTTTCAACTGCACAAGTTACTTTCTCGTTATATATTTGGATTTGTATGGGCAGTTACATTAATAATACACTAACCAGTAACCATGTTTATATATTTGTCGATTTCACACAAGAGATGTTTGTTTTAAGTTTACTAGAATTTTTTTTTTGGTAGTGGGGGAGCTAAGTTTATTAAATTTATGCATAGGAATAACTTTTCTCGGAGAATACCAGAATGCAAGTTTTATTCACATGCATATTTTTTTAGTACAAATTCATGTATTTTTAAAAAAGATATATGGTTAATATTATAATATTTTCGGAAACCTTTAGAATACTCATCTTTATATAACTTTATTCTTATCATTTTTTTTAGAATGTTTTTTCCTATTCCCCAGAATATTTTCTATCAAAAATAAAATTTAATAAATTTGTGACAAACACCAAAATCATAGTTTTTACTCATTTTATGTTTAAGAATCTACAAGATAACTTGAAACAAACACACCATTAAAAAAAAGGGAACTTTCATTTGTAGATGGGCACATTTTCAATGATTGAACTCGTTTGAATCACGATTTCAGTGATTGTTCTCACTTGGATCCAACTAGTAGCAGGAGTATACAACAAGTTCTAAAATATCGACCTTGACCTCCTTCAGACTATGAAGATGATCGTCTTCGCAGGAGTCAGGAGATAGAATTTGCTGCATGGTTCTAGTGTGGATTTCAACTGAGACTTTGGATTGATGTTATTAATTGTCAAATTAATATTATATATCAGCATTAGTTGAATGATGTCAAATTGTCAACACCTTTTTTAACCCTTTAAAAAAAAACACTTTTTTTACTGTCTATTCAGGAGAAAGGATCATCGTAAAGGGTAAGTCGTATGAATACAAGTATGCCACTAAGTCAAAAAGAAAATGGATACAACTTGATGTACGATAATCTGATTCACAAGCAGAAGCACAAGAGCATGATATGCAAGCTGAAGTACAAGAGGAATAAACGTAAGTAGAAATCCCACTGTCACAATATATGGATTTGATGAGAAATCAATGTGATCCCAAAAACAAGGCGTCTAAGGTTGCAATATGATTGTCCAAGAGAGACATATTAATTCTAAATTTGCAGGCTAAGACATGTTATAGATTCAGAGGAATAGTTAAGTTATATACCCTAATATTTTGGCATAAGGCCACCGTGCATTAGAGGACTTACACTAGTTTGACCACTCGTGGAGGAACAACACCAACTCCATCACACATGAACGCTTCATACCATACCTACGAGAAAACCAGTTTATTTAGGAGGAAAAAACAAAGAGCAATTGAGGTGGGGGAAATCAAAGAGAAACTCGAAAAAAGGAGAACTGACTTACATGTGATCTTGCCACACAAGCAAAAAACCGTAAATGTCATATCACACCATTAAGCGTGTGTTTGGATCAGCTTTTGCACCGCAAATATCATGTCTCGAGTCAAGTTGGACGTGGAAATCCTGAAGCTACAGAGCAAGCTTTTGTGAAAACATGAAAATCCACCATAATATCAAACGAGTACTAACCTTTTAGTTAACAAAAAATCTATATTGTTTGACATCATTCAACCTCAATTTTTTTGTCTATTCACAAGATACGATGGATAAATACTTGACCACGATGGATAAATACTTGACTCAATAATTCTATGAGGACAGATTGATAATTTATCCTTATATGGAGGAAAAAAAACTAATTTAGAGACTAAATTAATGTTTATTGAGCAAAACACTACTCCTTCGTTTCAAAATACATATCGCAATCAACCACTGCATACATGACACCACACAACTTTGATCATTTATATCTTATAAAAATTTGATATTTTGAAAATATTCATTGAGGTAAATTAAACAACATCTTACATGCTAACATTTATTTTTATATATTTGTTAAAAATTATGGTTACCGTAAGCTATGTAAATAGTGCACATTGTAAAATCGCGACATGTATTTTGTCCAAAGGAAGTAGAGGATTGTTTTTCTGACATGTGATATGTCTTAGCAACACAAGTAAATGACCAAAAAACCTAGCGGCAGTTAACTGCCGCTGGTTTTAAAACCCAATAGTAGTTAACTATCGCTGGAGATATTTTAATAATTTACTTGTGTTATGAGTGAGTGGAGGATGCCCATTGGGCCACTAAACCAAACTTTGGGACAACCATTACAACATTTGATCAGTTTGTAGTCATTTTATAAGCAGGCAAGGGTAGATGATTCGTTGCAATCTTCCACATTCCACATACTCCTAATTACTTCTCCTTGGAATAAAAAACATCTTACAATACCAATCACTCCCTATAAATACCACACCCTAGAACCTTCCAACACCTCAATGATGTCACCATAAACTCTCTTCACTTTCTTCTTCTGAAACGGAAACGAAAACGATGACGATGCAAACAGAGTCTCTCCAACAACAATTTTCATCGCCAAGTTTCAGCAGTTACTCTTCCAACACTTTGTCTCAAATCGCAGCTAGAGTTATCAACAACCTCCACACCGAAGAAGACACACTTCGCGAATCTTCTAAACAAAACGACACCGTCAACGACGATGGCTCTGAGTTCGAATTCAATTTACTTTCCACAGAATCTGTCTCCGCCGATGACATTTTCCACAATGGTCAGATCAAACCCACTTACCCACTCTTCGACCAATCTTTACTCAACGGCGACGTCGTTTCTGTTTCTCCCGTTCTCCCTGAAACGGTGCCACGGCGTCGTCGTTTACCTCTGAAGAAGCTCATGGCAGTTGAAGGAGAAGAGTTTGACGATGTTGCCCCGGAAACCTATTGTGTTTGGACTCCACCTTGCAAAAAGAGCAGCTCTACAGGGTCGGCGTCCAAACGGTGGAAGTTTCGGGATTTGCTACTTAGGAGCCATAGCGATGGAAAGAAGGAGTCGCTTTTGTTTATGAGTACCGGCGGTAAGGATAGCTCCACTGTTAACGGTGAAGCCAAAGATGGTTATCGATCGAAGAGGAAATTCGGAATTAGTTGGGTTATTTAAGGGTTTTGTCTAATATATCTAATCACTTTGAAGCCCAGATTATTACTATCTTCTCACAATTATTATCTTTAATTCAATTTCGATGGTTTTTTTTTTTTTTTTGTGTAATTAAAGTTGGCATTGGATGATAATTTTTTATTTTTTTTTCCTTTCAAAATTTACATGAGATTTAGTTCATGTTTGGATTCGTGATGAGTTTGACGTAATAGGTGTTTGTTTACGCAGTACAATTGCATCATATTCATGTCTTGAGAGAAGCGATTATTCTTAGCTTCTGATTTTCACTTTGGAGTAGCTTTGAAACACACGAAATTCTTGTTAGACGCCAAACCAAACCCTCCAATAATACGGTTAACCACAATTTTATAATTACGTTAAATCTTCCATGATATCAATATGCACATTTTGTGTAAAATTTCTCTTTAACTTTGCTTAGAGATTGAATCATAGAATTGTTGAATGTGTTGTGGGGTTAGTTAGTCTAGATTTGGAATATCTTTTTTGGTTAGAGCTAAAGTATGGTTATATTATATGGATGCCTTTTCTTTAGGTTTTATTTTGTGGCTTGATAAAGTTAAAACTGAATTTTGAAATTTGTAAGAACTAAACTTAATGAGAAGAGGATGACGTGGGTGTTATTGCGCCTGCATGGTATGGAAAGGTGACGCAGAATATAAGTTGGCAAAGTATTGTTCCGTATTTTCTTCGTGTAGAAAAAAAGAGGGTGTGGGTCTCACACGGCATAGACTTAGTTGAGACGGTGATGTTTATGTCAACAAGATCAAGTCTTCGTGGATTGGCGGAGTTGTTGGAGACTTGGAGCATACTTTTGATTAAATTAAAGTATAAATACTAAACTTTGCTGTTTTTTGGCTTCTCTTGAACTTGAACAGAATAAGTTTAGACTTAAAATAGTGGATTTTAGCTTTACTAATTATATTGGAGGGTCAAGGCCAAAATCAAGAAAAGAAGACAAATCATAATAATCAAAGAATGTATACTTAAGTAAAGTGGGCTAGGAACATCAACTACATGAATTATCAAAAGAACCTTGCCCGTATTGGTAAACTCCGAAATGTAACCGATTTTATTGAGCTGATCTCGTAGTGAACTCGGCTTATTTTTGAGAAGTTTTTCTTTTCATCTTGGTTTTTATATTCCCTTCATTTTTTTGTTGTTCTGATCATGTCAAATATTTATTTTATAATTGAGTTACAATTTTAATTAATTTATATATTGTTCTTTTACGAGTGTATTTACTATTATGTCACATATATTACTTTTATTAAGCAGTAAATTTGTAAGAGTCTACAAGTCAAATTCGCATTGACAATGAGTTTTCTTCACTCTATACTTTGAAAACTTTTGACACATGCATACCTGACCAAAGTTAATTCCAATCTTAGCATTGGCCAGAGTCTTATTTCTAGAGAAGCTGTTGGATTAATCAAGGAGGCAATATATTGGCTAGTGAAATATTCATACCACCCATAAATTTTGAATGGCAGACATTATTGCTGGCCATTTCTCAATGGCATTGTGGATTTTCAGCTTTCCATATGTCTTCTTGATGGTGGCTGGAATAAAATAAGTGTATCGCCCCTACTTAAGGGACTCATTAAAATTGTGCTCATTATCTATCAAGTTTATCTTAATTTTTAACTATATCCTCAATTAAACAATGATTAAAAGTAACTTGTGAATGATGCTATTATTTTTGCGATCTTAATCCTCGGGAATTCGGATGGAACGTTAGTAAAATCAAATAAAAAGTTGTTTCAATGAGAGATGTATTTCAGATATTTCCGATTAACTTGATCTTAATTAAAGTTCATAATGTAGGAATTCTATTAAAAAACTTCTGGTAAAGTTGAGAAAAAGGCAGACCAATTCCATTTCCATAGGAACGTCTGGAAAAATAGAAGCAAGGCAAGACAATATAACGTGGTCTGTTTCCAAAATCAATGGTTACAGATCACTAATGACGATGTGCCTGGAATTGAAATATTGACAGCAGCATATAGCTGAAAATGAACTTCAAGAAAATCTTGTATGAACTTAGCGAACTAGACACAAAGTTGCATGTATACTTACTTCTCTTGGAGGCACTATTAACCTCACTTTATTTCATAAACATGTATAATCTAATTAGTATACTATCATTATATCAGTAACACAGCACTACGGTTTGTGACAAGTGAGGGATGCAAGAGGTGTACCTACATTCTTTGAGAGGGTGATGTTGAAACAGGTAAATATGGGAAGTGAATATTCACCATTTCCTTTTTCAATTATGAAAATTGGGTTTTAATATGTCTTTCGTCCCTGCAATTAGACGTCGTTTAAAAGTTCGTCCCTGTAATCGCTAATCCTGGCAATTTACCCGTGCATTGTTTAATAATTTAAAATTTCGTCCTTTCACCAACTTAATCACTGCCACGTCACTTAGGGGTGTTCGCGGTGCGGTTTGGTTCGGTTTTGAGCATAAAAGTCATCTAAACCGCGAGATAAAAAAGCACGTGGTTTGGTTTGGTTCGGTTGATTTTTAAAAAGTCATCCAAACCAAACCAAACCAATGCGGCTTGGATTGGTTCGGTTTGTATGGTTTATCGCGAGATAAAAAAATATTACATTAACTCTAATATTCGATATTTTTGCGGTTTGGTTTGGTTTGGTTTGGTTGCTGAGATGCAAACCGCAAACCGAACCGAACCGTGCGGTTCAATGCAAAAGTCATCCGAATTCATCCGAACCAAGTGCGGTTTTTTGCGGTTTCGGTTTGAATTGGTTTGGTTTGCGGTTTTTTTATTGGGTTGGTTCGGTTTTGAACACCCCTAACGTCACTGATTAGCTGACGTGACAGTCTGGCTTAACAAAACTTGACATGAATGGACGAAAATACCCCTGGCTTCTCAGACAAACGCGGAATTACCAATTTGCCCCCAAGTTAATCTTCTTCCTCACCAATATCGTCTCTTTGATAGCTTATCAGAATTTCATATTTCATAAACCTCAACTTCAATTTCACTATCTCTGAAGATCAAAACCCATGGAAGAGGAATTGTGGGTCTGGTAGCTTCTGATTGGAAACTGAACATTTCAATTCCCATGGCTCAAATTAAATCCGTTTGATACCCATTAATTCTCATGAAGAAGAAACCCAGTTCTTATTTGTTGAAAAACCTTGGTTGATCTGTTCATCTTCAAGAAAATTGGAAACTCAGTTTCAAGTCAAAGTTTTAATTTTTTAAGTTTAATTTTATGTTTTGATTATCGGATGAAAGTAAAATCATTTATGGGTTTCAAAATTGCTATCACCCAAATTTTCATTGCAATGGTAAGCATTTTTCCTCAAATGATGATTCTCGGTAAAGAGAAACATCATGGAGCCACCCTCTCCTTCCGACCCTCTGGCAACAACGACAACGTCGGTGACGATAACAACAATGACGGCGTCGACATCAAAATAATAATTAAATCTATGGGTCTTGGTATATCTGAAAATCCCTATAAGGCTTAATAGCAGAAGGAATCTCTTCCGTATGAACAAACAACCACACATTCATACCTTTCATACATGGCTTCATCGTCTCCCATTGTGTTCCTTCAAGTGCTTTATACACCAATGTGTTCTTCGCAACAACGAGTGTCGTTGTTTCTGGAAGAGTTTTTCGTAGTCCTTGAAATTGTTTCACGGTGAAGCCTTTGTAGTTGATTCCGGCAAGAAGGCAACGGTTTTCAAGCTGTTCTTTTACGGTTTCAACGGTTTCTTCTTTCTTTGTGCGTGAAATTGCGGCGTTGATGGATAAACGGTGGGTTTTGGAAAGGATGTGGGTGAGTTGAATGGGTCGGATTTGGATCGAAAAGATTGGGTTTTAGTGGATGGAAGAGAGAAGCTGAGAAGGAAGAAGGTATTGAAAAGAGGGGTACTTTTGTCATTTCGCACAGCTCTGATAAGATGAGGGGTATTTTTGTCACTTCAAGCCATAATTTTGCTAAGTCAACGAGACATGTCAGATGTTTAGTGACGTGGCAGTCATTATGTAAATTAAGGGACGAAATTTTAAATGATTAAACTTTGCAAGGTAATTTGCTAGGATTAGCGATTATAGAACGAATTTTTAAACGACGTCTAATTGCAGGGACGAAACACATGTTAAGACATGAAATTTTTTGAGTAATTTGAAGTGTGTGGAGTTTATTTAAACTCCATCTATTGTGACAGCATCATGTTTATATTATCAAAACTATAGTAGTGTTTATATAAAAAACAAAGTAAAGAACGAAATCGAAATTGAAAAATAAATATGATCAATTCCGCAAATATGATATCAAGAGTAAGGCCTTGAGCATCAATGGCCAAAATTCGTATGCCTTGGCTCATATTGTCGGTTAAAAGATAGACGAATTATTATTATTCATTGAAATTATGACAAAACTATAAGATCAATGAAATTGTGGTGTAAGATAAATATTCCATTAATAAAACCCTTTTTATCTTTCAAAATCTGGGGAATACACCATGCTACATTGTATACAATTGTTCAATGGCCAAAGAAATTAAGGAGAAAAATGCTAACACTAGCAGCTGGTAGGAATCGGGCCACGCCACAACCACCAATTCTTCTTAAATCAGTGATCAGTCTCATGCTAGAACAGGAGTGAAGCTTGAAGAGCTTTGCAAACTAGCAGCATATTCTCGTGCCCACAAGTCATAGTGAATAATTTCCTCAAGGGAAGGTGAGGTCAACAATTCATCTTGATGCTTCTGACATGTTAGCTCCACAACCTTGAAAATATCCAAATAGCTAATCCTGGAAATAGCAAAATAACTAATTAAATGTGGATTTAATGATCTAAATCAACAAGAAGACACATATTGTAGCCTAAAGCCTATGAAGTATGGAGCACTGTCAATTTCAAAAAGGAGCCGTGCACACGGCACATGTATCAGACAACGTTAGAACATGACACAATTCCTAATGGTCATGTTTTGCTTGGAATCTTCTAAGATTGTAAAGAACTGAAAAGTGCTGGTAAAAATCAAAGTAATATGGCACATAATCAAGGATTCAAGACCACAACAAATGCTAATAGATATCCACCCTGCTGAATACAGATGCAAGTTATATATATATAGGAGGCAATTCAATAAGTATGAAGGAATTTTGATGCTTTGTGAAAGCAAGATTCGGGGAGAGTCAAATGGAATAACTTCTCACAAACCTGGAAATGAGTCAGTATTTTGGGTTTTAAAAACTTTGTATTTGCATGCATAATTATCTCTAGGTTATGGTGGGATGGAAGTAAAACTTATATTTTGAAGGTTTCTTATAACTGCAGTATTTTTTAAATGCAATCAATATTCAGCACAATGCTTAGTGAACTTGTAAGTTGTAATGAGTAAAATAACAAAAATATTACTCTTACTTTTCATCAATAAACATCTCTACAGCTTTCTCATTTGCTGCACTAAGAACACCTGTCATGGTGCCTCCAGCACGGCCAGCAGCATAGGCAAGATTCATGGATGGATACTTAATGTTGTCAGGAGCTTTAAAAGTAAGTGAACCAAGCCTGCATATTCACATTTCAAATACGGCTCTGTCAAACAATAAATTTTCAAACTTCAAAAACTCTATGCCTAGGTGGATCTGTCTATTTTCTTCAGTATGAACTAAGGAAACGAAATTAGGGGGAAAATAACCGTACTTGCAAAGATCAAGCCGAGGCCAAGTGACTTCAGAACAATAGACTCTGTCAGGCCATGATAATGTATAAAGGATTGGCAAACGCATATCAGGCCACCCCAATTGTGCAAGAACAGATGAATCCTAGAAAGGAAAAAATAATTAAGTATTAGATTAATATTTAACAACATTTAATGATTATCAAAAGATGGCAGCCAACACAACATAGTATAAGGTCTAAACCTGTGTTTCAATCATTGAATGTATGATTGATTGTGGATGAATGACAATGTCAATATCATCATAATCAGCTCCAAATAAGTAATGTGCTTCAATTACTTCTAGACCCTACAAAAGAAGTAGAACAAATTTACTATATACTCAGGAAATTTAAATCACATAATCATACATATATCATAAGAAAGAAAGAAACCTTGTTGAAAAGTGTAGCAGAGTCCACAGTTATCTTTTTCCCCATACTCCAGTTGGGATGTTTTAATGCATCAGCAACTTTAACATCTTTCAGTTTCTCAACAGGCCAATCCCTATTAATCATGAAGCGAAACATACTTACAGTCATGTAGATCATATAGGGTCTACAATAAAACTAAGAAAGGGAAATTCAAGGTTTTCCACGATCAATGGGTTTCCATCATGATATGAAAAATTGGCAGGAAGCAAAATTCAGACATACATAAGAAAGTTTAGAGTGCCATAATTCCCTTTTGGTTCCTTTTCATTTCAGAAAAGATAAATGTATCCAACATAAAAAGAAGCAACTGAACATGGGAGACAGGAAAAGTGCTGCCACTCAGGTTTATTTTACATACCTAAAAGCACCTCCGGATGCAGTTAGAATGACTCGCCTAAGTGCACCCTCTGTTAACCCCTGGATACACTGAAGCGAAAAATCGTTTTTCCATTAATAAATGAAGCAGGGGATGAAATAATTGCTTAAGTTTAATAAAACAGATGCTGAGGCCAGAGTATAATATGTGAAATATATAAGTCAGGGTATCTATAGTCCACTACTCTTGTTGCACACACAAATTTGTAATGCAGTATGTGATTTTGTACCTGAAAAATAGCAGAATGTTCGGAATCAGCAGGAAGTATTTTTACGTTATGCTTCCGGGCAAGAGGAAGGACAAAAGGACCTCCGGCAATTAGTGTCTCTTTATTGGCCAAAGCTATGTCTTTTCCAGCTTCTATCGCTGCAACTGTTGGCTAATAAAAAAATGAGAGGAATTTCAGCAATCTAATATATATTGTGTGATAATAGAGATACAATCTTAATTGTGTCTTTTCTCGCTGATTAATTTTTCTACGATTTTTGTCGCTAATAAATAAACAGTCAAACAAGTCCTTGAAAGATACCACATCAGTCGTAAATAATAGTACACGAATGGAAAGATGAAATCATGAAAATCACACACATGATCCCCAAACATGCATTTAGCCGTCAAATTAGTCCTTGAATGTCTACTCCGCCGATTGAATTAGTCCCAAAGGTTTGTAATGTGTGAACTGACTTAACCGAAAAAGACACATTCAAGGTTTTTGTGTGTAATTTCCAACATTTAATGACCAAGTTCATGCAATGTGGATCATTGATGGATAGCAATATATACACAATGACATTCTTTACTTAACAATTTGTGGATCACTTTCCTTTCAAACTCAATGCCCTAATATAAAAATAAGACTGATAAGAACGCCTTGCAATTTTACATGTAGTAAGATAAGACCTGGTTGTTATCATTGATGTTTCGCTACCATTGTTGTTATTGTTGTTTTGTTTTTTATTTGACTCAGTTGTTACCATAGTTCAAATAAATAAATTTGACAAGCAAATAATAATAATAATAATGAATATTATAATATAATAGCAACAACAAGATCAATGTTCTTCAAAGTTCAAATTGTTGGATGCAATTAACGAAGTTAATCTAAAAAGCGTGTAGGTGCATGCACACGGAAGATCTCTTTTGTAGCATAGCAAATAAAACAGTTACAAAAGAAAGCCGAAAAAGGGGAAAAGAGGTTACCTTTAGTCCTGCACAGCCTACTATTCCCGTGACAACAGTGACTGCATCCGGGTGACGTGCAACCTAAGAATATACAAGCAATAGCTTATGAAAAACGATATTGGTATTCTAAACCAAATTGCAAACAAACCAGATGTCCACCTCAATGACGCCTTGTTCTCCCGGGATGATCTCAGGTTTTTGTTCAACATCTTTCAAAGCTTCTTGAAGTTCAGCAAGTAGAGACTCGTTTCTAACAGCAACAAGTTGTGGCTTAAATCTTTTAACCTGTGTAACATAAATTCCAAGAGATTAATCTTTTTTCCCATAGTTGGCAGTATATTCAAAATTTGAGATACACTGACTGAACCTTAAACTTGTTTAGTGAACGTTTAAGAGAAAAAATAATGAAATCTGTCATAAATGCTTAAGAGTGAAAACAAGATTTTTGAAAACAGAAACAGGAAGATGATTTTCAATGTAACAACAATTATTCTGTTGAGACATAAAGTAACAAACCAATACATAACATGGTCGAAGTGAATTAATTACCTGATCCACAAGAAGAGTAATGTTTGAACCAGCTGCAAGCGCGACAACTCGAAACTTATCTGGATTCTCCGCGACAATATCTAGTGTCTACAAAAGCATACAGGGGAAAATGGAAAATGAAGCAGTAAATCATAAATCGGTTCTAATTGATGAGAGAGAGGGTACATATAGCAGTACCTGAGTTCCAATTGAACCAGTACAACCCACAATGGAAATGGGTTTAGGGCCTTCCCAAGTCTTGTTACCTAATTCTGGGATTGCTCGTCCTGGCCATGCTGGTGGTGGTCCTGATGTTGACTGCACTGAACAGTAAACTCTTGTTCCATTTTCTTTTCTTTTCAAAGCAACACCGCCTGAGAATCAAATTAAACATAATAAATAAAACAAAACATCATGGAGGGGGTTGAATGAAGAAAAGAAATAGAAATAACCTAGGAATTTAGGAGTGAAGCGGTTAGACTTGAGGGGGTCAGTGAAAAAACTGGACTTAAGTTCAGCTGGAGAAGACAAATTCAGAGCCATCACAAAACAAAGGTTGATGTTGTAGCTAACTTGAGTTTGAACAATAAAACCAAAGAGAGTGCAGTGTTCTTATGTAACAAGATGTGGTGGTGACAGAAAATGGGTTAGAGTTTTTAATATTTGTAGCCGAGACAAGAATCCACAATGGATGTGGTTTCGGACAGCATCAACAGGGTATTATTATTTGTTAATTAATTAACTAATTATTTATTTGTGAAAGAGAGGTGAGGGGTAATATATAAATAGATTAGAATGAGGACGAAATAGAGAGTATGGACGAGGGTCCAACTTGTGGAATCATCGTTGGTTCACTTCTCATATATTCCCTTTGATGTTCCTTCAAAACAAAAATATCACCTTGATGTGATTATGTGAAACTCAATTACTTTTTTTTACATTATTTTTTATTTTAAAAAATTTAGTAGCTAAATTCACTTTGTGCGAGATGAACAACTTTTGTTGATCTAATATATTTCATTTTAGCTTGTTTAAAAAAAAAAAAACTACACCACAATTTGAGTTTTTTTTATCATCTGAATTATATCATTATTCATGTTTGATAAAATAAAATCATTTTCTTTAATTCAAAAGTCGTCTTTAAAAGGTTTTGTCTGTATTTGTTTCAAGGAGTCTTTTACTAGTTTTCTATTAAATTGGTTTCTCTCCATCAAATACTTCTCTCCCATTATCTCATTCACTAAAATTTGTGGTAGATAATTATCGTTGTTCATAAGTTAACTTTAAAAACTGATTTTTTTAATTATAAATAATTATAAATAAAATAATCTTTTAATTATTTTATCTATAAAAAGAGTAATTCACTTTAAAATATAAAATTAGTATATTTTGGATAAGTATGAAATTTCAAAATATTAGTAATTAATGAAAAAATCAATAATTATATCATATGAAAATTCATAACAGATTGTACATTGATCAAAATACCACTCCTTGTTTTAATTATTTTTCATGTTAGTATCATTTCCTTTAAAAGAGTCAAATTCAAAGAATTAAGACAGGCGGCTAGTCCAAATTTATTTTTTTCTGACAAATGCTAGTCCAACATGTTAAATGGAGAATCTGTCATGTGACTGATCTGAATTTATATATACTACAGTCTACAGTAATAGTTAACATTTTTTATTTCTGAATTCGTTTAACAATTGTTAGTAAATTTTAGTTTGGAACTAAAGATTGTCAAATTTTGAACATTTGAAAGCATGTATATTCGGTCCCGTAAGCATAACTCAATTATCAGAGACATGCATTGTTATATGTGGGGGTTGAGGTTCGAACTTCGGACATCTCACTTATTCTTCTTAAAAAAGAGAATTCTAGTCAATAAGCTACCTAACCAAAAAAATAAAAAACATATCTATTCTCTTTTTTTTTTTAAGGAAAAAACATATCTATTCTCTGTTAAATAATTTAAATATTAAATTATGTCTAAATTGTTTAATCGTTTAATGCTTGTATGTTTGATTTTGTATTTTATCTTTAACAACTATCTTCATTTTCCCTTAAAAAAATTATCTTCATTTTTTTTCTCTCCTTTTTATTAACCAGAGATACTCTAACCTATCAGATAAATATGACATTGACCAACCACAAATTTTTGTTGTTTTGTATACTTGTGACATTGTAATTGATTAATGTCACCAACCACAATGTCATCCAAGTATTTTTCATCAAGTAAGAGAGTATACAAATTTAGATGGATTGTAACTTGTAAGCAAGAAACGTGTATCTCCCACCTAAACGAAAATTAATTCAGAAGTTTGCATAATAATAATGTAACACGGAATGTCTATAGTCTACCCGCTGTGTATGTGAATCATGCAAATAAAGAATTTTAATTTGGACCCTCTAGTATGCTAGTATTTTTCTTTTGAGGGGTTTATTCCTCACCTCCAAATAACTCCATATGACAGCAAGTCATTTAAAGAACACAACCTATGTTTAAACTCAACCTATGTTAGTACTTAGTATCTAATCTAAATATAAATGTACACCTATTTTAATTTAACGTGTACGTGGTTGATTTTACTTATACTATTGTGTTGTAGACGGAGTATCTAAATAAATAATATGTGCATTACACCTTTATTACGACAATAAACTTATGTTATATCATTATCAATAATTCAGTTGATAGGAACCTCGCATTATATATAAGTGTTGAAATTTAATCTTTGAATTTTTCATTTATTCGTCTTAAACGATGAATTTCTAGTCATTAAACTACTTAAAATACAAAGTATCACCTCAAGAACCTAAGAAAAAGTTATACATGTGGCCAATCCAGTTAGTTCATGAATAACACAGTTGGATTCTCTCATAGTAAACTCAAAATTTCAACAGTGAATGAAGATAATTTTGCAGGATTATTACACTTATTGTATTATTTATTTATAATATTTTATATTCAATACATATTTATATCGACATAAAAAAATTAAAAATATATATTATTATACTCTCTCCGTCCCAAAATGTAAGGAAAAATGAGTCAACATAAATTGATGTATTTGGTACAAATTTTGAATCAAATACATTAACTTTTGTTGATCAATTTTTGCTTATATTTTGAGACAGATGGAGTATATTTATTTCTTGGTTATAGTAGAAAATATTTTATTTCTAAGTTCAAATAACAATTACATGAATATACACCAATAGCAAAACATTGGCAAAATTTATTTATTTTTTATATCCAAAACACTAATTACAGTAATTTTTTTACAAAAACTAATTAAATGCACATGTAAAAAAGACATATCGTGGGTATATAGAAATCATAGTTTTAAATACCATTCGAAAATTATCAATGTTTAAGATTAGAGATAATATTTATTTTGATCTCTGAATGTATAATGAGTAGACACAATTATCCTTTTTTTAAGAAGCTAAATTAGCTCACCTAAATTGACACCAGAAAGAATCGAATCTGAGACCTCGAGAAGGAGCAAACTCTCAGGTCAATACCACCAGACCAACCCAAATAAGTTAGACACAATTATCTATTAATGTATTGAAATTTTAAAATAGTCTCTAATTGCACATTATGTTAGTCAAAATAGTATCTTGCATTAAAATATTTGATTAATATTATCATATAAGTCTCTCAATATACATATTATCATATAAGTCTCTATATGTTCGTTTTTCTAATACTCACTTTTATGGCAAAAGAAGGAGAAATAGATAATTAACATAAGACAATTTCTAGTTGCATCCAAAAAAAATCTGGTTACACCTCTAAAATGACCAAAGTATTCCTAAAATGAAATTTATTTTCAATTATATCAAAAATCACGTAGCTCTCGCAAACTAAGTTAGTTTATGTATTCTTTCTATGTGAACACATCTTAGTGCGATGTTTATTTGATTCAGGTTGAAATATTTGCTTTAAGCAAATGCAGATCCGATCAATGACAATGATTTTGGGGTCGTCAACATTGCAAATCCGGAGACATGAGTTTTCTAGACATATATAATCATATTTGTAGGCATATGCACTTTGCCGTTTTATGATATTAGCATGGACGCTGTGAATTTGTTCACAGATTCATCATTTTTGTTTTTAGCGAATTTAAATTTGTACTATATCGATGTACTCTATCAATTTGAATGAATGAATATCGTTTATTTTTGTAAAAAAAAAATGTCTCTCAAGTGACCCTCAATATAAAAGGGAGGTAGTATGATATATCTAAACTTAATTAAATACTAGACCTTATATACTCAATCACTTTATTAAACAAGTTGGTGTTATACAAATATATACACAAATTAAATTTACGGTGAGAATTAATAGTTCAGTTCAAATATGAGAGCAAACGTGATTTGAGAATCTTCTAATAAAAACAAAAAATATTAAATATACTATAAGATGCTTTAATGGTCCTGGTTTTGGCATTAGGCAAATGCAAACTTCTGCAAATACCGCCTTTCATTTTTTCTTTAATTTGTGATAAAGTATATGGCTATATATTCGTTAACTGTTAACATATCTCAATTGATAAAGTTATTGCAATACACAAGTTTGAAATTCAAATTTTATATTCCACATTTATTCATTTTAAAAGATGAGATTATAGTCATTAGATTATTTGGAGAAAAAAGTATATGACTCTGTTTGTCAATATGACCACGTGTTGTAGTGCTAGCGAAGATAGATATAATTCACTCTCAAACAAAAAGATACACCTTATGGTTTAATGGTCTTATTGTGTTTACTAATTATAAGTAAATGGTAAAATGGATTCACACTATCTATATGGGTGCTTTTGTGTTTCTAAATTAAAAAGAGACAATCGTGAAACACAATGCCCCCTAAAAAAAAAAAAAAAATCAAAACACAATGTGACCATCTACATATACCACCACGAAACATGAAACACAACAAACATGAAACACGAGTTCACCTATCAAAATTGCGGATACAAAAATCTGTAGATAACTTGTGTCATAAATCCGTAAAATTCATATAAGTCAGTCACTTTATGTAGGATTTATTCCTAAAATGTGAAACTCACGTTAATTTCATTTGATAAAAAATGAGTGGTAGAAAGAGTATTCCTAACATTTATCTTTTCTGAAGTATATTTCAAACTCAACTTTGAATTCCACTTCATGGATTTAACAAAATTCACAAAAAATATAATCTAGAAGTGATTCATTTTATAGTTCAAACCTTATTTACGGCAAAATTACACAATTTGTCCCTTGACTTAAATTTAGGTAACACTTTCGTCATTTAATTTTTTTTTCTTCCGATTTAGTCCTTTATGTCATAAAATGTCAACATAGTTATCATTTTTTATAAAAAAAATAATCAAAAACTCCAAAAAATTCATCAAACTCAAACAGACCTAAATCTTCATAACACTTACCTAGAAAATCAGATTTCATTGAAAAAAAAATGATAAGACATTATCATTTTATAACATAAATGACTAAATCAGGACAAAAAATGAAATAACAGACGAAAAGTGTTGCCCAAAATTAAGCTAAGGACAAATTGTATAATTTTTCCCTTTTCTATCTTAGTTAAGTTTAATACATTATCCTTGATGCCACATTAATTGCATACCTGGGTTCTTAGTTGGCATTTCAGTCACCTAGTTGCTGATTTTGATGTACGTACATAACATATTCTAAAGATTTTTAAATATTTTGACCTAAGAAAGTATTTTTATAAATATGATAATATATGATAATGATAATCGCATCCCATACGGGTATTTTGCAGCTGCTAGCTGGTAACTATAAAAATATGACATATCATAAAACCTATAATAGTGCATACTTCTAGTACCATATTCTTTCATGAAAAAGACACCCACTTATGTATCTTGTATTGATATCCAGTTTATGCAACATACTGTGTCCAGTTTATCCAGAATTTGGGACTACTTCAAGCTCTATTTCCAACTTCATGTTTCACCTTCATTTCTCTTCATATGTTGTTTCATGGTCTTCTTGTAAGACTTGTATCTCACCAGAGCCAGCATTGCTTCCCTCTACAGCACCTTCAGATTCCGATGGTTTTGGGATCTCATGCTCCCCATTAGAGATGTCTGAAGATTGAGCTACTGACTGATTATCTGACGCCTGTTCCTTTTGGACAGCCTGTTTTGGGCGCCTGATTGCTTCTGCAGCTCCCGCCATAGCTATCGGTGGAGGTTGAGGAGGAACCCACACACGTTGTAGGGGCTGCTGACTTGATGTAGAACCATTTGGTGCTCCATTATACTCAATTTCATCAATCTCTCTGATTCTGACATTTTTCTTCTGCCACCAGGGCGCTGGGTCATCCCCATTTGATTGAGTGGTATCTTGGACCTTGATATACGATTCTTCACCATTTGCTTGAGGCTGAAACACTTGGCTAGACGTGTTTTGAACCTGCCCAATCTCCCATGGCTGCCCAAGAGAAGTTGAGACACATAATTAGATTCATGTTAAATAATACCACTAAGGTACTGAGAAAAATGCACAAATTACTGTTTCAAAGATGTGTTTGCCGATACGTGTTAGAATACAAGCCAGAATTTTACTAGTTGCACAATTATACTTTTCACAATGATGGTCAGCAATCAGAACCAGAAATTTCTAGGAATCATTGCATCAGTTATATTAATAGAAAATCCTCAAAGATGAATCAAAACAAAGTTTAAAATAAGAATCATTGCACGAGTTATGTGAACAGAAAATCCTCAAAGATGAACCAAAACAAAGTTTAAAAAGAGACGTATTTAACCTGGTTAAATAAAAAACTTCATAAACCTAAAGTAATTAGAAAAGGCAAATTTGTAATAAACCTTGGATCTAGGCAATATGCGAGGATCCGACGGCTGTTGACTAGGGTTGGGGGGTAAATCATTGATCTCCTGCATTAAAACACAGAGTATTACACAAGTAACAGGCCACATAAAATTGGTAAACCTATTAGAGAAGAGCAATTTTATTTTTAAACCATAATCTTTTACCTCACAGTGACACTTTTCCTCACATATCAAACTTTAACTACTTTTGTTCCCAATCAATTTTCTTATAATTTTTTATCAATGGTGCACAAATCAGGTTTATGGTTTTAACATGCAATTAAGTTTTATCCAGATTAAAAGGCTTACTCTGATATTAGAAGGCTTCTCCCCTCTTTGGACCATGGCCATTATCTGCAAACGATAATTGTAAAAGTCAAACATAATATTACAAAAATTCCGGAAGATGAATAACACTGTCCTATCAAATACGAAGAAAATGTACATTCATTAATTACTTCAGAATTCGTTATTAAGTTAAAGGTATACATACGTATTGGAGACTAGTTCCTCAACTCAGGAAGATATGTGTAATTACAGAATTCTCAGGAAAATTCAGAAAGAAAAAAAAAATTAAAGATAAAAATTGGGGATCTGTGAATTGTGATGCCTAGAGAATCCCCTCAAACGGGATGAATGTTAAAACTTCACATTGGTTTTTTCATCTGCAATGAAGGTAGTGACAGTTCCTCTACGACCTTCAACTTTATCCCTCCTTTAAAACACATGCAACCAACCAGTATTTTCATTCATCCCGTTTGAATGCAGACCATCTTTCTCCTTCCTAGAAAAAAACTTGGGTCAGGGACATGTCAGCTTGCTGCTTAATGGGCAAAGCAATATAATACCTTCTCTAGTTCAGACCACAGGGGAGAATGGATTCAACTATTCGTCAAAATTTATTATATTCCCACCAGAATCAATGCTTGGTCCATGTCAAGAATAATATTTGTATATGATATATGAATAGATATTGTGGCGTTGTTTGATCAATATAATCAACTCTACCTTATATGAATAGATATCGTGGCGTTGTTTGATCAATATAATCAACTCTACCTAGCAGATGAAGGCTTTGATTGATGTTTTCACTGTACTACTAGAATCGGTGTATAAATGGCAAAATTAGATCCTTTATACCCAAGCAGAGATTGGGAAAGCTTGCTGAGAGTTTATAGAAAACAAAGGAAATACTAATTTTGAGGCTTCACTCAACTTGTGTTGCAGGGAGAAGCAGACCCTTAGATAGTTTGATTGCAATGCAAACAAGAATAGCTAATCTTAATCATGATTATAAATATGATGTCTTTGAAAAGGATTTGGTTGATAGTTTCAAGAAATTAAATTAGAGACAGAAAAGAAAATGTACAACTCGAAGAAAAATGAAATATCCAAGAAAACAAAAATAAATAACAATAAAATCAGAAGGAAAAAAAAAAGGGTCAGTACCATGAATTGAAGGGAGCATTCTCATGAAGGATCAAACCAGTGTATTTATTAATTAAAAGAGACATCAAGGAGAATGGCATTTGAAACAAATACTCTTAAATACTTCAATCAGCTAACAGGTGAGTTAATTGGACATCAATTATGCAACCGATACTCAAGATTGTAATAACCATTAACCAGCACCAACAAACAAACAAAAAATAGCACAATAGATTTAAATCACTGTTCTATTTCATCCAGTTAAAATTTTCCAATTATGCCCACCCTGACTTGGGTATTTTCAGAAGCAGAACTAAGAAACACAACATAAATAACAGAAAGTTATAATCCATAGTCGTATCCCAAAGCAATTAATGTCTAAATGTTATATTTTGATTATTATAATAGAAGTGATCTACAAGACATGAAGACAATGCTGAAATGGCAAGCATTTAGATATGACTTAGAAGTAAAAGGCAAGGCAAGGCAACTAGGTGAAAAACAATTAACTATACATGCAAATATGCAATATAAAATACTACCTCCATATATGACTTCGGATGAGGAGGACCTGATGGTTCAACAGGTGCAGGTGGGGATAATGATCTCACTGCATACAACATTCTAATCATAGGTAACATAATTCAGAATAAGACTAATTTAGTTAAGATCTAATAATCAATATTACAACCTGAACGCAAGTCATAGTCCGCCTTGCCATTCGCAACCAGTTGCTGCATGTATTTAAAATAAAATATACCGTCAAAAGTTAAAACATAAGACAACTCAAATCAGGATCAGAAAAGGTGCAAAAATTTTCATAAAAGAGAATGAGACAGTCCCAAGTTCTATTTATATCTGACCTTCAGACTTGTTTGACTGACTCGGAGATCTTCTTGCCCTGAGACAGATGTCATAAGAAGGTACATTTTGTTCCATAATTTGGTAGAAACAGATATTCAACAATAACTTCAAAATTCTAAATAACTGGTAAAAAATTCCAGCATAAATACACAATAATTTCTGACATGATGCCACCGAAATTTATCAGGAAGCCTAAAACAGTTTTATGAAATCAAATTCAAGGGAATAAATGGGTTTCCTGATACAGTCATAAAGCCAGAAATCAATTTACAATATTAAAAACATAGATAAAACTAGTCAAAGCTCTTGGTCAGCATGAACCACCATGTTGTACTCTTACGGGGTTTTAGATAACAAGTTCCCCAATTACACAGCCACATGCTTTATTAACAAATACACAAGCTCTATTGGCAAGTCATAAATGAAAACCAAAATAAAATATTCAAAGCATTGGAAACTTTTCAGGTCAGCCCAATATATTAAATGGCAATGCCCAATTACCTTCCAATCTTCTTATTGCATTTGTCATTAACTTCATTTCTTGTACTTGCTTATCTAAAAGACCCACAACTTCCACAAAGTATTTCCTTTCTGCAAAGTATAAATCAGATGTTGCAATGACAATGAGCCAATAATTACAGTAATTTTTCAGAATAAAAGATGCTCAGCAAGAGTAGAGGTATCAAAACAAAGCGAAGACATTTTATATCATGCAAATTAAAGTTCCATAAAACCCACCTTCACCCTTTGAAGCCAGCATTTCTTGGCTTGCTTTTGCCACATCTGCAGCTGCGGCTGCTGCTGATTTAGCAGCTTGAGCGGCTTCTTCAACCAAAGTTGGTTTGTTGTCAGTTTTCTTTGATTGTTCATCATCTTCGTCTAAGACAACCTTGCGTATCCATGATTTTAACCGAGGAAGAAGTGATTTCTAAAACATGAAGTATGCTTAAAGTTCAGAAGGATAAAAAAAAATGTGATAAAACTTGTACATTTAACAAAGTATCAAGTACAAGAAAGGAAACAAAAAAACTGAAAATAGCACTCAACCATTAAGATACTGATTTAGATGGCATCATGCATAACAGTTGGTGATAATACCTTAATTATTAAAACTGTTCCAGCACCTGAAGCAGTCAGGAATCCAACAAGCATAAGGGCATGGGACCAGTGAAATCTGGTTCTAGATAAGGCTCCAGATGAAGCATTGCCACCAGCAGAAGCAGGTAAAACTGACAGCAAAGTTTGCTGTTGGGCTTGTTGCTGAACATTTGATGGTGACTTCAATTGCCCATCTGTTAGCATTATAATAGCCATGTTTAAAATGTAACTGAAGCAAGAACACATCTAGTTTATTCGAAACTAATCCAATAGAGATTTCACGAGCAATCTGACTCAACCCAAAGGAAAAGTATAACATTTAAATGTTTCACCTTGAGTTACACCAGATGTCTGCACCGTTGGAGCTGAATCCTGTGATATTTAATCAAGGTAAGGATTCAAAAAGATGAACATACGGGAAACTGACTGAAAGATAATTAGTTTACAATAAAAAAGCACTGGCTTACAGGCACACGCCGAAAGGCTTCATCAATCTCCTCCTTTGTAAGACCCTTCTTCTCCAAAAATGACCGCCTGTACATGACGGGCGAACCTTTAACTTTTGGGTGTGATAGAAATTTCACAGCATTCTGAACTTGTTCTTCCCGCATTGGTTCTGAGTTCACAAAGACTGATGTAGATGACATGGGTCTAACAGACTCATCTCCGGCATTTTGCTGATCCATGTTTGACGGTTGGATAATTTCAGCACCTAAATCTCAAAAAAGCGAGTCAGCAAATCAATGTTATTATAACCAAAACAATATATCTGGCAACTTACCTGTAACATTCTGCTAGCAAATCCTATCAATCAATCAAGTAAAAATTCAATGGTACAGTAAAATGATGACAGCAACATAATCTTTAGCATAAGAAAAATAAGGAATCTGTTGAGAAATATAATTTATCATTACATGTCTGTTGCTTCATTTAGTCATTACCAGCAGTTCACCCCAGTAAAAGGTATTAGTCTTGTCATGATATTGTTTAAGCATATAACTAACAATAAAGTTGTTGAGGTTTGGCATTAAAATTAATCATCAGAGTATCATTTGTGAAATACATTTTCTCATTTCTCTTGTTGGTCTTGTGGTTTTCTCTTTTCCATGTAATCCTTGTATAGGTTAAAACAGTCTTAGAAAGTTGCAATCAAAATCCTCCATAAACGATTGTACAATACAAATAAAGTTGTAGCTTCCTTGTTTTCCTTGGATTAGAATAACATGGAAGTATATATAAATTCCTCATAGAAACCTACACTTTGTCCCATAGCAAGTTTTATTATGATCGGTCTAAATAAACGAATCCACCTTAGGTTTCATAAAGGGCCTGTGAGAATAATGTATGTGTAAATATCACTACCATATTAACCCATTTATCAGCAGCCACACTCCAAAATAATAAACATAATTACTAGCCTAAATTTGCTGTCATCAGTAGAGCCTGTCTTTTACAGATAAGTTCCAATGAATTATTTTCTAGATAACTCAATAAATTAGAGTATATTTGAAAAAACTAACTACATTACATAAAGTCAGAATATAAAATATCATGAATAAATAACCTACAACTTTAAATAAATGGGGCTATAGGAGATCAATTTAAATGAGGCACATGGAAATTATCCAATCGAAACAATGTAAAGAATAGAGGACATTCAAATTAAATGAGGCAACTTTACTAGATTACCAAGTTATATGATTCTTTCAAACTCAAGTTAGGGACACTGGGACAGACTGCAAGAGAAAGTATGTTTTCCCTAATAATACTATTCTGTTTTGAAATTGAAACCATAAATTGTCCAGAGGCATCTTCAAAATAATAAATTGAAGTGTTGTTTGGAAAGTCAAAATTCAAATTTTGTTGAATGATCGCAAAACAAAGTTTAAGGGAAACTAAGAATCGGAGAAACAATATGAGATTGTCATGGTGTTGATTGCCATAGTGTCAGTTTGATTAATAAAATTCTCCCTCTTCCCCAATTAAACAAAAAGTGCAACACTGAGAGAGATAAATCGATAATCATGTACACGAATTTCGTATAAAATAAAAAAGCAAAAAGCAAAAAAAATGTTATTGAAAGTGAAAAGTAGAATCGGTAAGATAGTACGATCGATGATAATAAGGAGATAAAAATTGAAACCTTGATTTTCATCGGTGGCGGTGGGAGAGGGAAGAGGTGGTGGTGGTTTGGATGCCATGAATGAAGCTACTCAATCCTTCCTTAGCGGTTGGGATGACAGTGAAGCGAGTGAGTGGATTTTGTTGAATAAAAACAAAGAGAAAGAGAGTTTGGGTTTTATTTGCACTTCTCCAAGTATATCATCTTGTCTTGTTGTCTGTTCCAAACATGCCAAACTATTATGTTTCTCTCATCTCTTCTCTTTTATGGTCTATCTATCTATTCCATTCCACATCTTTTTTTTTTTTTTTTACATCTAGTCAACTTTAAATATTAAACTAGTTATTTTATTGTTGAATATTTTTACCTTGATTTTCTCATTAAATATTCAAATTTCTCCATTAAAATTAAAGATAACGTGAGTTTCAAACATTGATGTTTTTTTTTAAGGAAATATTGATGTTTGTTATTGAATATTTTAACATATTTAAATTAATTATTAGTAAAATAATTTTAGACCTTATAAGTACAACTGAGTTTCAAATAAAAAAAATACAACTGAGTTGAAATCCATTAGAGATATGATGAGATGTGAGTTTCAACCTACAATTTAATTCTTAATATTAAGTGTGCGAGTTTAGTTGCTAAACTTCTTCAAACAAAAAAAAAATACTTTCAATTAACTTTTTTTTAATCACATCTTTTAGTTTTCTATATATATATATATATGATTATTTGTGAATGATAGTTGTTAAATTAAATCCTTCAAAAAAAATTTGTTAAATCAAATATTATTAATTGCTGTGTTATTTTCGTTTTAAGTATCATGGCGTGTCATTTTTTTTTTTATCAATGTTGAAGATTAAGTATCGCACCATGATACTCCCTTCACTATTTTTCATAAATACCATTTACATTGACGAAAGAGTTGTTTATAAAAAGGAACGAAGATCATATGATTCTAAATCAATCTAAATATTAATGTTTCATATTATAAATATTAAAAAAAAAGATCAAAACATATCAAAATGTTATAATTAACCTCAAAAAGGAAGAATGCATTAATTACATTGTATTGTATCTACAAAATAATATAGCATAATTTAGTACAAATAAATCATTAAGCTCAAATCGTTCAATTTCAGCCCCATAAAACTACCACAATGATCAGCTCTTCATCAATTATGCTTATTACCTAGCTTTTCTAGAGCTACATTAAAGCACAGTGTTTCTATCATTAGTCCTCATTGACAAGGTTGTTTATAGTACAAGCATTGACATCAAGAAGAATCTCAAGTGACTTGGTTTTTCTCTTCCGAACTCTGCCTGTTTCCTTCAATAACTCATCCAACCTTCTCTTCTCATCAACAACATCAAAGTGTGCTGTCCCAAGTTTTTCCTCCCTCACTTCTACAATGTATTCCATAATATCAATTGCATCGTGCACCCTGAAATAGTATATCTTGGTAGATGAACAAAATAACTTTCACATAATCATTTCTTATTTGTTCATATCTAACCTATAAATCTCAAAAACCATGAAGCAAGAAACTACATACCATATAGTGTGGGTTGGTTTATTCCAATAATAGACATTACATTATTGGATCTAGTAAAATATTATACAACATCATAAATAACTAAAATTTGCTTTGGATAATGCCTCAATATCATGAAAGGGATGCAAATATTCAACTCTTGAAATAATATTTGCAAACAAACATGGCTATATAACAACAAAAAAAGACAGCCACAAACTATGAATGTATACCTGCCAATTGCATCATATGTGCCAGCAAGATTGCTATATACTCCAAGAGTTTCAGGGTGATAAGGACCATACTCTTGTTCTAAAACAATCTTCGCTTCTTCGAATAATTTGACAGCCTCGCTCAAGGCATTAAGTTGCACACAACAAAGGCCCATTTGATTAAGAACAAAACCAAAGAAAGCCGATTTTTTCTCTCCCGTAGCTCGAAGCTTTGAGACAGCATTCTTGAAAGCATTGTAAGATTCAGTCTGGCTTCCCAACACATAGTATATGACCCCTATTTGAGCTTCAATTCCTGCAATTGTGTTCTGTTGGCCAGGGGCATCATTATGTATCTCTAGTGCCTTGTGCAGTAACTCGAGTGCTTGTTCAAGCTCATTCATTGACTCATAAATAGCTGCAACATTCACAAAACCACTAGCAATCTCCTCAGAAGGGACACCAGGCATGGGATTTTCATAGATTTTAAGTGCATTTTCACAATACGATCTTGATTCCCTTGTCTTCCATGTCCTATTATACAACTCAGCCAAACGTACAAAGACCGACCCAACCGAAGGATGATTCCCTCCTTTGTGAGTCTTGAAAACTGCTAACGCCTTTTTATAGGCCAAAATGGCCTCGTCGTATCGAGCCAATGATAGGAACGTGTCTCCAATGCTGCAATCAACAGACGCCACTTCCACTTCTTGGCCATTTGATACCATTGTCATGCTTGCTAAAACAAGGTGCTCCAATGCTGCTTCATGATTTCCATTAGTTTCACATATAAGACCCATCAACCTTCTATCTGCCGCCTCTTCAAGAGAAGAGGGTGAACCATTTTCTCTATGAATATCAAGAGCAATTTTACACAGCCTCTCTGCCTCATCAAATTGCAATGCTTGAAAGTTAGCTTCTGCTACATACCTACAAGTTTCACCAACTCTTGGATCAGTTACTCCCAAAACCTTTCTTTGTACTTCCAACCCATTGTTGTAACACATAATTGAATTCTCCAGCTGGCCTAGCATAGCATAAGTGTCTCCAAGTTGCATGTGACTAGCGAATTTCGCAATGGCATGTTGCTCGCCTTCCTCAACGACGGGAATTTCTATTGACTGCTCTAAAATTGGAATTGCCTCATTATAATGACCCAAACTGCAATATATAGCTGCAGTAACATGTAAACACATAACCAGATCCAAACTTGGTTTCCCATTTGCAGATTTCTCAAACAATTTCATCGCTTGAAGCGATAACTCGAGAGCTTTCCTCGGATTCTCTCCTAATGAAATCAAATCTCTTGCTTTCTTTAGTAAAAATGGTCCAAGCTCAGGATTATCAAATGTTGATTCCTTAGAATCGTCAACTCGACTTTGTGACCTTGATCTTCCAATAGAAGCATTCTTAGGTTTTACCACACGATTAGTAACTGTTGTACTTTGTTTTCTCAAAGGATTGTTTCCATTCTTCCTTTCAACAGGAGGTTTTGAAGGAGGATTTTTTCCCTTAGCTCTTGATATTGATGGTGTTTCACTGCCAGAATCCCTCACTATCTTTTTCACCATTTCCTCTTTCACTATCTCCATCTTCCTCATTTGTTCTCCACTAATATGGCTAAATTCTGAATCAGTTAAAGACCAATCACTATCTGATCCAAAGCTTTGACTTGAGCGTGTTCGACGCGAACGTCTTGCATCATGTACAATTTCATGAAACCTATCAACACTTTTAGGTGTTTGTGGGCTCAATGGTATTCTTGGTGAATTTATTTTATTATAGATGTTCTTAGAGGGTGAAGGGTTCTCAAGTTCATTCATTTTATTTCCTTCAATTGGAACAATACCTGGCATCTTTGATTTCCTAGGAATCAAAGAACCTACAAAAATAAATCATGGTTAAGAATCTACAAGACAAAACCCCTCAAAATCATATAGGAATAATAAAAAATACATGTTATAAGATAAATGCATGCAAGGGTTTAACTCATTGATTAATTAATAAGTTAGAATTGCATGTTACAATAACTTTTTTTGACAATGAACAATATGAACAAGTTGTTCATGATTAATTAAAAAAACACATGCATAACCAAGGATGTAACAAACATAAATAGATGAATGGTAAGAAAATCAATAAATATCTGTTCCAAATTGCCATTTTCTGATATTGGGAATGGATGCATTGAATAGAAGACAATGGATTGAAAGAAAATAAATATATGAGAAGAAATACCTTAACAACAATGAGCACCAAACCAAGAGAGAGATATGAAGCGGAGATAAAAATCAGAAGGAAATGTAAAATAAGAAGGAGGATTGAAATCAAAACAAATGAAAGAAAAATTATATAAAAATAAAAAGGATTTTTGGTTTTGCAGAGTTGGAATGGAACATCTTCACAAACCAACTAACTGCGCGTAACCTGCAGCGGTCTGTGATCCTCTGCTTTGTCATTTTTCCCCTTCCTCTAACTCTCAATGCCACATGGCATTCCCGCATTTCAATTTATTTATTAAATAAATTATATAAACCCTTCTTTTTTGGTTACATTAGAGAAAAAAAACCAGACCAAAAACTAACTCTTAATAATGGACACTCTTTAGGTGCCCACTGAAAGCGTCGAAGACAAACTAGAAAAAATTCACTAACGAAAATCAAAGAGTCTAGACGGTTAGCTCCCATTTAAGCGAAGATATACTTTCAAACATTCCCTTCATGAAGAGTATGTTTTAAAACAAAATCCAATCATTCTTTGTGCAATCTTTGATAATCTCCACCATATTAGCATTATGGTGATATCGATGGGTTCTAATAGTCACCAACTTAACCACATGACGGGATTCAGAATAAGAAATGACTTTTCTAAAACCGTTTGCCAACACAACTTGATACCAATTAAGAGGGCTTAAATCTCTGCATGTAACACGTTCGATCAACCAACACTCCCATAAAAGCCAAAATGAAAATTTCCCTCATTGGAATAAACCATATTATAATGTTATTTAAATGATCATTTAAAAAATTAATAAAACCCCACTAAAATATTAAGTACTCCAAGGATACTCGCTAACACGCTTATATAAAACACTATAAAAACAAGGCTAAAACGCACTTTTTGCCCCCTAAGTTTGCAAAAGTTGCAATTTTGGCCCCCTATTAAAAAAAATGGCAAAAGTGACCCCTCATGTTTAGCCCCTTTTGCAAAACACCAATTTTGACTTGGTCAAGCCTACATGGCACGCCACATGTGTTTTTTTCAAATAAAAATTAAATAAAAAAGTCAAATATTTATAAATGAAATTAAATAAATCAAAAAAAAAGGCACTTGAATAAAAAGCAAAAAATCATCATGTTCATCGTCTAGAATCTCAATTATTTTCAAAAATCATCATCTTCATCATACTTCATATATTCATCATGAAAAACCCAGTTCTTTTTTTTTTTTAAAACTAAAATTATCATTTTTCATACATTCATAAGCATATCCAGAAAAGGAAGATAATTAGTAGCTAGAGAGAATCGAAAATTAACAACAAGAGAAGACAATTAACAACAACTTGAGAGAATCAAAAGCCACATCCCAGGCGCAGATCTGTTAGTACAAATTCAGGAATAAAAAATGCCTAATTGCCTAGTTAGTTAGTTCCATTAGCAGCACAATTATTATAACAACAACAAGTAGCAAACGATGAACAAACTCGAAATATTTGCAGCCAAATCAGCCCATGAAGATGAAGATCTCATAGTATTAAATCCATAAATTACAAAAATTGAATTCAAACATTTAGATCTCGTAAACTCCAATCCCAACCTCTTCAGAAGCTTTTCCCACTTTCGCTGTTACAAACACTCATCGACGAAGGACTAATCGGCATCACAAAATCCACACCTGGAAGAGAAAGCGACAATGAAGTTAAAGGACCGTCCTCCTCCTCCTCCACTGCCTCCGGCACCGTCACCGGGTCTGGCTCAGATGTAGTTTCCATAGCCAAACGAATCAGAATTGGAGTTATTTCTTTCTCCAACAACTGAATCTATCGTACAAAGGGAGAGTTTTGAGAAAGTTTCAAAATCTATGATTTTGACCCATTAGTTTGTTTGTGATTTTTAATTAGGGTTTTGATTTGTGGGTAAGGAAAGAAGGAAGAGGAAGAAGGAATGGGGAGGAAGAGAAAGAATAGGGAAGAAGAGAGAAAATCACGTGCCTCCCTGTTTTCTTTCCTTTTTTTATTTTTTTAATTCTAAAAATACACGCGTGGCTTTTTCTTTTTCTTTTAATTCAAAAAATACACAGTTGGCATGCCAAGTATGGTTGACTGAGTCAAAATTGACGTTTTG
>Ga0315914_1000073_pt1 | contig 79723 bp, 45 predicted proteins | sample MpolenodulesMG_FD_203920 | JGI IMG/M metagenome (GOLD analysis project Ga0315914, IMG submission 203920) | Medicago polymorpha root nodule microbial communities from Los Angeles, California, United States - elongated nodules | ecosystem: Host-associated > Plants > Roots > Nodule | place: USA...
GGGTGTAATAGTAAACTTGTTAATACTATTAAATATTAACTTTTTGAATCATTGAAAAAAACAAACAAAATAAAAGCAACTTGTTTGAGTGCCACATGGAGGTAAAAAGTAACCTTTCTCATGGTGGGAAAAGATTAAGCCTTCCCATGGTAAATGCCACCATAAGAATAAGCCATCGTAGACTGAATTTTGGAAAGCAAGTAATTTCTCCTCTCTTCCCTCAAATCATATACCTCGATTGAGAAGTTTTAAGATGCCCAAATTATACTACCAAAAAGCTAATTAATGGTCCTCATCAGTTCTCTCACACGTGCTGCACCGTTATGGCTAAGTTATTGCTTGCTCTCATATTTAGTGTCTGCCTACTGCCTCTTGGTTCTAATTAGGTTGGTACATGATGTACCTCACGTTTCTCCTATAGTCCTCGTTGGTTTTATAGTGTAATTCAAACTCTCACTTTTTTCTTAATTATATGAGCAATTGGAAACCAACCTGACCCTCTCTTGATATATTGCACGGAACAAACACTTCACAAACCACCCCTCAATTTTCCTTACGTCCCCAAACAAATCCATGGCCGATATTTGCATTCATGCCTATCAATGTGACTACCATTCATCAAACATTTTTTTAAAGTCTAGTTGCCTCCGTTCTATTTTCGTTGATGTAAAGCTTTGGAGTCTTTCTCATGCATCGTGAGGTTGTAGAGTTTTCATATGAAAGAGGTTTAAGGTAAGGGTTTTTCCCCACACCATCATACTAGGTCAAATAAGTGTTGTGAAATGATAGTAGAATTCTTGTCCATTAAGAAGAGTTAGTTTTCTATGTTTTATTCTATTTAATGATCTTATGTAATTTATATGTATGACTTCTTTTTTTTTGATTGAATATTGTGTTGACGGTTGTGAAGAATGTGATTATTAGATTTGGCATGTTGATGACTATATATGATTCTAAGAAATGGCTTATGATTCATAAAATATTAGAGAATATTAGAGGTTGATGAGTTGCATTTCATGGTTTATTTTGGGTTTTACCGATGACATTGAGTTGCATAGCATAGCATGGAGTATTTTGGACAATGTCACTGGGTGGCGGGCCTTGCAGTCGTGGTTGTGTGCGTTAACACGACAATATCAGATTCATTTGAGTCTGGGTGGCGGGCGTTGTAGGTGGACTAATGTCACTGGATGTAGAAAGGTTTGATGATCAAGTGTAAGAAAGGAGTTGTTGGAAACGTTTTTTAGCTGTCATAGACTCCCCTTGATTTTTCTTTCTCTTCTTTACATAAATTGCATAATGTCATAATCGCTTTTTTACTCGTCTAGAATGTTCTAGATGTCTAGTTAATTGTGCATCCACAAACAAGCAAACAAGTTGTAAAGTGAGTTGTATATAAGTGTGTGGATGTGACATGCTTATGTCACATTGGTTGTCCTTTGATGATTTCATATAATTTGCCCATGTACTTTTATCTTTCATGAAATATTTTCAGAGTGGACTTCTTTCTCTTCTTTAATGGATTAAAGCCTAAGACCAATTTTCTTTAAATTGCAAAGGTTCAAAAGTTGAATAATCTTGTAAAACTAAATTTCGCATTTTTACTGATTTGTCTTTGATGTGAATGTTCTTGCTCACATGACTAGATCATTTGGGTTATTTTTGGTGTACACCCTTTTTCCCTACCATCAATATACACCCCCATGTAGTAAGGATATTTTTGTAATTTTACTCTTTTCAAATTTCTCTTTCTCCACTTTCTTTCTCTATTACGTGTAGAATCACTCTTTCTTCCAACTTGAGCTCCTCCCTTCTTCGGTGCAGCTTTTACATTTTTGATTTTTGAAGTCAATTGCTTTGATTGTTTTAACCTGAATAATTAATTTGTAAAACATAATTTTAGAGAAAAGCATATTTTTGTATAAACAAAGAAAATCAAGACAAAAGCATGTTTGGTTTCATCAATCGAAACAAAAGCATATTTGTGTATAAACAGAGAAAATCGAATCTAGCAACAAATTAACTATCAATGAAAGACATGATGATGTAAAATCGTAGAGGTCTGTTGGACCTCGGATGTTGGATTTGTAAGCATGATTGATTCAAAAGTCTTCCAAATTTTACCAATACACTCGCTGTTGATTCACAAGGATCACTAAACTTTCGTCAATGTTTTATTCTCACCGACGACAGCAACAATGCCGTAAACTGGTCGGAGAAGATAAGGTGGTGGTGATACCGGAGAAGAACAAGAAACATGGTTGCCAGAGAAGCTGAGGTGGAGTGGTGAGGATGGATATGTCAAAGCAGATCGGTGGTGGGAATAATGTCGATGGTGAGGAGAAAGACTGGTGGTGGTGGTCGGTAAAGGTGAAGGGGGGAGAGAGAGAGAGAGTGAGAGAGAGAGAGAGAGAGAGAGAGAGAGAGAGAGAGAGAGAGAGAGAGAGAGAGAGAGAGAGAGAGAGAGAGAGAGAGAGAGAGAGAGTGTGTTGAGAGAGAAAATTGTTGAGTTTGTTTTTGTGTGGGGGCCACATGCTACATGTCATATTTTTATGTGGAGGTCAAAAGATGGTATGCCACCTAAGGGTGTACATCTATCATCACTCAGATCATTTTCATGAAATAATTATCACAAAAATAAATTAGTAGATAATCATATAAGATAAATTTAATATGTTTGTAATCTTTAAAAAATCAAATGAAGATATTATCTACAACAATTAGGGGTGTTCAAAACCGAACCAACCCAATAGAAAAACCGCAAATTGAACCAACCAAAACCGCAAAAAACCGCATTTGGTTCGGATGTATTCGGATCATTTTCTTGCTCAACCGCATGGTTTGGTTTGGTTTGCGGTTTTCATTTTACCAACCAAACCAAACCGCAACATAAGAAAAATGTTAATTAAACTAATCTCTCCTAGACCAATACTCATAGAAATTCAATGGAAACTTTTATAAAATGTCATATTTTCTCTCTTGTTAGATTCCTTCTTTTCTTTTTATTTAAAAAACGTATTTATGTGCTACTTGAAATTTTAGAGAATGATAAAATCTTAGTCTTTTGCATTTCTTACAAAATAGGATTACGTTTTGTCCATGTTTTTAATTTGGTCTATGTTGTTGTAAACATTGTAAAATGAAAATGAAATTGTAATATTTGATGAAATTTAAAACATTGCTGAAAATATGTTGTGTTTCGGCTTTTTAACTTGATTTTAATATTGGAAACAAAAAATTGTATCGTCTAAAAAAAACCGCACCAACCGATCCAACCCAAACCACATTGGTTTGGTTTGGTTCGGATTTTATTTTTAAAGTCAACCGAACCAAACCAAACCGCATGTTTTTTCAGCTTGCGGTTCGGATGACTTTTACCCTCAAAACTGAACCAAACCACACCGCGAACACCCCTAATTTGGAGTGCAAATGAGTAAACGCCAGTGATGGACTAATTAAATGAATGGATCTTTTATTTGATTTTTTTTGACCTTTTTGTGGAAATTAAATTATGACAAGCTTAATAAAATCATATTTATGTTTGAATTTTTTTTAATTAGTCGGACAAAATTGAGGTACTGGATTAAGGCATTACAAGCAGTTTACAATCCTTTGATCATTGTCAAGTTAAAGAACAATTCTTTAGGAATTGTAGATGCTACTCATTAAGACTCTCTAAGGACTAAAAATGAAATTAATGTTAATTGCTTTTGGGATTGACTTGAAAATATAGTGATTGCAACTAATGAATTGTTGTCTAATTTCCCAATCATTTATGCAAGCCAATTGTTTATTTTTAAAATCCAAATGCAATGCTTACATAATTTATTAATGTATTTATATACGAAAACCAATTAGGAAAATATGTAAGCCTACTTTACCATCTATTGTGCTTATTTGGATGAAGTTAGAGAATATCCTTTATGTTTTTGACTAAAAAATTCCATTATAATTCTCTATATCAATGTGACATTAAGTGATTAATGAAATCAACTCAACTATGAAATCAGCAGAAAAGTATTCAAAATTTTCTACTCTAAAGTTTGTGATCTTACTATCATATGACTGAAATAGTGTAACTATTATGATAATCACTCATAGATTTTGGTGTAGAGATGAAAAAATTTAAAAGACTGAGATTCTTGCATTTATTGAGTGCACATGTTCATATTGTCAGTGACTATGTGAGCTTCCGATTAATATCAAACGGTTCAAATTTCAAACAAATTTTCTTTTTAAAAATTTAAATTAACGTATATGAGATATGGACTGTTTGATCTCGATTGCGTAAGTACTTATTGTCTGCGTGATTGTGTGCAGTTACGGAAGGTGTTATGTAAAAAAATTATGAAACCCGAGACACACTTCCCATGTTTCATTTCATTTCTAATTGGACATAATGTTAGACATATTTCCTTTCATTTCTCTTTACACTGCAAACGTGTCTTGTCCGAAGTTTTAAATTTGGAATGAGAATGATTTCCTGATGACATCAATTATTTATGAATTTGGACTTTCCAATCATGGCAGGATAAAAAAGTAGTTGGCTGCATATCATTTCAACCCCTTCCAATCATAAATCTAAATGTAAACACTAATTAATTTCTATAAGGTCTAACTGAGCAATGCAACCATTCAATTAGCTACCATTCTAAATGTATGAGCAAGAACTTATAAAATATGTATAACTTAGTTCGTTAAATCCTTTTTGTGCTAACATCTTTCCAACATCTTTTGAATCCATTAACAAATTTGTGTAGTGTAGCAGACATGAAACATCTAAATCTTAACTCCAATCTAAGAAAATCAAACCTATCTAATGCAACACATGATTGTGGACTATGTAAAACGAAATGCACAACGAGAGAACGAACAACTCTAACTAACAAACTAGTGCAAATAACATATCAATTTATCAAGTTGTAGATTCAAACATAACTAACAATGATCCATTAAGTCACCAATAATCAAAACAAGCATAAAATAAATGACATAAATAGAAAGAAACTATTGGGAAAAACCCAAGTCCCACATCGGATAGACAAGACTCTCGAGAAGAGTATATAAAGAGGAGGCAATCCTCACCTTACAAGCTGGTATGTTGTAGTGGATCTCATGTTCAAGTGACATAACATATAGCCTCTACATCCTATTACATAAAACAATGTGATATCAAACTCTCAACATAAACTTGTGGCTTCAGCTAACCACCACATAACTCTAAACTCCACTTATAGAAACAACTTATACATGAGTTCTGAAATTCGAAACTCACGAATATCAAAAGTGGCATGTTTGGTATTGTAGACAAAAAACTTCAAACTAAACAACAATGATTCATAATCCGTTCTCCCACCCAAGAGGCAAAAGCTTTTAATATGATTCCACATTTCCACCCCCAAATCAAGAGAAACAACTACTCGTGAAAAACTACTAGCGTCACATGCCTACCAATTAACTGTGCCACTTACAAGCACTCCCACTGGATAAAAGTAGTAAATATATGGGAAGTCTTGGACCCTAAGTTTTTTTTACTTTTGTTATTAAAAAAATAAATAGAAACAATCTTAGAATTTTGAGTGAAATAATCGTATCCAAAGCTATGCAAGGTAACCTTTTTTTTCCTGGATTTTCTAAAGGGTGAAATAGTATTCTATCCTCTTCTAAGAACAAGTGCCCTAAGTATGAAGACCAGCTTCTTTAAATATGTCACTAAAGAAAGAAGTAGAACCAATCTTATAATTATTAATGAAATAATCACATCCTAGGCTATGTAAATAACATAGAACTCTTTTTCCTAGATTTTCCAAAGAGCTAAATTCTTCCATTGACATTAAAAGCATAACAATAAAATTCAGAAAAGTCAAAAACAATGTTGTTACATCAACAAAGAAACTCAAATACATAAACTAATAGGATATTTTTATACGAGAAAACCATAAATTTCACTCGCAACTAAATTATGTAAAAATAAGCTGAGTACCGAACACTTCACTAGCATAGCGATTCCATGCTTCAGTGACGTACAAAGGCACCTGAGTTTTGTCCCCTTGACAATAGAGGGTGGTTGCGTGTTTTTGACATGAGAATATGCTTTTTGGCAAAATTGGGATTAGAGATGAGAGAGTTCCATGACTTGCATACGTGTTTAAGTTGAAAGAGTTGCTTCACGGGTAGTCTAAGAAAAAGAAGAAAAAAAACCAACCCATCATGTCGAGAAATACTTTCGTTTTTGACGTTGTGTAGAGAAATACTTTTCTTTTTAGAGAAATACTTGTTACAATTCTAAATAAAATTACTACACACAAATAAAAAAAGTGTATTTTTGCAACGTAGGTACACACTTATAATATTTTTGATTTGAAGTGATTAAATACAACACGTTTTTTTTAAAGAGTACAATCAATGATGGATAAAATGGGATCCACCAATAAATGATGAATCCAAGTAGTAAAGTATCCAGACCCCTCAAATAAACGGACATGAGTACGATTCCTGACCATTGTGTATGAAGATTTTGGTTGGGACGGGAAGAGCCCATGTGTGCCTCACAAATTCTTCAACAGGGATTATTAACCATTGTCAACAGTGAAAACCTTATATATATAACATGGTAACAAAAAAAAATGAAATGGACTCCACCATACCATTTCAAATTAAAACTAACGGTTGGTATAATTTTTCTGCAACATTACAATCCCTAAAAAATTATGATGGGTCCCACATATTAATATTGCATTTGAATGATACGCTTTTAGTTTCTCATAGCTATTTCTACCGATTAATCTTTCAGTCGGAACTAAACTATGAGAGTGTAGGCTAGACCTAACTATGGTTTGTTCATTTGAATAGTTTTGTATTTGGAGTGGACATAAATTGAAAGTCTGGGAGACACTTGAGTATTTGAGGACGATGGTTGCTCCACGGTGGCGGTGGTACTTGTAAACAATGTGACAACCAAGAGAGTGTGAAATTTTAGGGTTAAAAAAGGTGTATTTAATCTGAGTCATGAGTTAGAATTTATTAGACCATCGACTCGTGCTAACGGACGGGTCATATCGAAGGTAAATTTGACGGTAACAGGTAACAAAATAGTTTAGATGAATGTCATGATTGTCATATAATATTTCATAATATTAAAAAGCATAGCCGTTGGTACTATACCATAAAATAATATTTCCATGACATCGTCCTTGGTACCGTAATGTAACATAATAGGTTAAGAATAGCAACACGGCTTAACATTTATAAGTAAGAGATATAGCGAGACGGGTTAACGGTTATTCCTTTCCAAAAAAATAGCATCTAACATAATTTTATTTTACTTTAGATAAACATTAAATGCAAAAGTGTGGAGAGAAAAATTAAGGTAAAATTAGGTTAAGTATAACGAGACGGGTTAACATTTATAAGTAAGAGATATAGTCAGACGGGTTAACGGTTATTCCTTTCCAAAAAAATAGCATCTAATTAAGAACATATTTTTATTTTACTTTAGATAAACATTAAATGCAAAAGTGTGGAGGGAAAAATTTGGTTCAAATTAGGTTAAGTACAGCGAGACGAGTTAACATTTATAAGTAAGAGATATAGCGAGACGGGTTAACGGTTATTCGTTTCACAAAAAATAGCATCTAATTAGGAACATAATTTTATTTTACTTTAGATAAACATTAAATGCAAAAGTGTGGATGGAAAAATTAGGTTAAAATTAACTTAAGTATAGCGAGACGGGTTAACATTTATAAGTAAGAGATATAGTCAGACGGGTTAATGGTTATTCCTTTCCAAAAAAAATAGCATCTAATTAGGAACATAATTTTATTTTACTTTAGATAAACATTAAATGCAAAAGCGTGGAGGGAAAAATTAGGTTAAAATTTGGTTAAGTATAGCGAGACGGGTTAACGGTTATTCCTTCCAAAAAAATAGCATCTAATTAGGAACATAATTTTATTTTACTTTAGATAAACATTAAATGCAAAAGTGAAGAGGGAATAATTAAGGTAAAATTAGGTTAAGTATAGCGAGACGAGTTAACATTTATAAGTAAGAGATATGACCAGACGGGTTAACGATTATTCATTTCCAAAAAAACAGTATCTAATTAGGAACATAATTTTATTTTACTTTAGATAAACATTAAATGCAAAAGTGTGGTGGGAAAAATTAGGTTAAAATTAGCGAGACGGGTTAACATTTATAAGTAAGAGATATAGCCAGACGGGTTAACGGTTATTCCTTTCCAAAAAAATATCATCTAATTAGGAACATAATTTTATTTTACTTTAGATAAACATTAAATGCAAAAGTGTGGAGGAAAAAATTAGGTTAAAATTAGGTTAAGTATAGCGAGACGGGTTAACATTTATAAGTAAGAGATATAGGCAAACGGGTTAACGGTTATTCTTTTTCAAAAAATAGCATCTAATTCGGAACATAATTTTATTTTACTTTAGATAAACATTAAATGAAAAAGTGTGGAGGGAAAAATTAGGTTAAGTATAGCGAGATGGGTTAACATTTACTAGACTTTTGACCCGTGCGACGCATGAGTCTTGTCGACTATAAAAGAGACCAATGAATAATCTTTAACCCGTAAGATCATGGGTCGATCAATAAGTGTAATACCCCATTCGTTAGTTATTGGAGTATTACCAGCCGAACGTAGTAGAGGATAAATGTTCAGGAAATTCATTTAGGACGAAGAATGTTTTATGATGCAATGTCGGTAGTTACACGCATGTTTAGTTACCAGTGTCAAGTAGAACTCGTTTAAGACAAAGGACAATTCAGTATTTTCACGTAGAGGATACTTAAGTGTGTTTTGTCCCAAAACTTTCATTTGTAGTTGTGACATTCTCTCACTAGGTTTGCAAAATCAGAAATTGCTCTCTCCCTTTCTCTATGTGTCGCCCTCCCTCTCTTCTCCAACACTTTCTAAAGATTGATCCAACCTTGATTCAAGTTAAGCAATGTTCCCTCATGATATCATAAGTATATGGAAGCTTGGTTCTCATTGATTTCACTTTTTTCATCACAAGAACAAGATTGAAGGAGCTAGGGTTTGGATTGCATGTATATGGATCAAAGCTTAGAGTTGTGGCAGATGACTGGTTTTGATGTGAGTTCTTAGTTAGCTTTCCTACCTTGGTTTTGTGTGATTATCCATGTGAGAATTCATGATATGTTAATTAAGAAATTAGATTAGAGAACCCCTTTGTACCATTCATGATCAAATGTTGTTAATTGTTGTCATGCAATGGATCTATACTGTTTATATGAGTTTCTGGATGTAATGGGTACCTTAGGATGCTTGGAATTGAGGTTTTTATACCAAAAATATGATTTCTGCACTTCTGGGCTGATGAATGCTCGCTTAAGCATGCTATGTTCGCTTACATGTTCGCTCACGCGTTCGCTTAAGCGTGCAGCCTCAGCACATCACTTTTGAGAATTTTTCCTGTGGTCCAGAAATGTCGTTTGAGGCCTGTTTCGTGCAATCTTTTATTGAATTATGAACCTCTCGATTCTAAGTGTCTAAAGTACATTTCTAAACAAGGTTTTAATCAAAAGAAAGGCATGGCAAATTATTAACATTGTTTGTTAACGAAGGGTACGCAAGGGTAATATGATATGTAGTACAATCGGGTAGAAGTTCATCCTAAGAGTGGGGATAAACATAGAGCCTCGACTAGATTGTCGAGAACTAGAATGCTAGCATGAATACTAAGTATGTTAAGACGCGAAGTGATTAGTGTAGTATCTTCACACATGAACATGAATGATCAAGTAAGTAGTTTACCACTAATCGGGTAGATCATGGACCCGTGGTAAATGAGCAAGCATGTATAGGTTAAACCCTTTATGTATGTATGAATAAGACCATAAGTAAGATGTAGGTGTCGTGTCTTTCTGTTATCCACGCCAAGGGGGATACGAGAGGTTCTCGCCAGGGGAACGGGATAAGCTCCGCAAGGGGGGGCCCGCACGTCACTGAGGGAGTCCGATGTACCTTAGCTAGAAATTCATCGGTAATGTATGAGATTGTACTCGGGGTTACTCCACCCGATACACTCCGTAAAATGAACTCAGATAATAATGTTTGTTCAACGCTAACCTCTAACATAATGAATGAACATGACTATGTATGATTACGATATGACCATGATTATGATATGCCGTTAGACATGTACAGGTTTATGCAAATAGAGAAAGCCATGAAGTTATACCAAAGACGATCTTAGGATCTCCCCCAATCGTCCGGTTAGGATCGTGTCATGAATAAGTTATGTTTAGATCTCGATACGCTTAGTGTATCTTGATATAGCGGTCTTAGGTTCCCTTAACCGCCATGACACGTATATGTATATGACAAGACCTATAAGATAAGTTATGAAGAACCTACGATGGATCTAGTATGCACGACCGTCTAGGAAAGCATGATCCACACACGTATAATCAACCGTCAGGTTGTATTGTAGACACGTGGTGACCATAGGTTTTTCCCAAGGTTACCTATAGCCTAGGATTAGGTAGAACTCATTGAGACATTATGTCTCATCCCAAACCTTATTTGTTTCAGATCAATAGGTTGGTTTAGCAAGATTTAACAAGCTTGTAGCCGGATGGATAATCAGCAAGTGCTCGTTCGTACCCGCTGCAGGATGTTATAGACTTTAAGGATGTATTTTCTATGTTTTGGACGAGTTATATTATATTGTTGATTGTACGAACGCGTGTTGTTGTATAAAATATTCATTCGAAGAATTTATGTTGTAAATTTTAATGTATCTAGTACTAAAGGTAATGCACATGCTAAACTTTCTAGATACGTTTAACATGGGTATTACAATAAACACAAATTAGATTATTAAAGATACAATGTTACAATCAAATTTGTCTTACTATGTCCTTCAATGACACTTGAATCTTATTAAATTTTACACTTTAGTTTTGAAAAACTAATCAATTAAAGACTGTTATTTTATCACAAATTATTGGGGCATTATCTTCTCCTTTTTTTTTAAAAAAAAACTTGTAAAGAAAAAAGATAAAAAGAATACAATATTATATTATTGAACGGGTCAATTTTATTTATTACTTTTATAGTTAAACATAAAAAATTGACATGTAATAATTGTTTTAAATTTCTACTAACATTATTATTATTTTTTATCGTGCATACTTTCTTCCTCTCTCTTTTCTTCTTCTCAAACCCTAGCCGTCATCCCTTTTTTCTTCTACTTCTTGTTAGATGTGTGATTTAGGGTCAATTTTGACCCAAAAATCACCCCGCTGAGTTGTTTTTCCTTATATCCTAATTTAATAAGTTATTTCACATATTTTCTGTTTTTTTTTGTTTGTTTTTGTGATTTTGTCATCTTTGAACGACTCTGTTTGTTTTGCTTTCCCGTCTTTGTGCGGTGTGTTTTTGATTTCCCGTCTTAGTGCGGTGTTTATTTGATTCATGTTGAAAGATTAGCTTTGAGCAACTGCAGATCCAATCAATGACAATGACTTTGGCGTCGTCAACGTTGCAGATCCGGAGAAATGAATATTCCGAAGACTTTAATATAGTCATGTTACTCATATTTGTAGGCATAAGTACTTTTCCGTTTTATGCTATTAACATGGATGTTGTGAGTTTGTTCACAGATTCATCCTTTTTGTTTTTTGAGAATTTGAATTTGTATTGTATCGATGTACTCTATCAATTTGAATGAATGAATATCGTTTATTTTTGTCAAAAAAAAAAAACAAAGTCACTTCAATTAATAGAATTTATAAATTACATGTACAACTCTAAAAAAAATAATTACACTTTGATATTTACCAAAAGTAATAATATATTTTTCCAACCAAATACATATCATATCTGCGTATATCATAAAATTTAATAATAGAAGAGATCTTTTACAATGTATTAATTATTTTGAAGATGTGTGCTTGGTTGAAGAGCTGTGTATTTTCCAAGGGGTATAGCAATAAATGTAATTTAATGCGGTTCATGTTTCCTAACAAATTTTTTTGAATTTCAAATTGAAGAAGTGTTGGAAGGAAATACATAATTAGGATTAGCACTTAACAATTAATATGAAGACGAGTCTCACTTATCTCAAATGCGTCTTTCATGAAGACATGTCTTTCATTATGACCAGAATCGTCTTAAACATAACCTCTTCCTTCTTTAACATGTTTTCTTCCTCCTTAAGTTGTCCCAGTTTTACCTAAGTTGTATTTTTTTTTATCCATTGTATCATGCAAGATCATAGAAGACGATTCAATTGCATTTGTGCGCCACGTATGCATTGACTTGATCAAAATTGGGTTAAGAGACTAAAATTGCAACGTAAAGTAAACATAGAGGGCTTAGAAAGAGTAGTTTTTTTAGGGGGTCAAAATCACAACATTTGAATACTTAGGGGGCTAAAACAGTAATTAAACTTTTTTCATCCATTGTATCATGCACGATCATCTGTGAAGCCCGGATGCAAGATACGATACTGCACCGATACGCTGATACGAAAAAATTTCAAAAATCAAAATACGATACGGTTGAGATACGTTAATAAAAAAATATATAATTAAATGTACAATATAATTATAACCATTTTTTTAATATGAAAATATATTAACAAACAAAAGAAACCAGTCATAGGCTTGTAGCACATCAACATAAATATAAATAATATTGACGATGATGATTAGTCAATTACATACACAATATATCCCAAAAAGAGTACCATCAATTCTATACTATATATGTTAGTGCTATACTTTATCGATAAAAAAAAAGCACTATGTCCAAAAAATAACATATCAGTACTCTGGAGTTGTTATTTTAGTTAACATTAATTTGGAATTATTGGGGCAGGTATCGGTGCATGATAATTATCGGATACTCTCCTGATACGTATCGGGAAGTATTAGATAATTATTTTTTAAAAAAGTAAAATTTAATTATCGGATACTCTTCTGATACGTATCAGGAAGTATCAAGCAGGTATCAGTGCATGATACGGAGGGAATACGATACGTCATCAATTTTAAAGTATCGGGGCTTCACATACGATCGTAAAAGACGTTTCAAGTGCATTTTCCTTGCCCTTTATTTTTGCTGCCTTTTCTCCAATCGAATGCTCAATTGGTGATGTTAAGTTTATTTCATAATTGGCTGACGTCTATGGGTTAGGAAATGACGAGTACGCCCCTCTGGTCGAAGTCTTTGTTATTATTTAAGAACATTCACTAAATTCTCTCATATATCCAAGTTCATCTTTTAACAATCACCGTGCATACTCATGCTTGAATGCCCCGTCTTTATGTTGGAAAAACAAAAACATGTGCATCAATTATTATGTCTCTAATAGAAAGTTGATGGAGATTTTTTTTCTCTGTTTCCTTGAAAAACCAAGCTACGATTATATGATTTTATATAGGCTAGAAAGTTCTCATCTTCTACATCAACATAGTAGGAAATATCTAACGAACTCTATACTGTATAATTGTTGGAACAATGGTCTTAAAAATAGCTAAAAAAGTTTTTCATCCATTGAATTTTTTTTTTGGAGATAATCCCAGTACTAAGACGCTCTTTTTAAGACTATTTGTGGCACTGTTTAAACTTATGCAAATAGACTATCAACTTGTAGCCTCGAGAATAAAACAACATAATCTAAATTGTATCCAATTTCCTACTGCGTTGTAGGAACCGTTCTACATATACGTCCCACTATATGGTACTTAGACCACTCAATATTGTAGAAGACTACTCTTAATTATGAAGAGACAATTGAAAGAGACTACTTCTAATGAGAGTGATTTATTCAGAACAAAGATTTATTTTTAGACCCCATAAAAGTGTTTATTAAATCAAGAAAATTCAAATTCATGCTAATGACACTCGTACGATTCAAATTCATTATATAATGACACTCATACAAGTGACACTAGATCTGAATCGACCAACTATATAGATAGGAAATGAACTCAACTATAAGATCAACATCGACCAACGAAATCAACCGATAAGTATTTAAAGATTTCTACTCAAGAGTTTTTTTTTTAGAAAAATATTGTACTCAAAAGAGTTTGTTATTTTTCAGATTGACAAAATGATAATAACCATTAAAAACTCATACACACAAGTATAAACATTCAGATTCGAAGCCCGGTCACGACATCCGACCAAACAATTTTGGTATTTTTTATCAACTATGCTAAGACTTATGGACAAAAGAGTTTGATCTCAACCCAAAAGAGTTCACACTAGAATCTCCTCTCTATTGTATGTTTAATTATTATAATTATTTAGATTTTTATGCATTACTTTCTGGTCATTATTATAAGAAAAATGTTAGTTTTAAGTACATTGAATAATTGATGTATCTGATGTATATTATATAACACATACATCAATTATTCAATGTATCTTAAAATTGACTTTTTAATTATCATGATATTAATTGTATAACTTACAATCCAATAATCAAATTTGAAAAATATATATCGAGTAAAAAGATATTAACCATATAATATTAATGTAACATTATATTGGTGTAATTTGATCTCCCCTAAATAACAGTGCAATGGTATTATTAGGAAACATGTGGATAACCTTCCCCAAAGGATTAGATCAATGGTTTGGGTTGGGACAACGAAGAAGTATTGTGAAAGAGTTCAGGAATCGATCCTTGGTACCAACATTTTCCCTTCTTAATCAATTTAACTACTAACATTTACCTAAAAATAAATCTGACAATATTCTTACAAGTATTTATAAAATAAGGGTCTTGCTAACCAGCGCCCTCAGGACAATGGTTAAAGAATCTACAAGTAGAAATTTTGTCTTGGAAATATAAGATGTTACTTTTGATTAAATAATGATTACACAACTTTTTAATAAAAACTTACTTGTTTTGGATGCTTAACCAAATGCCCTTGGGGCACTAGTTAGCATTCTCCATAAAATAATCGCTAAAAAAATAGCATTTTATTTATAAAACATGTAAATTAGTATTTTGTGGAGGCATTTTTTTTTGTAAATAAATAAGTTTTAGACGAAAAGAAAGTTTGAGCTGCTTTAGAATGAATGTGAGTGTGTGTATGAAATTACCTCCTTATATGAAAAATAGTTGCTAAGGTTATAGTCTTTGAAATTGTCTATTGGATGGGTTTGACACATTTAAGATTATATTTGCCTAACTACTATAGTTTTTACGAAATTTATTTTTCAATATTTTCTAAAATTTTAGGGGTTTCGGATTATATATTCCAAATGGGGTATTTTGGGAATTTTGAAGGGTGTACGAGAAGTGAGAGGGTGGAAAAAGAAACAGTCTAACAAATATCATGTGTTAAATCCAAAAGAAAGAGAGAACAGAAAATATGTTGTATTCATGTGGATTTGAAGAATACGGCTATATACACCCCCAACATAGATACTCAGGAAAAAAAATATCATTATATTTTTGTTTATATTTTGGATGGGAAAAAACAATAAGTTAGAGGCAAGAACTGCATATAAAACAAGAGTTTAAACTTACAATGTGGTAATTTCTCCAAAAATAACGCACTAACTGAACCTTTAAAAAAAGTTTTGAAATCTATACAAAATGTAACCAACACAATTACCCCTGAAGAAAATAGCATCTTCACTTAAATGAAAAGTGAATTATTATGTAGTTAATATGAAAATAATAATGTTACAACTCATTAATAAGAGAAACCAGGAAGAACTACCTTGGCAAAATTTCCTGGATTTAATTGCTCTATTATAACTTAATACTCCATATATGCTCATAATCATATTCAGAGATAGCTTTAATATAGCAAATAATGAAAAAATAACACATACGCAAAACACTAATACACCCTTGGTTTCCAATGATACTTGATTTTCAAGTACTCTTTCAACCTCATACCTGCATTATTAAAAAAAAATTAAATTAATAGCAGTCATCATCATCATCAAACTATCTCAAACCATTCAAAAATAAATAAAAAATCAAATTATCTCAAAATCAATTTTTTAAGATGCATAACCTTAATGTAAGAGCCCTTTAGGCTTTAAGTGTTGAAAATGTAGAGTCCCACTTACCTTGTGCTAAAATTTAATATTTTTAAATTTAGAAAAACTTAGGTGGTAAAAAAATCAGACTCTTCTTTACTTGGTCATAGAGATTTTGCTTTTATATCATATAATATAATGAATTTCATATTTCAAAAAGTTCCCCATAAGGTGTAGCCAAGTGGTATAGGCCGGGACAGGGACGGATGCTTGTGTGAGCTTATGCCTGCACAAACTGTTTAGAATTTGTTTTTTTTAGTAGTATAATATAATAATAGTTGATATTTTGACCAAATAGCCCACATCTCTCGCACAACCTTTCTCTCTTAGTCCTCCCTTGTTTTGACCAAATGAAAAATGTCATTCAATGTTCGTAGAATATGGACAATTTATATAAAGATGGTGACCCCACTTTTCAAATTTTTTGGATCCATCACTAGGCCGGGACACTAAAGCAGTATTAAGAAGAAAGTCTAGACTCTAGAGTTCCGTCCCTCCTGCTATCAAATTCTTCCTCCCCCTTAACAAACAAACTTCTAACATCTGTCTACAAAAAATTATGGGCTATGGTTTTTATATTATATATCTATAACAAAAACATTAATTGTTTATGTGACTTTTGATCAGCATAGTGTCCAGCCAACTCTAGTTTGATCACTGCCTTAGCTGAACGGCAGGTTGTTGCCTTGTGACTTGGAAGTGAGGTCACAAGCTCAAATCAAGGAAACAACCTATCACTTGTGCCTTGTGCCCTTTATTCTATTTTTGGCCTACTGATGTCAAATTCTCTAGAGGATCAAATTGATGTTACTTATTTTTAAGGATTCAATTGATGTCAACCTAATCATTCAAGGACAAAATAGCATGTAGATAACATGTATGATTGATGTTATCTGAACTGGACTGTAGGTCAAACCGATGAGACTTCCGAATCATGGTTCAATTGGTTTAATCATGGTTGAATTGGATATCTAATAAATAAATGATTAAAAAGTATTGTAAAAGTTTTTACTTAAAAAAGCAAAAAAAAAAAAAACGGTTGAATCAACTGCGGTTGAACCCAGTTCGGTCTGGTTGGTTTCGACAATATTGGTTATTATTGTAAACCATGTGTACTCTGACACTCATAAAACTGATTAACAAAAAATTAATAGTGGATTTCACCCTAATATTGTTTATGCTATAAAGTCCTTACAGTCAGGTTATTAAATAATTTAAATCTAAACTAGCCCATTATATAGTAGAAAACCAAATGAATTAGAAAAAGGTTGTAAACTCTCACCTCAAAACAGCGTTGTCCCTAAGTATATGATCCAATTGCACAGAAAAATGAGACTTCCAAGAATCAAGATCACTAACATCTTTCATCTGCAATGCACAAAATTTGTTTCTAAAATTAATATACAAAATAAAATAACAGTGATCTTTAATACTTTGTACACCATTACGCAAAAAAATGATCAAGAAAGAAATTAACATACCATATTATTTTGTCTGTCAATGAAGCTTCTAATGTCTTCTTTGATCATCTGTAGAACTATATCTTTGTCTCCTATATCTTTGCTATACTCTTTGAAAATGTTAACATATCTAGAATTTAAATCCTCCAAATACTGCTCCAAAACCGATAAATTCAAGTCGAGATAACGAACTTTCTGCATCAAAATCTTGAGGACAGTATCCCCCGGCATCCTGCCAACTTGTTGCCGTGTTTCTTCAATCGGTTCAGGGACATTTCTATTTACAGTTTCATCTTTTGAAGAAGAAATTTCTGTAGAGTAAGAATTGATTTTCCAAATATCATCATCATTGTCCTCAAACGATTTACGATCAGACGGTGCTATTTCTACCTTCTTTTCACCATTTTCTTGAGCATGTATCAAATCCTCAAGCATTTTCTCAACAGCATCAACACCATAAACTTCAACCATGCTCAATGTGCAGTAAAATTCGGATCCATAGTGACTTTGAAGATTCAGTTTTAGATATCGAACCCATTTCGGTTCCTGAAGAACAAATCTTTGAGCCTGCTTCACATTTGAGGCAGTAAAATTTCCAAGAAAGATCCAATCGTCGATCGGATAAACCAAACTACCATGCAAATCAAAATCTTTTAAATTAGAAGAATAATGCTCAAAGTTAGCTATTTCTATTGTATCTACTAAAGTTTCTTCTGAAAGTTCTATAACGACGAATTTCTCTTCCGAAGAACACGGATTCCGAAGATATTTGTCTTTGTTTCTGGTTAAGATATTAGAAGCTCCTTTAGCTTCTTTGTTAGAAGCTAACACTTTTGCGCCTTTTGATGATGAAGCATAATTGTATTCATCACCACCTGGCTCTACTCTATGTATTACACTTCCGGATGGACTAGTACTCCAGTTAATTTTGGAACTAACTGCCCTGCTCTTGAATTCGTCAAGACCGAGCGGCACGGCTGCAGACAAGCGATCAAATTTTCTCACATCATTTTCATGTTTCACAGAAGATTCAAATCTATCAACAACTTCGTGTTCCTTTCTATCATGTAAAATGTACTTTTCTCTATCACTGTGTTCAAAACCGTCGATATTTTCTTCACCGACAAGCGAGTTACCAATAAGGTCATCGGTTTTGTCACGATCAGAGTAGAAAGTCTCAGAAGGAACGCAAGCTTCAAGCTCTTTAGTCAAATATTCCTCATCAGATTTGAAGTTTTTACACTTCCTTTGTTCATCTTTGTTCCAGTTTGATACCACAACCGGAACTTCTCCAGAAACATCTACATATAAATAATATGTGAACTAAATAAGAATGAGTTTAATTTGTGGTAAAAACATGCGACGAGGAATAGATATGGTAGATACACAAGCATGAAAAGCAAACAAGAATGTGTTTTTCTTTTTGTCACAACTCATAGCATGCACTTAAACTAAAAATTAATAAAGCAAAAACAATAATCTTTCATCACCAACTGCAATGTATCTTTCACTATGTGTGTGTTTATTCTCGCGGTGGCACCGTGCGATGAGGCTAAAGCTTGAATTTCTAGCTTCGTGAAATCACGGTGAAAACAACATTGAGACGCGAGAATCACAAACTGGATACGGAACCAAACAAGTGCTACATAATTGAAGTGAAATGTGCTAATCAGACCAAGAATTTTGATAAGTTGAAATCCTTGTTTTAATTTTTTTCCTTAAGGTTAAAATCTTCAACTTCTTCTAAATTATTTCTCAGTTGTGATCATTATTTCGTAACGTTATATAAAAAAAACTGCAGTAGCACACAAACATGAACCTCTGCTAGTTTATGTTGTTAAGCAAGGATGGTACATAGAAATCTAGTAAATAAATTGTCAGATTTGATTCAACTACTAGCATATCAATTGAATGTAGAAAATCTTGAAGTTTTCAATTTTAAGCTTGATATAATCACTTGTGAAAACAAAGCTTTGTGTATTTTCTTTGTTCCTTTTGGATCTGCTGTGTTCTTTTTACAATTTTAGACCAAAATCAAAAAACAGTAACCAATTTGACCAAACTCATTCTATAATCCTTAATGAAATGTTTAACATAAAATCCACAAGTTATTATTTGAGTCATAAAGCTTCAAATGCAATGGTATTAATATGAAAGATGTGGATAGCCTGTCCCTGAAGGATTAGATCGATGTTTGGGACAAAAAAGGAGTATTGTGCAAGAGGCTAGGGGTTGGACCCCTGGTACCAACATTTCCCCGTCTCTAACAAATTAACTACTTACATTTACCTATAAAAAAACATGTACGAACAAGGAGGTTCAGGGTTCAATCCCTGGACTAACATTTTTCCCTGCTCTGACAAATTAACTACTAACATTTGTCTATAAAAAAGAAAACATGGATAACCAAGACCCGACAACAAATCAATTTTCAAGATCTATTCCAGAAAAATATCACATAAGCCAACTACGCAAAAACTAGCAACTCAATCACAAAATCAAGTCCATGTAGTCAACTACCATAATAAAACCATACTTCAATATCTTTAATAAAAAAAAAGGTCATCAAAAAAGAAAAGATACCTCCATATCCATTGCCACAACTTATCCATAAGCTGAAGAGGAAAACCAATCCCCACAAAATAAAAACCAAAGACAAAGAAATTTTATAAAGACAGTTTTTCCCACTTGCAGCCTTCTCTAAAGATCTTCTTTGTTGAAGAGCTTTACGCGATCTCTGCATTTTACATCAATCCAATTCACTTCAACTTTCCTACAAAAAAGTCACACATCTTTTTCCATCAGTGAAAAGCTCCATCAAATATAAAAAAGTGTTTCAAATTTTCAATTGACTTTTGACTTGAGCAAAGTGTCACAGATATAACAAAGGCTCAAAAATCCATGTAAGATCACAAATACAAATATAAAAACCATTTGAGGGGAGAGGTCAACCCGTTAAATGAATCTCAGATACCTCGAGGGATTAGTCTGTCCAGTTGTGCGCTAAGGACACCTTAGTTTATACAATGAAGTTGCTTATGAATCTAAAGAGGTAATGTAGCAAAATACATATATTCCATTTCCACCAATGAAAGAGAAAATTTTGAAATCTAAGCAAATCTTCAAGGGACACAAAAATATCACAAAACGTAATAGTAAAGTAAAAGAATAACCTTTATAGGAAATGGAGCAAAGTGTGACCAAGAAAGATAATGACAAAACTTCAACAACCCAATTTCCCGATAAACAAACTCAATCCAATCCAATCCAATCTCATCAACAAAAGTAAGATCCAAAAAACTAAAATTGAACCAAATTCAATTCAAGCAAAACAACATGCAAAATTTGAACTTTACCAGAAAAAACAATAAACATGCAATACAATGCTGAAAAGGGTGATGAAAAAGAGACATATAAAGAACAGAAAAAGTCTTAAAATCTCAAAGGGTATTCAAAAAATGGTGAAACATAAGAAATTCAAGAAGATGGATCTAGATCATGTAAATAGTACTATAAGAGTTCAAAGGAAACATTGAATTGTAACCTTTTGAGATTGATGATGATGATGATGATGATGATGATCTTCAGTTGAGAATCATTGAGAAGAGTGAAACATGCAAAGAGAAAACAACAACGCGTGGAAACAGCAATCCAGGTTGTCTTGTCCACTGTCTACTTGTTCTTCTTCAAAATTCAAAAAATGAGTATTTTTATTTTTCTTCTTGTTTTTGTTTTTTTTATAGAGCAACATAAAACGTTACTGTTGCTGAAACTAAAGTATATTTAATGATAAATAAATTATTTTTTTGAGTAAGGTAAATAAATATTTATTCTTTTTTGTTGACTAAAAATATTTTTATTTAATTAATTAGCTAATACTGAAATTTCTTTAAAAAGTATATGTTAGACTTTTCTATTTCTATTAATAATTTATATTATTTGATATAGACCAATATTAAATTAGTTTGAATGAATTTGGACTCGATATCTTAAGAAAAGTCTCATGTATGAGTTTTGTGGATGAAACAAATGCAATTAGGAGGGGAAATTTTTACTAAAGGTTGGAACTGGAGTATCCTCTAACAGATATTAGTCATATACAAATCGTGGATACTTTGCATCAATAACATTGTTTCAAAGAAAAAATATTTGATAAATTATGAAATGATTTTAAAATTTTATGAAAATTTGTATAATTGATCTACATTCTATGTATTTATAATTTGACGACTAAATTGATTGAATTCAATGTCTATTATTAAGTAGACTGGCTAGTTTGTTTTAAAAAATAGAATAACAATATAGAGTAAGTTGGTCATTAGACTCTATTCATTTATATATTTGGATAAGATGATAAAATATGATTAGGTGTGTAAAAGTTGATTGTTGTTAAACTTTATACTTAATGTATTTGGATATTATAATCTAATTTCTATTACTGGTTTCTTTTTAAGGATAGGAGAATCCTTTAAGAATTTATTTGGAAAACATATTACTTTCAAATATATTTATTCCTACTTTACCTTATCTAGTAGCTATTTTTAAATTTCATTTTCAACATTTATTTTTAAAAGATTATACCTTACCATAAACACCACAATCTCATGTTGACCAAAACAAATGCTAAAAGACAATGAGAAATTAGTGACAGAAAAAAAAAAACTTTTTATAGAAAAAAAAAATGTTAATTGGGCTTTGGGAATTCATCAAAGTTAGGAGAGACCTTAAGGTTCTAAGAGAACTTACAAAGATACATATAAATTACCTACTAAAGAGGTGCTCATGTTGACGGTAGAAATTTAACCCCAACCTTGTAGTCGAATCGACTCCTTAGTAACTAACATATCATTCATCCACCGACTACATGTGTAACAATACTATAAATTAAGGACTTTCATTCTTCCATAAAAAAATGACTTTATATTTCATCTTAAAAAGGGAGTCCCTTAAAAAAAATATGGGCGGGCTTCTTTTCCACTCTATAATTTAATACTGTTTTTTTATCCAAACGAAAAAAAATAATCTGTTTTATTCAAATTTATTTATCCAAACGTGAGAAAAATAGTGTCTGAATGAATAAATTTAGAGGAATGTAAGTGTGGCTCAGTTGGTAACTATTAGGAGTATTATCAGTAGGAGTCAGGGTTCGAACTCCAAATTTTTCATTATTTTTACACATAATGTGTGTGAATCGAGCCAATAGACTGCCTGATAATTTTTTTAGAGGAATGTAATTTTTAAGATCTTTTAAGAAAATACTGAAGGTTCCTCTCAAACAAAAGAAATACTAGAGGTGTAAAAGTAGTTCAAGTGATGATTAGACTGAGTCAACATAATTTTTAATCAATCCAATTCTTTCTTAAAAAAAATAAAAAATCAACTTCATTCCCTTTCAAAAGAAAAAAAAAACTTCATTTTTTGCATCTTAAAGTAATCAATATTCATTTAGACTACAAATCTTAAATACATTGAATGTAATAACATTAAATACTAAACATACTATAAAGAAATGTAAAAAAAAATTACAATATAAATATAATAACATAATAAGAAAATTAAATGAAAACATTTATCATAATAGCATAATAAAAAATAATAATAACATAGTAGAAATTATGTAATAAAAATGACCAAATTAATATCTTTTTCTAAACAAAAATTAATATGTATTGACCAGCTGAAATTAACCATATCAATGGCATTCAACATAAAAATAAGTACAAAAAAAATTTCATAGTTTTTTTTTCAATAAACAAACAACTCACTTTAACAATTACGTCCAAGAGTTGTGAGCAGGTAAGAACTTGAGTTTGTAACCTCAAGGAGTATGGTTCAAATCTCATCTGAGATATTTTATGGTCATTAATGTCATTATTTTTAGAGATAATAATTATTTTTTGTTACAAGGGGAATGGAAACAAACAGAAACAAGAAAACAGAAACAGATGAAAGAAAAGAAAAGTCCTAAAAAGGACAACAATTAGCCCCTAGGATAGCAGGCTCCCCAAGTGTTGTTCTACAACAGATTTTTTATTCCTTCAGACGCGGCCAGGTGAACAGCTAGAGCAGACTAAGAGGAAGCTCCCATCTTAGCCAAAAAAATCAGCACATTGGTTACCCTCCCACAGAGTGTGGAAGATTGAAGTATTTTTGGAGGATAACAGGTCCTTAATATCAGCGATGAGAGCAGCATAAATGTGATAGTTCATGGTTCGACCTGTAATGAGATTTAAGCAAAGAAGGGAGTCGGTGTAACACACAAATTCGAAGATGTCCATGTCTCGAGACAGCAGTAAACCGTGGTAGATTGCAGAGAGCTCAGCAAGTAAAATGTCTTCTGAATTGGGGATGAAACCAGAGAAACCGGAAAGGTAGTAACCTGTAGAGTTTCTAATAAGGCCTATGAAGCCAACTCGTTGAGGTGTTCCTAGACAACTCCCATCCACATCGAGAATGTGGCACGAGTGATTGTAACAGTTCCACCTGATAAAACGCTTTGTAGTATCAACAGTTCCATGCTTAGAGAGAGTATTTTTCATGACTTCGGTTGAGCTATTGATGTGGAAAAATAGTTGATTTAGAGACCACACCTCATGATTCAGACAAGATAAATTGCGGTGTCTACAAACCCACCTAATTCTCGCCGAGAAGATATTAGAATTAGAACTCATCAAACCATATTTTAACCATGAAGAAATCTGGATTATTGAAACCAATATGATGCCGAAATTTGGTAGAAAAAGTGCAAACCCTAATGCAATGGAGAAAAGTTTCTTCATGGTTACCACACCGAGGACAAACAGCCGAAAGTGCCATGTTTCTGTGATGGAGAAAGGAAAGAGTGGAGACAACATCATGACAAGCAGGCCAAACCAAGAACTTGTATTTTTCCAGAATTTTTAACTTCCAAATCCAAGACCAAGAATGAGACAGATTAATATTAGGAACCTGTTCCGCATGAGAAAGCAGCCAATGAAAACAACTCTTGGTTGTGTAAACACCATTCTTATATTGGGACCAAATAAACACATCTTCAATATAGTTATGGAAGCGGAATTGGATGTTGTTAATGGTTTCGATAATTTGATGAGGAAGATTAGTGTAGAGATCTTGCATGTAAGGTGAGGGGCTGATGAGAACATCTTTTACAATGAGGTGTAAATCATGGATATCAATGAAGGAGACAAGAGATCCTAGGAAGCCTAGGCCGCTCTAGTTAGTGAACTAGAAAGAAGAAGAACCATTGTCGGGACGCCATTTGTAACCATCTTTTAGCATATTTTTAGCACGGATGATGGATGACCAGGTGGGGGAGCTGCTGCTGAGCGCCTTTGCATGAAGAAAGTGAGGTTCAACAGAATATTTGTTGGAGACAAGGTGAACCCATAATTTGTTGGAGGATTGCACCAAGTCCCAAATAAGTTTTCCAAGAAGGAAAATGTTAGTGAGCTGGTCTAATCCCTAGACCACCAAGATGTTTGGGCCGAGAGATCTTTCTGAAGCCTACCAAGTGAATACCTTTGTTTTTTGAATCTTTCCAAATGAAATTGCGGGTAGTTTTGTCAATGCTATCACATATGCTTTGGGGGAGCCAATTTATCTACATGTAATAAGAGGGAATGGATGATAAAACTGATGTAGCTAGAGCCATTCCACCTAGTTTATTGAGGAGTCTATTCTTCCAACTTGCCAATCTAGTTTGCATTTTCTCAATGATGAAATTGAAATAATTTTTCTTAGGCCGGCCTTTGAAGATTGGAAAGCCCAAATACTTATCCAAAGAGGTCGTGCATTTGATACTGGAGATAGAAGTGTGAGTGTTAATTTTTTCTTGAGGAGTGCCTGAAGAATAGATGGCTCTGGACTTGAATAGGTTGATCTTCAATCCAAAAACCTTGCTGAACCGGTCAAATAAAACTTTGATGAAACGAAGTTGAGAGTTTCTAGCCTTGGCAAACAGAAGGACATCATTTGTAAATATGAGGTGGGATAGTCTGGGTCTCGTGGTAGAGATATGAGTAGGCTCCCAATTACCTTGATGAACTGCATTGTCGATAGAAATAGATAGTTTATCCATGCAGAGGATGAATAGGTAAGGAGAGAAAGGATCACCTTGTCTGAGACCATGTGAAGGCTTAAAGGGAGCAATTTTGTTTCCATTCCAAAGGATAGAGAATGTTGACGATGAGACACAATGCAAAATGAGCTTGATAGTGATGTCTGGGAAGTCAAAGTCTTGGATGCAAGAATGGAGAAATTCCTAGTTAGCATTATCGAATGCTTTTTTCCAAATCAATTTTGAAAGGCACATGGCCTTTTTTTTTAGACCTACACATAAAATAAAAAAGCTCCTGCAAAACAATAGCATTATCAGTTGTGCCCCTACCAGGTTGAATACTGCTTTGATAGGGACTAATAATAGTACCAAGAATGGGTTTGAGGCGGTGGATAAAGACTTTAGTGATAATCTTGTAGGTGATGTTACATAAGTTGATTGGTCTTTTGTAGGTATTAGAGGATTCAATTTTGGGAATAAGAGCTATGAGAATGTCCGAGATAGCTGGGTCAAAATGGCCAGTTTCGAAAGCTAAGTGGACAAGCTTGAAGATATCGTCTCCTACACTATGCCAATACTGTTTGAAAAATATACATTGGAACCCATCTAGACCAAGTGCTTTGAAAGGCTTCATAGAATTGAGGGCAGCCGCCACCTCAATTTTAGAAACGGGGTGGGTGAGGGAGTTTAAGTCAGGTTCGGTCAAGGTGGGGTGGTTTCCTTCATGATAAGCACAGTTTTGGTGGGGATGGTTGCTACATAAAAGATTCTTGTAGAATTTTTTAGCCTCTTCTTGGAGGATAGAGTTATCAGAGGACCAAATGCCATTGGAGAGCAGAAGCTTATGAATTCTATTTTTCTTTCTTCTAATGATGGTTTGGGCATGAAAAAATGAGCTATTTTTCATCCCCAAACTTGACCCATTGTTCCCTGGATTATTGGTACCACAACATTTCTTCTTGGAAAAGAATGTGAGTGTAATCCTTTTGAAGTTCTTTTTCAAGGAGGACATGTCTAAAGGAATCAACTCTCTCAAAGTAATTTTGAACCCCTTTGAGCCTGTTTTCTACATGCTTCTTTCTTTGAAAAATATTGCCGAAAACTTCTTGATTAAGATAATGGAATTTTCTCTAACCTTATAAAGAGCAGTGATAGCATTGTGATTAGAATATTTTCAATCTCTATCAACAACACCAGCATAGTCTTCATGGTCTATCCAAACCGCTTCAAAACGGAAAGGCCTAGGCTCTCTAGCAAGGGGAAGATCACCAAATAGAGGAGGAGGGTGTGATGATCAGAGTGGAGTCTGCAGAGAACTTCAACAAAAGCTTTTGGAAAGGCAAGGCGTCAAGGTACATTTTCAAGGCATGTATCTAATTTTTTGGAGAGAATGCGGAGACCATTGTTGTTGAGGTGCCAGGTGAAGCGGCTTTCTGTTGTTGTTAGGACAAGTAAGTTATAATTGTCCATGAAGTTAGAAAAAATGGGTGCTATGGATTGATGGAATATGCCTCCCATTTGATGACTAGGGAGGAGGGTCTCATTAAAATCACCTATAAGCATCCATGGTCCTACAATATTTTGGCTAAGAGTGATGAGGTGATTCCAAAGTGTGGGGCACATGACAGTGTTAGGGCTGACATAGATTCAAGTGTAAGTAGTGGAGGCATTACCATTGTTGATGGTGAAGGTAATTGAGTACTGGTTAAAGTCGATGACGGTTGAAATTGTGTTGTTGGCTGATAGTTGAAGAAGTCAAATTTCTCTGGAGTGACCATTAGCTTCCACAATATGTTTAGAGTTATATCCATTGTTGAGCCAAAATTTTGATAACCTTGAAAAAGGAACATGAGTTTCAAGAATAGCAAGAAAGGTAGGTCTATACTTCCCGATCAAATCTTTCAAATGTCTTCTAGAATTGTTATTTTGAGCCCCTCTAACATTCCAAGAGAGGATTGAAGTATCTAAGAGAGCTTCCATAACAAACATATGAGTTGAAAGGACAAGGAGAAAGAGATGGCTAAGTAACCATGAACTCCTCTCCATTGAGAGTATTTTCCAGATTTTCATCTCCAATAGCAATAATTTCTGCTTCAATAGGATAATTATTCTTAATTGTTGTTTCCTCTTTGATGATATCATTTTGCTGGGCAGTTTGAATATCCTCACTTACCTCAGTTTGCGATGGGGAAGGTATTTTGAGATTAGGGGTAGAAATGATATTATTATATGTGGTGTGGTTATTTTTGTCATGTTGTGTTCAGGGGGGTAAGAGTGTGGGCCGCGTGGCTATTCTTGTTGGAGGGAGAAATCATCATTGTTGATGGAGACTTGGTTGTTGCTTCATGTGTGGAGCCAACCATAGGTGAAGCAATTAAAGGCATAATGATTGGGACATATGTTAGTTCCTCTTGGCGGCGCCGTTTTATTTCATGGGGAGGGTTATTGGGCCGCGTGCTATCAATGTGGTGGGGCTTGGGGGAAGTCTTTGATGAGTAGGTGGAGCTTTGACTTGGTGGGCCAAGGAAGATAAAGCATGACATTTGTTTGTTTTATCAGGTCTGATTTTTAAGGTTTGTTGATTGGCTTATTTATTTTTTCTTGTGACCAATAGCCACTCTCCATGCAGGTCTTTGACCTCCTCTTTATGAATAATTATTCCTCCTTTTTCAGTTTGGCTATCAGTAATTGTGGCAATTAATTCAAAACTGTTTTGGGAATTCTGAATTAATGTTGGATGGACAGGAATAGGAATATTCCATTTTCGCAAATTGGACTCATGGGGGTGGTTGGTGGCGGTTTGCTGGTCGAGGGGGAGGGTTTTCGGTTGGTTTGATGTGGTTTTGATGGTGCAATTTCTCCCTAGATGACCATAGCAGTCACAATTGGTGCAAATTAGGTGGAGACCTTTATATTGAACTTTGTATCAGTGACCATTAACCCAAATTTTCCCCACCACTGGTAATGTAAGATCAACTTCATCACATGCCCTTGCAAATATTCCTCTCTAATTTCAGGGTATTCGTGTCTACCTTTATTGGCCTACCTATAACAGAGGCCATAGCCAATAGAAAACTCTCATCACAATACACGAGATTTAAGCCTGGAAAACGTACCCATATTACAGTGCGTTCCACCTTGGCATTTGGAGATGCAAATTTTGGTGACCAATGTGACACCACGAGACAGTGATAGAAGATTAGCCAAGGTCCAAAAGTGATGACTTTTTCCTCATCCACAACTTGATCAAATTTCACTATGTAAAAACTGTTATCATCGTCCATAATTTCGAAACTTCCTTGTAGCTTCCAAATTTTTTGGAGTCCATCTTTCATAATGTTGTAACCAAGGTTCTTCCCCAAAAGTTTCACAACCAGAGCATCTTTCCAGGGAGTGCACAATTGTTGAAACACATGTGGTTCTAAGTAAATCTTGGGTAGGAAACGATTGCCATCTTCAAGTTCAATGTGGACAAGTTTTTTCTCTATCAAATCTTATTTTTCTCGGGGAGGGACCACATGGGTGGATCCCAAGAGTTTATCTCGGAAGGAAGGTTTGGGGGGTTGTTGTATTGTTGGGATCAGGTGGCTTTTTTATGTGCTGAATGTTAGGATGACCATGGGCGGTGAAGACGAACTCAGAGGTCATGGCTCAGAGAGAGACTGGATATTCTTGATGATTTCTTCTAAGCTATAGCGTGTTCTTTTAGAGTTAATTGTTGAAATAGCACTTGTAATATTGGCAAATTTTAGAAATAGACCCGTAAAAAAGTGATTGTACCCCTATAATTTGATATTCTTCTTATTTTGGCTCTCTAGTAACCCAAACACATAGGAGACGCTAACGTCCAGGGAATTTTGCAACATGGATTTTTTTTTATGACGTGACAAAAAAATTGTATCAATTTTTTCTCCCAACATTAATTTAGGGCATAAAATATAATATTAGGGACTCAAATTAAAGCTCGCTCAAATATTAGGAACAGAAATCATTAGACTCTATAATTTAATATTCATCATCTTCAATCTAAAAATTCATAATTCCAAAATAGACTCTTTTTTTTCCAGAGCTACCCATTTCAACACTTCCATTACTACTTTAAAAACCTTATGGACAAATGATCAATAAAAATCAAAATGCAAAGCAAGATAGAGTATTAGTGAAATTAAAATGCTTGTACAACATTAAAAATAAATGTACTCCTTCGTCCCATTTTAATTGTCACTTATCTTTTCTTTCCTTTGTCTAAAAATAATTGCTATACTCTAGAATATCAATGTAACATTTATTTATTTTTTGCCCACCAATATACCCTTATTAATTGAATTTTAACTCACTTAACTACTCCATTAACTACAAACAAAAGCTTTGGTAGATGATAATAATTTTATCGTTGAAATCAACTCAACTAATCATTTCCTTAAGAACCGTGTAGAACCCAAAACTAACACCTAAATTGAGACAGAGGCGGTATAAAAATTGCGCACAAACCATAAAGGATCACATTTTGATAGAGGAAGACATCAATTGACACTAGTATCAAACAACCACAGCCATCCCTTATTGGCTATTTATATTGTCCTCCAAAACAACATAAAATAGTGGTGAGGACACTATGGATGGCTAATAAAGAATAAACATAGCCAATATCGCAAGCTCTTCGCAGGGTCAATAAACCTCAACATATATGATCAGGGTCGTTCCTAAAGTTTTACAGGTCTTAGGCATAATAAGATAAAAGGGCCCCTTTAATAATACATCATAAATTTTTTAAACTCATTGTTGTGATTTTATCGTCTTCATTTCATTTGTTTCCCGCTTTTTACTACCCAAAAAAACAAAAACACAATAAAAGATCACATGATCCTAAATGCGTCTCACATAGGTTTCATGATCATGAATACGTCTCGCATGATTTTGCATTATTAAATTCAATTTTACAATCCTTTAATCAATTCAGGAAAGTTGACATTACTATAATAATATAATTTAATTTTTTAGAACCTTTGAATGACAAGATTAAGATTAATTTCTCTAGTATATATATATGTCCATTTTCAACTAAAATATAATTTGTTTTGTTATAAAATTATCTAAATTTCTTGGATAATAAATATGACCAATATTTTTAATATTAGTGAGACACATTATTAGGAACAAAGGGCCGAAAAAATGTCATCAATTTATTCAATAATAATTTTTTTGGCATATTATTAAGAACAACCAAAAAAATTTTATGGGAAGGGTGTATATAGAAATCTTTGTATATACTGGGGGTTTATATATCAAATTGCAACAAAAGGGCCAAAAACATTAACAAACTTCAGCCCAGCCATTCATCTGTCAATTTTTGGGGCCTTTCAGTGAACTTTGCTATATGCACCCCCAAAAAATGAAATATTTCTGTATACACCCCCACCATAAAAAAGAATTTAGGACCTCCTACCGGCATGGTCCTTAGGCCGTCGCACCCCCGGCCTATGCCTAGGGCCGGCCCTGATATGATACAGGGTAAACCAATAGAAGGAATATATTACAACGTAGAAAACAGAAGTATTTACAGAAACATTAGAGCACATAAATTGTAACGAAAGGCTTAGAGCAATGAAAACATTTTGGCTAAAGGTCAAAAGATGTTAAAAATAATGAAAACATCTTGTTTGTGATCCATAGCAACAAAACTGTGTTTTATTTTTCATATAGTGGTCACTAACGTTTGAGCAAACTTTGATTTCAATTCTTAATATTTTGTTTTTCCTATATTTCACAGCTCCTCATTTAATGTTAGCAAAAAAATTTGAGGGAAATTTGTTGGCAAGTAAAACTCGTGTTTTCCTATAAATATAGGATGTGTACATTTTATCCAACACACAATCAATTAAACAAGTTATTTTACGCATTTTTATTGCTATATCTTTGTGTCTTTATCTTTACTTTAAGTATTTCTATTTGGGTTTTTCTATCATGTGCAAATTTGCACATGTTAAGAAGTTTAAAGCAGTAACTTTGACTTGGAACTTGTGTTTTATATATTAAATATGTAACTTTTAATCAATAATTGTTGGTTTTCAATGAAAAGATACTACTTTTAGTTACCTTAACATGTGCAATATTGCACATGTTAGACAAACCCTTTCTATTTTTAGTATCTTGAATATCTCAAAACATTATACTTAACGCTCTTTGAAGTAATCTAGAAATCTATAATTGAGGGACAAAAAATTTTCCTCAACGTAATCGCGTGAAAAAAGGGAATCGCTATTGAGAGTTATCAGGCGATACCTCAACAAGCTTTCAAGTTCAACAACAAAGTTTTTTAAATTTGAACATTTACAACTATAAATTAAAATTATTAATAATATAATACAATTATTTTATTATTATTATTGTCGAACCATTATTATTACCATTTAAAATTTTACAAGGAAAGTGATAACTGATAAATCAATTTTTATCAATAAATAGAATTTATGAGACCATCACTATCAGTATTGGTAAAGCTACAAAGCAACTCCTCTTTTCCTCTTTCTCTAAGATGTAATGTCATTATAGAGGATTGAGAATATTTATAAAATGTTTAATAAGTTCGGGAATCCTACACTCGTCATTTTTTTCTAGAACTTACTAAGGATTATCCTTCGTTTTCATTGATCAACTCAATGGGGTGGTTTATGCTAGAGAGAGAAAAAAATACAAATAGTAGAGAGAAAAAACATGTGATAAATCACATTGAACTTTGGCAAGATGCTTCAAACGAATATAAGCACCTTTTGTTGGAAATGTGTGGACTATCTAGTTTTACTTGCATATAATCACTACTTGGTTGTTTTCTGATGCAAATGAGAAAGAACAAGAGATGTACCGACCAAAATAAAGAGGATGGTTACGGGTCTCATTTTTTTGAGTTGTCGTCCTAGAAGATGGTTGTAACTTGTAATTACTATGCATAAGGTGATGGGGTTGTTGATGACAAAAGGTGAGATAGGATCTGTCGGCACTTCTAGGTTTGTTCATGCCATCTGCAACATAGTTGATGTCATTGAGCAAAAGGTTAAAATACGCAAATTCTTGGAAAATCGTTCTAAGAAAAACTGCGATAAAGGCAAGAAAAATGAAGTAGTTGAGTCCATGAAGGAAGAGGAGAAAATATGTAAAATATCAATATTTAATTAAAAAGAAAAAGTTTGTTGCAATTAATACATACAAAATTCAAAAACTCGGACCTATGAACTTTGGCTCAACTTTTGATGTAAAGGCCATATACAATCTTCATTATATCATCCACATTATAGTGTACATTAACAATTGTTATAAATCTATTATTGAACGTAAAATAAAGGATAAAGAGTATTTTTACTACCCACAAAATGTTAATGTTTGAGGTCGTGCATATTCAATCACCCACATTTAAATCATCTTGGTTCATATGTATGCCGAGATATATTGGATGTCTTCTTGGAAATCTTATTTGCATTGCTTTAAGATACACCTAAGAAATATTCATACTGATGGTGTTGATAATTTATCTAACAAATGTCACATAATTTTCGTTCAAAATTATCTTGATGAGATATCTGATTATTTTGATAATCATATGGAATGAGGATAATGGTTGTTGAATGCAGAAGATCCTATTGAAAATATTTAGTTACTTCACCTTTGAAGAATAACACTATTGTTACTACTTGTTCTTTCGAAAAATTCAAGACTTTTGAATAATGGATCGGTATAAATTTTGGTAAAACAATGTACAAGTTATAACACATGATATCTTTGCATTTCTAAGATAACAATGGTAAAAGTATGTATTTTCACAATAGATAACAATGTTAAAAGTATGCCTATAAAAATAATGTCTAATTAACATTTTACAAAGATAAATGTGTTAGTTTGGTTCAAATCCCATTATGAATAGTAGTTTCTCATTCCCTAATTTTTGACAAAATTTCTTGGTTTGTATCCCTACTTCTTTACACGAGGACTTGGTGGTTTGATTAATAAAATTTCATTTTGACTTTTTCATAAAAACATGATAAAATTAAATTAATAAAGTAAATCTAAAATAAATTTTATAGGAACATATAAAATAATGAGAAACAAGAATATCATATTAGACAGAAATTTTATCGATCATTACAAACTAATGATAATAAGAAAAATTGAAAAACAAAAAGAATTATAAATTTTTTTTTTTACCTAAGACAAAAAAAATCAAATGAAAAATAAGATGAAAAAATATATTATTACAAGGTAATATTTGAATATAGATTTAAAATAAATAAATTATTATTCATTTCCCCTCAAAGAAAAAAGCTATTATTCATTTTAGAATAAATTTTATAACACCTCATTTGGTAATACAACAAAAGTGATAATCGATTATCTTTCGCATTAAGAACAAATAGAATAAACTATTTGATCGGAACACCTAGAGTAATAAACTATATGTATTTGTTAAAAGATTGTAAAAAAATTAGGAGAACACACAATATTTCTGATTTTCTATGTTATAAATAATTGATAATAATGTTAAAAGTGTGTGTCTGCATCATGGAAAAAATATGATATTAAATGTTTCATAATTTATTGATCAAAGTGAACAACTCATATTATTCCTATGACTTTTTTTGAAGGAATTATTCTTATGACTCATTTCTTAATCAAAATTTCACAAATAAAAAAGAATTTCCATTATTTAGATCGACAACATGAGAACAAAAATTGAATTTATGAGGTAAATCCATAATAAATTTTATATAACATATGAAAAAAGGAATATCATATTAAAATAATTTCCTCAAAAGTTTAGCTTAGACAAAAAGTAATAATTAAATGAAAAATATGATTAAAAATAATATATTATTACCAAGAAAATATATAAATATTGATATTACCTTGTCCTCCTTTGGTTCTTCAAAAAGGATTTGGTCTCTAGGGCTTGTCAATCTCAAACCTCGTTTACTAATATTTTCTTGTCTGACTAAGGATTTCAACCTCCATAATCAGAATTTTACACATGCTCACATTTGAATACGGTTTATGAATCTACCACAAGAGTATTGGAGACCTCAATGCTATTTGATTTCTAGTGTAGGTATTCTTCTCTCTTTAGATGAATCAACAAAAACACGCCTCGATTGGTCACTATGCTTGTGGATTTAGACATGTCAAGGTCCAATAATGTCACTCCTATCAATCTGATTGAAGGTTCTAACACTGCATCTCAGTTTGAGGCTTTGGAATCTTTTCATGATCATAATAATAAAAAAAAATCTCTGAGGTGCCTCATGTTGAATTCTTGACATTGAGGTTCATATATTGTCTAGTAGTTCTAAAAAGAATGGTTCTCACAATGTCATTTCCTCCAAAGATGCTATTACTTTTAAAGCTAGCAAAGCTTCTATGAGAAATGTTACCATATTGAAGACTCTTTGGAGTGATTTGTTGGATGAAGATCCAGATGAAAATGTTGATCCGGATCAAGATAACATTTGTGCGCATGGTAATGAGAACAATCTAGAGGAAAGAGTGGTTACATTCAAATGAGATCCAAAAAGGGTGTAAATAAAGAGATTATAAAGTGCTATTTTGATGATAATGGAGATCAAGCTATAGGCTTTTGGTGATATCATTAGTTGCTTTCTATAGTTTGTGTCCCTTGAGGATTTGATATTTGCATTAGTTTCGTTTCCAGTTTTGTTTGTAATCTTGTAGCTATTTTTGGTTGTAAACTTGTACTATTGGGTCTAGGCTTAGTCCCCCAATATTCCCCTTTTTCTGTTAATAAACCTTTTGGCCTTATAAAAAAAAAATAACACACATTAAATAAATAAATTACTAAACTTTATAGAACAAATATTATAACACTACATTTGGTATAATAGAACAAAAGTGATAATTGATGTTTTTTATTAAAACAAATAAAAGTAGAATGGACTACATAAAGTTAGTAAAAATGTAAATAAAAAAAATGACAGATAGCAATACTAAAAGTGCCTCTCAAAATGTGTTTTCACAATGAAAAAAAAATGATATTGCATGTTTCATGACCTACTCATCAAAATGAAACGTTCGTATTATTGTTATGACTCATTATCTATAAATATTTCACAAAATAATAAGAATTTCTATTTTTCCGCTCGAAAAAGAAAGAATTTCCGTTTTTCAAATTGACAACATCAGAAAAATTAAATTTATGATCTGGTCGTCTGGTTTTTAAAACATATAAAAATATCCTGACCAAAAAAAATAAATATAAAAATACAAATAAAATAAGTGTTATTTAATGAAAAGAGAGAAACAGTATTATTAACCATATAAAAGGCTACACTGAGACTGTGGTTCACCTATTTTTTGGCTGCAACATCTATGGCAGCGTGTGCGTCCTTATACATCAGTGGCTAGGCTTTTCATTTATTGCACCCGAAATAGTTAGCGAACATCTTTTTCAATTTCGGCATATGGCATGGCTATCGTGTTTTTCGCATTCTTTCCTGAAGATAATCTGGCTTGCTTGTGTCTGGGTTATTTGGAAGGCAAGGAATAATAGGGTCTTCAATCAGAAGGCTTTGGATTCGGCTCAGTTAGTAGACAACGTTAAATTAATGTCTTTTTCGTGGCTAAAGGCCAATATGCATTCTTTCGCCTTCAATTATCATGATTGGTGGCGGCACCCTTTACATTGTATGAGTGTTATGGTGTAACCTTCATTGTTATTTCTATTTCGTGCTGATTTTTTATGGCACCAGACACTTGACTTTGCATTGTGTTTGAGTGGTTTTCTTTTGTACACTTTATGCGAGATGAATCACTCTTCATAGTTTAATATATTTTATTTTGGCTTGTTAAAAAAAACCATATAAAAATACAATGTCAACAACTTTTGGATTGTCAAAATAACTTCTCTATTTCAAATAAGGCAAAAAAAAAAAAAAAACTCTTGAAACGCTCATGGTCAATAGGATAAATGCTTGAGCAACTAACATACGGTCGTTGTTAAAAGAAACATATGGTCATTACTAATCTTCAACAGTTCATGAAGTTATAATATTTTAGGCCAAATCATATGAATTTTACAAATTGTCCCCAAGGAAATTTGAATTCAACATTAGAAAGTTAAGATCTTGCCATTAAGCTATCATCTCGAGTGTTGATCTCAATGCACTATTTATTACACTACATTCTCAACCAAGAATATTACACTTATTTATAAAACCAAGTTCCTATTACAATCTATTACTTTTTGGAAATTTTCCAGTTAAAGATCATAACTAAACAAATTACATGTTCCTAGCCTTTTTAACAAAATACTGCAGTAATACCCTCACAACAACATGTTGGCAAGATATAGAAATAACAGCAAGTATGATACATTCATATACAAGAAGCCACTGTGTAGCTTTATAAATTCGACTCCAACACACATAATACATATAATACATTCATACATACATGGTTTCGTACCCGAGGATTTTTATGATATTACAAACATTATTGCAATTTCACACTACTTCAAATCAAGTAATCTGTCAAATCCTTCCTTCATCTCATACTCATCACAGGCCTCAGAGTTATAGTAGAAGCAGCTGGAAGAGATGGTCGTACTACAGGAATACGTCTCACTACTGAAAATGCTTCATTGAGACGTGCAACACGATCCTTGAGCTGAGATACTTTCTGCAAAAATTGTTACAAGTGAACCTCAGAAACTTAACAATGTTGTGAGTTTTCTCAATGAATGCAGCATATTAATATTATTATCAACAAAAGCAGTCCTCAACAGCTGATCAGGTCTCAAAAAGACACAAAAATGTGCTGGTCTAATAATCATCAAACAATAAAATCATGGGAAAGAGCTTATCTATTCTACAGTATCATATTTTAGGAATAAGAATTTCCAATCCGCAAATAAGAGATCAGAAGAAATTTAGATGAATGAAGTTGTATTAAGACTGAAATAGCAGAAACAGTGAGATTGGCGCCCTACTGTCCACAGAGCAAATAATTTATTTTCTCCATAAACAACTCTAAAATGAATTCCAAGGTAACTTTCCACTCACTCAACCGTAATATATCAAATAACCACCCCCCTTACTTAGATGACTGTCCATTACGTCAACTACCGCCCACCCCATTCTCTCTCTGCCCCATATTATCACTTGTCCTCTGTTTCTTATTCTTCCTCACATACACTCATCACATTGGGGCCCTGGACTGTAGACTTGCAATTGGGTCGTTAGAGTCCATGTCCTCCTTTGGGATAGGTGTTTAACTGTGTAGGTGTTGTCTTCAGCTAAAGACATCATAGACAGTTATCCAAGGGTAATTATGCATGGTTATAGATATTATTAGTGGAAACCAGCATCTAGAACTCTTACGGTACATGGCTTACACTCAGCCCTGTCATGCTACTGTAGGTGCAGGGTATTGCAACATGCAACTATCACCAGACCTGAAATTAACTTAAGTGCTAATACGGTGTGCCTACTTATGGCATGACCACTAACTGAGCATTGGAAAATTGTCAAATCGCGTTCTGCAGTATCTTAAAGGCTCCACTGATCATGGCTTTCTTTTACTGCCAGACTAGTCATCTCATTTACAGGTACTTTGAGATGCCAATTGGGCATCTAACCCTGATGGCAGGTGCTCTACTTCAGGATCTAGCACATACTTTGAAACTAATTTATTTCCATGGTGGTCTAAAAGGCAGCAACAAGTTGCTCATTCAAGTCTTGAAACTGAGTATCAGAGACTAGCCATTAGAACAAGTGAAATAATTTGGATTCAGTCTCTTCTTACTGAATTACAGGTTCGTGTTTCGGTTCCAATCAACTACTATGACAGTCAATGCATTGTCTCCCTGTGTCACAATCCTGTTCACAGACAAGGTGCTGAATAAATCCCTGGCTGAAACTCGTATACCAGCACATGAAGAGATATCACATATATTAAGCCTCTCTGATTAGGTGACACTTTGTTCACGGATTTCTCTGTTTTAGAGGCTAAATTAGTGTTGATCTTCAATTATAAAAGATGTCTTCAACCATTTATGTAATATTGTCATGTATTTATACATAAGTATAGCATGAGATAAAGGTTAATTTCTGTTATAGGAGCATTAAAAGTCTGGTATAATAAGAGTTACAGATATTCTTTTTGCATCAAATCATAACCACCAATCAAATCAAACCATATTATAACCAAAATTCTTCGCACTTACTCTTACCTTTTTATCTAGTCTAGATCTTAACCTTACAGTAATGCAATTGAGTAAATAGCTGTATTAAGCAATTATTCAATAAGCAATTTTGGAAAGTTTACCAAAATACACAAAATAGCTCATACATGTCATCGTGAACTTTTTTCTTGTTCTTACCCTTTTATTTGTACCTCAACCTTATATTAACAAAATTTTAAAAATAGCTTGATTTAAGCAATTATTTAATAAGATATTCTAGGAAACTTACCCAAATGACATATGCTAGGAACACTCTCTTTTAGCACCCACTCTTTTATTGGGTGAAACCCGTGTGGTCTCACCACTTTATGTGAGATCCATTACCAAAGTATGAAACCCACATAGGTTTCACCCAAATAAGAGAGTGTGTCCATAGCATTCCTCTACCCAAATAAGCCAAAAATAGCTTACTCACGTCATAAAAAACTTATTTTTAATGTGTACCATAAGATAAACTCAAATAAACTACTGTAAATATCCATTGATATGCAAAGGCTATATAAGCTATGTATCACAAAACATCAAATTTTTAACACATGTCACTAGACTCGTGTGGTTACATTCAATCACTTGCATTTTTCATATTACTATTGGATTCTTTCTATGTGTCAGTGTCTATTCTCTATGCATCAATGTTAGTGTCATGTCTAACGTCACTGCTTCATAGTATGTAACACAAAACTTCAAATTGAAGGCTTATTGGGTTTTTCCTTATTTTTCTCATATTATTTTATTGGCGCCTATATGTAAGCTATGTATCACAGACACTTCAAATTGAAAGTGTGACAGGTGTATGTGTCGGACACAAATGCATATATTACAGTCAACCATGCCTACTTTCTGAGTGTAAACGTACCGGTGTTAGTGTCGTGTCTGGTGTTGGTGTCAGTGCTTCATAGTTCATAGTATATAATGAACGAAATACTGAAAAATAGATAAAAACAAAGAGTGACCTTATCATCAAGAGCAAGATTAAGCTTCAAAGTTTGAGTCTTTCTCTTCATTTTATACAACCTCCTTCCCAATATAAGAAGCCCTAAAAAAGCAGCAGCAGCAGCAACAGACAAAGGCATCGAAACCACCGAAAAAGGACTCACCCAATGTTTCAACACTTCCAATGGTACCTTCCACCACACCAATCTCTTCTCATCCTCCTTCCCCTCTTCCTCCACCACCGCCGAATCAATACCACTTTCAACAACCTCATCAACAACCTCCTTATCATCAATTCCAGCGACAGCGACGTTGTTAGCACTAACAACGTCGCTATCGGAATCAGAATCATTCCAACGACGAAGATTATTAGGGTAAATCTGATTAGCAACGTAGGAATCATCGAAATTTCGATCAATTTCGGAATTGGAACTGCAACTACTAGAAATCGAATTGGGAATTTGATTAATCTGAATCGGATTGATTGAAAAATGATCAGATCTGATAATTGATGAATCTGAATCAGAATTTTTCAATTCAACGATTGGATTTTCATTTTCATTATCGTTGTGGATAAATTCCCATTCACCAGCTTCGATTTCTTCATCGTTTGTTCGATCCATTCGATGCAATTAGAAAAAGAAACGGTGGTGGAGAATTAAGAGAAGAAAGAAAAGAACATTCGAAAATTGAAACCCTAAAAATGAATAACCCTAGAAATAGAATAGAAAGAAGAGAAGAAGAAGTTAAGTATATCTTCTTGTTAAGTGTCACTGAATGATGTGATGACCTTAAACTAAGGACACTTGCTATCCATTCAACTTGTTAAAGTTGGTATCTACAAGACCGTATTTAATAATCTTCATTTATGTTGCCACCATTTTTAGATAGATCTAACAAGTATCCAACATAGCCTTACAAGATTCCAAATTTAAAATTTATTTTTTTAAAAAATAAAAAACAATTGACTTTTTGAATTTATTGAATAATTGATATAGTCTAAATTTTAGATCGAATTGTTTTTTATAAGATTCATATTTAAGATTTTTAAAGAATATTTAAGTAGCACTTCTTAGAATTTTCCTTATACTTATATCAATAGACAAAAACAACCAAATTTTTTCACTTCACGACACGACAAAAAAGAAAGAGCTTTGCTCGGTTGGCCTTCATGTCGAACGAGGAATCTTCTAAAATAAAATTATTAATAAAAAAGGAATATCCTCGATTCATTTTATAAGAGATCTACATCACTAAATAGGATTGGTTAAATCAAATTATCTCATAATGTTTTATTATAAATCATATTTCGATCCACCTTGTTAATCTTTTATTCTTTTCTAACATCTTTTTAATTTTATTTTTGTTATGTCTTCATCTACCTTTTGTCTGACACCAACAAAAAGTCTACCTCTTGTCATCTGATCTACTATCTTACTACATAATCTATATGTCTTTTCTCTATGTGTTCAAACCATTCAAAGTTTATTTGCCATCATTTTTTCTACTCCAATTCTCTCTTTAATGTTGTCATTTTTAATCATACTTTGTCTAGTCTTACCACACATCCAACGCAAAATCCTCATCTTTGTTATGCATACTTTATTATTGTGTTGGTTCTTAATCGCTAAACACTTTGTTCCATTCAATATCGTCAGTCTAATAGTTGTTCGATAAAATTTTACCTTTATCTTGAGTGATATTTTGGTTTCACTTAAAACACCTGAGGAACCTCACTTAAGTTGGCTTGATGGTGCTGCTTGTAACCTTGGAATGTATCTCTCTCAAAGTTTTTAAAAAGAGGAGTGTTAGTTAAATATCTAATTTTTGACAACCATATTTTTACAAAAAAAGAAATATGTATCGACACGAAAACAAAGTAATAAAGAGAGAAAATAAAAATATAATATGAGTATGAAATAGAAAGTTGTTATAAAATAGTTGTACTAATATCATTTGAGTTTTTAAAAGTAGTGTTCGTGGGTGCTGAAGTATGGAAGTTTTGAAAAAATTTAAAAAAGGAGAATGTTAAATTGTGCCCTCAAGATATTGGTTAAGCAACCAAAACAATTATAAAAAGTTGTATAATTATTACTTAATCAAAAGTCAAAACTTATATTTTCAACACAAATTTTTTATTTATAGTTTTCTTAATATCTTAACCATTAAAAAATAGAAGTAGAACCAAGTGCGAAAAAGCAAAAGCCAACAATACCAACGTTATTTAGTTGATTGAATTGAAGATTGAAACATGAAACTCCCCATTCAAACCTTACACTCTCTCTCACGTTGATTTGTTTCTCTGAAAATCGGTTCGTCACTCAACTACCTCAAATATATTCAACATTATTATTGTTATTACAAAAAAGAATAATCATAAATAAATTCTTTTTTTTATTTTATATATTTTGATGGTAAACTTCGTTTATTTGGTGGGTTTTGAGCTTCATTATGATTTATTTTGTGTAATTGTTTAAATTCTTGGCCCTGGGTTGCATAGTTCGGATTATTGTTTGATGGAGGTAAAAATCTGTACTTTTGATTTGAAGTTGTTTGTCTCTGACTGTGATTTTCAAAATGTTTGTCATGTTCTCAGTATAGTAGTAACAGATGGTTTCAAAATGGTTTTGGAAGCTTGTTGATGCTTACAATTGTATTTGAAATCATGGTTTTCTGCTTCTGCTGGTAAATATGGCTTGGGACAACATCACCCTTTTCTGCTACATGTAATAATTATCTGTTTGAGTTGATTTATTTGAGCTTATATCTACTGCCATTAAGAACCTATCTAGCACAGATACAAACACGGACACTGTAAACGACATGGACACTGTACTTGCGGTGAGTACAATCTATAAAACTAGGTTTAGGTCATGCCTTGAGAATGCTCTCAAGGTTAGTATTTATAGTCATATATGGGCCGGATCAGCCCACTAACTTAGGTGTTTAAGTTACTTGGAATTGGATAAGCATCAAGGTTTCTAGCGGCTTCTAGAACATGTTATTGGTGGTGCCTGTATAGGAGCCGCCCTAGGCTATTTCGACCCTTAAGAAGGACGCTTATAACTATCTGAGCCTTTATGAAGGGCATTGTGTCCTTCATCCGGGTTTTCCCGGTCCACAAGCCCCCCAAGCACGAGTCTTGGGACAAGGCGAAGTGTTTTAGTCTTGATAGGAGATATGGCTTTGTGTGCGTCCTTTCTTGTGGGCATATCCAGGCTGTATCGTTCTTTATGGAGGGCGCTAAGTCCCCCATCTGGGTTTCCCCGGACCACAAGGTTGATCGTATAGGATACTTTGGAGCATTCTAGAAGCTTCTAGATGCGTGTTGAGGCGGCGCCCTTAGGAGGGCGTGCCCAAGGCCGTTTGGGCCCTTCTGGAGGGCATTTGTGCCCTTAATTACATATTGAAGGTCTGATAATAATTTGAGAAAATCGCATAATTCAGTGTAATCATATGTGTTGATATCGTGTTGGTATCAGACACTGGTGTGTCCGACTTCAGGACACGCCTAATTCGAGGAGTGTCTGTGCTTCATAGTTTTGAACTCATGAGCTATGAAGCTTAGACATGGACACCAGACACACCACTGACACACACTCACATCAACACGTGTAATTATTTGAGAAAATGACATGTGCCGGAAGCTTGCTGATGCTTTAGAATTGTTTTTTAAGTGATGATTTTCTGCTACTGGTAGTAAAGTAGGTTTGAGATAACATGACCCTTTTCTGCCAATGATTGTAAAGATGGTTTCTGACAAAGATGACCCTTTTCTGAGAAAGTAACCAAATAAGGGTCTGTTTGAATTAAGTTATTTGAACTTATCTACTAGATTAAGAACCATGAGAGTAAATTAAGCATAGTGGAGATGGTGATGTTGTGTTCGATGTGTGGTAAGACTAGAAATGATGGAATTAAAAATGGCAGTATTGAAGAGAGTTTGAGTAGGGATATGATATATTAGAATATTACGACATCGTATGATCCATGTAGCCAACACCACTTAGTGGGATAAGGCTTGGTTCTTGTACTCGATTAAGGACTTGTGAGACTGTTTGTGAGAGCTAATAGAAACAGCTTATGACATGTCCATAAGTTGTTTAAGCTCTCTAGGATAGCTTATAAAAATAGTTTGACTTTATTTTATCTTTTGTTAATAGCTTATATATAAGCATTTATATGATAAGTGCTTATAGCTTATGCTATAAGCACTTAATTAAGCTCTTATACAAACAGAGCCTAATTTGAACTGTGTTGCCATTTTCATAGTGTCTTTGTGATGAAGAATTAGAGGGTCTTAATCTCTTCATCTATGAGTATGGTCATTATCAGTTTTTACTTCCCTATATAAAAGTGCATTCTTTTATTGAAAGCAAAGTTAGGAATTTCATTTTTTTTCTTCATAAAAATCTTTTACTTGTCGACAGGATCTATTCAGCAAGGCTGCATCTTTTTCCATGGTTTGCTGATACTGTACTTTGTTATTTATGCAACATGGAATCCAGATTAGTTGATGGAAGTGATGGGGCGGAAGTTTCTGCGGATGGTAATTTGGGTACGTATGAAGTTCAGATACATTGAGAAACATATGAAAGTTTGCAACTTGAATTCATTATGAAGTTCTCAATGATTAAAGCTAATGCATCTTTTTAAGTTCGAAAACTGTAAGAAACCAGTAGTCTGTCTCAAAGAGACATCACCGGTACAGGTTATCCTGGGGAGAAAAACCCTCTAGAGCCTCTAATAACTATAGGTTTCTTGATTTCTTTGCTTCTCTGCAGCTAAACAGCAGAATTATTTGAATTTGAGTTCTTTTTCCATTTTTCATATAATGCAATCAACACAAACGTTATGTCATCATGCCATGCATAACTTATTTTTGCATAAAACTTTTTTGTGTTCAAAAGATAAATTATTTTGTGACAGTGGAACCGAATGATGGGTGTAGATCGGCAAATAGTTATTCTGGGAGAGAGTTGGGTATCTCTGATTATGACCATGCTATTAAGGAACCATATGAAGGCATGGAATTTGTATCCGAAGATGCTGCTAAGATATTTTATGATGAATATGCCCGACATGTAGGATTTGTCATGCGTGTGATGTCTTGTCGGCGCTCAGAAAGAGATGGAAGGATTCTCGCCCGCAGGTTTGGATGTAATAAGGAGGGTCATTGTGTCAGCATACAAGGGAAACTTGGTCCAGTTCGTAAACCTAGGACCAGCACTAGAGAAGGTTGTAAGGCAATGATTCATATCAAGTATGATCAGTCCGGAAAATGGGTGATAACAAAGTTTGTGAAAGATCATAATCATCCACTAGTAATCTCTCCACGCGAAGCACGCCAAACAATGGTAAATCCATAATTCTTATTTAACTGTATATTCAATCTTTGGCAAACTTCTTACTAGTACTATTTTTTTCTCTTCATTTCTAACTACTCTTGGTGAGAAAAAGTTTTGGTTGTTATTTTTACTGTTATATTATATAACATCTCTGGTTTCTTAAAACAAAATGATGTTTTTGCTAACATTTTCTTGATTGCTTTCTGCATTGTTTTTGTTTTAGGACGAGAAGGATAAGAAAATTCAGGAACTAACATTAGAGCTTCGGATTAAAAAACGGTTGTGTGTAACATATCAAGAACAGTTAAAGTGTTTTATGAATATTGTCGAAGAGCACAGTGACAAGCTGTCTGCAAGAGTTCATCACATACTTGATAATCTTAAAGAATATGAATCCATAGAAGAGCTTTTGCACCAGACGTAGCCCTGCATTATGTGTGAGTATTTATACTCTGTTATTTAATAGTTATGTATATATACAAAAAAATCTCTCACACCCTAAACTCAAAATATATGATGAAGGTTTAATAGTTTTTGTTGGAAATTCCGCCTTCATTGTGGTCTGCCCCTAGTCGCCTAACTGCGGCATTTGGGTTGCCTTCATTGCAGCCTCCAACACCTTTATTGTGTTGGGTTTGAAGGGGTCGATCTAGTCCCACATTGCGTATAGATATGACCTCTGTAGTGTTTATAAAGTATGTGCAGCCCTCACCGTACAAGCCGGTTTTGTAAGGATGAGTGACCCACCCAATATAAAAACCCAAGAGTTTTCAGTCTATAATTGTATACATGCATCCTTGCATTGGTTAATTCTGTCTGTAGTTGGATCGTATTTAAGTGACCAAGTTGTCAAATATCGGTTATGGCAGATTGCAGTGTTGGTTTTTTTTGACAACTAGAATGACCAATTTTTGTAGGATGGTAGGACCATGGCGTGTTATAGCGTATTTGGCGGCTTAGAATGGTGAATATTTTGTTTTCCGCCTCCATCTGCTGTCCACAATCGATAACTCAGATGTGTTAGAACATCAATAGTTGAAATATTTATAAAATGAGAGGTCACTTTGAAGGAACCAACTCCATAGTTGGTGTTACATAATTTCAAATGCCATTTGGGAAGTAGATTTCCATTTCATAATTCTGTATGATGTATTGTACCCATTTAATGCCTAAAATTACTTGGAGGGTTGAAGCAGTAATTTTATCTTTCAGGTTACAGGGTATATTTGCATATCCTTTGTCTAACATTTTATATTTGTGTTCGCCTCTTTTCAAACTTGACTCATTTATTTAATGCAAGACATAAAATCTTGGTTATGTATCTTGAAGATTAAACTTTGCAAGTTACATAATTATGCTTAACCTATAATCAATCTATTTTAGCACATTCAGTAAATTTAGTTCGTTTAAGGTTATGATCCCTAGAATTTGTAAATAATTGAAAAGTATTGCTCAAGCTTTTATTTATTTGGTTATTACTGTGACTTGAAATTCATACAGATTTTACGTGTTATGCAGAATGCAGGGCATGGTGTGACCACTAACTTGTCGTAAAATGTTATGTTATGTTCAAAGGATGTTTCTCTTATCCTTCGGTGAAAACTACTTGCTAATGCTAGTCTTGTGACAGAGTTGGATAACCTGTCACATAAAAGATAATAGACGTTTTGGCATTTTGCCAGGGGCACATAAGTTGAGATGCAATCTTGTACCACATTGTCTGTTACAGAAAACATGTATAGTATAAATTATGACATGCTTAGTTTTGAAATTACTATCACATGATATTGATATTATTAGAATATATTTGTTGAAATTTACCACCTATTCATCTTTTTCTTTAATTTTTAACTATCATTTTTATTTTTTTTGGCTTTCGCATCGGTTTCCAACCCACCAATGGTGGGCGACTAATCCGACTCGTGCATAGAGGCATGCGCACTGGCTAAACATTTTAACCTATCATTTTTACTGAGATGAAAGATACCATTAAACATATCTCCTTTCTTGACTTCATCGACCATGATATATATGGAAGTTTGAACAACCAAGTTAGGCCAAATCTTTGACTCATTGCTGTGAAGTTGATTTATGCATATAAATGACCTTTTAGAGAAAGTAGATGACCAAAAATCTTATAGAAAATAAGGTTTAACTGAAACATATGAACCAATAAACTTATTAAAACAAATAATTTGTCTTTCAATCAGCTTAGGAGAAAGTCCTCAAGAAGTTATTATTATTGTTCTTTTTATTGGACATAATTAGCCCTTACAAACCCATTTTATATGGTGACGACTGACAAGTGTTTTTGTTTATAAATTATTTTCATTTCTTATTTACAATGTGAGACTTGAGTTCTTCCAATCTTTTTTAGAAAACAACTCAATGGATTAAATATTTCTATTCACTAAAAGCAACTCAAATGAGGAGAAAATAAGTAACTTTGGAGTGCATAATCATAAAAAAAGAGGTATCCATGATACCACGTCTTTAAGCAACCATTAAGAAACTTAGAAATGACAAATAAAAGGCCAAATACCACTTTTGGTCCTTTTAGTTTGACAGAATTCACAAGTTAGTACTTTAAGTTTCAAAAGTTTCAAATAGATCATTTTAGTTTGACAGAATTCCCAAGTTAGTCCTTTAAGTTATATAATCAAATAGAACTTGGGAATGTGGTTCCACATCCCCACAAACTCAACTCTAAAACTATTACAATATTACCCTTGTTCACCACCATCTTCAACAAATCTCTAGTCCAGAAAATGAACATGAAGAGTTCAAACATTGAATAACCCTTTGTATTGAAACGAACAAACACAACCAACCTGAAAAAGAGTCGTTTAAACTATAATGTTATAAGTCTATAAGGCATCGTTAGGTGCAATTAAAACTAGAATATTGAAACATTATAATGCAACACACATGTGTAAAGGAACTTCACTACATTCTTAGACACTATAGTCATCAATCACATTCAGGCCATTTCACCAATGTTAACAATAAACAAAAGAGTAAGCCAATCCACAATAAAGGTGTTTATAAGAGTGAACCAGAAACTAGCATGATAAGAAATGAAACAAGTTCAAGTTTACCAACAGATGCAAGAGTCATATCAACCCAAGTAGCATTGCTAAAAGGCTAATTATTATTGGTAGAGAAGCCCCATTTACTTATAAATAGAGAACTGCAACAAATATCCATCAATGCAAAACAAACTGATTCAGTCATAATCCATTTCAAACGCCTGTGCCAACATTCTGATGACTTCTTACAACAAAAACAAATTAATGACTTAGTTAGGTTTTCACCACTAGTTTTGTTTGAAACATTGTATTTTGAGCAATAAATATCATCAATGGCCATTTTACTTTCTTTACATCGCACGTTTTTTCTATGTTTTGTCTTTTATGTTCTTCCACCGCATAACGAACATCCAAACACAAGGCACAGAATGAACACAACTAATCTGTGATTTACTTATAGGCAAAAACCCAAACTAACACAAGAGAACTATAAGGTGGAATTAAACAGAAACGTGAACTAAAGTGAATGACATTATCGAATTTGAAAGCAACAAGCAACATAGGATAGATTCACTATAAAACATCTAATACTAGTATATTTACCCGGCGTTGCCCGGGTTATATATATAATTAAATATGACTAAAATTTTGCATGTATGGTCTCAGCAAATAAAATTCATCATGGACTAGTATGAGACGAATATCTTAATGGATATACACGGATATAATAAAATAAACTATATTTTGAATATTCATAGATTAATAGATGCACATGGGATGAAATTAACTGGATTTAGTTTTTTTTTAGGGAAAGAATTAACAGAATTTAGTAAAATTATCAACACATATAAAATAAAATAAACATTTTTTAAGTATCCGAACTTGCAGAAATCCGTACCCATTAGTAAAATTATACAATTGTTGTATTACTTAAATAAAAATCTTCTCTTCATGAAATAAAATATAATGGATTTTCAAATTAATGAGTTTTGTTTGATTAGTAATTTGTTGTCAAAATGAAGTGTGTGGTATAATATTTTTGTCTTACCAAAATAGAAGGAATAAGTCTAAGAGGTGTTGCTCACCGGTAAGAACTTGATTTTATAACTTTCCAAATTTTACGTGGAACACTTGTAAAATGTTCATTTTGCCACATTTGTTAATAATGCAATTTTTTTTTGTATAATGCATATTTTTTGCATAATACATAATTTCAATTATTTTGTAATAATGCATTTTATTTTTGTATAAAAAAAATTATTTTACATATTGATATTTACGATGTTTGTAAATACCTTAATATCCATTAATACATTTCTAGCAGATGTTTATACGAATGTAAGAACGACATAAATATCATTTTTATCAAATAGAAAGCGTTAACTACTACGTATATCCGTGTAGATCCATTATCATAGTATATTAACAAGGCTTAATAGCAGTTTTCACCCCCTAACTTTCACGAAGTTGCGATTTTGGCGCCCTAAGAAAAAAAACTATAAAACTGCCCCATAAGTTTTGCAACTGTAGCAGTTTTGGCCCCCAAGGCGAAAAAAAATATAAAAAATAACAAGTGGCACCTCACTTAGGGTGCCACGTCAGCATAGACCGAGTCAAAATTGGCCTTGGGGCCAAAACTGCCACATGTTCAAAACTTAAGGGGCGGTTTTGTAGTTTTTTTTCTTAAGAGGCCAAAATCACAACTTTGAGAAAGTTAGGGGGTTAAAACTGCTATTAAGCATATTAACAACGACAATAGCAACAATTATAAAATAAGAATAATAAATTAACACTTCCATTTTTATTTTTTTTTACAAAAAGTAACACTTCCATTAAAAATAAATAATCTCAAAGTATAAAGAAGTAAGAAAATATTGTTCGAGTTCAAAAAGTAATACAAAATTTACAATAATTGATTAAAATTGATAAATGTTTATTTGACATTCAAAATAGTTGCAACAAATTTTGTTAATATATAGGGAAGTAAATATCTAAGAAGAACAAATGAAAGAAACATTGATAAATTTAGCTTTTTTGTTGCTTGACGAATGAAATGTTCAAAATCATCTCTTTTTTTCTTACATGCCACAAAACATAGTAAAATAAAATTAAAACTTTACTAAAAATTAAATGAGTATCTTTCACTCTTTATTCTCGGTTGAAAAAAGAAATACACATACATAAATAAAGAATAGTGAGATGGAAAAAACTAATAAATAAAATGGCGAAGAGTGTAGGGAAAAAAGATGGTAAAATAAATGAATAATAATTTTTATGGAAGAAATAGTAAAATATATTACAGCATGAATAAAACACATGAAAAAGCGAGAGAATAATATAATTGGTTAGTTTCCATGGAAAAAGATTATAAGTGGTAAAATATCATAATAACAATTACTTCTTTGAAAAAACAATTTATTTTATTTGAATACAATTATATAAAATGGATTTTTTGTTACAACATTAACTTCATCTTTCACTACTCTTAATATGTTTTTATTTGAACTGTTTTTAGATTTTTTTTTTTTAGATCATGGTTTTTTAACAAAAAAACTATAACAAACAAATATAATGCTCTTTATAGTGATTTTCTTAAGTTATAAAAACGACTCCATAGAGTCTGTTTGTTACGGATTAGAATAAAAATGATCTTGACATTCAATAATTTAGAGACTTTTTTTAAACATTTTATAGAAAAAAAAATCAAAATCTATTTTGTGGTTGTTATCATAATATTATCATTTTTTTTTTAAAAAAAAGTTTGTTTAATACAATTATATAAAACAATTTTTTTATTACAAAAAATACTTCAATCTTATGACAGTTATACTAAAACACTTCAATTTTTTGTTCAATCTTTTGACAATTATACAAAAACACTTCAATTTTTTGTTACAAAAGACATAAAAGGTAAAAATATGTGTCAAATGATTAAGTTAAGATTAAGTTGTGTTTTTGGTGGTCATCAACTTTCATAAATAGAAAATAAAAGATAGACTATCGATTGATATTGTTAATGAATAGAAAATTTTCAAACATAATGATAGTTTGTTGAGAAATTTATGTTATATAAATATTTAAAAAAATTAAAAACTTAAATAAAATATTTAGTTGATAAGATCAAAGTAACATATGAAGTTTGTTGAGAAATTTATACCAAATAAAATATTAGTTTTAAAAAATAGAAAAAAAATAAAAATATCAAGAATAAACGTGAAAGCGACCTGTGGCATAAAAAACCTTACCTATATATATATATATATATATATATATATATATATATATATATACACTATTGATATTGAAAATGCTCATAATTGGTAAAACACCTATTGACAACTAATAGTCAAACCTACATATGTGCTAAAATTGAATATTGAATATTCTTTTTAAAAAATGACATCACAATAGTATTATATAACATAGGCTAAAATATGGTACTCGTCCCTGCAAATATGTTTCGTTTAAGTTTTGGTCTCTATAAAAAAAAATTTTGTTTTTGGTCCCTGCAATATTTAAGCCTATAACATATTCAGTTTAGTCCATAATGCATTGTGCATGATTTGAAGCAAACATTAAGAAGTTTGAGTAGTGAGCAAACATTATAATATCTTCATAACCAAATATTAACATCAAATGACCTATTTGAAATATAATGCACGATGCGCGAGAATCAACAATTCAAATTAACCAAACAATTGAAAATAAAATAAAAAATCAACCAGTAAATAACAATGGTCCAACATCACCAATAATCAAAACAAGCAAAAAAATAAATAACACAAATAGAAACTAACCATATAGATTTTGTAGTTGAATCTCATGCTTAAAGTGATATCAAACTCTCAATGTAGATGTACTTTTTTGGACCTATCGAATGATTGATGCTTTGAATCTTAGGAATATTGAAAGTACCATTTTTGGAATCGTAAACAACTAACTTCAATTCATTACTTTGTCGATCATAAAATTCGATCAACATTTGGTCATCCTCAGAAATATATAAAGCCCTTTTGTAGGAAAATGAACCCAGATCTTCCATGTAAAGAACATTGTACAATTTAGTCCAGGACCCTTTGTTTCCATATTCTTTCATAACCCAAACATCCAAAAACATGTCACTAAATTCAAAGGTACTAAAACAATCCTTCAACACCCCCTATGCCCGACTATAGTTCACCAAATCAGGTTGTGAAAATTTTTGATATGACTCCTTTTCCAAATCAAGAGAAACAATGACGCGTTCAGAATTCAAAGAAGCCCATGCCAACCAATTAATAGTGCCACTCACAGATACTTCCGGTCCATAAATGCCGTAAGAATATGGGATATCCTCTATTCTTGTCCAATAATCATTCCCCAAAGTATTAACACTAACTTCATTTTTAGGAGAAACAACAATAACCTTATACTTATCAATTAAAAAAATCATACCCAAAGATTGTGAAATCATTTACGTGCGTAAGAAATATTTTAAATAAAAAATCAATATTTGTGAATACTGTGGATGTCATTTAAAAATGAGCAGTTCAGATCGAATCGAACTTTTAATTGATCCAGGTACTTGGAATCCTATGGATGAAGACATGGTCTTTGTAGATCCCATTGAATTTAATTCGGACGACGAACCTTCTGAAAATAGTTTTGATTCTTCTGAAAATAGTCTTGATTCTTTTGAAAATGATGATTATTCAAATAGTTCGGAAGACGAACCTTCTGAAAATAGTCTTGATTCTTATGAAAATGATGATTATGAAAATGATGATTGTCCAAATAGTTTGGAAGACGAACCTTCTGAAAATAGTCTTTGTTATATTCACATTCTGTTCTTATTTTCTCTTTCTTTTTCTTTCTCTATTGATTTTGATCAATAAAAAGAGAGAACAAGAATGTGATCTTAAAAGTTACCACAAAATAGTTGTGCAATTGTCATTACTCTTATTAGAAATACTCAGACACAACCCCAAATAAAAATATTTGAGCACACAAACATAATTTTTTTTTATTTTTTTTTATTTTTCATTCTACGTGAGTGTGCTCATATAGTGTAAAGATGTTACAACTATCCTTAAGAACAACTAGGAATGCTCATATATGGATTATACATCTAACAAATCTAGTTTTACAACCCAATTTTATCAATTTTAAATCAGTTTTGGACCTAGAAATCGAGTTCTTAAACATAACATATTAAACTGATCTTGATTTACAATATCAAACAAAATTATTCCAATCAGCTTAATTATTCATGTTTTGAAAGAATAAATAGGACCAATTGTGTATTATTAAGGGCACGTTTTAAAAAATATTTTTGTTTTATTATTTTTGTGTAAGCGTTTTTTCAAAAAAAAATTGATATAAAAATTATAGAAATTAACTTTTTAGAAACCTTTTAAGAAACTCTTTCACTCTCCCCCTCTCCCCTCTCTCTCATAATTTTTTTTATTCAAAGCTAATCAAAATAGATTTTCATTTTCTGCATAAAATTCATTTTTAACAAATAACTTTTCCAAAAACTTACTAACCTAACTAAAATATATATATAAAAAAAATTAATAATCTTAATCATACGGTCTCTTGATATGTTTTTGTAAGAAAAATACAACATCCAAATGCATTAGGCTTCACAATCACACAACCTTTCTTGTTCCATCAAAACATACAACATACAATAATAAAGTAGAAATAAGTTTATAGTATCCATTCAGAACATATATGTTTTTACACCTCCTATAGTTTAACTCCATAAGAAATAATCAACAGAACTTAGGAAGTTCCATAACCATCTTCAACAAACCTCCAGACCACAAAATAAACTCGAGCAATTCAGACAGTGAATAAACCTTCTTTTGAAATGAACAAACATAACCAACCTGAAAAAGAGACATTTCAACTAAAATGTTACAAGTCTATAAGGGGTATTTTCAGGTTTTTGGTGCAACTAAAATACTGAGACATTATAAGGCAACACACATGTGGAAAGGAACTTCACTACAATCTCATAAACTATATTACTATATTAATCATATTCAGGTCATTCCACCAATGTTATGAGTTGTAAAATGTGTTCCATATGTGTAAGAATTTAATCATATCACTAACAATTATAAAACAGTATGATGATCATATATCTCAGCAGCAAAACAACTTTAAACCCCTGCAAATAAAAGACCTAAATATGCAAAACATCCATTTTCACATTCATTATTCAACATTAGTCAGTTATCTTCTAATCCATACACACTATCAAAAAGCAAGAGCTAAAAAAAACATATGCTCATTGTCAAATTGAATTATTGCATCATATCAAGGTTCATGATTTAGACTGTAAAATCGTGCAATTTCACGATCTTACTCATCCTACACAATCAAGATCGTGGTCAAGATCACTTGCTGAACAAAATCGCAGTCAAGATTGTAGAAATTGCAGCCAAGATTTTGAAATTGAAAAATCGTAGCCAAGATTATAAAAACAAATTGGGTTTTTGTGCAAGGGGCATGTGCGGGCTCAAACTTCGTCTCTATGTGAGTTTTGGTTTACTCCTATAAATTTATAAAATGAAGATTCTTCAAAAATAGACTCTGACCTCGTCTGACTTTGTAACTAAGTTAAGTGGCGTTAAGTCAACATTTTTATTACGTGACATTGTGACTGTATAATTAATCTTGTTTTTAATATTTTGTTGTCCATCATATCAATTCAACACCATCTTCATCTTCTTTAACTAACAAACTCATGGTGTTCATCACAAATCCAGATTTTTTTTATTAAAATAAACCTACAAAGTTATTAAAAAACATACGGTTTTAGCCCCCCTAAGTATCATGATCTTGTAATTTAAGTCCCTTAACAAAATAAATTACAACCTAGCCCCCTAAGTACTGCCCCTTTTGCAGTTTTAGTCCCCTAAACCAATTTTGACTCATTCAACGCTAACGTGACACCCACATCATTCGAGCGAGGTGCCACATGTTATTCATTATTATTTTTTAAAATTTTTATAGCCAGCTGAATTTAATAAAACAAGAAAAAAATTATTTTATTTTTCAATTTATAAATAAATAAAAGGAAATAAACAACAACAATGTTTCATGGTTCTTTCTTCCGGATAATATAATATGAACCTGTATAAAAGGGGTTTTGGATTATATAATCCGAAAAATTAGCATTTACGCCCCATACAACGTACTTCAGTAGCATGATTCTGGGGTGTATCAGAATATTTTGGATTATATAATCCAAAATGAGCATTAACATTTCGAATTAGATAATCTAAACGGACATTGGACAGAGGGAATTTTTTCACTAGTTTTCTACAACATTCCACCTGACAGATTTTTTAACACACTATAGGCACAACATTCCAAAATCACTCCAAGCAGAATTTTTGAACAACTGATACAAAAAATTGGTCTTTGTCGACTCAGAGATGGTTGTATTGTTGAGGGGGAGAAATAAATGTATCATGTAAAAGGATATGGTACTCTTTTTCCTTCACTAGAATTGTTTCCCAATGAGTTCTTTTCTAGTAAGGTTTTAATGAGGCATATCCTGATGGACATCCAACGGGGAGTGTTATGAATAAATGACTCTAGTGGATGTTCATCCTTAGTCTTCCAACTTCCTATAACCCCCCATTAATGAATGAATAGTTAGTGGATCTTAATTACTTTGATCACTCACTTACTCATCTCGTGTCCTATAATAAGGCTCATATTGCAGTGTAAAGACACACTTGTAAAGAGAATAATAAAAAAAGCTTTCTTCTTCCTCCTCCTCCTCCTCCTCCTTCTTCAATGGAGTCATGTTATTTCCTCAACTTTCTGATGATATGTTTATTTTCATGGTTTAGGGTTTAGGGTTTTGGAATTCATGCAAATAAGAGAGGTTCCATTTTTGGAGGGACATGTTCTTTTGGAAAAGCTAAGAGATGCATTAGAATATTTGAAAGGCCGTTTTAATAAAAAGGATGTGGCGAATGCTACCTCCATGGTTTGTTAATAGTTTTTTCAATAAAGTTTTAGCTTTATAAGGTATCATTTAATCCTAGGAAATCCAAACAACAATGAGTTAATTGTCCTATCGCGATTCAAACATTTATTTTCTACAAATTGAGAGTCTAATCTTTTTTTCTTTGCAAATAGAGTCTAATCCTTTCAACCACATAATTATCATGTATAAGTTTTTTACGGTCATATTATTTGATCTTATGCATACAAGTATCTATTGTAGAAAACCATTTATTTCCTCATTTAACACCAAAATGAGCCTTAATACATAAAACACAAACTATAATTGCAAATTGATGACTAATTATCAAGAGAGGAATCTATAACAATTCTGTTCATTATTTCAATATCTAATTATCAATTAATTACCTTGATTCAAAATTATACACACAAAAGTTCCCAAGTACATACCCATGCAAAAAGAATCAGTTCTCATACGCATTCCAAATCTCGCTACTTCAAAATCTCTTCGATCTTCACTAACTTATAGCACTGCTAATCACCAAAGGTCCAAAGCTGATATCAATGCTAAACTGTCCACAATAACGCTGCCATGTTTTGCTAAAGTCCTTCCGCATTCATGTTGCAATAGACCGAAGAACCAAAAGAATCAAATGCTGCAACGCCTCCTTTCTGTTTATTTTTAGATACAATCAATATTTCTAAAGGGAAACCATGTTATGAAGAAGCTATAAGAATTCTTTGTCTGGCTACATTATAAGAGTGTTAGGCGTGCTTCCTGCACTAATGTCTTATCGCTGTCACATATATGTAGCATTTTGTTTGACAGAAAAACTATATATGCGCTTTAAAATGCAATATAATAAACATTTAGGTATATGCTTATGAGCCATAAAAAACTTTATAAGCCTCAAAATGCAGTTTAACAATTTGATTGGCAGTAACTTTACAGTCAATATTTCTTTATCCAATCTTGCTCATGGAAGCATCTTAATGAGCCATATACCATTACCAATAATGTTGCAGAGGCATTTGGTTGAAAAATGTAAATAAATTGGATAGCACGGTCTTAGAAATTACCCATAAAAAAATATGCAAAAGATACCAAGTTGAACTTAAATCTGAATAGTGATAAAGAATCAAGATTTTGGATCTTACCTTAAAACACAACTACAACATTTGTTTAGTTCTAATTTGAATTTGGGATTTTCTAATTTTACACTCCTTTCAACTGTATCACTCATTCAAATTTTGAAAAAATAGCCTTCGGTACTTTTTCTAACATCAAATAAGAAAGGATGAAATGAGAATTCGTAAGCTGATACTAATCTTGTTTTAGTTGTAGCACATCCAGAAATTTGAAAGGAAAAAAAAAAAAGAAGTTATGACATAGAAAGGTTCCTCGTCAGCCTTTGGTCACAAAACTCGCGTGTTCTTAGTGTATGATTGGAAAACTTGAAAATCCAGCAGTAGCTGGGTGAACTTTTGGGGTTGTTGTTTTCGGCTTTTGACGATTGCCTGCGTCTTTGTTTTTAGCACACCTTGTATTTGTTTGTTTTCTTGCGCCTCTTGCTTGTCTTAAGCTAGGTTGCGATTCTAATACTATTTAGCCGTTTCAATAAAAAAAAATCTGCACTCGCAGAGAAAAGTAATAAAAATACTGCCCACTAAAAAAGGCACCAAATAACAACAATGAATCAAAGTCACACCACATGTAACCAACATAACTCGGCAAAACTAGGACATACTAACAGACCACTAAGATAGAAAGGCTAACATAACCATAATGTCACAAAAAGGCAACAATGCAAGGTCCATCACCACCATATCTAAATACCAACCAGAGAGAGAGAGCTAAACAAACTCAAACAACCTACTAACTGTCATACAGCCACAGTGCCGCCAAGGATAATAAAATGCAATTGCAATCCAACAGCACGCAAAACCAATTATAGCAGCACAAGCCTGGGAACCGAAGGATGGCTGAAAAACAGAAAGTCCAACACGAATTAATTGAAAAAACTAGGCATTCCTCCTACGACTGAAATTGAATCTGATCTGAAAAAACCTGCAGAAATAACAAGCCAAAATAACTCAATGATCGAAGAAAAAATCCAAAACTCCAAGTTCAACAAACCTGAACAAATAAAATGTAAACAAACATACAATGTTAACGAAGTCAAGGAAAACAATAGTTAGAATCCAACCACTATTGCGCCTAGTATTAAGAACACACATGTAAGAAATATGAAAATATATCGATAACAGAATACATAAGTTCCGTTTGAAAATATAATGAAACCCCCCATAGCAAGTATAATTGATTTCTTAAAGCAAAAAGTTTTAAATGAATAGATAGTATTAGTACCCCCTAAGCTTGACATTTTTGGGCTTGTATCTTAAGTCTCACTACTTATCATAGTATCATATAGCATTAGAACCCCCAACCCTAAAAAAATAGTGGCTTAATTTGAATAGCAAAACTACAATAAATGTAGTCATCAAAAGATTATCATATAACTGCAATCTAACATAAAATAATATAATCCAGAGTCAAATAAGGCATAACAGTGAACAATTTTATCTGTAACAAGTAATTTAAGGACCAGCACAACCATATTCTAATTAGTACACTATATAATGAGCCAATACATCATATTCTTATTTCAATGCATAATCTATTAGACCGAAAGTTATGTTCTGCACGGTTTAGCATAAGTTTTCCCTTCCATTAACCAAAATAGTAAGAAAATTAAAACAGAACGAAACATCCTTGTCTATCCCCAACAAAACCCCAAGTTTCTGAGATGGGGGACCTTAGCACCAAGGTATTTTAGCTCTCAAGCCAAACAATCAACCACCAAGGTATTATAGTCTAAAATAACAGTTCACACCATCAGTGGGAAAATTGACTAGGTTGAAAATGAAGAGCTCCAATTTGTCAAAAGGCTACATCTAGTATTATATAACTTATCTTGAGTCTAGTGTAGCACCAGACACAAGAAAAAATCATCAGCAGTACAGCAGCTTGGGTCGGAGAGAAGACGTTACAAGGTTGTAAAAAAACTCAATTTGTTTGTTACTTGGATCATTGAAGTCGACAACTTGGCATCATTGGATTTGATAGATGTGAATATAACAAAATGAATGGATGAGATCATTCAACTTTGTGTATCTTTTTCAATATAGTGAGCTTTTTTTTATCAGTTCTGCAATAACTATCTTCTTTAAATAAATTACATCACAATAGTATGATATATAATATTCAGTTTAGTTCATAATACATTCTGCATGATTTGAAGCAAACATTAATAAATTTGTGCAACACTAATTAGACATTGTAACATGTACACCGTAACGCAAATATTAGAAAATCAAATGACAAGCCAATTAATGCAATTCATGATTGTGAAAAGAAAGTGTAAAATGTGAGAGAATCAACAACCTAAATTTACCAAACAATTGAAAATAAAAAGCAATGTTCAACCTATAAATTACATCAACCATTGATTAAAAATGATTCAACAAGTCACTAAGAATCAGAGCAGACATAACACATAAATAATACAAACAAAAACTAACCATATATATGCTGCAGTTGAATCCCAATTTAAGGTGATATCAAACTCTCAATGTAGACATTTGGGTATATCCGTTCATAGTTGTTTTGAAACTCACGAATACTTGAAGTTCCAGTTTTGGAATCGTAAACAACCAATTTTTCATTACTACTTTCAATCTGAATATAGTGCACTAGCAGTTGGTCATCCTCAGAAATGTATAAAGCAGTGCAGGCTTCTAAACCCCGATCTTGTATGTCAGGAACAGTGTACAATTTAGTCCAAGACTCTTTATTTCCACAGTCCTTCATAATCCAAATATCCAAAAACATATCACCACTTGCAAAGACACACAGGCAATCCCTCAACACACCCAAGGCCCACAAGTAATTCTTAGAATCAGGTAGCAAAAGTCGTTGATATGACTCAGTATTTAAATCAAGAGAAAGAATATTTGAATCATTACTTGCCAACCAATTAACAGTGCCACTCACAAATATTCCATATAGACCAATGTAGTAATCATATGGGATGTCCTCTATTCTTGTCCAATAATCAGTCCCCAAAGTATTAACACTAACTTCATTATTTTCAGAAACAACAATGACCTTATAATTATCAATAAAATGATGATACCCAAAGCTTATGTTAAAAAGAGCACCTTCCAAAGGAGGCAATAACTTAACTTTTCTAATGGAAGGATTCCACAAAAAAAGAGAATCAACATTAAGCACCACGCAACAAAAGATGCCATCGAAGCTGTACTAGTAATTTGACAGGTAGCCTACAGAGAATATCAGGTAGGACATCAAAGGGAAGAGTGGGAAGGTTTCCGTTGGTTGTTTCCCCATCACTAAGCTGCGCCATTTCCCTATAACAACGTCAACAACTAAGTGAATGCTTTGTAAAAAATAAAGTGAAACAGCAGCGCTTGTTTCCAAATTAGGGTTCGAGTTCCTCTACACGATTTCTTTCTTATTTATTTTTTATTTATATAAAACTTTTTTTCTTCCGGATAAAAAATATCTTTAAAGAGCATTCACTTTTTTTTTTTTTTTGACAAGTTAAAGAGCATTCACTTGTTTGTTATAATTTTTCAAAAAACCAGGTTAAACAAAAAAATTTAAAAGCATATTTAATTAAAAAGAGATTATAGTTACTTTTCAAAAAAATAAAAGAGAGAGAAAATAAGTATCAAAAGATGAAGATAATTTTGTAACAAAAGTTCATTTTATGTAGTTGTAACCAAACAATTATTTTTTTCAAAGAAGTGATTATTATTACGATAAACAAACGCAATATTGATTATGCTTTTTTTAAAAAAATCTCTAAAAAATAATCTATAAATTATTAAATATCAAAATATATTTTTATTCTATTAAAAATGAACCAATATGTAATTTAAATTTATTAAAAATAAGTTTTATGATTGTACCAAAAAAAATGTTTAGGATGTTCATGTGCTTTTATCTAATGGTGAGTCTATTTGATGCAATATAACTAACTACTTTCTTATGACTTTACTTTTTTAGGATGCAGTAGAACTAATTTGCTATGAGTTTTTCTTTTGTAGGTAATCCAATGAAAAAATGACAATTGTTAACCTATTTAGTCTAAAAAATATTCATAAACCGAAATTGTAATAAAAAGACATTAATAAATACATTTCACTTATCAATAAAATATTAAAATATGATTGAGATGGTTATTGCTGATACTATCAAAAACACTAAAAAAAAAAAAATTCACTTAAAAATATTTTTAATAAATTAATTAATTTCATAGTTATCAGTGGAATTTAGTTACGGTTGTGATGACCATTATCCATAATTAATTTAAAAAAATTAAAAAAATTAAATTAAATTTTGCAAAATGACCATTATGCACACAAAATTAAGGAGATCATGAGTTTTAAAGAGGACGATTATTGTATGGCAATAGGATGACTAAAGCACGAAAATATGGTGAAATTAGTTAGTTGGATATGGTACTATTACCTAGGTGAGTTTTAAGGTGGATGGCCTTCATAAGTAGTCCATGGTAAACCAATACATAAAAATCATCCAAGATGTCGGGGATATTCATCAAAAGATAAAAATCACTCATGATTATGCCCGTCTTTTTTTTTCGAACGACAAAATTTATTAATAACTGTCATACCCCAATTTTTGACCTAAAATCCAACTTTCACATGTTCTTTTAACCGGAATATTCCTTGTCTTTTCAGGAAATTTTTTGGCAGAGAGCTATTTTAAAATACCTCATTTTGATTCGTTTTATGTCTTTTTTTTATTTAATTTATTCTTAGTTTTTTTTATTTTAGTCTTTTTTATCTTTTTTTTACCTTTTATTATTACGTTTTTCTTTTCTTTTTATGTTTCTTTTTTTTTAGTTCTTTTTTATTTTATTTTAATTATTTTAATGTCCATTTATATTTCTTCCCCATGTCAACTTTCTCAATTATTGCTAATTTATGAGGTGAGGTCAAACCATTAATTTTGTAACGGTCAAATGATCTTAGTCATTGGATCTAAAACTCATATTTAGCTCCTCACCTATAAATAGAGCTCTCATTCCTCACTTATATTGACACTAAAATTCTCTTGAGTTGTCAAAGAACTTTTCTCTCTTCTCCCTCCTTTAGCTTGTGTTGACGAGCTATTCTTTTCCTCTCCCTCTTTTTCTATCAAGTCGGATTTTAAGAGTGTTCTTAATACCATAATCCCTATTCGGTTTATTGTCCCTGAGAGGTATTTTAAAATACCTCATTTTTCGGTTTATTTTGGTCCACTTTTTATTTATTTTATTTTTGTTCCATTGTTTATTTATTTGATGGCATTTTAATTTTGTTATTTATTAATTTGCAATTAGGATGTATTTGACAGCATTGTCTTTACTTCATTATTTATTTAGTTCTTGTATATCAAAAAATACAAAAAAATATTAGGTCTAGTTTTTATTATCCAAGGGAAAGGGATTCGTTTTGACCTAGTGTCACTACGGAACTCTCGCGCATTTAATTTATCGTTATTTTAATTTTTAGGATTTAAATAAAAAAAATCAAATAAAAAATCAAATAATTAAAAAAACAAATTTCACAAAAAAAATCTTTTCCAAAAAACCTTGATACTTATCAAGTGATTTTCCACTTTATTTTCTTTACAAAAAAAAACTTTAATCCATTTTAATATATTTAAACCATTTCTTTAAATTAAAAAACACTAAACAAACTTTTTCTTTGCCATTTGGCTTTTCATTTTAAAATCCTTTTCAAAAACTAATAAATAAAAAACTAAACAAATCACTCGGCTTTTTACCCCGAATTACGTGGTTTTGATCTCTCACATGTACGTAGGCAAAAAACTTTGTCTTTCCAAATCAAATAAACAATAAAAAATATTTTTCTTTTTTCTTTATTACATTAATCCTTTTTACAAGCAAATAAAAAATAATTTTAGCCAAAAAAATAAATAAAAGCAAGATATTCCTATAAAGTATTATAGGCGTTTAGGGTGCTAATACCTTTCCTTTACGTAACTAACCCCCGAACCTTAAATCTCTAAAAATTGTGGGTTTATTCGAACTTTTTCCCCTTTCCCTTGGAAAAAATTAAAGTTCGCTGGTGAACCTAAATTTGTGAGTCAACGCTAATCAATAGCTTGATCTCCGAAAATCACCGAGACATAAATGACTACTTCACTGGGAAGATCCCCTAAGAGGGTTGAGCCTATCTTGATTTTATTTATTTTTGTTCTATAATTTGCTTGTAAAAAATGTAAATACGTGCTTATGCGTTTTGGTCTCTTCGTGAGTGGTGAGATAAGTCCCCTACCCGGACTTGGGGGAAACAAATAAGATAGGATGGTGGTATAATCATAGTGCCATGCCAAGAGTAGTCTTGAGCCTTGTGTACATGTGATATAAAGGCCTCATGAAGATAGTACTCTGTCGTCACGAGTAGTCGTGTCGGCGTTATTTCTTTTTAATATGAGCCTTGTGTGTTCTCCGTTAGTTACTCTACCCGAATAAATATTCTCTGTAATAGTTAACCTTTCATAATATCTCTTCCGTAACTCGCTCAACTGATTCCACAGTCTACTAACGATCTAGAGGGATATTACAGACTTTGTCTTTCCAAATTAAAAAAACAATAAAAAATATGTTATTTTTTCTCTTCATTACATTAATCCTTTTTACAAGCAAATAAAAAATAATTTTACCCAAAAAATAAATAAAAGAAAGAGGTTCCTATAGAGTACTATAGGCGTTTAGGGTGCTAATACCTTCCTTTTGCGTGACTAACCCCCGGACCTTTACTCTCTAAAAATTGTGGGTTTATTCGAACTTTCCCCCCTAAATATTAGGGTGCTAATCACAACGATAATAACAAGTCCCTGCACAAGATGAATAGGGACGTAAGGCAGAAACAACAATGAAAAGAGTGTCGTATATAGGCGGAACACCCAAAACGAAATGCATACATTGTATATCTTAAACACCAATAAATAACAAACCTCCATGACCAAATCAACACCAAAACCAAACTAAACCCCTACAAACTAAACATAAACCAAAAGTTGAGTCAAGCTCACACTCCATCCTGAATAGCCAGAAAAACAAAATCCAAACACATATTGCTACTCACACCAAAGCCACTCCAGAAAAGCAACACATCCGCTGAAAAACCCAAACAACAACTCCTAGCCTTCTCATCACCACAAACAACACCTCACCTCATCACCACAACTTAGCCGAAATTCTGGACCAATTCAGCTTCCACCACCACAACTTATGCTCGTCTTTATGGCGAAGACAGTTACATGATTAATGTCGGCTCAATGCAAGTTACGTATTTATTTTTTGTTGTTTCAATCAAACTAATTACATATTTATTCAGAAGGTGTTGCTTATAGATGATAGATTGAATAACTTGGAGAAGTGGGTGTTTGAGTCAATTTGGAAGAGCCCGGTTCGGCCAAAAGTTGTAGCTTTTCTTTGACTCTTCTTCTAGACTAAATTTCAGCTCGGTTAAATCTTGCATTTGGAAACGTTTTGGATCACATTTCAGAAAGGAAAAAAAAAGGGCTTTTATGTACCAACCATAGGTTTCACCAACCCTATAAAGCAACACTACATTTGTGGATTGACAACGACCTTCTAATTCTATGTGTTGAAGCAGGATATAAAGAGATGGTTTGAAAGGCTCAAGAATTCATTCTTGGCATGGGAATTCTAGAACACCAAGGGTGGTTCCTCTTTTATCTTCTCAAAGGATCTTGGAAGCCATGTTATCAGATTTGATACAGACTAGGTGTATCAGATTTGCTAGGAAAATTTAATATGAAGAATGCCATTTCTTGCTCAACATTAACGGAAAAAATTCATAGCTAAAGGAGAATGCATGCAATTGTTAAGGATTGCAATGTCTAGCTAAGAACAGAACCAACATTTCTTACTCCATATACAATTTTAGACAATTCGTGTGCTAACATTGTTCACCATTGACAAGGAGTAAAGAAGACATTAAGGTGTTTAGATGGAACTAAAAACTAACCCCTCTTCAGATTTTGATATAAGCGACTTTTCTGATGTTGATTGGGCCACTAGTATGAAAGACAAAGAATCGGTATCAGAAATTGTCTCTATCAATTTTGCATATTACTTCAAACCTTTGACTCGGATATTATTTTCATTATGTTCAGATGTCTATTTGATTTGAAATAGAAATGTCCATAATTTTATAAACAAGGAATGAATGAATTATCACGTAGGCTGGAGGAGTGTGGATCGTCCAAAATTGGAAATCAAACAGAAATAATCCAAGTAATTAGAGTGAAAAGAAACCGTGAGATTGTTTTTACTTGATTTTCAGTATTTTCAACGCATATATACTTGCTAAAGTTGTATAAACAATGTAAATGTTCCCCTTTTTTCATAGCAATTCTGCAGTAGCTAGGATCAAGAGAATTAGGTGGTGTTCATAGCACTTCATGTTCTGCAGTAAGAATAACACAGTGAAACATAAGCCAAACTCTTAATTTAGACATTAAAGATTATGTTGCAGGAATCTTGGAACAAAGCATTAAAGCTGAGCTACGACAAAACATTTAGACAAAAGGGGTATAAATAAGTATTTGTTTGGATTCTTGGTGAGTTGACAAAATCTGAACGACTGTGATTTTGCAAAATTCACACTTTGGAGATTCAAGAAAATCACAGTGGAAAGGATGCTTACGTGTATGATTTTCATCCTCTATCTTTTTTTATTTTTGAAAAAATCTAGGTATAGATCAGACTAATCCACTTAAATATGATTGTCAACGAGAATTGTCAAACTAGATTAGCTTCTGCTGATTAAAAAAGTATAACACAGCGAAACTTAAGTCAGTATGTAAAAGATTTTGTCATTTGTACATAAACGTGTTCAAGAAGATGTACGAAGTTATATTTATGTTTTTGCTACGCTGTTATATCACAGAAATCGAATTATAAAAAGGCTACATATGTGACAAAACTGAATACTCTAAAAATAGAATCACAGTTGTAATATATAGCATATCCATTTCAGTTCATAATGCATTGTGCAAGATTTTAAGAAAACATTAAGAAATTTGTGAAGTACTAAGCTGACATTATAAAATTTAATTTGTAACATAAATATTAGAAAATCAAATGAAAAATCATAAAATGCAATGCATGATTGGGAGTTATTTAAAAGATAATGCACGATGAGAGAACCGAGAACTCAAACTAACTAACACTTGAAAAGTAAGAACAAATTTTAAACTTGAAGATTCCATCAAACCAGTAATTAACAATGATCCAACAAGTCACCATTAAGAGGAACGCATAAAATAATTAACCTAAACATAAATTAATAATATATTTTTTGCGGTTGAATCTCTTGCTCAATTGAAATAATATAGCATCTACATCCTAGCATTAAGAACAAGGTGATATCAAACTCTTAACATAGGCTTCCAACTGCATCCCATGATTGATGTCTTGAATCTCGGGAATCTTGAAAGTACCAATTTTGGAATCATAAACAACCAAGTTTATTTTGGTACTTCCCAACTTATAAAAATCCATCAACAGCTGATCATCCTCAGAAACATGTAAAAGCTTGTTAAAGATCCACAAACCCGGATTTCCCATGAAAGGAAGGTGGTGCAATTTAGCCCACGACTCTTTATTTCCATATTCCATCATAACCCATATATCCAAAAACATATCTCTGGTATTAGTTGCAGAAAAGAACAAGCAATCCTTCAATACCCCCAAAGTAAACAAACTCATCTCCAAAACAGGCGGCGAAATATATTGATATGACTTCTTCTCTAAATCAAGAGAAACAATAAAACTACGAAAACCATCATAAGCCAAACAATTAACGGCACCACTAACAAATACTCCCGGTCGACGATACAAGAATAAATTTGGGAAGTCTTGTATTCTTCTCCAAGAATCGGTACCTAGAGTGTAAACTCTAGTTTCATATTTTTTTTCATCGAAGAAAGAAATAGCAATAATCTTATAATTATTAATGAAATGATCATACCCAAAACTATATAAGGTATAATAATGTACTCCCTGTGTAATATTATTCAAAGTAGGCAATATCTTGAACATTTGAATGGAAGGGTTCCACAAAACAGCAGATCCTTGACGCATGGTGAGACAAAGGATGCCGGCGCAAGAGCACACCGCTAATGGTGCACCGTATCTACTTTTGAAACAACATTGAATACATTGAAACAACAAAAAGCTATATAGGAACCACATGAAGTTTCAAATTCTAAACAAATATAAAACAACCAAAACTCAAAATTTAAATATAAAAGACTAAAACTCTAATATCTTAACATAAATGAATCAAAAGTCTCAAATCATAGACATAAAACAAAATAGTCAGAAAGCATAGACGACTCAAAGCCAGGATAGCTAGAATCGTATGAAATCACACGTTTTCTTGTGATTTCAAAGGGATTTTACCCAACTCATGATACAACTTACGATCCAGATTGGGAGGGGTTGATCAAATGACAAAATTGTGGGTTTTTAGGATTATGAATGGGATTTTGAAAACAATGGTATCGTCTATAAATACACTTAAAATATCTACATAGAAAGGAAATGGGCAAAGACTTGAGATTCAATTCAAAAAAGGCATTCCTTTTTTTTTTTTTAAAACAACTCATTTATAGATAAAACCATCATTACAAGAGTAATAATGGCCAAAGGATAACAGAAGTTTATCATATCCACTTAGAAAATACAATTGTTTCGCGTTACCAAATTTGACTCCATAAGAAATCTAAAACTATTACGGTATTACCCTTGTTCGCCACCATCTCCATCAAATCTCTAGTCCAGAAAATGAACGTGACGAGTTTAGACATTGAATAACCCTTGTATTGAAATGAACAAACACAACCAACCTGAAAAAAAAGTCATTTAAACTAGAACACTATAAGTCTATACGGCGTATTTTGAGGTGTTAGGTATAATCAAAACAGGAATATGGAGACATTATAATGCAACACACATATGCAAAGGAACTTCACTACAGTCATAGACACTATAGTCTATATCAATCATATTCAGGCCATTTCACCAATGTTAAAAGAAGAGTAAGCCAATCCAGATGTTTCTAAGAGTGAACCAAAAACTAGTATGATATGAAATGAAACAAGTTCAAGTTAACCAACATATGCAAGGGAGTCAAATCATCCCAAGTAGCATTGCTAGAAGGCTAATTAATATTGAAATGAAAACCTTGTAAAAATAATGAGGAAAAAAAAAAGGATTCCAAAATCACAGAGAATGATGATTCTTCTTTTCCTATCTTGTGGGTCTCGTTCCATGAATACCTTGAGAAGTGGTAAACATAAATTGGAAAACATGAATGAATCTATTAAATACAAGTTTCATCTTTTTTTTGGTATATTCTTTGCAAACAGGTAAACAAATAAGTGAAACTACCGCATAATCAACTCATTCCAATTAATGCATGATTATGCAGTTTAATATTATTAAATCAGAAGAAGAAAAAAAACGAGTGAATCATCAACTTCGTCCCTGAATTTGCAAGCATCAGCCAAAATCGTCCTCAAATTTTTGCGAAATATTAATTTCGTCCCTGAATTTGTAAAATGTCAATCAATTTCGTCCTTCCAATTAACTGGGATGTTAACGGAGCGACGTGGCCGTTAACCTCTCACATGGACTGCCATGTCAGACGCCACACAAGCAAGGACTAATATGGCCGATTGTAACCAACATTTTCAAGGACTGATTTGCAGAAAATGTAAGAATGTCATCTTCCCCAACGTCTCTCTTCCCTAATAGCTATTTCTTCCCCAAATGTATAAAATTGGAACCCTAATTTTACAATCTTTAATCCACGCTCCAAAATTCCCAAAAAATTCTTCCGATAATTAGGGGTAACGTTCTTCCCCAATTGAAATAACCTCAAACCCTAATTTTTTGATTCAATTCGAAATCAAAAAATACCTAAAATTCCTTCAAACAAAACTGTTGTAATTGAATCCGAAATGATGGGGGTGGGTGTATAGGCAAAAAATGTTTAGAAAATCGATCTTCATGTTCAAGTCAAAGGAAAGTGAGAATGAAGTTGTTTGGAGGGTGAGGTTGATGGACAAAGTTGATACTTTAGGAATTGAGCTTAGGTTGATTAAGTTTTTGATAGTCATGGTTTGCTTGTTTGAGTTTGCGAACATGCTTCTGAATTGTACTAGACGTGTGTAATGTTGTAATAAAAAGAGGTTGAAGATGAATCTTCATGCAACCTTTCTGTCAAAATATTTACATCAGATTAGTCCATAATTTTATGGCTATCCATCAAATCGATCCCTATATTATGTTAAAAAACTTCAAATCAGTCCTTGAATTATATAACTAACTATCGGTTTGGTCCTTGAAAGGCAAGCTTTGCAGAACAAAATACAAAACGCAAAAAACACAACTTGACCTTTGCAGCATTTACAACATTTGCAGCATCAACATTTATAACATTTCGACCATTTGCAGCATCAACATTTTATGCATTTCCACCATTATCAACATCAACATTTTCTGCATTTCGACCATTACAAACATCAACATTTTCTACATTTCCACCATTACCAAATATAGTAACCAACCAGAACAAAAATCATCTTTCTATTTTTTAAACCAAAAACCCGAATAAGACTAATCTAAACAACCAAAAAAAACTGAAAATTTGAAAACAAAATCATTAAAAATAAAAACGAAATCATTAAAACTAAAAGCGAAATCATCAAAACTAAAAACGAAAATAAAATAAAAAATGGTGAAAACGAACAAGAGGAGAAGGTGAGATGGACGTGAGATTTACCTTAACTAAAGACCATTTCGTTCTTCAAAAACCCACCGTTGATCGCCGACGATGATGATGATGATTTTGGAGAGGAGAAGGTGATGAAGGGTTTAGCGGGAAGGAGAAAGGTCGGGGACTGTTTTGATGGGTATGACTGAAATCTGAGGGTGAAAGGTAAGGATAAAACAGGGGTAAAAATGGAAAAGCATAAAAAATTGCATTTGTAAAAGGAAAACTGGATTTTTTACGTTTCCATCAATTTAGTCCTTGTACACGTAGCTTCCTTTTTGACACGTGTACAGGACAACACAACATGCAGGGAGCCAGCTCAGCATCACTAACGGACCTTTTGGACAGAGGGACCATTTTGATGGACGTGAGAGAAATTCAAGGACGGAATTGATATTTCGTAAAATTTGGGGACGATTTTGGCTGATGCTTGCAAATTCAGGGACGAAGTGGATGATTCACTCAATAAAAAACAATAGATAACGATCGAGTCTCACCATTAACTTTAACTACTCACTCAGACTTAACGTTGATATAGATCAGACCATCTCCATTTTCATCCTACAAAAATATCTCTTAAACTTCAGCATCATTCTCAAGAAGTTTATATTCATAATGGTAATCATCATTATCAGATGCCAATGAGATGAAAGGCTCCCCATAATAATTATGTGTCATCTTTCGAGTAGGATCACGAACTAAACGAAAAAACAAGTGGTTGAGCTGATTCTTTAACTCAAGGGACATTACCGCCCATGGTAGTTGAACTGCAGCCACCAAACTCAACTCAACCATGCATTACTGCTGGGACACACCTTCAGTAGTGTCAATGATACAATGTTGTGCGTATATGTTAGTATTTTCAGTGCATTATGTATTAAAAAAATAATATTTTTGGCCCCGAAATTGGGGAGGCCCAGCTCTATAGAGTTGTTTGCACCTCCCCAGGGCCGGCCCTGTTACTTATTAAAACAATATTCTATCCCACGTTGAGATCCTCTCCATTTGCTACCCTAAATGGCAAAATCCATTACTATAGTTTTCATGTATAATTGTATAAATATTCAATTAATGTCACATATTTTAGAAATGTGTGCATTTATATCATATTTACTACAAAACTATAGTAATGGACATTGCTATTTATTTTAGAAAATGAGAGTCTTTGAACTTAGTCGTGATAATATTATCTTCAACCATATTGTTAATGCAGTAGTTCGATATTAACTGTCCATAGCATGCCAAGTATTACACACCATAAATATTTTCAACTTTTGACTTCGTACATGAGATTAGGTACTGATCATTACTAGGGGTGTAATTTCACGGAGCTGAAGGAGAAAAAGAGGTATGTATACAATACGGTATTTATTTTTTGTTGTGAAATTTCGTTGACATATGTATTTAATCATAGACGTACTCCGGCCGTTAGATTCCAATAGAAATATCCACAATTATATTAAATGAAAATGACTTCCCTCAAAAAAAAAAATTAAATGAAAATGACTATTATTGGTCACCAAGCAAAGACCGATCAAAACAAAATATTGTAATTTTAATTTAGCTATGAACATATTTACGTTGTCGTTGCAAAATAATAGAGGAAATAAGATGAACATTTCTAATTCCCACCCCCTCTCCCCCGACGATGGTAGGTGTAAAAATAGATTAGACCGATTGATGTAGGTCTATGACCGAGTCATTTTCAGACTAGGTCATGTAAGTTAATTTTAAATAAATTAGGCTAAGACTTGTTTAAAAAAAAAAATTAGACCAAGACTTTTTAGAAAGTATATTTATATAATCAAGTCAAGCTTTAGGCTCCGATGAAAGCTCTTAAGCCTTTTTGACGAGTCCAGATCCTCTCCATTTGGAGAAGAAATGGCAATCACAATGTTCATCATTTTATTCATCTTCTTCATTTCTTCATCACACAAAGAACTAAACCTAGAAAATTATAATAAGCAACATTTAAACTCATAATATGAACAGAAATTAAAAACAACAAATATTTCTAAATTCCGCAGAAGAATTGTCTCTCTCAACTTCAACCAAGCAAAGATAGAGTATTCCATTTTTCTTAAAAACATATAATTCGTTCTCGCTATTCTCTAACACATAAAAAGCTGAAATTCAGTAAACAATAATAAACAAAACAAACAAAGAATAATTATTCATAAAATATTGAATCATGAGCTTTATAGATTCAAATATGTTGGGAGAGACCAAAGTGAAAACAAAGAGCTAAGAGAAGTGACGAGGTAGTGAGTAATGTCACAGTTTCAAGGTAACATATATATTAGATATATGAGTATAGTTTTGTTTATTAAAAGGCTTTTGTGTTATTTTGTTGCTTATTATAATTTTTTGGGTTTAGTTCTTTTTGTGATGAAGAAATGAAGAAGATGAATAAAATGATGAACATTGTTTTAACAGATTTTAATTTTTGGATTTTTGGGTTTATGCGATGAAGATGATGAAGGAGATGGAAGGAAGAGGATGAAGATTGTCGAGTTTCAAGGGTTTGATTAAAATATCATTTTTTTTGTGATGGTTGAGGTTTGAACTCCGGACCTTGCATATATTATGCATTGTCCTTTCCAATTGAGTTAAGCTCACGAAGACTGATTAAAATATCATTTGTTCATGCTGATGTGGCACTTTTTTTTAACAAAAAGGGTAATGGTGCAAACAATTGAAAAGTTAAAAGACCTATTTATTACGAACCTCAAACTTAAAAGACCCACAGTGTAATTTAGCCTTTATACTTTGTGTTAAATATTTTTATCCCTAGTTAATAATAAATAAAAGAGCATTTTCATTAACTTAAGCATATTAACATACAATAGTTTTTAACATTTATATACGTTATTTTTTTTCTTTTGAAGAAGACAAACTAACCAACAAAAATTGACATCGATGAAAATCGTACCTGAGATTTTGTGAGGAACATACTCTAATGTCTTTAGTAAACACCACCAAACCAACCCAAGTAGGCTATTTAAATATGTTTTTTTTATAGAAGCAAATTTAACTATTATCATTAATCAAACAATGTTCAATACAAGAAGGATAAAAATAAAACATACGGTGACTAGCCCAAGATCAGGCCGCCCTAGCTAAAGTATGAGCAACCATGTTCACTTGTCTCCTAATAAACTTCACCTTGAAGTTGAAATGTAAAGATAATTGATAATTAATACTACAAACAATAGCATAGAATTCCGAATCACCATGGCCCGTAGATGATAGAGCTTGCACTAGAGTAGATGAGTCAGACTCGATGACAATCCGGTCCCATCTGTTAGCATCAGCAAAAGGAAGGGCCTCTCGTAAGGCTACTGCCTCCCCCTTCAAAACTGTCATATTTGTCCGCTGCCATTTTGTTTGAGCCCGAATAAATTGCCCACGAGAGTCTCTAACACAACACGCAAAAGATGTAATATGGTTACGGTCATGGAACGCGGCGTCCACATTGCACTTCAACTATGACTCGTTCAATTTCTCCCAAACTTGCACTCTATTCTACCCGTGTTGCACAACCGATGGTGAACGATGTTTATGAACCTCTTGCCATTGCTGCCATGCATCTAGTGCTGTCCTCCCAATGCTCGTTGAAGTGTGATGAGCATCATTCCAAATGACATCATTATGTGCAGCCCAAATTTGCCAATGAAGTAAAGCCATTCGATCAGCAATATCTCGGCTTTCTGGACGACATATATCAAAAACAAAATTTGCCAAACTTCTCACAGTTCCAACTCACGGTTGCAGCACAGTCGAAAGCCCTGCCCAATACCAAATCTCATGCGCCACCATACAACCCACAAAAGCATCTCAATCATCCTCAACATTTGTATCACACCTCGGACATATCAACTCACATTGTACATGTCGTGATTGTAATCGGAGATGCGTCAGAACACACTCTCTACAAATCCTCCATAATAAATTACGCGCTTTACGAAGGTTGTTTAAATATGTTATTTAAATATATATTAGAAACAAGTTGTAATATAAAATTACACTCTCAAATTATCATGTAAAATCTTAAAATAGAACTTAACCTCATTTTTCTATTAGTTTTCTAGTCTATTTAAATACGTGCTAGATTACTTTATTAAATTTTTTTTTTTAACAAATCAAAATGGAATATGATATTAAACCAACAGTGGTTCACCCAGCACAAGGTGTGCTAAAAAAGAACCACTCAACAAGATACAAAGTCAAAGTTGGTACCTCATAAAAAAGGACCAAAAAGCGAAGAATTAAAAAATTACAAAGAAGCAGGTGCCGACATCAGTCGTGATAACAAAACCCAACAGACGGCTTTTTTGCTTTCAACCACAAAAAAAAATTCAGTTTCACCTTATCAGAAAGAGTACTCGGATCGAAAGCCACATTTTTAAATATGCGGTTATTTCTTTCTTTCCATATAACCCAGACATAGTCAAGCCAAATTATCCTAAAAAATAAATGAGATGAACGCGACATACCCGCCAACTGAGAAAATTGATCAAAATGTTCACCAATATCTCATGCGGGCACGAAATCAATACCGAGTCAACGACACAAAATGTACCAAGTGCTGCCAAATATGTCGCAAGCAAGATGAACCGTCGTTTCAGCGCAGCCACATCCTCCCACACACTGAATGTCATTTTGAAGTAGACCTCGTCGACGCAAGAAAACATTTAAAAAAGATGAAGCAAAAGCCTGAGAATAAAACTTGCGCTTCACTTGAAAGTTGAAACCTTAATTGTTTTGGTCAGACTTAGGCTTTTAAAGTGTACTCAACCCTGTCCATTCCATCCCTATTGATAATGAATAAAACTTGCGCTGCACTTGAAATTAAAGTGTTTGCAGGAACGAAAGCAAGTTCAAGTAATTGAGGGTACTTTCCCCCACTTTTTAAGAAACAAAAAATGATATATATTAGGATTAATAGATCTTTACCCCCTGTAATATAGGTCATTTTCGGTTTTCCCGTTGTAAAATATTTTTTTTTGATTTACCCATTGTAAAATATTTTTGTTTTGATTTACCCCCTAATAGGCCAAACAAAAACCAATTTTATTTTATTTTTTCAAGAATTTTTCAAGAATTTTACTCTTCTCTGTTCCTTATCTTCTTCTTCTCCTATCTCTATTTCCCTTCTCTTCTCCCCCTTTCTCTCTCCCAAACCAACAACAACACAACCACACCAACGACTAGCAAAATAACAACAACATAGTTGAAAATTATTCAATTCTTAACCCATTAAAATTCTTCAAATTCATAACCCATGATAATTATTCACTTAACAATATGAATGAATTCAAATCCCTTTTTTTCCAGGAATTGTAAAAGACGATCTTAGATCTCTTTTTTCCAAAAACGATTTCAGATCCTATTGCTTATTTCTTTTCCAAATCTGAGTTTGGTTTTCTAGATTCGTAACTTCCTCTTTCTCTCTATTGTTCGATGCGTTTTTGAGGTCCAAATCTTCCACTCGATCTCTCTTGGTGTTTTTCGGAGTGAGAGTACCGTAGAATATGGTGTTGGATTTTGATGTTAGAAAGGGAAGAAATTGTTAAATTATTTGTGATTTATGAAGAAAAGTTTTAGAAGAGGGAGTGATGAATTTTATGAAGGAAGAGGGAGTGGTGAAAAATAGGTTTTAATATTAGAAGAAGAATTTCTGAATTTTAAAAAGATTGTGAAGGATTCATGAAAAAGATGATGATGATGATGATGATTAAGGGTTTAAAAGAAGATTTGGGTGATGAAGATCTTAGGAAGTTCTGGAAAATTTGTTGTTGTTGCTGCTGCACTTTCATGAAGATCTTTTTTTAAGTGATTTTTTAATTAATTTATTTAATCCAATTTAATCAAAAAATGAAAAATAAAGTTAATTATACAATCACAGTGCCATGTAATCGAAAAATGCCGAGTAAACGTGCCACGTCAGCACCACATCATGGAATCTGGTGAGTCAGATGGCATAGGGGGTATTTATGAAGAATCTTACTTTTACAAGGACTGAATCCATTTTTTTTTACAGGGGGCAAAAGCAAAAGCACCCTATATTACAGGGGGTAAAGTACTATTAACCCTAAAATTTATCAAATCACATTTTTATAGTTAAAAAATATGATGAGGGACCAAAATTGTCAAATTTTAAAATAAGGGGATCAATTCTGCTATATGATGAAAATAGGAGGATCAAAACTGCAATTAAGCCTATTTTTTAATAATAAAAATAAAAGATATTTTTGTCCAAATGAAAAGTGCATTTTGCTTCCTTAGATCTTTATATTTTTCGTTTTCTTCCATTGCCAAACTTTTGATCACCCACTAGCTTTCATACATTAATTGCTGCACAATTGATTCACGTTTCTTCCAATTGGCATCGTGTGGCTTTCTTCCACCAATTGATTTACGTGATTTCTTTCGCACTTCTGTTTGTTGTTTACACTGATTTTTGGTAAACAACCGCTAGTTTAAAATTAATTACTTGCAAGATCAACCAGTAAATCTTAGAGACATATTGTGCTTCTCAATTTCCAGAAATTTATGATTGTTCTTCAGTAACATAGAAAAAGTTATGAAGATAACTGTCGAATCTAACTTAGTCAAATTCGTCGAAGTTACTTTCAACATGAAAATAAAAGGATTGCTTAAAATAAACAAGTAAATTGCAAAGATATTTAAGAAAACAAACTTAAATTGCATTGATTGAATGTAAATTGGTACACATGTTCATACATTTGCAACTTGTGACTCGTTTCTCTCTTGAATACGGATAGTTTGAGTGTAAGCTTTGTGTATGAATGAATTGTGACATCTTTTCTCTTATGGAAAACTCCTATTTATACTAATAGAAATAACTACCTACATCAAGATTTGAAACTATAACTGCTAAGAATGGGCAACAGATATCCGTTCGATTTAAAACTTAAACAATTATCCTTAGAAATATCCGTTGCTTGACCTTATCCAAAAACGAACTGTTGCTTCGATATTTTTTACCTTGTCGAACTGAAATCCACACTTCGAGTATTTCCAGCAAGTCCAACCTTCGATCAAATATTTCAATATATATAAAAACATATTGTTTCCTTATAAGGTCAACCTTGGTTTGACTACATTTAAGTTAGCCTTAAAATTTATAGGCTAACATTTGTACCGCAACTTGGCCATGACCTTTGATTGGCAGGCCGAGCTGGCCTCACCAGTGAACAAAATTGTTGTGAATCATTCAATTGCAGCGATGGCTCCTCCTACTCCCAAATCGACGCACAACATTTCTTTCGCGCAAGCATTGACTGCATCATCAACTACGATTTCCTGTAACGATAATTTTCCACAACCTTTAATCAGTGGTGAATTCGTAAGCATCCATATTTCACAAGACATATACGAAAAGGGTTTGGCTCTTTGCAAGCATAACCTACGTGGTCGATTGGTTCTGAATAAGAGTAACAAACCCTACACTACAAAAGACATTCATTCGAAGCTTCAAAACCAGTGGAAAACGACAGGAGCATGGTCCATGACTCCTTTGGGGAGGGGTTTCTATGAATTCTTTTTTGCCTCTAAGGATGATATGTGTAACAGCCCGATTTTCGCTAGATTTATTCTATTATTTATTTATGTGTGTTTTTATGTGCTTATATGTGATTAATTGCCTCTGTGTGTATTTTGGGTTAGGATTAGTGAATTTTGGTGTTAGAAGGGTATTATAATCATTTTAGACTCAGGGGTATTTTGGTCATTTTGTGAGCAAGGGTAAATTAGTAATTCATGGTGAGGGTTATTTTTAGTGTTTTAAGTGAGAACCATTATTTTTACTAAGTTACTATTCGGTAGTGATAATTAGTTTTGGACCGGTAATTATTCGATAACTTCTAACCGTTAGTGGATAGAAACTTTGGGAGTTAGTTTATAAGTGTTGTGAGCCCATTAAGACATTAAGTGGGTTAAACCCAATTGTGTAGAGACTATATAAGTATTAGTCATTAAAGAAAATAGGGTTACACAATCATTTTACAAATTTTGAGAAGAGGTAGAGAGAGAAAGGGACAAGAGGAAGAGAAGAGGGTTGTAGAGAAAGGCTTGAAGAACCCAAGGGGGCTAGGGAATTCTAGGAGCTTGATTGAAGCTTTGGCTAGGATTATTGCTCATTGAGGTAAGGGGGTTAGATTTCAATCATAATCTCTTAGTTTAATTTCTTCTCTAATTCTATGCATAAGTGCTTAATTGGTGAAATTCGTGCTTATGTTTGGATGCAATGTTTGGGTATGTGAATTTGATGATAATTGAGTTGTTGATGATGAATTTTCATGTTCATGATATATATAAATGAGTAGTTTATGAATTATGCTCAATAGATGAATTGTGACATGTTGTTGTTGATTTGTGGTGGAACTCATTACTATGAGTTGTAGTTGTTGTTAATGTCATATCATGGGTTGAGTATGAATTAAGTTGTGATGAAGTTATTGTTCTTTAATGAGTTTGAATACAAATGGGTTGATTATGATTTTGGTGTGAACTTAATAATTTGAAGTGGTGTGAGTGGGTATTACAAGTGTTATGACCCTATACAATGTTTTGAATTGATTTGGGAGTGTTGTGGTTGAGTTTAGTGATTTAAGAGTGATTCTTAAGTGAAAATCACATTGTTAAGCTGATTTTTGAACTGCTGTGAAGCCCAAAATCGGCCGCCGAACTGTCAAAATCGGCCACCGATTTCTGAGCTGTTTTTCCAGCTTTGGTTTGACAAAAATCTGGCCCCAAATGCTGCAATTTAGCCACCGATTTTCTGTCAGGCAAATCTGGAAAATATTCACATGTTTAGCCCTTTTCTGTTTTGAATTGGCTTTTGGTGTAAACATGAAAGTTTTAGATAATTGTGTTAGATTTCCAGTGGCTTTGGTTTGACTTGAAAATAGTTTTTAGATTTTGAGTTATGATGAAAACACTCCAAGGAGGTCTTGGTGAAATTTTACAAAAATTCAGCATAACCGTTTCTAAGTCGACCCAAAACTAATGGTTTGTTTCCAAACTTCAAAACTAGAAGTATTAGGAATTCAATTAAGAGGTTTAAGAGTATTTAATCTATGTCTTGTTGAATCTAACTTGGTTTTGTTTTGAAAATGATTTGGTTTTGCAATATAGAAGAAATGATACGAACTTGTCGTAACCTTATGATTTTGATGATTTTGTCGTAGTCGGCCAGTGAAATGCACATGCATATTCAACTACACTCATATGTGATCTAAGTGTATACATAGTCGAGGCCCTAGAGTTTATTTTCTTGGTTTTGGTTCCATTGTCTCAATTAATATAAAGTTGTATGATAGTGTTGAACTATGTGAAGAAGATGATGTTAGTGAATGCATATATGTTGATTGATTGAGATGTTGTTGGCGAATACATATATGTTAATTGAATTGTGAATGTTGTTGGTGATTGCATATATGTCAAGTGATGGTAAATTGTTAGTGAATACAAATATGTTAAATGATTGGTGAAGATGTGGTGAATTGTCTGTGTGAACATATGCATTGTGTCGAGTCATATGTTCATGCATACATGACTGATGGTGACGGATGTTTATATCCAAAATGTAAGACGGGTGTGAAATCTTACATACGATGTTTTTGTTGCATCGAAGGTGACGACCTTGAGGTGATTT